>Ga0308171_1000688_pt1 | contig 61781 bp, 60 predicted proteins | sample PhyGR1_FD_202135 | JGI IMG/M metagenome (GOLD analysis project Ga0308171, IMG submission 202135) | Phyllosphere microbial communities from UC Gill Tract Community Farm, Albany, California, United States - DLSLSG.R1 | ecosystem: Host-associated > Plants > Phyllosphere > Unclassified | place: USA...
TCTTTACTATGCTGTATCGCTCGACGGACGACCTCTGTCGTCGTGGCGCTCCCGTGTAGAATCTGGCCCATAGCGCTTCCTTCCACTCGTTCGTGGTTGTTGCACCACCAATCGCCGGGACCAAACATCTAATGTCTGCAATGGGCTACCTCGGCTACAAGACTGACGATTTGACGTAGAAGCTGGAAGATCATCGTCTCTTTTCAGCGTCAGCGCGTTATCGGGCAATCGACCATTGTCACGTCTTCTCGTCTGCAAGGACATGCGTGCCAATCGCGTTGCCTCGCGGCCCAATCTCACCGCCGCTGCGACGCAACGCGGATCGTGCAGGCTACGGTATTCTGCATCTTGTTGGCCCGTTTCTGACAGGCCTCCATTACGACGCGATTGGCGGTGATGATCCGATCGCCCGCGGCGATGTTGGCGAAGGCATCCGGTGCCGCGGCCCGCATCAGGCGTTGCCCGGCTTCCCACTTCGGCAGGTCGAGCGTGCGCGCGGCCATCAATTCGGGGACCTGCCACCTCTCCGGCAGCGCACGCGCCACGACACCCGGCACGACCGTCCATAGCAGCGCCCCGCCCAGACACGCCCCAGCGCCTACCTGCCACAACGTCCGGCGCTGCTCGTCGGCACGACGGGCGACACCACCGATCCCGTGCAACGCGGTCGTCGCCCGGTCCATCTTCTCAGCAACGGACGCGATCATGCGCCGGTCCTCGTCACGGGCATGGGCGCCGGCCGCGACGATCCGGTCGGCGACATAGCGCGGCGCGACATTGTCCTCGGCCGCCTTCGCCAGCACGGCGACATTCTGCATGGTGCCGTTGAGCGCCTTCGCCATCCGGCCCAGCGTCTCGCTGTAATCGGGAATTTCCGGCGTCTCGGCGCGCTCGGCCGCCAAGCGTTCGACTGCACGCCGCAATAGTGCCAGCTCGCCGCGCACGCCCTCGAACGCTTCCGCCGCGGCATCCGGTTCGTGATCGTCGTTCATCCCGTTCCACCCTTTCCCGCATGAAAGCACGAACGCGATCGTACCCGAAAGCACGAAGCCTTATCGGCTCATCCCCCGGTCACGGTCACGCGCCGGCACGATCGACGCGGACAGCGCGTCGCCGATCGACCGCTCCTGTTCGATCCTGATCTCCAGCTCGGGCGCACGCCGGCGCAGCGTGGATTCAAGCTGCGGATCACGGGCCAGCCCGCCCGCCGCCTTTTCCATGCGTGCCTGCATACGCTCCGCGCCGGCACTGTCGCCGCTCCGCTCCAGACCGGCACGCTGCCGCTGCATCGCCTGCCAGCCCTCCACGAACCGATCGGCACGCGCGTCGGGGTCGAGCCGCACGCGCTGTTCCTCGGCCATCGCCCGCACCGCGCCGCCCGTGTTGCCGCCTGCCGCCTGTTCGATCAGCTTCGGATCGCGCGCCAGCGCCGATGCGAGGTCGCGCGCGGCATGGGGACGGACGGCATCCAGCCCCTCGCCGGCCTTCCGCAACGCCGTCTCCTGATGCGGGAGCACCGGCAGGCCCTGATCGCGCATCCGGTCTATATCGGCTGTGGCGCGCGCATAGCGTTCGATCGCACGCGCCTGCTTGGGACGATCGGTGCCGATCGCCGCACCACCGCGCTCGGCCGCCGGCGTCTTCTCCGCCGCGGGCTTCGGCCTGAACCCTGCGAACATGCTGCGGGCCTTGTCGCGGACCTTCTCGACAACCTGGCGCGCGAGTTCCGGGAACCGGATCTCGCGCCGATCGGCGAAGGCGCGGGCATGGTCCTGCTCGCTGCGATCGGGCGCATAGTCGCCGGCCATGTCCTTGCCGCGGTCGCGCGACAGCACGCGCGAGAGCTTGCCTTGGTCGGCAAAGTCGTCGCGGCCGTAGTGGAGCTGCACGCCGTCACGGTGCCGCGACAGCCCGACATAGCCGCTGTGCCGATCCATCCCCGGCGTCGCGAGGACATGCGCGCAATCGACGGTCACGCCCTGCGATTTATGGAAGGTCGCGGCATAGCCGTGATCGACGGCGGCATAATCCTTCGCCGCGAACGTCACCTCGCGCCCGCCGTCGAGGCGGACGGTCATGCCCTGGGGGCTGACACGCGCGATCGTGCCCAGCGTGCCGTTCTTCACGCCCAGCGAGCGTTCGTTGCGCAGGAACATCAGCCGGTCGCCTGCCGCGAAGTCGCGGGCACCCCGGTCGGCCGCGAACGTCACGTCCTCGCCCAGCTCGCCGCTCGCGCGCAGCCGGTCGCGCGCCTCCCCGTTCAGCTCGCGGACCTCGGCATTGGTGTGGGTGAGGATGATGCGGGTCTTGTCCGGCTCGGCCTGGCGCTGGCGATCCCATCCGTCGACCAGCTCCGCCCGCGCCGCCTCGCGCGTGTCGGCCGCGTGGACCATATCGTGCGCGGCATAGGCGTCCAGCGCCTCGCCCGTGCGGCCGGTCGCCAGCGCCCGCGTGGCGTCCCGCTGCCACTCCTCGCGCTGCCGGCGAACCTCGGTGATCTCGGCCGCGCCGTGCCGCTCGGCGATCGACCGGAACGCCGCGCCCGCCTCGATCGCTTGCAACTGCTCGGGGTCGCCCACCAGCACGACCTTGGCGCCGGCGTCACGGGCATGGGACAGCACCCGCTCCATCTGGCGGGTGCCGATCATGCCTGCCTCGTCGACGACCAGCACGTCGCGCGGCCCGAGCTGGTCACGTCCCTGCGCCCAGCCATGCTCCAGGCTGGCGATGGTGCGCGAGCTGATGCTGGAGCCGCCCTCCAAATTCTCGGCCGCGATCCCGGACAGCGCCGCGCCGCGCACTTGGTAGCCCTCGCGCTCCCACGCCTCTCGCGCGACGCCCAGCATCGCCGACTTGCCGGTGCCGGCATAGCCGACGACCGACGCCAGCCCATGCCCGCCGGTAATATGATCGAAGGCGTCGCGCTGCTCGCCCGACAGGACAAGCCCCCGCCCCTCGGCCGCGTCCAGCGCGCCGGCACGCTGCCGATCGCCGACACCATGATCGCCGCGATGCGCCAGTTCGTCGCCGGCGCGCTCCAACCGCGCCTCGGTCGCGATCATGTCGCGCGAAGTGAACCGCTCCTGGCCCCGCCCGTCCTTGCCCAGCGCGACCAGCTCCGGGCTGGCGCGCACCGCCGCCATCACCCGGTCGAACTGCTCCTTGCCGTCCGAATGACGGAAGGCGAACACGGCGAGGTCGCGGGTGGTGAAGGTCGCTTGCTGCCGGGTGATCCCGTCCAGCGCATGGCGCGGATCGGCGATGATCCTGTCGCCGTTCTCGCGCGCGATCCGCACATGATCCTCGGCGTTGCGGTGCGGCTGACCCTCCAGTTCGTGCCGCTTCCCCATCGGCCCGATCTTGTGCTGCGGCTCCAGCTCGATCCCCTGCGCCTTGTAGCTGCGATGGTCGATCCGCCCCTCAATCCCCAGCTCGGTCATCCGCTCGTTGACGTGCGCGGCCCACGCCTCGCGCCACTCCTTCAGCAGCTCCGCGCTGTTCCAGTCGCGGTTCTTCTGACCGAACCCGTCCGGTCCCACGTCGCGCATCGACAGCATGACATGCGCGTGCGGCTTGGGACTGCCGTCCTTCGCCTTGTCCCAATGCACGTTGAGGTCCGCGACCATCCCGCGCTTTACGAACTGCTTCTCCACGAAGTCGCGGGCGAGCGCGACGCCCTGCTTTTCGTTCATCTCGCGTGGGATCGAGAACTCCACCTCGCGGGCAAGCTGTGCATCCTTGCGCTTCTCGCCTGCCTCTACCTCGTTCCACAACACGGCGCGGTCGCTCAAGCGCTCTGGCGCGCCCTGCGGCAACATCACCTCGGAGTGGATGACGCCCGCCTTGTTGCTGAAATCGTGGTTCCGATTGAAGCGATCGTCGTGCAGCACTGATGCCGAACGATACGCCGCGCTCGCCACCGCGCTGGCCCCCGACTGGCGGCTGATGACCTTGGCGCTGAAATGATAGATCGCCATCGCGACTGCTACTATGCACTTCTGAGCGCACGTCGGCAACAACGTATAAGCGCGCACTCAAGATCTGCTTCGCATCTCCTGATTGACTGGGTGGCGCTTCTTGTTCGTTCCGGCTTTACCCACATGCCGGTTGCGCTAAGATGCCGCTGACCGATACGCGGAAGGGTAAAGGTGATGCGCAAGGTTCGCGACTATGATACCGAGCTGAAGGCGCTGGGTGAGAAGGCCCGCGCATTGAAAGCGAAACGGGTCGAACAGCTCGGCCAGCTCGTCACCGCTACCGGGGCCGATGCGCTCGATGCTGAAACCCTCGCGGGCGTGCTGCTCGACGCGATCGGATCGAAGGATGCGAGCGCGAAGGAGGCATGGCGCGCGAAGGGCGCGGCCTTCTTTCAACGGCGCGGGCGCAAAGGTAGCGGCGCTGCTACGATCGACGGCGCGGGCGCTGCACCTGAACCGGGCGGCGACGCTGCGGGTGGAAGCAGGACAACGGCGAACGGATAGCAGGGGCTGGGTCTTGGCTCGTCGCGAACGCACCCGTCACCTGATCGAGCTGGGCGGCCTCGTCCAGAAAGCCGGATTGGTCGACCTCGCCGACGACGATCGCGCGACTATCTATGGTGCGCTGCTGGAGCTGGTTGGCAAGGCCCGGGGTGACGCTGCGGACGACACGCTCGCGCTGTGGAAGCGACGCGGCCGGCGAGCCTTCGACGCGGAAGAAGAAGCACGGGAGACGGACGGGTGACGACGATCGACCTCGATATGCTCCGCCGTGAAATCCGCGCGCTCGACTATGTGGGGTCATCGCAGAATGTCTTTCTGAGCGTACGCTAAGGGCGGGCCGGTGATCCCGTCGTCCGCAGCGGCCTGAATCGCTCGCGGGGTTTGTCGATTTCGCTCCACAGATAGTCGCCGGTGAGGCTGATGTGCTCCCAGCCCAGCGGGGCGACATGGGCGAGCAGGGTGTCGGGCACGTCGATGCCGCGCTCGCGCAGGTGGCGGACGGCGCGGTCGAGATAAACGGTGTTCCACAGGATGATGGCCGAGACGATCAGGTTGAGGCCGGAAGCGCGATGTCACTGGTTCTCGAAGGTGCGGTCGCGCAATTCGCCGAGGCGGTTGAAGAAGACGGCACAGGCGAGCGCGTTGCGGGCCTCGCCCTTGTTGAGGTTGGCGTTGGTGCGCCGACGCAGATCGGCATCGTCGAGCCAGTCGAGCATGAACAGGGTGCGCTCGACCCGTCCGATCTCACGCAGCGCGCGGGCGACGGGGTTCTGGCGGGGATAGCCGGCGAGCTTGCGCAGCATCACCGATGCGCGGACGGTGCCGGCCCGGATCGAGGCGGCAAGCCGCAGCGTCTCGTCCCAATCCTCCTCGATGGCGCGCAGGTTGACCGGTCCGGCAATGAGGGGTCGCAGCGTCGGCCAGGGTGCTAGGTCGCTCATGGCATAGAGGCGGCGTTCGCCAAGGTCGCGGATGCGGGGCACGAAGCGGAAGCCGAGCAGGTGGCACAGGCCGAAGACATGATCGACGGCGCCGGCGGTGTCGGTCGCATGCTCGCGGATCGCGATACCGCTTTCATGGTCGAGCAGGCCGTCGATGACGTGTGGAGCCTCGCCGGCATTGGCGGCGATGACCTTGCTGTGGAAGGGCGCGAAGCGGTCGGAGATGTGGGTGTAGAACAGCACGCCGGGCTCGCTGCCATAGCGGGCATTGTGATCGGCGCGCGCCTCGCCGCGCCCGCCCGCACGAAAGAACTGCCCGTCCGATGACGAAGTGTCACCCGGCCCCCATAAACGGCTGAGCGGATGGGCATGGTGGTGATCGACGATCGCGGCGAGCGCGCTGGCGTAGGTTTCGTCGCGGATATGCCATTCGGCGGTCCACAGCAGCCGGGCATGGGTCAGCCCGCGCGAGCTTTCCGCCATGCGGGCCAGGCCGAGATTGGTGCCATCGGCGAGGATCGCTCCCATCAGTGCGGGCTGGTCGCTCGCCGCCATGCCGGTGCGGGCATGAACGAAGCGATCGGCGAAGCCGGTCCAGGTCGAAACCTCGGCGAGCAGATCAGTGATGCGGATGCGCGGCAGCAGGCCATAGAGGCGGGCCTTCAGTTCCTCTGCCTCGTCGGGTGTCGAGCGCCGCAGCGGCGAGATGGTCAGGCGGCCGTCTTCGATCGCGGCATCGGGCAGCGTTCCCTGGGCCGCGGCGGCCTCGACTTCGTCCATGCGCTGGCGCAGCCGGTCGCGGTGCACGGCGATCCAGTCGGCCGCACTGCCGCTCACCGCGAGGCCGAGCTGCCCTTCGGCGCGCATGGTTGCGAAGGCCGTGGCCGGCAGAAGATAATCGTCGAGCGTGCGATAGGCGCGGCTGCCGTCCACCCAGATTGCGCCCGAGGCGAGCCGGTCGCGCAGATGGACCAGCACGGCGATCTCCCAGGCGCGCCGATTGAACGCGCCATCAGGCGGCATGACAATGCGACGCCATTTGGGTTTCAGGAACGACAGGGGTGCCTTGCGCGGCAGGATCGTCCGACCGTCCGCGTAGAAGGTGCGGAGCAATTCGACCGCGCCGAGCAGCGGATCACCGGGGCGGGCCGTCCGGAAGCGGAACGAGACGAGGAAGGTCGGCAGGAAGCGGCGAACCGCCGGATAACGTTCCACCACCTCGTCGAAGCCATCTTCGCCCGGACGGGTCAGTTCCTCGGCCGCACGCATGCTCTGTTCGAGCGCAGGCCATCCGATCCGCTCGTCGACGAGCGCCAGCGCGTTCCTTCCGGTGCTGCGTGCGTCGAACAGCGTCCGCCCGAGGCGAATATGCAGGCGGGCGGTGTCGCGGAACAGTCGGGCCTGTTCGATCAGCCGCTCCGACCGCGTGCGATCGGCGCGCCGGAACATCGCGCCCACCATCTTTTCTACCATCAGGATGGCGGCGTCGGTCAGCGCCACCTCCATCTCGATCGCGAAGGCGACCAGGGTGGCGAGGCGACGACGGTCTTCGAGCCGGGCCAGGTGTTGGGCGGTCATAATTGCGGCCTCGCGCGCGATCACCGCATAGCGACTGGCATGGATGCGCCGTGCACGCTCCGCCTCAATGCCAAGGCCACGGACATGATCGAGCCGTTCGACGATCGCCTTGAGATTGGCCGCACCCGGCGCTTCCGGCCAGTCGCGTATCCACGCCAGCGGCGAACGGGTGGGTGTTCCCCCGACCCGCAGCAGCGCATCGAGCCGCTCTACCTGGTCCGGCGTCAGGTCGCGGCCGAGCCGGGCGAACGCCTGCCGTCTCGCTTCCGCGCGTGCGACCAGCGCGATCCGCTCGAGAACAGCCGGCAGCGGCAGCACGACACCCGCCCCGCGCAACCGTTCGACCATGGCCGCGACGATGGCATCGCAGCGGTCGGTGGATGCGGCCACCTCGCCGGCGGTCGCGAAGACCATGCCGCGGTCGGCGCGCTCGAAAGAGCGAAGGCCAAGCCGGAGCTCGATCGCGGCACGATGCTCGCGCAACGTCGTGTCACGTGCGGCATAGTCGGTGAAGGCATCCGGAGCGCAGCCGATCTGCGCGGCCAGCACCGTGAGCATTGCCTGAGGCGGTGCTTCACCGGGTTCGATCGCCCGGCCGGGATGGCGGAGGTAGCCAAGCTGCACCGCATAGCCAATCCGGTTGCCGGGACGTCTGCGCCGGAACACCTCGACAAGATCGTCGGGACCGAGCGTGTACAGCCGCTCGATCGTGGCGTGGTCCGATGGCGGATCGAACAATGCGGCGCGCTGCGCCGGTGACAGGATTTGCGCGACCATCTTGACCCTGTTCCCCCTGATGTCACACAATCATGTCGTGATGACGTTGATGCGACATAGCCGGAGTGACTGGTTAAGTGACAGTATGGCGCCGCTTTGCGGTGCTGCCGTCGTCTGTCACGTGGACGCTCGTTAAAGTGACGGTGCTGATCGGCTATGCGCGGGTGTCGAAGGCGGATGGCAGCCAGGTCATCGACCTCCAGCGCGACGCGCTGGCGAAGGCCGGGGTAGATCTGGAGCATCACCTCTATACCGACGCCGCATCGGGCAAGCGCGACGACCGGCCGGGGCTGGATGCGTGCATCAAGGCGCTGCGTCATGGTGATACGCTGGTGGTGTGGAAGCTGGACCGATTGGGGCGCGACCTGCGCCATCTCGTCAATCTGGTCGGCGACCTGACGAAGCGCGGCATCGGACTCAAGGTGCTCGCCGGCGAGGGTGCGTCGATCGACACCACCACTGCCAACGGTCGGCTTGTCTTCGCGATCTTCGCCGGGCTGGCCGAGTTCGAGCGCGAGCTGATCGTCGAGCGGACCAAGGCGGGCCTCGCCGCAGCGCGTGCTCGCGGACGCAGCGGCGGTCGCCCGTTCAAGATGACGCCTGCCAAACTACGCCTCGCCCAGGCAGCGATGGGCAAGCCTGAAACGAAGGTCGCCGAGTTGTGCGCCGAACTCGGCATCACCCGCCAGACGCTTTACCGCTTCGTCGGCCCGAAGGGAGAGATCAGATCGGACGGCGAGAAGCTGTTGAAGCGCAAATCACGATCACTGGTATAGTGAGGATCACAAGAATGCCGAAAATACGGGCCGCATACCGCTTCCTCGCCATGTCGGTGGTATTGATGGCAACGCCAGCCTTGGCCCAGCACCAACAGAGTACTTCCCTGCCGCAATCCTTCGGGCGCGGCGTGGCTTCCGTCGATCCCCAGCAACAGGATCGGTGGATCGAGCTGAACGCGGATGTGGACGGCCTCGTCATCATGTCGATCATGCTGAACGGTCAGCGTCTGATGGCGATGGTCGATACCGGTGCCCCGACGACTACAATCGATGCCGACTGGGCGACACGACACGGTCTGCAGCTTCAGCCTTATCAGAAGATCCGCGCGATGGGCGGTGATGCGGCGCAAGCCTTTATAGCGCCCATAGACCGACTTCAGATTGCCGGGTTTCAGCAGGCCGGTGGTGCCGTTCAGGTTGCGGACCTCAGCCCCTTGTCGTCGACGGCGGGCACACCGATCGACGCCGTGATCGGTGTGGACTTCCTGTCAGCCTATGCCGTCACGCTGGACCTCGACAAGCATCGTATTCGCTTTCAGCCTAGCGGCTCGCCGCGTCCTTCGGGGGATGTCGTGCCGGTCGAACTGCGCGACCGCGGACGCGGATTGAGCACAAAGCTCTTCATTGGAAAACGCCTGCTGTCGCCCGTCATGATCGACACCGGAGATGACGCCAGCATGGCGATCACCAAGGATGCCTGGCACGCATCGGATGTGCCACTGCGTCTGACGGATATCGCATCCACCGGTTTGAGCGGCGATGTGATCCTGTCGGAGTTGGGCCGCGTCGACGGCGTTCGGTTCGGGAGTAAGGTATTCGACAAAGTCCCCATGATGTTCGAGCCAGCGCCGCTTGTTCCTGGAGACGAAGCCCGCATCGGCATGAAGCTGCTCGACCGCTTCAATATCTTCCTGGACATCGGGCAGCGGGTGATGATCCTATCGCCCCGATCCATTCCCCCGACGCCCGCTCCCATCACCATGTCCGGCATACAGGGAGTATGGTCGGACGCCGACTTGCAGATCGTCCATGTGATGAAGGGCTCCCCGGCCGAAGCCTTGAGGTTGCGCGCTGGCGACCGCATCTGCGCGATCGACGGAACGAGGATCACGGCCGATGATCAGTCGCCGCTCAGAACATGGAGTTTGGGGCCAGCGGGCAAGGTGATTCCGCTGACGATGTGCGACGGCCGTATCCTATCAATCACGCTGCGGGAGTTTTACTGACGCGGCTTCCTATCCCAACGCCGATCAGCCCTTAGCGTACGCGGGTGAAGAGATTCTGCGATGACCCCAACTGCGCCTGGAGCGCGCGGATCGTACCCAGCGCCTTGTCGCGCGTCCGGTTCTCGGCGCGCCGCATCATGCTGCCGAGGAGCTTATCCATCATCGTCAGCACCGCATCGGCGAGGTTCTCGCGAAGCCGCAGCGCGGCTGCCGCCAGAACGGCATGACGGCGCCGGTCGGGCAGTTCCGCCAGATGCTGCGACGTGATCCGCACCGCTTCGTCGGCGATGCGGTCGAAGGCTGCGGCCGGGATCGTCGCGGCCCGCGCCGGTGCCAGTCCGATCGCCCGGACATGATCCAGTCGTTCGAGCAGGCGCATGACGTTGCGCGGTGCCGGCGACAGCGGCGGGTTGCGCAGCCACGACAGCCACGTCGCACCCCGGTCGCCACGACGGGCGAGCAGCGCATCGAGGCGGGTACGTCCGCCATCCCCCAGCCCTTGGGTCAGCACATCGTGGACGAGTTCGTCGGCCTGGCGGCGCGCTCGTCGTATGATCGCTTCGATGACGGTGACGGGCGGCAGCAACAGGCGACGATGTCGCATTTCGTCGATGACGATCCCGGCCAGCTGCAATGGTTGGATGATGGTCTGCGCCACGGGCATGGCGAAGGTGGCCAGTGCGTGGAAGTCGGTCCGGCCGAACGCCCGATAGCCCATGCGCCGTGCCAGATCGGCAAGATGCGCGCGGCGGGTCGGCTCACGACGGCCATAGTCGTGCCAGGCTGCCTCTGCACATCGAGCTGACGGGCGACGAACGACAGGACCGAGACGGGCGGCGTCTCTTCCGCGCCGAGTACCCGCCCGGGCCAGCGCATATAAAGGAGCGTCATGGCGTAACCGAGCTGCGATGCAGGGCCACGTCGGATCGAGACCCAATCGAGATCCTCGCGCGTCAGGGTGAAGTGCCGCGCGATCTCGCGCTCGTCGGTCGGAGGATCGAGCTGACGCGCCAGCGCCTCGCGGGTGAGCAGGCGTCGTCTCGCCATGAACCCTGAACCTCCATGAAGCTGTCCGTCAGACGGTGATTGGGCGGTCAGCGTGAATGTGTCCGTCAACTCTGGACCTTCGACGGCGATTCGGACAAGATCACGTCAAGATGGGAAAACGGACACTTGAAACCCGCGCATGGCGCTGATCGGCTATGCGCGCGTCTCCACCACCGACCAGAAGTTGGCGCTCCAGCATGACGCGCTGATCCGCGCCGGTTGCGAGCGCACGTTCGACGATCAGGCATCGGGGGCCAGGGCCGACCGGCCGGGGCTGGCCGAGGCGCTCGCCTATCTGCGGGCCGGCGACACGCTGGTCGTCTGGAAGCTCGACCGGCTCGGTCGCTCGATGCACCATCTGATCGCGCAGGTCGGCGACCTGGCGGCGCGCAGGATCGGGTTTCGCTCACTGACCGAGAATATCGACACCACGACACCGGGCGGAATGCTGGTGTTCAACATCTTCGGCAGTCTGGCCCAGTTCGAGCGCGACCTGATCCGCGAGCGCACCCAGGCCGGATTGCGCGCGGCGCGCGAACGCGGGGCGCAGGGTGGTCGGCGTCCAGTCGTTACCCCCGACAAGCTGCGCAAGGCGCGCGCGCATATTGCTGCGGGCCTGACGGTGCGCGAGGCAGCCGCCCGGCTGAAGATTGGCAAGACCGCGCTCTACAAGGCGTTGGAAGGTGCGGGCGCACAACGCGTCGGCGAAACGGCAAGGACAGGCGCATGACAGGCGAACGCGATCCGAACATCGTCACCTCCGGCCTGTCCGGCATCGTCACCGAGCAGGGCATCACGGTCGAGGTCCATATCATCCGCCTCGAAGACGAGCCGGGCTGGACGCTGGAAGTGGTGAACCACAGCGGCACCTCGACCGTGTGGGACGATCCCTTCGTCACCGACGATGCCGCATGGGCCGCCTTCCGCCACATCGTCGAGGAAGAGGGCATGCGCGCGTTCCTCGACCAGGCCGTCGTCATCCCGTTTCGGCGTTGAGCGCAGCAGCCAGCAGGGCAAGATCAGGAGATCGACGATGCCAACAAGCGCCAGGCCGCTGTGGATTCTGACCGGATTGCTGCTCGCCTTCTATCCGGTTCTGAATTTCGTCTACTGGCCGCAGGTCCTTCGCTCGGGTGTGCTGCCTCCCAATGGCGACAGCATTGGCATCCCCATGTACGGCAGCATTCTGGTGACGATCGTCGCATCGCCCATCGTGCTGGGCATCGCCTGGCTTTGTCTTCGACGCTATGATCCAGCTACCCGCCTTGCCACGATCAGGTGGGATCGCCCCATCCGCACGGTCGCGGCAAGCTTGGCGTTCGGAGGGGCTGCCGTGCTGTGCGTCTTCGGCAGCGTCGCTGAACTGGGTCATGCGATGCCGTGGTACGAATACCTCTGGGCCGGATATGCGCTGGCATGGGTGCCTTGGTTGCTCGGTATACGAGCCGCCGTGATCGATCAGGAAAATACGGCAGGCGACTGAACCCCGCCGTTCACCGCTCGTTCGCTCCTACCGTACGCAGAATGCACTTTCGTGCAGTCACCCCAGGTAACGCGGGTTGGCGCAGCCCCCTGACCCACCGCACGCTGCGCGAAGTCGAACGCGGCGCGCAGCGGCCCGAAGGTGTGTGAGCTCGACAGGCCGATGCCGATCGTGAACAGCTCGGCGACGCTGATCGGTCGCAAGCGCCCGCGGTAGAGCGCGACGGGTATAGGTGTAGACGTGTCGACGTGCATGCAGGGTCCCCATCGCTGGCGTCGCTGCCGGCCGCGCCCCATCTGTCGCTTGTGCCTGAGATCGCTATCCCGTCGGCGGACGTCGGGGAGCATCCCCCGCGCCTCTCTCTAGATATCCTCGCATCGCCATGGTCCTTCTGCCTGAGAGTTTCCGGGGCGGTTGCTCCTTCGGCGCCGTGCGTGTCCGGTCTCTCCCATGTCGATGGCCGCGGGTATCGGCGGGGGGCAGGGGGGCAAGGGTGCGTGGCGGCCACCGTTGCGCTGTCCCGGCATTGTGTCGGTGTGCCCCGGACCATTGACCGTGTGCAGGCCGCCAGCCGCGCTCTTGTGTGACGGGGCCGGATGGCTAGGAAACGGCCCGTGATCGACCATCCGACATGCCAACATGCCGACATGCCGCGGCAAGGTAGAAGCGGTCCCGATTGCGGGGCCATTTCCTACTCGAAAGCACGAACTGTTGGATCGCTGCGGCTATTTTCCCTCGTGAAAGCGACTTGGGGGTCCAAATCTTCGTGCTTTCGAGTAGGAAATGGCCATGGCCCGTACCCCTGCTTCGAACCGCACCCCCGCCGCCCCCGGAACGCTGCCACAGCGCGACCTGTTTGCGCTCGACAGCCCGCTGCATGGCGAGATCCGCGGCGAGCGGTCGCTGATGGCCTTCCCGTTCTTCGCCTTGTCGAAGAACGCCTGGATGAAGCCGCTGACCTACGACCACGCGACCGTCTCGATCGAGGTGCGGCCCTCGGCAAGCGGTGTTGCGACGATCTATGACAAGGAGATCGTGCTCTACATCGCCAGCCTGATGGCGGCGAAGCTGGAGGCGGGCGATCGGGTCGAGCAGGACTTCGTCTTCACCGCGCACGATCTGTTTTCGGCGACCGGCTCCAACCATTCGGCGCGCAGCTACGGCCGCTTGTCCGAGGCGCTGGAGCGCCTGCAGGGCACGCAGATCAAGACCAATATCGAGGCGGGCGGCGAGGGCGAGGAGGGCTTCTTCTCGTGGCTGTCCGAAGCCAAGCTGCACTATAGCAAGACCAAGAGCGGTGAGCGGCGGCTGAAGGCGGTGAAGGTTCGGCTGTGCGACTGGCTGTATCGGGCTATCCTGCTCGATCGGCATGTGCTCGATTATGCGGCTGCGTATTTCCAGCTCGGGCCGATCGAGCGGCGCATCTACGAGGTCGCGCGCTCGACCTGCGAGGAGGAGGGGGCACTCGACATCGACCTCGCCACCTTCCGGCTGCAGATCGGCTATCAGAACCCGCTGTCGAACTTCAAGGCGGCGCTGAAGCAGATCGTCGCGACCGACGGCATCCCCGACTACCACCTCGAGCTGGTCGAGGAGGCCGAGGCCGCGCCAGCGGCCGATGCCCCGGCGCGCCGCGGCCGGCGAGCACCCCAGGCCCGCGTCGTCATCACCCCGCGCGGACCTGCGCTCACCGCAGACGGCCCGCGCGAGGAGTAAGGCGGGAGCGGGATCGCGAGGCCCTGCGGAAAGGGTGATTTTCGCGCGGAGGACGCAGAGGGGTATCGTGCGCGGCAGCGCGCTGTCTTCGTCTCGCCCGTGATAGACAGGCCGCTATCGCGACCCGCACGGCATCTCTGGGTCCTCCGCGCCTCTGCGCGAACCCATTCTCCGCGAATCACCGACCGAATCGCATATGCCTGACGGAGGCCCCGTGCGGCATCGATCACGCCGATCTTCGCCAATTGTTACTCGAAAGCACGAAGTTGAGCCGGTTTATTCTACTCGAAAGCACGAGTGGAGCGGCAATTCCTATCCGAAAGCACGAACTTTTTTAGCATTAAATACTCGAAAGCACGAATCTTGGTCGCTTCCGTTGTTGGATCATTGCTGCAACAAGATTGGCGATCCGCGTCATGTCGACGCGCGAAGGAAGCAGGACGCGGCCGTGACCACATAAAGGAAAGCCCGGCACGAAGGCCGGGCATCCCAAGGGGGTATTGAAGAGCGGCGTCGCCAAACGCCACCAACGTGAAATTATCACCACTTCACGGCTCTTCCTGTACCCCCCCACCTTACCCGGTGCAAGGATGCGCGGTTCGCGCCACGGTCTTTTTCGTCTTCGGTCCCGGCCCCCAAAGGGGAAGGAAGATGACGGCATTTGCCATTAGCGCGGCGAACGCGCGCGTGCTCGCGCGCGCGGCCGGGGCAATGGGCGCCCCGGCGCGATCGGGCGGGGTGCACCGCACCGGTGCGCCTGTGCGTCGCGGCAGTATCGAGGCGGGGACGTTCGAGGAGGCGTTCTTCGCCGTCCCCGCGCCCGGCGAGACCGACCGGATGCTCACCGCCTGCCGCCGCGCACGCGACGCCGGCCGCCGTCTCGCGCGTGAGGCGCGCGCTGGCTCGCGCACGCTCTCGACCACCGAACGCCGCCTCGCCGCGCTGACCGCGGGTGCGGTACGCGTGTTCGAGGAAATCTGCATGCTCGCACGCCTCAACCGCGGCCGCATCTTCCCGAGCTACGACTGGCTCGCCGAGGCGACGGGCCTCGGCCGCGCGACGATCGCGCGCGCGATCATGCTGCTCGAGGAGGCGGGCTTCCTGCTGCGGCAGCGCCGCTTCGTCCGCGCCGAGGGGCAGGCAGCAGGGGGCGGGGTAGGGGAGGCGCCGCGCTATCGACAGACCTCCAACGCCTATCGCCCTCTGCTACCCGTTGCCGTGCGCGCTTATCTGCCGCGCTGGATGCGACCGGCGCCGCTACCTGACGATGTCATCCAGCGCGAGGACGACCGGCATGAGGCAGAGGGGGTGATGTTTGCCAGCCTCAGCTGCCGCGAACTCGCGCAGGTGACGGTGGGCGGTGCGCTCGGCCGGCTGCTCGCCCGGCTGGGGGCTCGGATCGATGCCGTCAGCGAGTCTCAAAACGATCCGGAACCTCCCATCGATTCTATTTAAACACACCAAGCGGTGTTGGTCTGGCCAGCCAACAGAGCCTGCCTAAAGGGCCAAAAACGAGGAAAGGAGCTAAAAGCACAGCACACCCCATGACGCAAAGTTCAGGAATGCCGGCTACGCCGTCACATGCTCCCTAGAAGGAACAAGCACGTGCCAGTGCGATCTCGTTCGACGGGTAGGAACTGGGCAAGGTTTGCCATGTCGACCACTTGCCACGTCGCCATGTCCACATATAGGACGGGTTCATGCCAGTCATCGCGATCATCAGCCAGATGGGCGGGGCCGGGAAGACGACGCTCGCCATCCACCTTGCCGCCGCGGCCCAGGAGGCCGGGCGCGTCGCGCTCATCGTCGACACCGACCCTCAGGCGACCGCCAGCCAATGGGCCGCCTGGCGCAGGGATGCGCCGCCCGAAGTGATCGACAGCCCGCCCCCGCGGCTCGCCTCCAAGGTCACCGCAGCGCAAGAGCAGGGGGCCGAGCTGATCGTCATCGACACGCCGCCCCACGCCAACAGCGCGGCGCGCGCGCCGCGGTCGAGGTCGCCGACCTGATGCTGATCCCATGCCGGCCGAGCGCCTTTGACCTTTCCGCGATCCAGACGACCGCAAAACTCGTTCAGCTGCTAAAGAAGCCGGCCTATGTCGTCTTCACCGCCGGCAACCCCAACGACCCGCGCATCTATGAAGAGGCGGCCGAGTTGGTCGAGGGCTTCGGCACGCCGCCCTGTCCGATCCAGAGATCCCCGACCGCGCCGCCTATCGCCACGCCAGCGGGGAAGGTCGCACCGTCATGGAATACGAACCTGCCGGCAAGACCGCCGACGAAATCCGACAGATCTACACCTGGGTCCGCCGACAAGTCGGATTGTCGATATCCAAACCCGGACGTAGAAGGACAGCCGCATGAGCCGCAAGTCAAGTTTTGCAAACCTGCGAAGCGCTGCCCCGGCGCAGGTCGCACCAGCAGCCATGGCTATGCCGAATACGGAAGGACAGGGAGGGCCTAACATTCCCTCGAGCCGTCAGGGCCGCAAACAGATCGCCGGTTTCTTCACACCTGACATGTCGTTTGCGATGCACATGATTGCACGACGCCAAGGCAGGAGCCTGCAGGTACTGATGCCGGAGGCCTTTAACGACGTGCTCCGCAAGTACGGTGAAAGCCCTATGGGAGAGTAATACAATAATTTTTCACTACTCAGTAGAATTTTGATAAAGATTGCTACTCTTGCGGTTGCCATGCGTTTTTAGGCTAAAAATCTTAATAAATTAAAATACGGAGCCAAGAAATGGCGGATATATCATTTATCATATGTACGATCCAAAAAGAAAAAGAAGATATTTATTTAAATCATGTAATAGATAACATAAAAAAGCAAGAAAATGTTGAGATAGAGATAATACTTGTCTGGGATGGATTAGATATCAATAAATCTCCAAATATTGAGGGTGTTAAAAAAATTACACTGGATTTTTCCAGTCTTTCCGAGAAGCGAAATATTGGTGCCGCTTCTGCAACAGCCCCCGTTATATGTTTTTTGGATGATGATACTTACCCGTCAGATACACTTTTTGCTCGAAAAGCGATAGATCTTTTAATATCTGATAATATAGACTTTTTAACTTGCAATATTGAATCGACAGGACAGTTTATGTCGGGCGGTGGCATAACGGCTGACGCGGATATGAACTATAAAACGATAATTCCTAATATGTGGGAGCCGGGTTTAACTATTTACGCGAACGTGTTTAATAGACTAAAATTAGATCCAACATTAGGGATTGGATGTGTCCACGGCGCTAGTGAAGGTTTTGATTTAGGGTTTAGGCTTTTAAAGGACGGTAAGAAAGGTAGGAGAATTTCCTCATTTTATATAAACCATCCGCCCCTGGACCCTAGAGGCGACTATCAAGCTGAACGATTTTTCTTTTATTCTTTAGGTAATGGGGCTGTTCTTATACAGCACAAATACTACTGGACATTTACCTGGCAGATAATTAAGACAATTGCTAGGCTTTTTGTATCAGTAGTTAAATTAGATTTTGTAAGAGTAAGGGCTTCCTTTATAAGAATTCTTTGCATGTTGATAGGGCCTTTACTTCCAAGACGGCGGGGCCGTGTGTTACCCTCGTGGTTCATAGCAGACCACTCAGGAATCTAGATATAAAGGTATTTACTGGAGCAATTGTTGTATTGATCGATCTTGCTTGTCGTAAAGATTATTGTAAATTAGATCGACTGAAAATCACCATGCTTCTAGACAAATTATCAAGGGTAAAAGCTCATTCGTAACGTCCCTGATGGCCCGCTGCAGATGATTCCGAGTGAAGCGGTTCGCCGCATGCTTTACGGCTGCTCATTCGTTGCCGTTGTTCTCGTCTGCATATTGGGCGGGGGTTCATCGCGCCCGGACGTCATGTCGCTGCTATACCTGCGGCCGGTCGTGGTCATCGCTATCGCGCTAATGGTCATCATCGGAAGCGATAGGATCGCATGGTCGGCGATCCGCATCCCGCTCGCGCTGCTGGCGGGGATGGCGGTCATCATGACGCTACAGCTCGTACCGTTGCCGCCCTCGGTTTGGTCGATGCTTCCAGGGCATGGCGATGTCGCAGCACATCTCGCGCGCGTCGGGATGGCTGGCACTTGGCGTCCGCTGTCAATGATGCCCGAGCTGACGGTCAACAGTCTTGTGGCACTGCTACCACCCTTAGCCATCCTGATCGGTGTGGCGGGATCACGTCGCGCTGAGCGGACGGCTATGGTCTATGTTGTCGTCGCGATCGCAATCGTCAGTGCGGTGCTTGGCATCGTCCAGCTTTTCACTGGGCAAGGCTATTTCTATCAAAATGCTGACAGCACGCTACCGATTGGTCTATTTACCAATCGCAATCATCAAGCCGCATTGCTGGCGATCAGCCTGCCGGCTTTACGACTTCTATCGTTGGTTCCGCGCAAGACACTGTCCGGTCACCTATTCCAACAAGGTGTGTGCGGTGCACTCGGTATGTTCTTCCTCCTTGTGATCCTGCTGACGGGATCACGCTCGGGTATAATGCTCGCGGTGCTGGGGATGGGTATCGCCGCCTTTATGGTACCGCGATCACAATCAAGGCTATCACCGGGGGGGCGCGGCCGTCGGCCGCCATATCGTTGGTACCGCAAAGCCGTACTGCCGCTCGTGATCGTGCTGGTCCCCTTGTTGATCATTGGGTTTGCCTATGTTTCGGGACGAGCCGTATCAATCAATCGCTTCCAACAGGTGGACGCGGTGCTGGCCGATCAGCGCATCGCCTTTGCACCGCTTACTTGGCAACTGGCACGCAACTTCTTCCCGTTAGGGGCGGGATTCGGCGCCTTCGATCGAGTATATCGCCTTCACGAGCCCGACTGGGCGCTTCATCAGACTTTTTTCAACCATGCTCACAATGATTTGATTGAAGCTATTATCACGGGCGGTTTGCCTTTTATAATCGTGATTGGGCTTTTTATTTTCTGGATGGCACGGATGCTATACTCAATAATTCGATTTTCTACCGAAGTTAATTCGAGAAATGAGGCTATATTTCTATCTGGAATATTTATATCCCTGCTTACAGCAAGCTTGTTTGATTACCATTTGCGCACACCGTTGCTTGCTATTATTTTAGCTTATGCTAGCGCATCTGCTGCTATGCTAAAGAATACTAATACTAATGCTAATCCGTTATTGAGGCGGGCGGGCTAAAGCCTATGGCAGGATAATGACGCTTTACCGGAAACACGGCACCGGGTATTGGTCACGCATATTCGGTCGGCAAAGTAGGTAACTAGCTCGGAATGCGTGCATCAATAATGTGTATCGGGGTCGTGGCCCTGACACTTTCCGGTTGTGCTGGTGAGCGTCTTGTCGGCCGATCCGGCCTCCAGGTCGTACAAAATACCACACTCCCAGCCCCCGATGTGCAGGATCTGATCCAGCAGCGTCGGGCTTATGTCGTTGGCCCCTATGATACGATTGACGTTAATGTTTACGGTGTACCCGAGCTAAGCCGTACCGTCGGGATCGATGCCAGCGGGGCAATGACATTGCCTCTGATCGGCGAGATGAATGCTGCCGGTCTCGGTACCTCGGAACTCAGCCGGATCATCGCCGGTAAGCTGCGCCGTTATGTCCGCGATCCCCAGGTGACTGTTACCGCAAGTAAGGTTAGCCAAAGCTTTACAGTGGACGGGCAGGTCAAGACACCGGGCCAATATCCCATCGCCGGACCGATGACGTTGATGCGGTCAGTCGCCCGTGCCGAAGGCGTGACGGATTATGCGGACACCAATTACGTCGTGGTATTCCGTCAGGTACAAGGCAAGCAAATGGCCGCACTCTACGATCTGCGGGCCATCAGGCAGGGCATTTATGCCGATCCCGAAATCTACGCAAACGACATCGTCTATGTTGGAGAATCGGCAGGTCGCCGTCTGTTCCAAGCTGCTATTCAAGGTGGAACGCTGCTGTCCGCTCCGCTGATCGCCATTCTCAGGTAAGGTTATTATCGATGCATTCGGCAACCATACGTGAGCGTGGGGAGGGCGTGCGCCACCCGCAGCAGGACAATCGCGGCGATGTTATCGCGCCGACGATGGTAACCCAAATAATGGCCATAGCCCGACGACGCCTATGGCTGATCTTGGGATGTGTGGCGGTGATTTTCTTCATCGGGCTGATCGCCAGCCTGCTGGCGACGCCGCAATATACGGCGCAGGCCACGCTGGAGATTCAGCGTGAAACACAGACCGTTGCGGACGTCGACAACACGCGCGCGCCTCCCTCTGCGATGGACATGGAATTTTACGAAACGCAATATGGCCTCCTAAAATCAGAGTCCCTTTCCCAGCGGGTCGCGGCATCAACTCGCCTGTCCGACAACCCGCGTTTCTTCGAGGTTTTTGGCGTTCGTCGTGCCGCCGACTGGTTCGACAACGGCCGAGTGAAGCCGGGTGCCTCGACGCGAGAGCAGCGGATCCGGGTGGCGGGCGATATTCTGCTCAAGCATTTCAAGGTCGAGCCCGAGCGACAGTCCCGTCTTGTCGAGATCAGTTTTACCGGTCCCGATGCGGCAATGTCGGCACAGATCGTTAATGCATGGTCGACGAACTTTGTCGAGGCGACGCTGGAACGACGCTTTAACGCCAATTCCTATGCCCGGAAGTTCCTGCAGGATCGCCTGGAGCAACTGCGGACCCGTATCGATGCCTCGGAGCGGCGACTTGTCGATTATGCCTCCTCGCAAGGAATCGTGAATCTTCCCGCTGAGACCAGCAGCAACGGCACATCTTCACCGGAGCGATCGCTTGCTGCCGATGATTTGTCAGCGCTCAATCGCGAAGCGGCGCAGGCGACCGCGGATCGTATCATGGCCGAAAGTCGGCTGGGCAGCGCAAACGGGCAGGTTGCGGAAGCGCTCACCAACCCGACTGTCTCTTCGCTGCGGCAGCGCCGTGCGGAGCTAGGAACCGAATACGCTAAGTTGATGCAGCAGTTCGAACCGAGCTATCCGCCAGCAAAGGCACTACAGACGCAAATCGCGCAGATTGACCGATCGATCGCAAGTGAGGTGGGCCGTGTAACCGGCACCCTGCGTCAATCTTATGATGCCGCTTTGAAGCGTGAACAAGCGTTACGGGGAAAGGTTGATCAGCTTAAGTCCGGTGTTCTAGATCTTCGCCGGCGTAGTATTGAATATAACATTATTCAACGTGATGTAGATACCAATCGTCAACTATACGATGCACTTTTGCAGCGGTTCAAAGCAATTGGTGTCGCCGGTGGTGTTGGTGCCACAAACATTTCAGTCGTTGACCAGGCGGAAGTGCCTGGCGTACCGTCCAGCCCGCGGATCGTCTTTAATCTTCTGCTGTCGACACTGATTGGTCTACTGGTTGCTGCGGCTGCAGCCTATGTCGCCGAGCAAATCGACCAGGGCATAACGGATCCCGGCGAAGTGGAAAGCGTACTTAACCTTCCGCTTCTCGGTACCGTGCCCAAAGTTACGGATGGCGATCCGATTGCTCTTCTGCGCGACCGCAAGTCCATGCTGGCGGAAGCATATATTTCGCTGCGGACGAACCTCGCCTTCTCCACCACGCATGGTGTTCCTCGCACGATCGCCGTCACGAGCTCACGGCCGGCGGAAGGTAAGTCGACGACGAGCTTCGCGCTTGCGCATGGGCTTGCCCGTAGCGGACGCCGCGTCGTTTTGATCGACGGCGACATGCGCTCGCCCTCAGTTCATCACGAAGCCGGCATCGTCAATCAGTTCGGATTAAGCAATCTGCTGGCTGGGCAGGACAATCTGGCCAATATGATTCATCAGACCAATGACATGGACGGTCTGGCAGTCATCACCGCTGGTCCGATCCCGCCCAGTGCGCCGGAATTGCTCTCCGGTGATCGCTTCCCGCAATTGCTGCAGCGTATAGGCGAGAAATTTGATCATATCATCATCGATATGCCGCCGGTCATGGGCTTGGCGGATGCCCCCCTTATCGGCAGCATAACGGAGGCGGTCGTATTCGTGATAGAAGCTCGCAAGACGAACAAGTCGCTGGCGCAGGTCGCGATTGCACGGATGACGGCTGCACATGCCCAAGTATTGGGTGTCGTACTGACGAAATTCGACGCTCGACGCACAGGTTACGGCTATGAATACGGCTATGGCTATGGAGATACCAAGACGGAAAGCGGCACGTAAGTGACCGGAGCTGCCACGTACGGACGTTCGCGCCTTAAGCAGGCTGGCGTGATAGCCTTGGCGCTTGCGGCCTTATGGTTGTCCCTCGCGGTGACGATCGGCTTAGTCTATGCCAAGCGAAATCCAGCGATTGCCCTGGCCGGGTGGCATTCTCCCGGCGCCGAGTCCGAGCGGGCGGCGCAGCAGCTTCAGCAAGATCAGCATCCCGTCACGCTCCGCGAGGCCGAAACGCTTGCACGACGTGCATTGGCGAATGATCCCCTTAACGTTGTAGCCGTCCGAACTCTAGGATTGGCTGCTTCGCTACGTGGCCGGATCGATACCGCCAGACGTTGGTTTGGTGTTGCGCAATGGATGTCACGCCGCGACCTCCCTACACAATTGTGGCTGATCGAAGATGCGGTTGGGCAGGGACGCATCGATCAGTCCCTGCGCCATTACGATTACGCGTTGAACACCTGGCGGTCGGCCGAACCGATGCTGTTTCCTATTCTCGTCGGCGCATCCGGTCAGGTGGCGATCGATCGCCCCTTGGCCATTCTGCTGTCCGAGCGACCCTTGTGGTGGCAGCGGTTTCTAGACACGCTGATTTCTACGGGAAATTCGCCGGTCGGGGTAAGCAACCTCGTCAGCGCTGTGCATCTCGACCTCAGCAAGTCTGACGAACAGCAACTGGCCGCACGTGCGATCCAGCGATTGTTCCAGCTTCATGCGGTGCCACAGGCCTTCGCACTTTATCGCCAGATAAGCGGTAATTCCGACCGGGGAATCAGAAACGGCGATTTCAGCAAAGCCAATCCCATCCCGCCCTTTGACTGGGATCTGGCGGATCAGGCCGACCTCTACGCCTCGGTAATCGCGGGACCGGACGCTCGCTACTCTCGCATGCTGCATCTAACGGCAGCTGATGGGAAGGGCGGCGTTGCCGCGCAACAGTTGCTCCATCTCGCTCCGGGCGAGCATAGCATATCAGCCCTTGCCGGTGGCGATGCTACCGACTCTACCCGCCGCGCGCATCTCCAGATCGCATGCCAGAACTCGGGTAACACCCAGCTCGTTGACATGCTGTTTCCCACTGGGGGATCGTCAGTCAAGCCGGTTTCAAGTGCGTTCACTATCCCCACCGACGATTGCGCGTTCCAGCAGATTCACGTTGTGTTGCCAGGCTCTATCGATGGGGGCACATCCCAGGCGTGGATAACGGGTATAACGGTACGCCCCGATTAGGCGGCAGGTTGTATCCCGCTTGTCCTCAGACCCGAGACGTCTTCAGCTCCGACGATCCTGTCGGCAACGGATTTTAGACCATGAGTCTTGCACGTGTGGCTCTTAGCGGCAGCATCTGGTCGCTCGGCCAGATGCTGGTCGAGCGCGGCCTTCAGGCGGCGTTGTTCTTCATTGTTGCTAAATTGCTGGGGCCAGCGGAGTTTGGTGTAGCGGCAATCGCAATTTCGCTACCCCTCGTCTTTGTAGCGACGCTATATGGCACGGTACAAGTCATCATCCAGCGTAATGAGGTCGATGACGATTTCCTTGTCACCGCTTTCTGGTTCGCGATCGGTCTGGGGTTAATGTTCTCGATCATAACGATCGCGTTAAGTCCGTTGGTTGCCCATCTCGTCAAATCACCAGAGCTGCTCGTCTATATGATTCCGGCGGCATTCGCACCTCTTGCGACGTCGCTTGGCGTCGTTGGTGAGGGAATACTGACGCGTAAGTTCGAATTCCGTATGCTGGCGATCCGCCGCACCGCAGGATTGGTCGGATCGGCGCCTATTTGTATAGCCTTGGCATTCGCCGGATACGGTCCATGGAGCCTTATCGCCAATACTCTTATGGCTAGTCTGATATCTTCTTCGGTTGCCGTGTTCGGTAGTGGTTTCAAGCCGAGGTTTTTTATAGATCGCTATATTCTCAAAGATTTGGTAAAAATGGCGACTTATACTAGCCTGGCGCAGGCAAGCGTCCAGGCAAACACCAGGTTGGCAGATCTCGTCATCGGTATTTTTGCCGGTCCGGCGATCGCTGGAACTTTTAGAGTTGCGCGCACAATCATTGATCTGATCATCAGCATTTTTTATCAGCCGCTGACTAATGTGTTGATGCCAATCTTTTCACGATTATCGGTGGATCGGGCTCGAGCAGCGACTGCTCTTATTCAAATTGTATTTTTGTCATGCCTCGTCTTGAGCTTTCCATTTTTGGGACTATTTTCGAGTGCTGAGGTGGCGAGTAAACTCGTTGTGTCGTATGAATGGGTAGCGTTGGGGCCCCTGCTGGCGTGGATGGCGGTCGCCTATCCAACCAACGCGGTTATCGGATCCATGCAGACGTTCAGCATATCCCAGGGGTGGGTACGGATGGGGCTAATCTTAACCATCGTCGACCTGATACCCAACATGATCTTTCTAGCCATCGGTGCTTCGCAAGGACCGGAAACATTAGGCATCATGTTCAGCATGCGCGCGTATCTCGTCGCTACGGTAATACTGGTCATCATAACGCACGCCGATCCGGCGCTGACCCCGCGACGGTTTGTCGGCGCTCTAATGCCGGCCTTCATCGCCTTGGGCATCGGGGGGGGCGTTTGGTTGGCGAAGACGATATTCCCGGTCGTGCGCACCGCAGTGTTTCCTGGTGTCGCTTTGGGTGTCGCAGCGATGATAGTCTATGCGATAGTCGTCTTCATGGTCTGTCGGCGGCATTTGCGATCGATGATTGCCATGTTGCCTATCCCGAAGCGTATAGCGATCGCGATAAACCGTTATATCGGGGTAGAATCGCCCCAAGCCTAGCGGCGTAAAAGTGTAAAACGTTCTGCGAATATTGCGACAAGTGAAGTGATATGACCGATACATTGGTTTACATGTGCTATGGCAAGCCCCGGTACCGCGAAGAGACGATGTTCTCTATACTGTCGGCATATCATTGGATGGGAACAAATAAAAAAATTAATATAGTCGTATATACTGACATACCATCGGATTTCGCGTGGTTAGATGTTAGTACAAGAATGATAGACCAGGATTTGCTGGATAGATGGATGGGTAGTGGTACCTATCCATTCAGAAGGAAGGTTGCTTGTCTCGCAGATATATTGAAAAGCGAAGGCGGGAAATGCGTATTTGCCGATGGCGACACGTATTTCCGATATGATCCATCTCATCTTTTTGATCGCGTCAGTCCCGGACATACATGTCTCCACATGCGGGAAATTCGTCTGACATCACGCGAGAATACAGCTGGCGCGATCTTGGGAGGCTTGTTTTTGCGGAGCGAAGTGCGCGACTTGCGTGGCGCTCCCGTATCGCTGAATGGCGGTGAGGGAATGTGGAATTCGGGCATCATCGGCATTGATGCGCATGACAGCAGTCTTCTAGACGAGGCCCTTCATCTAATGGATGAAATTTGGGTCAGAGAGCAGCGGGTTCATACCGTCGAGCAATTCGCGCTGGGCCATGTAATGGGCACGGAGGGGAAGTTGTGCGAGGCAGACGACATCGTGTTCCATTACTGGAAGGATGCGTTACGAGGGCCTTTCCTTAAACGGCTACCAGACATTCTTGCTAGAGCTCGCACAATGCCGCTCGATGCCGCGGCGCATTGGAGCTATGATTTCCGCCCACTTCCGTCAATTCGCGCGCGGTGGATTGGGCAGGTGCGTAACATGGCGCACAGGCTAGGTGTTGACCAGCGCTGGACGAGAACTAGCGTTTAAGGTCGGCTCTTACGGCAGCAAGAAAGACCCAGGAGTCGATCATATAACGACGCCATAGCCGACGCGGTTCGGATGCGAGGCGCCACAAGCCTTCCAGGCCGACACGCCGGACCAGGCGGGGTGCGCGGCTCTTCTTGCCAGTGTGGAATTCAAGGGCAGCGCCGACCGGCAGGATATAAAGCGCGGGCAAGCGATGCCGATAATTCGCGATCCAGATCTCCGACTTGGGCGATCCAATACCGAGGAAGAGATGGGTTGGCCGGGAGGCCTTGATCGTGGCGAGCACGGCATCGCTCGCCGCGGCATCCTTTTCGAAGCCGAACGGTACCGTCAGGAAGGGGGGACGTTCGAAGACGAAGCCACACTCCTCCAGTTCACGTTGCAACGCCATGCCTATGCTGTCGTCTGCAGTAATGAAGAACGGCCGATGCTCCTGCGGGTCGATCGCACGCATGAGCGCCGGGAACAAGTCCGCGCCTGTCACCCGTGCCGGTGCCCGACCGCCACGCCAGCGCTGGTAGACGAAGACCGGCGCACCATCGACCGTCGTCTGCCATGCGGTCAGGTAAGCAGCGCGGAAGACCGGATTACGGTGGAGATTGACGACGTGGTCGAGGTTGCACGTCACGAGCATCTGGGGTTCCGTCGCCGCCTGCCGCGTCATGGTTTCTACCAGCTGCGCGGTCGTGCGGTTGCTGAAGGCGATCCCAAAGATGCGTGCGTCGTTGATATCACGCGTGGTGGATGCGCGGTCGGTCATCAGGCAATCCCTCGTAAGGGAGCTTCAATATGGGCAGCGACGCTTTGCCAGCTGTAGCGCGCACGATAGGTGTCGAGCTCCGTTTCGCTCGGGTATGGCGCAATGGCTATGGCGTCACGTAGAACGTCGTCGGAGCTGTCGATGCCAACGAACCGCGCCCACGGCGGGGCGACGGCACGATGGATGGGAAGATCCGAGCAGACGATCGGACAGCCCAGGACACCGGCCTCCACCAACGGCATGTTGAACCCTTCGGCATGAGACATCGACAGGAATGTACGGCTATTGCGATAAAGCCAACGCAGTTGCGCATCGTCGGTATCGGCCAACCAAACCAGCCGGTCGCCCAATAGTTGGCTGGCGGCAGCCAAACGTTCGGTCGATACGCCCCAGCCGGGGCGACCAGCGACGACGATGGGGTCAAGATCACTCCTCGCCTTGACGAAGGCGATCAGCCGCTCGTAATTCTTCCGCGGCTCGATCGTGCCGACAGCCAGTGTGAACGAGCCCGGCGTCAGTCCGGGAAGGGGCGTCGTAGCAGGCGCAAGGCAGTCTAGCCCCGGCGCATTACCGCAGACGGTGATTGCATCTGTATTGAGCACGCCGGTCAGGTCATTCTGCGCGATGACGGTGGGGGCCTGCACGTAATCGTAGCGGCGAAGCATCATGCGATCAAAATGCGCAAACATCAGCCGTCCCTGCACTGTCAGGTTCTGCGGATGGGTCCAGGCGAAGGCATCGTGAATGACACGCGTGATGGGCGCGCGGCTGGCGATCAACGAAGGGCTGGCGGGAAATGCGGCGCAGACGACGGCGGACGAGGGGCCGAACCGGCCCAGTTTGCGCGCAATGCCGAGCCAGCCCTTCAAGGTCGACCCCGCCTCGATCACCTGGGGTGAGCCAGCAAGTGCGCTACCCGGGGCGACCAGCGCGACGACGTCGGCGTTGCGCGCACGCGATGCCTCGAACACGTTGATCGCGAACCGTTCGATCCCGGTCAGCTTGGCGCGCCGCGTCGCGAGGATCAGATCATGGATAATCATAAGCACCACAGAGCACCGCGCACAGCCGAGCATTCGGCTAATAGGCCTTGGAATACGAGGGGCCTGCGCTAGACCAAGGCACAAAGCCATGCAAGCAACGCCGTCCCGGCTGGGATTGCGGCGACGAGACATAGTGAACGTTGCGCCCCCGGAAGCGCTTGCCTAGGACGCGGGAAACAGGCGGATGCAATCGTCCAGGACAATCTTGGCGCCTAGGACAATTTTGGCGGATGCCGATCTTGGCACCGAAGGGACCTTGATGAAGCCCGTATTGATCTTTCAGAACTATTACACGCCTGCGCGCGATGCCTTGTTCCGTGAAATGGTCGCACAGGGGCAGCAGCTGGTGGTGCTGTACGCGCATCTGCCCAGCGACGAGGGGCGGCGCTGGGCGGAACCGGCGGACGTGCCGTATCGATCGGTGCAGATGCGCCACCTGCGCGTGGGCAAGAGCGTCCTCTTTTGGGTCCCTCGGGCTTTTTGGCGATGGGACGGGCCGGTCATGGCGACCGACAACAATCCCACCAACATCGCAATGATTGCCTGGTGCCTGCTGTTCAGGCTCCTCGGCCGGCGGCTGGGCATGTGGGTCGAGCATATTCCGGACACGTACAAGGGCCGGGCCAAGCTGTTCTACCAACAGGCCTGTACGCGTGTACTGTGCGCGCTGAGCCATAAGGTCGCAGCGTTTTCTGCGATGACCGAAACCTATCTCGACGGACTGGTCGCCCCGACGAAGGTCGTGCGTATGATCCAGGCGACCCCGACGGACGCCGCGGTCAACGTGCCGCGTGGTGCGCAACGCCTGACGCGGTTCGGCTATCTCGGTGCTGCGAGCGAGCGCAAGAATGTCCCCGCACTGCGGGCGGCGTTCGCGATGCTGGAGGGGGCGGACCTGACTTTGCACCTCGCCGGCTTCGACGAACGGGCCGATACCGAGATCGATCCACGTCTGCGCTTTCATGGTTATGTCGAGGGGCCGGCACGCGAGGCGTTCTTTGCCGGGATCGACGTACTCGTCCTTCCCTCGTTCGCCGACCCCTGGGGGTTCGTCGTGAACGAGGCGCTGGCGAGGGGAGCGTTGGCGATCGTCACCGATCGATGCGGCAGCGCCGAGATGGTCCGCCTGATCGATCCGGCAATGGTGTGCGGTGTCACTGGCCAAGAGATCGCCGCGGCGATGGCGCATGCCGCCGCGCTGGCGCCGGATGTCGTGAAACCCCTTCGTGTCCAAGCGGATCGCGTCGTCGCCATGTACGGAATGGACTCCGCGGCGCAGCGTTTCGTCGCGATCTGTCGCGAAATCGAGGCATGATGGCCATGCGTCCAACGGTGGCGAGGCTGTTCGCCGGGCAGCAATCTGCTATCGGCACTCCCATGACTTCCCATCCGGACACCAGCGTTCCGCACCGCCGCCGTAGGATAGACAGGCATGACCTGTTACGTATCAGCATCGTATGGGCGGCCTTGTTCATGAATTTCTTCCTTGCGTTGGCGAATGCCAACGGCATTGGAATGACCGGGAATATAGTTTTAGGTATACAACTTCTAATAACCGGAACGGCTATTTTGGTAATTCTATACCATCCCCCCCGTGTCGGCCCGGACTTTGTTTTTGCAATAACGGTTATATTAGTTGGCTACCTTGTATCTGGCATATATCACAAAAGTATCGACCCTCGTGGGCTGTATGATATATTTGTTATACCGATATTCATGATGCTTGGTATGACGCTTCATAAGTTGAAACCATGGATGGTTAATGTTCCAATGAGCATTATTGTCTTAGTTGCTCTTGCCGATGGCCTACTACGGGATCAGTATGCATCGATTGTTAACCCGTTGTCCTATTATCGCTCAACCCGGGCGTGGGTTGCAGATCAGGATTCGGCTTTTAGTGAAGCTAGTGGCTTGTATGTCGGTGCCGACCGATCTGGCGGTCTGGTATTCTCATTTTTAAGCGATCACCGTGTAGGGTCAATTTTCCTTGAACCTCTTTCATTGGGATATTTTGGTGTTATTGCGGCGATTGCCTATGCAATTGTCTATGAGGATCAGCGGAAAAAGTTCTTGTTCGGCGCAAGTATTTGCTTGTTTTTGGCGCTCTTGGCTGACACAAGAACGGCTGCGTTTCTTGTTATTATTACGGTATCTTTTGTTTTATTGGCAAAGAAAGTTCCTCTAGTCTTTGTTTATTTTATTCCTGTCGTAGTAATGTTTTTGGGCGCTATTATTTATCTAAATTATAATGGCGGAGGTGGAGATTTACTTTTCCGACTGGGCTTGACGTATAAAGAATTTTTCAATTCTAATTCGCTTTCTCTTTTAGTTGGGAATGTTTCGTCTGACCAGATATACGACAGTGGAATTATTAATATCACGCAAAGCGTAGGACTAATATCCGCTATGGTATTGATTTATTTGGTGTCTGGTGGATTTGGGTATAATTGGTCGAGGTTTTCGTTTGTGCCTTTGGTGACCGTAATATACGTAATGATTACGCTATTGTTTGGCGGCGCTGTATTTTCGATAAAAACGGCGGCTATGCTTGGCGTACTTATTGGTAGAAGTGGCCGTATCGACGACGTATCTAATAAAAATTCAGCTTTGAGTGCATGTCCTCAAGGGGCGTAAAAGCGAGTTCAGCGTCCTGACATCACTGGGCGTTACGGTAGGTTTTAAGATCGGGACCGGGGTGGAATGGAACGCGGACATATCGGCTATCTAGATAGCTTTCGAGCATTTGCGATAATTGGAGTAGTGCTAACGCATGCCGTTTGGTTGTCGAAAGATATTCCGATATGGTTAGATAATGTAAGTCATTTTGGTTCCAAGGGAGTCCAGCTATTTTTTATGGTGAGTGGCCTTACGCTCGCCTTAAATTACAATGCCGACTCCTTAAAAGTCGGGAATTTCTTTGTAAAAAGATTTTTTCGCATCGCGCCAATGTATTATTTTAGCGCACTATTCTATGTGGTAGTCGGCTATAGTATTTTACCGAGCGCGCTTCCTACCAATTTGTCGATGGAAAGTTGGTTGTCAACCTTCACATTTACAAATGGATGGAGTCCTAAAACAATAAATAGCTTTGTTCCCGGCGGATGGTCCATCGCAGCAGAAATGATGTTTTATTTGTGCTTTCCGATTTTTGTAAAGCTCAGAGATAAGCGGTGGCTATCAGTCGGCTTTGTTGTAGTCTCATTTTTAGTATCGGTGGCTATCTACAAATTCATTATCAATAAAATTTCGGGAAATGTGGAAGACGTATCGTCGTTTGCTTATTTCTTTTGGCTGACGCAGCTGCCAGCATTCCTGATAGGTATTGCAATTGCGGCATGGCTGCCTTTTCTTTCTCGCTACCGTGCGGTTGCTTCGTACTTGTTTCCTTTGGTTGCCACACTAACTGTCGCCGCTGCCTTTTCTCGCGGTGTATTTTCTAGCTATATTGCGGCAGATGTTCTTTTCAGTGGTTTGATATTATCGGCTGCTATTGCGGACTTCTCGTTTATGAGGGGGCGTATTTTGACGTATATCGGCACGATAAGCTTTAGTATTTATCTCACCCACTTCTTTGTCATCCATTTGCTCATGACAAAAGCAAGTATGTTTGAAAAATCAATCGGCGGTACGGTATTGGTTATTGGGGGCTATTTAGTCACAATGGCTGCAGCAGCGGCAATATCATCGTTTACCTACCCGATGATCGAGAAAAATGGAAAGAATCTTGGAAACGTTCTTTTGCGATATGGGCGCAAACGAATTCAAGGGCGGGCTGTATAGTTTATAGCGGAGAACTGAAATGGCTAGGAGCCGGGCGATATGTTGCTGGCTTTGCGGTACGCTAGTATTTGCGCCGGTTACCGCGCGAGCTAGCTGTCCTGATGTCTGTCAGATACCTAGCAAGCAAGACGCAGATAGGTTGCAGTGTGGTGATCAACAGCGTGGTATGCGTTCGTCTCACAAGACATGGGCGGGTCGGCGTTGGGCCATGTCGGGCGACAGCATCGTTGCGCAAGATACATGGGGGTCAATGACCGCGAGCCAGCTTGGGATGACCTCCTATGAAAATTGGGGTGTATCCGGCAGCCGGATGGACGAAGTTTTAAACGTTAGGCAAATGAAGGATTTTGACGCGTTAGATTTATATGGAATCAGCGCGGGTACGAATGATTTTGGGCAGCAGCGACCAATTGGGTCGAGGAATGACCCTCCTGGTGCCGCTACTTTCTGGGGAGCGATGCGACAGATTGTTTTTCGCGTGCGACAGCAGCGGCCTAATTTACGCATTTTCTTCATGACGCCGCTTCATAGGGCCGACGAACGGTCACGTTCCGCATCGGGAATACCACTTTATCGATATGTTGACGCTATCGTATCGTTTGGAAAAAGAAATAAAATACCGGTTTATGATCAGTATCGATCAGTTCCGATAAAAGAGGGTGCATTTCGCGATTATCTATCTGATGGGCTTCATCCGAATATCTGTGGCGGGGAGCTTATTTCAAAAGGGCTAGTTCGATTTCTGAGGGTAAACCTAGAACAGCCGTCACATTGACACTGGCCAAGTTCTCGAAAATGGATCAGCATCATGACGGGCACCCTAAACCGACGCGATAGTCTCGCTTTGCTGGGAGGCGGGGCATTTGCGTCCGACAGCCGGCTGTCGCCTGCGCCTAGCGGATCGGCGTGTCGCGATATGTCGGCCGCAGCGGGCAGCGCGGACGTAACGGGCTTTACCTTCGCGGAACTGGCGTGCCGAACGCTGCCTGTGCAGGCGGGGCGTTTCGCAAGTGCGGGTTATGATACGTCGGGGGTGGGCAGTGGCGACTACCTGCGCTGTACCGGGTCCGGCCCCTTCCTGGCGACGCGTTGGCGGCGGCAATCGCGCGATGGCCAGTGGTTCGAGAAAGACGAACGCGACGTCGATCTCACCCATATGGGTGCGCGGGGAGGCGGAAAGGACGATACGGAGGCGCTGCTCGCCGCCTTTGCGTGGCTCAACGAACAGCCCGGTCGCCGCTTGCAGGTGCCACGGGGTAGCTTCGCAACCGAACAGGACCTCCCGATCCTGACCGACAGCGCCTGCCTGATTGGGCAGGCGCATGGCCGCGGCGAGATCGTGCTGGCGAATGGTGCGACGATCCGTGTCGGCCGCGGTATCAGTCAGGGCAAGGACCGGGAAGGACGGCTGCTGCGCACGGTGCCGGGCAAGGTGCTGTTTCCCCGGATCGAGAATATCGGCCTCAAGGCGACCGGATCGCACAGCCAGGATTGCCTGGTGCTGGAACATGCCGACAATGCCTATCTCCGGCTGCTCGACATCAGCCATTTCGAGACGGCGAGCGGCGTCCGGATCGGGGGCGTGCGCACCCGCTGGGTGCAGTGGACGACGCTGGACCATGTGTTCGTCAACACCAACGAGGTCGGGCTGACGATCGAGATGGCGCATGAGACGGACGAGAACGAGGACCACTTCCTGATCGACGCCTGCCAATTCTATATCGGCAAGCAGCCCGTCAAGGACGCGCAGCCCGCCTGCATCCGCATCGAATGCAGGCCGGGGCGCGCGACGCCGATGTGGAATTTCCACGTGACCGGGCGCACCCATTTCCTCGGTTGGAAACGGGCGGACAATCCTCCCGCGACGACGGGGCCGATCATGACGTCGGGCGTGATGCTGGTCCAGCCCAACGACGGCTGCGCGCTACGCCTGGCGACGATCCGCGACGCCTTCTTCGAGGACGTGTCCTTTCCCATCGATCTGCGCCGTCAGGTGACCGGCGCGGACGTCAGCGTCGTGAACACGCAAGGCTGCAGCTTCATGGAGGCGCACACCGTGTTCAGCGGGAAGGACTGGTCCAAACACGGCGCGACCGCTGCGGACAATCACTATATCAACGGCGGGTTCGTTTGCGACGGGAACATCCGGACCTATCATCGTGGCTTCAACCGCATGTCAGGGATGAAGGGGTTCGACCGGATGGATAACATCTCGGTGCATCAGTGGGAGCGCAAGACGCTGTGCCTGGAGGGCATCCAGTTGGAAGCGCGCGGCAGGGTCGATGTGGCGCCGGGGCAAGGTGGCGTGATGTTGCGCTATGATCTCAGCACGCCGCATGCCGAGGAGTGTCGGCCGACATCGCTCATCGCCTCATGGCCCGGGGCGGATCCCTATCCGGTATCCATCACGCCGAAAGAGGCCGTCATCCGCTTCGCGCGTCCGCCAGCCGAGCGCGGCACGCTGCATTACGTCATCGAGGTATGACCCGGGCCTGCCTCGATTGGCTACGATTCACTATCATCGACGTGGAAATCGAATGCCGTGACCTGCCGGTCACAGGCACTGACGCGCCACGGCCTCGCTCGTGCTTTGGTCACCCTGAAAGACGCTGACCGTCGAAGTGTAAGGTGTCTTGGACCGAGTGTTCGCGGTAACCTCGAAACCCTGGTCCGGGCCGCGTGCTGCGACGCGCGCGATGCAGGCATCGACCTCCGCCTTGGGACGTGAGCTCCACATGCCGGAATCGGCACCCCTTGCCAATTTCGTCGGCCCGGATACGCTCGTGCAGCCACTTGCAGCGACGAGAACGAGAACCGCCAATTTCTTCATCGCAAATCCCGGATCATGCCCCTGGTCGCGGAGCGCGGTAATGTAATGAACTATAAGTCCCGGAGCGACCGATTGGTTTCCGGGCGTTGCAGCGGACAGCAGCTTTGGCATCGCCACGATCGTCAATCCTTGAGAAGCACATGGGGACGATACCGTCGCAAGGCATATCGCGTCCGATAACAATGATTCCTGGACAAAAACATGGTTCTACCCGATCGATCCTGCCATAGTCGGTCGATGTGAAGCGTCCCGGATTTTCCGGAGGCTGTGCAGTTTGACTCAGGCAGCCATACCGAGGGTCTCAATGGCCGCATAATAGTTAGCTTCGGCCTCGGCGGGTGGGATGTAGCCGAGCGGGCCGAAAAGGCGATGGTTGTTGTACCAGTCCACCCAGCTCAGCGTTGCCATTTCCACCGCCGATGCACTTGGCCAGGACCGCTGGCGCCAGATGACCTCGGCCTTGTAAAGGCCATTGATCGTCTCGGCCAAAGCATTGTCGTAACTGTCGCCGACGCTGCCGACCGAGGGCACGAGGTTGGCCTCCGCCAGGCGCTGGGTGTAGTTCATAGCGAGGTATTGAACGCCCCTGTCGCTGTGGTGGATCAAGCCATCATCCGGGCCGGGTCTGCGCGCATGGATCGCCTGCTCCAGGGCATCCAGAACGAACCCGGCCGTGGCTGAAGTACTGACCTTCCAGCCCACGATGCGCCGCGCATAGGCATCGATCACGAAGGCCACATAAACGAACCCTGCCCAGGTGTGGACATAGGTGAAATCGACTACCCACAGGGCGTTCGGCCGATCCACACGAAACTCCCGGTTCACCTTGTCGAGCGGGCATGGCGCCTTGGGATTGCTGACGGTCGTGATCGTCTTCTTCCCTCGACGAATGCCGGCCAGCCGCATACTACGCATCAGTCGCTCGACCGTGCACTTGGCGACATCAAGGCCCTCGCGCCGCAACTGATGCCAGACCTTGCGCGAGCCGTAGATTCCGAAGCTGGCCTCGTGAACGCGCCGGATCTGCTCGCACATGTCGTCATCCCGGCGCGCACGGGCGGAACGCTTCGCCGGATCGGCAAGACGGGCCGCGTGTTCGTGATAGGAGGACGGGGCGATCGCCAGTTCGCGGCAGATCGGCTCGATACCCAGGTCCTCGCGATGGACGTCGATGAACGACATCATCATCTCTCGCGGCGGTCGAGCTCCGCCATCGCAAAATATGCCGACGCCCCTTCGACAGGCTCAGGACAGGCTTGCGAAGGATCTCGTTGGCTCGACGGAGTTCCTTGACCTCGCGCTCCAACAGCTTGAGCCGGGCCTTATCATCGACGCCCTGCGCCGCTGGTGCCGCCCGTCGGCCCGCCTCCGTGCGGCACCAGCGGCGCAGCGTCTCGGCCGTGCAGCCAATCTTCGAGGCAATCGAACTCATCGCCTCCCATTCTGAGCCGTAATCCGCACGGTGCTCGCCAACCATTCGCACCGCTCGATCACGGACCTCAGGCGAAAATCTGTTGCCCATCTTGCTCATACCGGATGCTCCTTCTCACAGTTCGGAGCCTCCGGAAAACCCAGGACGCTTCAATAGGATGAACCTGCAGGCGCTGGTGGGAAAGAGCGCGGATGCAGATTTCCTGCGCGAGCTGAACGGCTTTGCCGCGCAGCGTCTGATGGACCTGGAGGTCGGCAGCCTGACCGGCGCGGGCTATGGCGAGAAGAGCAGCGAACGGCTGTCGCAACGTAACGGCTAGCGTGAACGCGACTGGGAAACGCGCGCCGGCACGGTCGAGCTGCGCATCCCTCGTTTGCGGACCGGCATCTCGAAGAGCCAGAGCCTGCCCCCGCGCAGGCGGGGGTCAGCCGGCTCTGCGAGGAGATCGACGTCGGCGTGAAGGCGTTCCTCGACCGCCCCATCGAGGGCGACTGGCCATATGTCCGGGTCGACGCGACGGACCTGAAGGTGCGCCGGGCCAGCCGCATCGTCTCGGTCGCCGTCACCATTGCGGTCGGCGTGAACGGCGACGGCCGGCGCGAGGTCTTGGGGATAGCGGTCGGCGCGTCGGAGGCCGAGACCTTCTGGACCGACTTCCTGCGCAGCCTGGCCCGGCGGGGCCTGCGCGGCGTGAAGCTCGTCATCCCGGATGCGCACGAGGGCATCAAGGCGGCGGTATCGCGGGTGTTCAGCGCGACCTGGCAGCGCTGGCGGGTCCACTTCGCTCGCAACGCCATGGCCCATGCCGGCAAGAGCGGGCGCCGCGTCGTCCCGGCCTTCATCGCCACGGCCTATGCACAGGAGACGCCCGAGGCGGCCAAGGGTCAATGGCGCAAGGTCGCCGACCAACTGAGGCCCAGCGTGGTCGTGTCCGTCAACGTGGTGTAATTTCAGGTGTGCCACCGGGCCGCATCGTTCAGGCGGCCTTTGGTGTAATCTGTAGTGGCGTTACCTCCTCGATCTGTGGTGTGGCGAGGGCGGCCATGCCCTCGATCTGCATGTAGCGGTTCTGGAGCTGGTATTCGTCGTTCTGCTCGAGCAGCACGGCGCCGATGAGGCGGGAGATGCTGTCCTCGTTGGGGAAGATGCCCACGACGTCGGCGCGGCGCTTCACTTCCTTGTTCAGCCGTTCCAAGGGGTTGGTGGAGTGCAGCTTGGTCCGGTGCTGCTCGGGGAAGGTCATGTAGGCGAGCACGTCGTGCTCGGCATTGTCCATGCAGGCGCCCAGTTTCGGCCAGCGGGCGCGCAGCTGGTCGGCGACGTGGCGCCAGGTCTGGGTGGCGGCGGCATGGTCGGGCTGGAGGAAGACCTGCCGGATGGCGGCAGCGACCATGGTGGTCTGGGCCTTGGGCACATGCGCCAGCGCGTTCCTCATGAAATGCACGCGGCAGCGCTGCCATGTGGCACCGACGACGCGGGTGATGGCGGCCTTCAGCCCTTCGTGCGCGTCGGAGATGACCAGCTTCACGCCCTTCAGCCCGCGGCGGACGAGGTCGCGCAGGAAGGTCGACCAGAACGGTTCGGCCTCGCTGGGGCCGATGTGCAGCCCGACGATCTCGCGCTTGCCCTCGGTGGTGACGGCTACGGCGATTATCGCGGCGACCGAGACGATGCGTCCGCCCTCGCGCACCTTGAGGTAGGTGGCGTCCAGCCAGAGGTACGGCCATTCGCCGGTGAGCGGGCGCTTCAGGAAGGCGTTCACCTGCTCGTCGATGTCCTTGCAAAGCTTCGAAACGCTCGATTTCGAGATGCCCGACATCCCCATCGCCTGCACCAGATCGTCGACCCGGCGGGTGCTGACGCCAGCGATCCAGGCTTCCTGGATGACGCTGACCAGCGCCTTCTCCACCGTTTTTCGGGGTTCGAGGAAGCCGGGGAAGTACGCGCCGGTGCGCAGCTTGGGGATTTTCAGGTTGAGCGTGCCCAGCCGGGTGTCCAGGCTCCGGTCGCGGTAACCGTTGCGCCAGGTGCTGCGCTCCCCGGTTCGTTCATGCCGGCCAGCACCGATGAGGCCGTCGACATCGGCCTCCATGATGATCTGCAACACGCTCTCTGCGACGCTGCGCAGGAAATCGCCGTCTCCGGTCTTCGCCATCAACTCGGCAAGGGGTAGTCTGTCGTCGGTCATCGGGAATTCCTCGGGTCAGGTTGAAGTCTGCAAACTCCACCATATCCGATGAGCCCGGTGGCCACCGTGACGCCGACGCCGGGGTGGGGCCTCGGCCCCACCCCGGCATACACCGTCATCTACACCGGGAAATTACACCACGACCGCGGACGCTAACCAGCGTGCCCAAACCAGCCAAGCTCATGGATACCGCCGAGGAGGATGTGCTGGCCTATATGTCGTTCCCGCCCCGGCATCGCACCAAGCTGCATTCGACCAATCCGCTCGAACGCCTGAACGGCGAGATCAAGTGACGCGCCCACGTGGTCGGCATCTTCCCCAACGAGGACGCCATCACCCGCCTCGTCGGAGCGCTCCTGCTCGAGCAGAACGACGAATGAGCAGTCCAGCGAGGCCGCTACATGACACTGGAAAGCATCGCGCAATCGAGCGATGATCCCTCCGTCACGCTGCCAGCCATGACCGCCTGATCGATACCGGCCTGGCCGGAGATCGATGCGGCTACGCCGCCGAAGCTACATTACCCACCGGATCAGCGCCGACAGCTCGCGCCAGTCGATCGGGTAAAGCCAGCGATGTTCGCGTGCGATCGGCATGGCCCTTTGTGAACCGATATGGGGCCGACCCAAAGCGAAAAGAGGACTGATTCAGAAAACTCATCAAGCTCTTCAAAAAAACTCGAAAACCATATCCTATGGGTTAGAGCGTTAGATGGAATTTAAAGGGTTAAGCTCTGTTTTCCACAGGCTAAAATGCCGAATTTCCTCGCTTTTTGGTGGCCTTCGCGTTCCCGACATATCGAGCATCTGTTCCCGAAATATCGTGATGTGCGTTCCCGATGTATCGCCCAACGGTTCCGGGAGTATCGTTGCCCGTTCCCGATATATCGAAAAGGCATGACGGATGCCGCGGAAGCGGGTCGGATTGAATCAGTTTTGGACCGATCCCGCATGGTGAGGTTCAAAGTTGCGACCCGCCGGGACAGGCGATCGCGAAGGCCACCGAACACGCGATATTTCGGGAACGCGTATGGACTGCGCATCACCCGATGTGTGGAGATTTTAGTAGCTAAAATGATTGGGAGGGGCGTCATCGGCACGCCCCCCCTCCCCTATCGTCAGCGAAGCAGGTGCCGGTTCTTCGCGTCGAAACGGCGGACATAGCCGATAAAGGCATTCTGATAGCTGACCGGCGTGCGGGCAGGATCGCCCTCGATCCAGGCTTTGAATTCGGCGTGGAGGGTCTGATAGTCCCAGCCCGGGCATTCGGACCGCAGTAGCGCCAGGGTCGCGTCGGTGATCTCGCCGAAGGTCGAGCGGGTCGACAGGCTCTTGACGCTGCGACGGATCAGCGCGCTGGCATCCATATCCCTGTCGACGGGGGGCGGGGGGGTGTCCTCCGGCGTCGGTGCCCGGGGTGATGCGGCGGCCTTGGGCTTCTTCGGCGCACGGACGGCTGGCGTGGCCCCCTCCCCTTCCGCTCGCCTCCGCATCCGCAGGCTCGGCTCGCGCTTGCCCTCGGCCTGTTCGAGCGTCAGGGCATAGCCGGGCAGTTCGTTGCGTTCGGCGATCTTGGCAATCTCGAACTTGAAGCGGCGATATTGCCCCTCCGCCCCCGATTTCTCGAACAGGGTCGGCATGGAGATGGCGAAGCCCCCCTCCCCTGCCCCGCCCGCATGTTTGCGCGCGACCTTGTACAGCCAGCGCTCGCGCCCGCCCGAAATGTCGAAATAGGCGCGGTCGATCGACAGCACGCCGCCCGTCATCAGCACGCCTTCATAGAACCAGCTCGACAGCTCAATCGTCATGCCGCGCGAGCGTTCGGTCTTTTCATCGACCAGCTGGGTCCATCCGTCGAGCCAGCTGAACGTCGCCTCGCGCCGGTTCTCGGCGCGGATATTGGTCTTGACCGTGGTCGATACCAGCCGGTCGAGCGCCTGACCGAGCAGCTCATAGGCGCGCCCCGTCGGCTGGCGGCCGATCGCGCGCAGCAGGTCATAGGGCATCAGGTGCAGCTTGCGCGGCACGTCGTTGATCCCGCGCCTGGCCATATCGGCCAGCATCGAGGCGCAATAGATCAGGATGTCGGCATCCCAGATCGTCGCCATGCCGTAATCGGGATTGCCCGACACATGCACCCACAGCTTGCCGTCGGGCGAGCGATAATCGATCGGCTTGACCCGTTTCGACTTCGCCAGGCTGAAGAAGGGCCGCTCCATCATCTCGCGCTGATCGCGCAGCGGCAGGTCGGCGAGATAGGGCAGGAACGGCTCGAACTGTTCGGCCGATCCGTCCTTGGGCTTGGTGCTCATGCGCGCATGTCCCGGCACTTGTTTCCCCGGGGAAACATACGGGACGGGCGGACGGCGGTGTTTCCCCGGGGAAACATCAACGCTGAAGCCCCTGCCCTGTCTGCTCCAGATGCTCCAGCGCACCGCGCAGCGCCTTGACGATTTCCTCGACATCCGCGCCCGATCCGGCGTGCAGCCTTACCGTCACGCCCTGGCGATTGACCGACTGCACGGACAATACGGGGCGGCCATAGCGACTGTGATAGCTGTAGCGGTCGGGCTCGGCATCCTCCCCCATCATCATCTTGCGCGCGGTCAGCAATCGATGAAGCACCTCGCTGGCCGGGATGGGGGGCTGTCCGTCCTCGCGCCGTTCGGCCTGTTGGCGCGCGATATATTGGGCGACGCCGGTGATCGCATGCGCCTCGCCGGGGTCCTGCATGGCCTGGGCCAGCGCATAGCCGGGCTTCAGCTGCACCTCATAGGGCGAAGCGAAGGCGGCGATGACCGCGTCGGGCAGCGCCGCGACCTTCAGCATCTTGGACAGCCAGCCCTTGGACAGCTTCAGCCGCTCGGCCATGCGGGTCTGGTGGTTGCCATAATGGGTCTGGAGTGCGGCCAGATAATTGCGTGCCCGCTCCAGATCGGAGACGTCGGCGCGGGCGCGGTTCTCGAGGTCGGCGAGGCGGAACGCGGCCTCGTCGTCCAGCTGGGCGACCTGCGCGACGAACATCATGTCGGGATAGCTGTTGGCGCGCAACCAGCTGATCGACCAGTGTCGCCTTGTCCCTGCGATCACTTCGTAATCATGATCGGGATCGCCCTCGATCCGGCGGACCACGGCGGGGACTTTCTGGCCCCCTTCGGCGATGATCGAGTCGATCAGCTCGCGGCAATGCGTCTCGGTCAGCAGGTCGTAATTGCGGGCATTGCCCGACCAGATCTTCACCCGCGCCGGGTCGAGCAGCAGCTGCGTGACCTGCCGCACCTCGCCGCTGGCGACGCGGGCAAGCGCGGACTCGCGGCCGAGCAGCGTGGTGCCGCGGCTGCGTTCCACCAAGGCCTCGCGGACCGGGATGGGGGAGGGGGCGTCGCCCTCTTCCTCCGCCAGCAGGGCCGCCAGATAATCGGATTGTTTGCGCGTCATCTTATGCCTCCCGCCCGGAACATAGGCAGAACATTATCGTGTAGGAAAGGGGAGTCGCGTCAAGCCGCCGCATGGATCACCGCTTCCTCGCTCAGCGGCTCGACCCGGCCCCAGCTCTGGCGGACCAGCTGCTCGACCTGGCGCATCGCCTCGTCCAGATTGGCGCGGCAGCGCTTGTGCGTCTTGGGCGTGCCGATCGGCTTTTCCAGTTCATAGACGGTCATCATCCGCATCGCGGCATGGCTGATCTCGGCCGACTCGAGGATGGGGACGGGGAGGAGCGCGGGGCCGAAACTCTGCTCCATGATCGCGCGGACCATGGCGTGGCTGGGGTCGTTGCCGTCGAACTTGGAACAGATCAGCCGGACGAACTGGTAATCGACCTCGATCCCGGCACCCGTCAGCTGGTTGAGCACCTGATCCATCATCGACAGGAACTGGACGGTCGAACAGAAATCGGGCGTCGTCGCCGCCATCGGCACCAGCAGCGCATTGGCCGCCTGCATGACCGCCAGGCTGATCGTGCCGAGGGCAGGGGGCGGATCGAGCAGCACCACGTCGTAATTGCGCGCAAGGTCGGCCAGCCCGCGCTTCAGCTTGCGGAAGCGCGCCGCCAGCACCGATCCGCCATCGGACCCTGCGGCCGCCAGCTCATATTCCACGTCGAACAGCTCCAGGTTCGACGGGATCAGGTCGACATTGGGCCAGGGCGTCGGCTTGACGGCATAGGCCAGGTCGGTCTGCGTCGGGTCGATCGACAGATAGGGGTAGAGCGTCTCTTCGCGCGTGACGTTGAAATGCGGGTTGAAGCCGAACAGCGTCGTCGTCGTCGCCTGGCTGTCGCAATCGACGACCAGCACCCGGTAGCCCTGCACCGCGAAATAATGGGCGAGGTGGGTGGTGACGGTCGACTTGCCGACGCCGCCCTTGAAATTCTGGACCGCGATGATCGCAGGGATGTCGAGCGGCGCGCGGGCGGGGGAGGCGCCCAGCACCTCGCGCATGTGGAGCAGCTCTTCGACGGTATAGCCCTGACGTCGTCCATTGTCGGTGGTCGGGGCAGGGGGGAGGCGGCCATCCTCCTCGGCCATACGGATGCGGTTGGTCGAACAGCCCAGCAGCTGCGCGGCCTCGGCAATGCCGAAGCGGACATGCAGGCCCTTCCGGCTTTCGGGCAGGAACGCCTTGCGCCGGAGCCGCTCGATCATCCGCTCGCCTGCGCTGGCCAGATCCCCGATCTGGAACAACATTGCATGATCTTCCGCCACTCGCACACCCCTTGAAGCTTTTGGGGGTGTTTCATGGCAAAGTTCATTCAATCCGGCAAGGTGGGGTGGAAGTTTCCCCGGGAAAACACGTTTTCATTCCTCCCCTGGAAGGGGAGGTGTCAGGCGCAGCCTGACGGAGGGGTGTAGCCCTATCGAGAGCGGGACGCCCCTCCGACGCGCTTCGCGCGCCACCTCCCCTTGCAGGGGAGGAATTGGTCTATGCGCCCACCACCATCCACACGGCCGTCCCGATCATCATCACATTCTCGGTCAGCGACAGGAAGCCCAGCGGTACGTTGCTCGATCCGCCGACACAGGCGCATTTCAACTCGCGCCGGTCGATATAGACCGCCTTGACCACCGACACCGCGCCGATGCCCCCGATGAACAGCGCGATCGGCACCGACAGCCACTTCGCGACCCCCGCGATCATCAGCACCCCCGCCAGCGCCTCGGCAAAGGGATAGACATAGGAATAGGGGACCCAGCGCTTGGCGAGCAGGTCGTAGTTGAGGAACATGGTCGCGAAGCTCTCGACATTCTGGAGCTTCAGCAGCGCCAGCACCGCCATGCTGAACGCCACGAACCATTCGACCGCACGGCCCGTGAAGGGGGTGGCATAGACCGCCTGGCTGGCCGCCAGCGCCATCAGCGCGGTCATCGCGAAGAGGGCGGCGACCGGGCGATAGCTGGTCGCCTTGGGATCGGCGACCCGCTTGCCGAAGAAGCGGCGCAGATCGTCATAGCCGCCGACCCGCTCGCCCCCGATAAACACCTGCGGGGTGGTCTTCACGCCATGCTCCGCCTTGAAGGCGTCGGTTTCCTCGCGGGTGCGCAAGGGACGGTCGTCGACCTCATAGCCCTGTCGGCGGAGCAGGTCCTTGGCCTTCAGCCCGTACGGGCAGGTGTGGGTGGGCATCACCATGCGGTACAATATGGCTTTGCGGGTCATGGTCCTTCTCCGGCTGGGGTCCATGCGCCATATGGCATCCGTACCATGGTACGGAGTCAAGACATGGCCGATTTGACGATCGCCGGGCTGGCGCGCGAGGGCGGGGTGGGGGTGGAGACGATCCGCTATTACCAGCGGCGCGGGTTGATGCCCTTGCCCGAACGCGCGCCGGGGCCGGGCGGGGCAGGGGGCATCCGCCGCTATGGCGAGGGGGACGTGCGGCGGTTGCGCTTCATCCGGTCGGCGCAAGGTGCGGGCTTTACGCTGGAGCAGATCGGCGAGCTGCTGGCGCTGGATGCGACCGACGACCGGGCGCGGGTGCGCGAGCTGGCGAAGGCGCGGATCGCCGCGCTCGATGCGCAGATCGCAGGCCTGCAAAAGGCGCGGGGGGCGCTTGCGCATCTGGCGCAGGAATGCGGGAGCGGTGGAGAGGGGCCGTGCCCGATCCTGCTGTCGTTCGACCGCTAAAGCCCCTCCCCTTCAGGGGAGGGGTTGGGGTGGGGCCTCTCCATCAACGTCGCGCCTGCGGAAATGCCCCACCCCTGAAGGGGAGGGGAGGGCAATAGCCCGTACGGATCAGAAACGCCCGGAGCGACTCCGGGAAACTCGCAAAACGCGGCCCCTCGTCCGGCTGCCAGAGGTCGCGGTCCCGCTCGTAATGTGCCAGCATCTTCGCCCAGGCGGCCTTGAACCGTCCCGCGCGCGCGGCATCGGCGACATAGGCGGCGCAGGCGCCGTTGCGATCGGACTCTTCGGACACACAAAGCGGCCCCAGCCGCGCCATGTCGGCCGCGAAGACGGACCGCAGCGCCGGATCACGGCTTTCGTCGACCACGCGACCCTGCTTCACCGCAAACAGGCGCGGCGGGCGCGGGGTGCAGGCGTTGCAGCCAAAGGTGCTGTCGAAGGCGCCGTCCTCCAGCTTCAGGTCGATATACCCGTCCCCCGACAGGTCGCCCGGTTCATCGGCGATCGCACCCTGCAAGGGATGGTCCCGCGTCGAAGCCGGAGACAGGACGCGATAGCGCGTCCGGCTCGGCACCAGGAACTGGACGCCAAGGTTGCCGCCCGATCCGCCCGACTGGCTTTCGACGATGACGCCGGGGCGGGGATCGCTGCGCCCGAAGCGGACGACCGCGATCCGGGTATAGCCGCTCTGCCGGTCGGTCGTCACCGACAGCGGCGTGACACCGCCCGCGCGCACCGTGACCCGTGCCTGGTTGTTATAACCGTCCCAGCGGCATGAACTTTCCCCTTCGGGATGCGCAGGGCAGGGCAGGGGCACGACCTCCACCGTCACCCCGCCCGAGATGAAGGCCATCGGCGCGCGGCTCGACGGTAGCCAGGTCTGGAAATGGCCGATCGGCACGGAGGGGACCGGCGCGGCAGCCCCCGGAACGCCGACCAGAAGAAGCACAGGCAGCAGCAAAAGACGCATGGGAATTGCCCGAGGGGACAGGACCGTCCCGCCACGATGATGAAAGGCCGCGCGCCGGTCCGCAAGACGGCATATCGCCCTCGACGGAACCAACCCGTACCCCCACCGCTATGCCCGGGATGGCACATGACGAAGACAAGCCCGGCAACGTGACCCACCGTGCCGTCCCCAGCGGTCGCTTCGCCCGGGCGGGGGCGTTCGGGCGGCTGGCGGGCGGGGTCGCGGGCGGGATGCTGGCCGAGGGCGCGCGCAGGCTGGCGAGCGGCGAGCGGCCCAGGCTGGGCGATCTGGTGCTGACGCCGGGCAATGCCGCGCGCGTTGCCGACCGGCTGTCGCACCTGCGCGGCGCGGCGATGAAGCTGGGCCAGATGATCTCGATGGACGCGGGCGACCTGTTGCCGCCCGAGTTGCAGACCATCCTCGCGCGGCTTCGCGACCAGGCGTACCGGATGCCGCCCGCGCAGCTCGACAAGGTGCTGAAGGCGGAGTGGGGCGCCGACTGGCGACGCAAATTCCGCCATTTCGAGGCCGCACCCATGGCGGCCGCCTCGATCGGGCAGGTTCACCGCGCGACCCTGCCCGATGGCCGGGTGCTGGCGATCAAGGTGCAATATCCGGGGGTGCGCGACAGCATCGGCTCCGACGTCGACAATGTCGCGACCTTGCTGCGCGTGTCGAACCTGATCCCGCCCTCGATCGACCTGAAACCGCTGCTCGAGGAAGCCAAGCGCCAGCTGGCCGAGGAGGCGGATTATCTGCGCGAGGCCGATCGGATGCAGGCCTATGGCGACCGGCTGTCGGGCGATCCGCGCTATGTCGTGCCCCGGCCGGAGCGCGCGTTGACCACGCCTTTGGTGCTGGCGATGGACTTCGTGCCCGGCCAGTCGATCGAGACGTTGGTCGAGGCCCCGCAGGACACCCGCGACACCGCGATGACCGCGCTGATCCAGCTGGTGCTGCGCGAGCTATTCGACTTCGGCATGATGCAGACCGATCCGAATTTCGCCAATTATCGCTGGCAGGCGGAGACTGGCCGCCTGGTCCTGCTCGACTTCGGCGCGGCGCGCGACGTGCCGCGCGAGACGGTGGACTCCTATCGCCGATTGATCGAGGCGGGGCTGGCGCATGACCGTGACCGCATCCGCGAAATCGCGGTGGAGACGGGGTTCCTGGGCGAGAAGGCGGTCGTCGCGCACCGCCCGGCGGTCGACCGGATCATCGCCGCGATCGACGACACGATGGCGCGGCCGGGTCCCTTCGACTTCGGCGACCGCGCCTTCGTGCCGGTGGTGCGCGAGGAGACGAGGGCGATGATCGCCGACCGCGACACCTGGCACGTCCCCCATGTCGAGACGCTGTTCGTCCAGCGCAAGATCAGCGGCACCGCCTTGCTGTGCGCCCGGCTGAAGGCGCGGGTCGATGTGCGCGGGCTGGCGGCCGAGGCGATCGGGCAGGGATAGGCCGTAGTCCAATCCTGCGACGTCGCCCCTTCCGGGTTTAAGGCAGAAGGTTCCGCGATCAAATGTCTCAACTGTGAGACAAGCCCCCCCGGCCCATGGGCACATCCTGATGCCGCACCTATAGATTCAGGTGAGGCGGGCATATTGTCCCAACCGATCGTGTCCGCCTCACCTTTCCTTTTGATATCAGAGGCCGATCGTGTTCGCACTGCCCGTTGCCAATCCCTTTCGGCGTCCTCGCAACTGGCAGAGCGTGTTCCTGTTGTTCGGTATCGTTAAGCTGCAGAACGATCATCGTCGACACACATTGATCTGTCGGCGGGTGCGGCGTCGCTATTCCGCCACGCGCCGCCAGTGGCTTTGGAATGCACCGGCTCATCATCATGCCGATCTACCCTCGTCTTTCCGGCGATAAGGTGTTCGACAGCGACCGGGCGATGCTGGACCGGACGGCCGAGGCGCTGGCCGAGACGTTCGATCTGGCCGGATCCGTGCAAGGGACCTGGGGCAACTGGCCCTATCTGAGCGACTTGCGGCCTGGTCAGCCCGCCTTCGTCCTGCGCCGCACGCGCGAGGGCCTGACCCTCGACACCCAGCGCTGGGACATCAGCGCTGGTGGAATCGGTGGCAGCGCGAGGTGCTGGCCGACGACCAGGATTCTCAGCGTTTCCCTGCCTTGGTGGCGGCGTTTGGCGGAACGTCCTGCCCAGCGCTGTCTGATCCCGGTCACCGCCTGCACCGCGCCGCTGCCGCCCCAAGGGGGTCGGGACGGACGATCGGCCTGGTTCACCCTGGCGGACGAGCCCGTCTTCACCATCGCCGGGCTGTGGCGCGGGACCAGCGATGCGCGCTGCTTCGCGATGCTGGGCTGTCCGGTCGAGGGACCGCTGACCGTGCAGCCGGTGGTGATCGCACCGGGCGACCGTGTCCGCTGGCTCGACGCCGAATGGGACGCGGCCGCGTCGCTGCTGGCACCCATGGATGCCGAACGGATTTGTATCGGCCTGTCTGAAACCCCACTTTCCGATGTGGGGGCGCCGCTTTATGCCGGAGGCGGCCCGAACAGGCCACCGGCCGGGATGAACCTGGCGCGCTGACGCAAAGGAACGCTTTTGCCCCTCCCGGCCCGCGATCAGGGTTACGCCGTCGCGATCCTGATGGCACTGGTCCATATGGTGGTGGTCGGCGACCGGTTCCTGCTGTCGATCCTGATCGAGCCGATCAAGGTCGAGCTGGCCTTGCGCGACGGGACGATCGGGCTGTTGCAAGGCCCGGCCTTTGCCGTCGTCAACGGGCTGGCGGTGATTCCGATGGTTCTGCTCGCACGCCGCTGGTCGCTGGCCTGGCTGTTGGCGGCGGCCCTGGCGGGATCGAGCATCGCAACGATCGCCTGCGGGCTGGCCGGATCGGGCGCGCTGCTGGCCGCCGCGCGCATGATGCTGGGCCTGGCGCAGGCGGCGATCGGCCCTGCCGCGCTGGGCCTGATCGTCGCGACCATGACCCCGGCCCATGCCGGGCGCGGGATCAGCATGTTCACCGGCGGGGCCGCGCTGGGCCGCGGGATCGCGATGATCGGAGGGGGTGCGCTGCTGGCGATCTTCGCCGGGCTGTCGGGCGGGATCGCGCCGTGGCGGATGGTGTTCGTGACCGGCGGCCTGATCGGGCTGCCGCTGGCGCTGGTGCTGCTCGGGCTGGGCCGGTCGGTGGGGGCGGGGCGGCGGGCAGGCGTGCGGATCGGCGCGGCGTTCCGCCACATGCTGGCCGAGCGGGCGGTGCTGCTGCCGCATATGCTGTCCGCGCTGTCCGCGGTATTGATGGCGCAGGCGCTGACGAACTGGGCCGCCAGCCTGTTGATCCGGCTGCACGGACTGACCCCGCCGCGCGCCGGGCTGTATGTCGGGCTGGCGATGATGTTGGCGGGGGCGTTCGGCCATGGGCTGGGCGGGCTGCTCGCCGATCGCTGGGGACGCGGCGCGCCGAAGCTGTTGCTGCTCGGGCTGGCGATGGGAACGCTGGCGCTCTGGCCGCTGACCCGCACGGCCGATCTGCCGCTGGCGCTGGCCGCCCTAGTCGTCGCGGCGATCGGCCTGTCGATCACGCTGGCCAATGGCATGATCGGATTGCAGAGCCTGGTCCCTCCGGCTTTGCGGGTCGAGGCGACCGCGATCTTCCTGACGCTGGTCACGCTGCTCGGCACCGCGCTCGGCCCCTGGGCGGTCGGCGCTGCGAGCCAGGCGCTCGCGCATCCGACCGGGTTGGGAAAGGGGCTCGCCGATGCGATGGGCGGGGTGCTGGGCCTGACCGGACTGGTCGGCTGCGGCGCGGCGCTGGTCGCGGCGCGGCAGAGGCGGGCGCGCGCCTAATCCAGTTCGTGCATCCAGCCGTGCCAGCGGCGCGTGCCCGTCTCGACCGCATCTCCGCGTTCCCGGCGGACGCGCGCGCGATATTCGGCGGGATCAATCCCCTGATCGGCGCGGAACGCGCGGACCAGCGCGGTCGCGTCGCCCAGCCCGTAAGCCTGCGCCAATTCGCCCAGGTCGCGCTCCTCCGCTCCCTCCAGCGCGCGGCGCACCGCATCGATGCGGCGACGGCGGACATGTCGCGCAATGCCGTCGCTGCGCGAGTACAGGCGATAGAGCGTCGCGCGCGACACGCCGACCAGATCGGCGATGACAGCGCCGGTTAGATTGGGGTTGGCCAGTTCGCGGTCGATCAGTTGCTCGACGGCCTCACGGCGCAGATGATCCTGCCGCCGCGCCTCTACCGCGACGTCGCGCGGGCCGCCCAGCGCGGTCGGCAGCAGTTCGATCAGCGCGCGGGCAAAGGCACTGTCATGCCGGTCACCGAGGCGCGGCGCATGGCGGACCAGCGATTGCAGGAAGTCGCTGAGCATGGCGGTGTCGGGGGCGTGCGCGACGAAGCCGTGCAGCGCCTCCAGGCTGCCCAGCGCCGCCAGCACCAAGTCGCGCGCGACACTGACCGTGATCAGATGGGCGTCGCGCGCCTCGGTGCGGTGGCCGCGCCGCGTATCAAGGAACACGATGTCGCCCGCCCCGGCACGTGCGAACCCGCTGCGCGCATGGCCGACCAGCGTCCCCGACAGGACATGGTGCAGGACGATATGGTCGAACCCGTCGGCCTGCACCCGCTCCTCGCGGGCGTGCGCCATGCCCGACAGATGCCGGTCGAACAGCAGGATATGACGAAAGCGCCAGCCGGTGACGTGCGCCCGGAACGGCCCATCCAGCCGCTCGACATCCGCGCCATTGGCATAAAGCTGGCGGTATTGTGCGAATGCCTCGGCTTCGGTCAGCCCCTCGCTGGAAAAGCCGATCTCCTCCTTCACCTCATGCGTCCGATCTCTCCATCTCGCTCTCTGGCGGTGCACGGTACAACCGAGGATGTCGGCGACGGTTCATCATGGTCACTTTTCGCCCTGTATGCCATTCGTGGCGGGGCGGTTTCTGGCCACCTATCTTGACCCGGATGTCGTTCCCTGGGACATCATCATGGATTGGGTCTACTCCATTTTTCAAGACATATGATCGTATAGGCAAGTGAAGCGCTTTGCCTGCCGGCATCGGTTCTTTAATTTTAAATCATGATGCAAAGGTAATATTTGACCTTCTTCGACTATCATGGAACGTTGTGTTGATTTCCACTGAGAGCTGACCCGGCGAAGGCAAAGATTTCCACCGAGAAGTGACCCGTGTCTCAACCTCACCCCGGCGGGCTGTCGGGGGGTCAATGAGTGATAGACATGGCGTTACTGAGCGTCATCTGGCGCTGGGCATTTCGTGATGGGATGTCGATCCGGGAGATAGCTCGCCGCACGGGACTGTCGCGTAACACGATCCGCAAATACCTCCGGTCGGACGCGGTAGAGCCGAAGTTTGAGATAGTCGTCCGGCCAAGCAGGCTGGACCCGTATGCCGAACGGCTATCGGGCTGGCTGAAGACGGAGATGACCAGGTCCCGAAAACAGCGGCGCACGGGCAAACAGATCCACGCCGACCTGGTCGCGCTGGGCTATGACGGCTCATACAGTCGGGTAGCGGCTTTCATCCGGGCGTGGAGAGCGAACCGTCAGGTCCAGGAGCAGACGACGGGCCGGGGCACGTTCGTGCCGCTGGTGTTCGAGTCCGGCGAAGCCTTCCAATTCGACTGGAGCGAGGACTGGGCCGTTCTGGGCGGCGAACGGGTGAAGTTGCAGGCAGCTCATACCAAGCTGTCGCACAGCCGGGCGTTCATCGTACGGGCCTATCCGCTCCAGACGCACGAGATGCTGTTCGATGCGCACCAGCATGCCTTCCGGGTGCTCGGCGGGGTGCCGCGGCGCGGGATCTACGACAACATGAAGACGGCGGTCGACCGTATCGGCACGGGCAAGGCACGGCAGGTCAACGCGCGCTTCGCGGCGATGGCGAGCCACTATCTGTTCGAGCCGGAGTTCTGCAATCCGGCGTCCGGCTGGGAGAAGGGACAAGTCGAGAAGAACGTTCAGGATGCGCGTCGCCGTCTGTGGCAGCGACTGCCCGCATTTCCTCATCTTGACGCCCTCAATGCATGGCTCGAGGAGCAGTGCATCGCCGAGTGGGCGCAGATCCCGCACGGCAACCTTCCCGGCACCGTCGCCGATATATGGGCGCAAGAAGTGCCGGACCTGATGAAACCGGGGCGCCCGTTCGACGGCTTTGTCGAGCATACCAAACGGGTGTCGCCAACCTGTCTCGTCCATTTCGACCGCAACCGCTACAGCGTCCCGGCTTCCTTCGCGAACCGGCCGGTGAGCCTGCGGATCTATCCCGACCGCATCGTCGTGGTCGCCGAGGGGCAAAGGGTGTGCGAGCACGCCCGGGTTATCGACCGGACGCACCGCTCGCCGGGGCGGACCATCTACGACTGGCGACACTATCTGGCGGTGGTCCAGCGCAAGCCAGGTGCCATGCGAAACGGTGCGCCTTTTACCGAGTTGCCCGACGCCTTCCGGCAATTGCGCCAGCAACTGCTCAGGCGAACAGGCGGCGACCGGGAAATGGTCGATATCCTGGCACTGGTGCTCCAGCACGACGAACAGGCGGTGCTGTGCGCTGTCGAACTCGCCCTTGAGGCCGGCGTCGCCACCAAGACCCACATCCTCAACATCCTACACCGGCTGGTCGACGGCAAGACCGCCAGCGTCACGCCTATCGATGCGCCCCAGGCACTTGTCCTGCGCCGTGAGCCCCAGGCCGATGTCGGTCGATATGACACGCTGATGAAGGAGGTGCGCCATGCGTCATGACCCCGCCAGCGCCGCGGTTGTCGTCATGCTGCGCGACCTGCGGATGTACGGCATGGCCCAGGCCGTCGGCGACCTCATCGAACAGGGCGCACCTGCCTTCGATGCAGCCGTGCCCATCTTGTCCCAGCTGCTGAAAGCCGAGATGGCAGAACGCGAGGTGAGATCCATCGCCTACCAGATCAAGGCAGCAAAGCTGCCGGCGTACAAGGACCTGACCGGCTTCGATTTCACCTCCGCCGAGGTCGACGAGGCCATGGTCCGTCAGCTTCACCAGGGCGATTTCATTGACGGTGCCGACAACGTCGTCCTGATTGGCGGCCCGGGTACCGGCAAGACGCACATCGCCACCGCACTCGCTGTGCAGGCCATCGAACACCGGCGCAGGAAGGCCCGCTTCTTTGCCACTGTCGACCTGGTCAACGCGCTCGAGCAGGAGAAGGCCATGAACAGGGCCGGGCAGCTCGCCGAGCGCCTGCTCCGCCTTGACCTCGTCGTCCTTGACGAGTTGGGCTACCTGCCGTTCAGCTCCTCGGGCGGCGCCATGCTGTTCCACCTGCTTAGCAAGCTCTACGAGCAGACCAGCGTCGTCATCACCACGAACCTCAGCTTCAGCGAGTGGGCCGGGGTCTTCGGCGACGCCAAGATGACCACCGCGCTCCTCGACCGACTCACCCACCATTGCCACATCGTCGAGACCGGCAACGACAGCTTCCGGTTCCGCGTCCGGTCAGAGGCTGCCAAGTCCAAAAAGGAGAAGGCTGCGACTTGACCCGCAACTCCGCAAGCCTGACATTACCCCCACGACCCGGGTCACTTCTCGATGAAAACGCCGGGTCAACTCTCAGTGCAAATTAACAATCGGGGCTATCACCGCTTCCGCCGCTATGCGCAGCGTATGCTCCGCTGTGTCGACCTCGCAGCCGCGCCGGTCGCCCGGCCCCTGCTCGACGCGGTGACCGCCATCGCCGCCAGGGGCGAACTGCCGGCGACCGACGACTTCCTGCGCCCGCATTCCAAATGGCGCCGTCAGCTGCGGGTGAAGGGCGGCGACGATGCCCGCCTCCGTGAGGTCGCGGTAATGTTCCACCTGCGCGACGCGCTGCGCTCGGGCGACATCTAGCTCGACCGTTCGCATCGCTACGGCGACCTGCGCCATGTCCTCGTGCCGATGGCGGTCGCGCGCAGCATGAAGCTGGCGGTCCCGTCCGACCCGCATGTCTGGCTCGCCGATCGCAAGGCGCGGCTTGCCGATGGCCTCGCCCGGCTCGGTCGCGCCGCGCGCAACGGCACGATCCCGCACGGCAGTATCGAGGACGGCACGCTGCGCATCGACCGTCTCACCGCCGATGCACCGGACGGGATCGAGGAGCTGGTGCTCGACCTGTACCGCCGTCTGCCGCCCGTTCGCATCACCGACCTGCTGCTCGAAGTCGATGCCGCGCTCGGCTTCACCGATGCCTTCACCCACTTGCGCACCGGCGTGCCGTGCGGCGACCGGATCGGCCTGCTCAACGTCCTGCTCGCCGAGGGGCTGAACCTGGGCCTGCGCAAGATGGCCGAGGCATGCAACACGCACGATTACTGGCAGCTCTCCCGCCTCGCGCGCTGGCATGTCGAGAGCGAGGCGATCGACCAGGCGCTGGCGGCCGTGGTCGCCGCGCAAGGCGACCTGCCGATGGCGCGGGTCTGGGGAATGGGCACCACCGCCTCCGCCGACGCCCAGTTCTACCCCGCCGCGCGGCAGGGCGAGGCGATGAATACGGTCAACGCCCGCTACGGCAACGACCCCGGCATCAAGGCCTACACTCACGTCAACGACCGCTTCGCACCGTTCGCATCGCAGTCCATCCCTGCGACCGTCAGCGAGGCACCCTATCTGCTCGACGGGCTGACGATGAACGAGGCCGGGCGGCGGATAGAGGAGCAATATGCCGACACCGGCGGGTTTACCGACCACCTGTTCGGGATCAGCGCCATGCTCGGCTACAGCCTCGTGCTGCGCATCCGCGATCTGCCGTCCAAACGGCTGTACGTGTTCGATCCGGCCGCTACGCCAAGCGAACTGCGTCCGCTGGTGGGCGGCAAGGCGCGAGAGGCCTTGATCGTTTCCAACTGGCCAGACCTGTTTCGCTGCGTCGCCACCATGAGCGCGGGGCAGGTCGCGCCAAGTCGCATCCTGCGCAAGCTTGCCGCCTATCCGCGCCAGAACGACCTGGCCGCGGCGCTGCGCCAGGTGGGCCGGATCGAGCGCACCCTGTTCATCATCGAATGGATCCTCGACACCGGCATGCAGCGGCGCGCGCAGGTCGGCCTCAACAAGGGCGAAGCGCACCACGCGCTCAAGAACGCACTGCGCATCAGCCGACAGGGCGAGATCCGCGACCGCACCACCGAGGACTAGCATTACCGGATCGCCGGCCTCAACCTGCTCACCGCCATCATCGTCTACTGGAACACACTGCATCTCGGTCATGCCGTCGAGGCACGGCGTCGCGAAGGGCTGGATACGCCCGACCCTCTTCTCGCCCACGTCTCCCCGCTGGGGTGGGCGCACATCCTTCTCACCGGCGAATACCTCTGGCCGAAAGACGTCGACGCTTAGGGTGTCATTTCGCCCTCAGCCGGAACCGGCCCCAGCATAGCCCCCATTCACAAAAGTGCCATAAACTTTCCCTTCGTCCCGTCGCACGCGCCGATAGGGGCCGGTCGTCAAAAGGCGTTGCGGTGGAGGATGACGCGGACGGTCAGGAAGATGATCTTGATATCCCGCCAGATCGACCAATTTTCAAGATATTCGAGGTCCGCCTGCAGGCGATTGCGCAGATCGTCCTCGACCAGGGTCGCACCGCGGAAGCCGCGAACCTGGGCAAGGCCGGTGAGGCCCGGCTTGGTCGCGTGGCGGTCCCAATAGCGCTGGTCGACTTCCCAGAACAGCTTGTCTGCGGCGCGTGACCCCAGGGCATGCGGTCGGGGACCGACGATGCTCATGTCGCCCTTCAGCACGTTCACCAGCTGCGGCAGTTCGTCGATGCTGGTCTTGCGGATGATCCGCCCGACCCGGGTGATGCGATCGTCGTTGCGCGAGGCGGAGCGATGGCCGGCGCCGTCCAACTGCTGGACGTACATCGAGCGGAACTTGAGCATTTGGAACATCTGGTTGCCGCGGCCGATGCGCACCTGTTTGAATAGGATCGGCCCCGGGCTGTTCAGCCGTACCGCGATCGCGGTGAGGACGAGCAACGGCAACAGGCACAGCAAGGCGGCCGAGGCGAGCGCGATATCGAACAGGCGCTTGACGATCCGGTCGGTCAGGTCAAGCGGCCCCGCCGCGACGATGACCGATGGCACGTCGCGATTGGGACCGAGGCCGAGCGGCGCCATCGCCGCCAGTTCAGGGACGACGATCTCGCTCTGCACGTTCGCGCCGCGCAGCGCCTTGGCCCAGGCCATGCGATGTTCGGGCGCGCAGGTGACGACGACGCGGTCGGCGCTGGCGACTAGCGTCGCGAGGCGATCGTACATGTGCGGATCGTGCGCTTCCGGATCAAAATAGGATTCCGCCGCCATCACCATCGAGAAGTTGCCCGGCGGGATTGGCGCGCCGCGGTCGCACAGCAGAATCGAGCTGAACGGATTGCCGCCGACGAACCACGTGAGATGGCGGACGAACACATAGCGTCCCGTCACCAGCAGCAAGGCGGCCAGCGCCGATCCGAGGCCGATCGTCAGGCGCGGAAAGGCGGTCGCCGACTTTAGGTAGAAGGCGGCCAGGATGACGCAGCTGATCGCAATCGCCAGCGCCTGGATGCCGCGACGGATCGCGCCGAACGGATCCTGCAGATTTTCGGAATCATAGGCATCGAGATTGGAGGCGATCAGCGCGTAGAGCGGCATCAGCACGAGGGCGAAGACCAGCCAGCCGCTGTCGACGATGATCGACTGACGCGACATGGCGGCGATCGCGAAGCCACCGAAGATCGCCGCCATGTCGCAGCACAGCAGATAGGCGATGGCGCGGAACTGCAGCAGCACGCTGCGCGGGCGCCAATGCGTCTTCACACTCTTGGGATCGGAGGTCGTCATCACCTGCCTGGAAGAAGGAGAGGGCCGGGAAAAGGTATCGGCGTTGCCCAGCATGCCCATACACCTAACCGCCCGGAAAACCTCGCGAACAGAAGCGCCGGATCCTTAACGACAATGGCGGATGATCTCAATCCGGTCCTACCGGCAAGACCCGTCCACCGGTGATGGGGGTGCGTCCGCCATACGCGCTCACGGCACGTCGGTAAAGGGTCGCTGCCGCCGCTTGCCCGCCCTTCGGTCCCCCTGCGGGACAGATGCTTCCGCGATCGCGGTCAGAATTGCGCGGCCGTAGGCGGTCTTGGCGAGCGCCTGGCCCCGGGCTTCCGCCGCCTCGCGGGTGATAAAGCCCTGCAGATAGGCGATCTCTTCCAGGCAGGCGATCTGGATGCCCTGGCGGTGCTGGATGGTGCGGACGAACTCGGCCGCTTCGAGCAGGCTGTCGTGCGTGCCGGTGTCGAGCCAGGCGAAGCCGCGGCCCATCGCCTCGACGTAAAGCGTACCCGCGTCCATGTAACGGCGCGCAAGGTCGGTAATCTCTAGTTCGCCGCGCGCCGAGGGCACGAGTGCCGCGGCATGGCCGCAGACGCGGGCGTCGAACATGTAGAGGCCGGTGACCGCCTGGTTCGAGCGCGGGCGTTCGGGCTTTTCCTCGATCGACACCGCCTGCCCTCCGGCGTCGAAGGCGATGACACCATAGCGTTCGGGATCGTCGACCCGGTAGGAAAAGAGCGTGGCGCCGCCCTCCGCCTCGATCCGGGTGACGGCGCGGCGCAGCAGGGTGCGCAGGCCGTTACCGAAGAAGATGTTGTCGCCGAGCACCAGCGTCACCGCCTGCCCCGCAATCCAGTCGCGCCCGATTGTGAACGCCTGCGGCAGGCCTTCCGGCGCGGACTGCTCAGCATAAGCGATCGTCAGGCCGAGCGCCGATCCGTCGCCGAACAACGTGCGATAATGCGGCAGGTATTCGGGACTCGAGATGATCAGGATGTCGCGAATGCTGGCGAGCATCAGCGCCGACAGCGGATAATAGATCATCGGCTTGTCGTAGATTGGCAGCAGCTGCTTGTTGACGACGAGCGTCGCCGGATGGAGCCGCGTGCCCGTGCCGCCAGCGAGGATGATGCCCTTCATGTGCCTGATATTATCAGCAGGCGCTTAAGATTTTATGAGAATAGCTCGGGCCGGCGCAGCCGCAGTGCTTGGAGCAACATGAAGAACTTGGCGTCGCCGACGCGGCCGCTGACCGCCTCGGCCCACAGCGTATCGAGCAGTTCCTCCCGCGCGTCGATCGTCTCGATCTCGTCCGCCGCGCCCCCGCCTGCGCCGACCCGGTCCGCTGCGGTATATTCGGCGAGGAACAGATGGACACGCTCGGTTGTACTCGACGGGGTCATCCAGACGTGCGCGACAGGCTCGACGTGGCGCAGGCGCAGCCCGGTTTCCTCATAGGCCTCGCGCAAGGCGGTGTCGGCGGGCGTCTCATCCTCGGTGACGCCGGCGACCGCCTCGGCGAAGGGCAGGCCGCCGAGATAGAGGACCGCGTCGCGGGTCTGGCGCACGGTCATCGCGACGCGGCGGACGGGATCATAGGCGAGCACGGTCGCGCCCGAGACATGCTCGACCACCGCCCGGTCGCATTCGATGTCGCCGAGCCGTAGCCGCAGCATCTGGAGGCTGAGCCAGCCGCTGTAGAGCGGGCGGACGGCGAGGACGGCATCGGTCATGCCGGTGCCGCTAGAGGCTGGCGCGCGGGTCCGCCAGCCCCCGGCGCACGGCCGCGGCGCGGTCGGCGACGATCGGGCGCCACCAGGCCTCGTTGGCGAGATACCAGCGCACCGTCGCCTCCAGCCCGGTGTCGAAGTTTTCGCGCGGCGCCCAGCCCAGTTCGTCGCGGATCCGCGACGCATCGATCGCATAGCGCTGGTCGTGGCCCGGGCGGTCGGCGACGAACACGATCTGCGCTGCATAGGAGCGGCCGTCGGCGCGTGGGTGCAGGCGATCGAGCGTGCGGCACAGCGCTTCCACCACATCGATGTTGCGTCGCTCGGCATTGCCACCGATCGCATAGTGCCGGCCGGGTACGCCGCGCTCGAACACCGCCTGCAGCGCGCGGGCGTGATCGTCGACGAACAGCCAGTCGCGCACCTGCTCGCCGCGGCCGTAGACGGGCAGGCGCTCGCCGGCGAGCGCCTTGACGATCATCAGCGGGATCATCTTTTCGGGGAAGTGATAGGGCCCGTAATTGTTCGAGCAATTGGTGACGAGCACAGGCAGGCCGTAGGTATGGCCCCAGGCGCTGACCAGGTGGTCGGACGCCGCCTTGCTCGCCGCATAGGGCGAGCGCGGGTTGTAGGGCGTGTCTTCGGTGAAGCGGCCGGTCGGCCCCAGGCTGCCGAACACCTCGTCGGTCGAGATATGGTGGAAGCGGAAGGCGGCGCGGGCGTCGGCGTCGAGGCCCTGCCAATAGGTGCGCGCGGCGGACAGCATCGTGAAGGTGCCGACGATATTGGTGTCGACGAACGCGGCCGGGCCGTCGATCGAACGGTCGACATGGCTTTCCGCGGCGAGATGCGTGACGATATCGGGGCGGAAATCGTGCAGCGCGGCCGCGACGGTGGCGCCATCGCGGATATCGCCGCGCACGAAGCGATAGCGCCGATCCTCGGCGACCGGCGCGAGCGCGGTCAGCGTGCCGGCATAGGTCAGCGCGTCGTAGACGAGCACCTGATGCTCCGTCTTGCGGATCAGATGGCGGACGAGCGCCGAGCCGATGAACCCGGCCCCGCCGGTGACGAAGATGCGCATGGGGTGGCGTCTAACACAGGACGATTAATATCCGTTGGCTGCGCGGTTCTCGTTTAGGGATAGAACTGTCGACACATCGACACATCGACACATCGACACATCGACATTCTACCACGTTGACCGCCAGCCCGCCGAGGCTCGTTTCCTTATACTGCGAGCGCATGTCCTCGCCGGTTTGCCGCATCGTTTCGATCGCCGCGTCGAGGCTGACGACGTGGCTGCCGTCGCCGCGCAGCGCGAGGTAGGCCGCGTTGATCGCCTTCACCGCGCCCATCGTGTTGCGTTCAATGCAGGGGATTTGCACCAACCCGCCGATCGGGTCGCAGGTGAGGCCGAGGTTGTGCTCCATGCCGATCTCGGCGGCATTCTCAATCTGGCCATTGCTGCCGCCCAGCACCGCGGCGAGTGCGCCCGCTGCCATCGAGCAGGCGACGCCGACCTCGCCCTGGCAGCCCATCTCCGCGGCCAAGATCGACGCGCGCTTCTTGTACAGCATGCCGATCGCCGCGGCGGTGAGCAGGAAGGTGCGCGCGCCCTCACGCTGCGTGGTTTTGTCGCGCGCGACCAGCGTCTCCTAGAAGCGCAGCACGGCGGGCAGCACGCCCGCGGCGCAGTTGGTCGGCGCGGTGACGACGCGGCCGCCTGCCGCATTCTCCTCGTTGACCGCGAGCGCCCACAGGCTGACCCATTCGAACACTTCCGCCGGGTTGCTGCCGGGGACGCAGCCGGTGAGGCCCTGTTCGATCGCGCGCGCACGGCGCCGGACCTTCAGGCCGCCGGGCAGCATTCCCTCCTGCGCGATGCCGCGGTCGATGCAGGCGTGCATCGCGGCGCGCACCGCGTCGAGGAAGGCGTCGGTTTCGGCCGCCTCGCGCCAAGCGGTCTCATTGGCGCGGACGATCTTGGCGATGGTGAGGCCGGTCGCCTCACCCACCTCGAGCAGTTCGGCACCCGAGGTGAAGGGATGGCGCATCGCGACGTTGCTCGCCGATGCCGGGGCACCTTTGCGCAGGATCGCGCCCCTGCCGATAGAGAAATAGGTTTCGGTATAGGTATCGCCATCCGCAAGCTGCGCGGTGAAGGTCATGCCATTGGGGTCTTCAGGCAGGAATTCGCGCGGGTGGAAGACTATGTCCGTCGCGGCGAAGGCGATCGCGTGCGTGCCGGCGAGTGGCAGCCGCCCCTCTGCGCCGATGCCTGCGAGAATGCCGGGCGCCGCATCCGGATCGAGCCGTTCGGGTTCCCAGCCAGCCAAGCCCAGGACCGTTGCGGTGTCGGTCGCATGGCCGCGCCTGGTCAGCGCGAGGCTGCCGAAGAGATCGCAGGTAGGGGCTACGACACGAAAGTGTGATCTGCGTACGCCAAGCGTGAACGGTAGACGAACACGTGGCTGCGTCATGCAGCGAGCAACGATGCGGGTGTGCGTAGCGGCCTGAGCTGGCCGACCGGAGGGCGGTCGTCGGTGTTCCAGCGGTAGTCGCCGGTGAGCGAGATATGTTCCCACCCAAGCGGTGCGATGTGGCGGGCAGTTTCGGGAGGCACGGCCATGCCGGCGATGGCCTGTTCGAGGTAGCGGGTGTTCCACAGGATGATGGCGGCTACGAGCAGGTTGAGGCCGGAGGCGCGGTAGGTCTGGTTTTCGAACCGGCGGTCTTGCAGTTCGCCGAGCTGGTTAAAGAACAGCGCTCGGGCGAGCGCGTTGCGCGCCTCTCCCTTGTTGAGCCCGGCTTGGGCACGCCGGCGCAGGTCGATGTCGCGCAACCAGTCGAGCGTTCGATCCGACCGACCTCGCGCAACGCCAGGGCAAGGCCGTTCTGGCGTGGATAGGCGGACAACCGGCGCAGCATCGCGGAGGCGGTGACGGCGCCGCTGCGGATCGAAGTGACGAGCCGGAGCAACTCGTCCCAATGGTCTGCGACGTGGCCGACCGCGACCGGATCGCCGGTCAGGCCGGCGAGCAGCGCCCCGGCATCCTGCCCAGGCAGCAGATGCAGGCGTCGTTCCTTCAGATCCCGCAAACGCGACGCGAAGCGGTAGCCGAAGAACGGCATGAGCCCGAAGACATGGTCGGAGGCCCCGCCGGTATCGGTGTAATGTTCTTCGATCGACAGACCGGTGGCATGGTAGAGCAGCCCGTCGAGGACATAGGGCGCCTCGCCCGCTGTCGCCGCGATTACTCGGCTTGCGAACGGGTCATATTGATCCGAGATGTGGGTCTAGAAGCTGACGCCGGGCTCGTTGCCGTTACGCGCGTTGATGTCACCGATCGCGGCGCCCCGCCCGCCGGCGTGGAAGAGCTGATCGTCGCTCGGTGAAGTGGTGCCGCCGCCCCAGAGGGCACTCAGCGGCAGGACGCGATGCGCATCGATCAGTCGCGCCAGCGCTTCGCCATAGGCAGTTTCGCTGACGTACCAGTCATGCAGGTGCGCGAGCTGGCGCAGGGTGGCCGCCTGGCAGGTATCCGCCATGCGCGTCAGGCCGAGATTGATGCCGTCCGCCAGGATCACGGTGAGAAGCGCGTTACGATCATCGGCCGGTCGACCGGAGCGTCGATGAGTGAAGCATTCGGAAAAGCCGGTCCAGCCACCGACCTCCAGCAACAGATCGGTGATCTTCACACGCGGCAGGCGGTCGTAGACCATGCGCCGCACGTCCTCCGCATCGGGTAGGGTCTCACGGCCTTGAGCGGCGAGATGACGAGCCCGCCGGCGTCGAGCCGTACCTGGGGCAGTTCCCCCTGCCGGGCAAGCGCCGTGACTTGTTCGATCGCGGTATCGAGGCGGGCGCGGCGACCGGCAATGAAGGTATCGAAGTCAGTGTCGATCGCCAGCGGCAACGGCCCGCGCTCGCGTAGCGCCGCGAATGTGGCGGGCGGCAGGAGGTAGCTGTCGAAAGCACGATACTGGCGACTTTCCTCCACCCATATGGGGTCATCGCAGAATGTCTTCTCGAGCGTACGCTAGATGTTTGGTCCCGGCGATTGGTGGTGCGGGTTTGAGATGAACCGGCTTGGGTCATCTGTCCATGCTTTGCAGATGGCTTCGTAAGGCGTGAGGCCGCGCAGGGTCTTCAGGCGACGGGCAAAGTTG
>Ga0308171_1000689_pt1 | contig 61776 bp, 61 predicted proteins | sample PhyGR1_FD_202135 | JGI IMG/M metagenome (GOLD analysis project Ga0308171, IMG submission 202135) | Phyllosphere microbial communities from UC Gill Tract Community Farm, Albany, California, United States - DLSLSG.R1 | ecosystem: Host-associated > Plants > Phyllosphere > Unclassified | place: USA...
AAGCCATGCGCGAAGACCCATGGGCGCTGACCTCGCTGATCGGCCTCTCCTTTGCCTATGGCGTGTTCCACGCGGCCGGCCCCGGCCATGGCAAGGCGGTGATCTCCTCCTACATGATCGCCAACGAGACGCAGCTGAAACGCGGCATCCTGATTTCCTTCGTCTCGGCGCTGATTCAGGGCGTCGTTGCCATCGGCCTCGTCGTCGCTGCCTATTTCGTGCTGCGCGGCACCTCCATCACCATGACGAAAGCCACGCAGGCGATGGAGATTGCCAGCTTCGCCATGGTGGCGCTGTTCGGCGCATGGCTGCTGGTGCGCAAGATCTGGAGCATGCTGCACCAGCGCGCCGATCATCACGCCGTCGCATCCCCGCAGGCGCCCGCACCGGCCCTTGCCGCATCCCCATCCGCCTTACCTGTCGCAAGCGCTACCCTGTCCAGAAGCCCCGCGCTCTCGTTCAAGGCAGCCGAGAACACCACGACGGGTTTTGCGGAGGCCGGAACCGCAGCACCCCGCCGCACCGGTATGGGAAGCGGCCTGCGCTTTCAGGGCCAGCCGGTCTTTACCGATCACGCCCAAAGCGGCAGCGGCGAACTCTGCGATGCCTGCGGCAAAGCCCATGCACCGGACCCCTCACTCTTCCAGTCCCGCACCTTCAGCCTCACCGAAGCCTGGTCGGCCATCGTCGCGGTGGGCCTGCGCCCCTGCTCCGGCGCCATCATCGTCATGAGCTTTTCGATGCTGAACGGCCTGCTCATCGGCGGCATGCTTTCGGTGCTCGCCATGTCCATCGGCACCGCCCTCACCGTATCGCTGCTTGCCATCCTCGCCGTCACCGCCAAGGACGCCGCCATCCGCTACGCCGGAACCGGAAGCCGCCGCGCGTCAAGGATCGCCAATGGCATCGAGATTGCGGGGGCGCTTGTGGTATTGCTGATGGGGCTGGCTTTGCTGGGGGCGTCGTTGCAGGCGTGAGAGTCCCGCCCTTAACCAAAGCAATATTTTGATTTTTGCAGGTAGAGCAGCCGTCGCGAACACGCCGCGCTCTAATAGCCCAAACGATCTGCGTGGCTTTCGATGAAGATGTGGCGCTTATCGCGCTGTAGATCTGATTTCATCCGCCATCCTCAGCCTCGTAAGGCAACTTGTCGACTCACCCATACAAGGACGCGAAGTCTTTACCGCCAGCAATGAGCATGATGCACATGTTCGCCTTGCAGGGCTTCAAGACCGGGAACTGGAACACAACGATTTCTGGTCATCAAGAGCTACCGCGACGAGGTCCTCCAAAAGCATGGCGATAGCCCGACATTAAGCCTTGATCGTAAAGCGTTTGAAGAAGTTCCCCGGCATAATGGGCTAACACCAATGTAGAACCTTTCGATGCCGTTAAGAGAAGACGCAGAGAACATGTGTCGATGCTGGTAGAGTCTAGTACGGGACGCCCACATTGCCCGAAATCGCTGTAGCGGGGACCTAGCGGATCCATTGATAGACCTGTTTCAAATAACCTCTGCAACAAGCGTTGCGAACAGTCGTAAGCGCGATAGAATGTTCTAAGCGACTCAGGGGGAAATAAATGGCTGATTCCAAGCAAGTCGAAGTAAAGGCGGGGGAAGAGGAAAAAACTGCTATAGCAAAGGCGTCTGCACCAAGAAAGATTCCAGGAAATCTTCCTTACCTTGCAGCCTCGGGTACCCTGAAAAGGGCGCTTGAGCGACTTATTGATGCGTCCCGCCCAGACAAGTTCAATGCAGATTTTATGGAGAATGTGCTCAAGCTGAGCGGCGGTGCTGCACGAGCAACGATTCCGATCATGAAGAAAATGGGCTATTTGTCGAGCGATGCCGTACCGACCGAGCTATATGCTAAATTCCGGACTGAAGGTGGCCGTCCGGCGGCAGCCTTGGCTGGATTACGCAATGGCTTTCCAGAAATATTCAAAAGAAGTGAGTATGCCCACACAGTAGAGGATAATAAACTGCGCGACATTATCCTCGAAATTACGGGTTTAAATGCAAGTGATCCAGTGGCTCAGGCGATCAAATCCACTTTCAATGCCGTTAAGTCATTTATTCCTCCGGGAGTTGATTTAACTAATGGTAGTGACGAGACGAGTTTTCAGGATGAATTGGCAATTGTAACCGTAAATCAGAGTGCCCCGGGCGAGGTTGTCCGCAATAGCGGAAGAGGCTCGAAGCCAGTTGGCTTAGTCTACAATATTAATATCGTGCTTCCCGAAACGTCAGATCTGAAGGTCCTAAATGCGATCTTTCGCAGCATTAAAGAGAATCTTTTGTGATGGATCAGGTTGATGCAATTGAGTTGTTTTTACTGAAATGCGCGTCGATCAAGTTAGCAGTTGATGATGTAAATCCTATCAAAGGCGCCAGCCACTTGGCCGCGAATGAAGATGCATCTGTAAAGGCATCAGTGTCACAGTTCTCAGCAGAGGTTCGTGACAACGCTCTTATGATGGCTGAACACTACAAGCTGTTTTATATGTTAGAGAATGATATTCGCAGGTTAATTGATGATACTCTTACTGAGCACAATAGAGGGCCAGATTGGTGGGATAGCTACGCTCCAGAAAGTGCCAAAACCGAATACAAGGGGAATCTGCAAAGGGAGCAGGAGGCGGGCTTCACCCCGCGGTCGGATAACCCTTTAGACTACCTAACCTTTGGTCAACTGGGAGATATTATTCGTGGAAACTATGCCTTATTTGGAGGCATACTGAGCAACCAGAAGGCCATGGGAAGAGTCATGTTTTCGCTTAATAATCTCCGCGGCCCGATCGCCCATTGCGGTCTTCTAGCGGAAGACGAGGTTGATCGCCTCAGATTGACGGTTAAAGACTGGTTCCGTTTACTTGAAGGTCCCAAGTAATAATTAAGTCCAAAACAAACTACCTTAGCTCGACCTTAAAGAAGACAGTGGCTCTTTGCAGTGCTTATGGCGGTTTTGTTTCAGGCGCATGCCTTGGTAGCCTTGGAAGATTCAGCTTTGTTTGGAGGCAAGGATGTGTCCCGAAGAGCAAGACTTACATCGTCCTATAAATGATTGACACTGAGTGCTACAGAGGGTTTGGAGGCGCAAGGGATATCGGTTTGAGCATCAGTGGTAGACTCGAGGATATGCCATTCCCGGAAAATAAGGCCTGCCAAGCCCGTCGATGTTCCCGCACTATTTCATATCCGAACCTTCGTTCGTGAGAACCACTTGAGCCGAGAACAACTGGCCGGTCTCGGCATCAGCGAAACCTCGATTGCCGAGATGATTTCCTCTGCACCCTGCGCTTGGGTCGCCATCTCGGGCAATGAAGCCGTAGGCTTCTCGATGATCGATATTGCCGAAGGGTCTCTCTTCGCTGCCTTCGTTCTTCCCTCACATGAGGGCATGGGGTTTGGCGCTGAGCTTGTGCGGGCCGCGGAGAACCAGTTGTTTCGGCAACATTGTGAAATCTGGCTTGAAACGGCCGAGAACAGCCGCGCCGCTGGGTTTTACAGACATCTTGGTTGGGACAACGAGGTTACGGTTGAGGACGATCAAATCAGGCTGACCAAGGCGCGCCATTGATGTCTGCTGGCTGAAGAGGCGGCCATTGCTGTCTTCACCAGAGGGATTGGCGTCGCAGCACCCGATCCCTTCGAGGTCGGGCACCGCGTATCACCCTAAGCCTTAAACTTGCCGCAACCCGCCATCGACGCAGAGTTCCGCTCCTGCGATGTAGCTGGCATCATCGCTCAACAGAAAGAGTGTGGCCGCGGCCACTTCTGAGGGTTTTGCCATGCGCCCCAACGGGATCGGCGCGACGATGGAGGCCCGCACGTCGTCCGCAACAGCCGCCATCATTTCCGTATCCGTCGGGCCGGGGGCGACGACGTTGACGCGGATGCCTTTGGGGGCGAGTTCGGCGGTCCAGGTTCGGGCATAGGAGCGCACAGCCGCCTTGGTGGCGGCGTAGGTGCCGTAGCCGGGGTAGCCGGCATGGGCACCGATCGAGCCGATCAGGGCAACCGAGCTACCCTCCGTCATCGCCGGTAGCGCAGCCTGAAGGCCGAACACCATGCCGCGCACGTTGACGTCGAAGTGGCGGTCGAAGAATTCCGGGGTGATGTCGGCAATCTGTGAATGTTCGGCAAGACCGGCATTCAGGACCAGCGCGTCGATATGGCCATGGGCTTTGCGAACGGTTTCGACAGCCGCGAGCATATCGTCCGGGGAGCTTGCGTCCGCAGCGATACCGATCGCGCCATGGCCGATGCCTTGCGCCGCCTTTGCAGCCTCCTCGCCTTTGCGGCTGGTAAGAAAGACCGTTGCGCCCTCGGCAGCAAGCCGCTCCGCAATGGCGAGACCAATGCCCCTTGCGCCGCCCACGACCAGAGCCACTTTGTTGTTCATGCGAGCCATCGTAGTTCCTTTCAGGAAAGCATTTCCAGCAAACGTGTGTTCGGTTTTGCGCCCGGAAATGCGTCAGACAAAAACGAGAGCACTTCAGGGGAACTCGTGTTCACCCAAAATTGCTCTCAATTGTCGCACCATGATATACAGTGGATATCTGATATCAATTACGCACCTGGAATAGCCTAGATATGGACGAGTATACCGACCTGGAAACCCTCTCTCAGCAGGCGCTCTGCGACATGCCCAAGGTGCGCCCGGTGCTGGACAAGATTGCCGACAAATGGACGATCCTGATCCTGACGGTGATCTGCCCCAAGCCTTCGCGCTTCAACGAAATCAAGCGGCGTCTGGACGGCATCACCCACAAGGCTCTGGCCGATACCTTGAAGAGACTGGAGCGCAATGGCCTTGTCACGAGGACGGTTCTGCCGACGCAGCCGATTGGCGTGGAATATGCCATCACGCCGCTCGGGCATTCTCTGCGCGAGCCCTTCGAAGCTCTATGTGCCTGGGCGGCGGCCAATGGCGACAAGATCGAGGCGGCGATAAAAACCTATGATGGCGCGAAAGAGCGTCGGTGACGGCTTCTGGGCAACCTCCCCAACTGGCGGCCCGTCAAACCACTCGGTGCCCTCCTGAGCCGCCACTTTTGACCTCGCATCGCGCGTCTCGGCAGGCAGGCCTTCGACACAAAAACATTGAAGCTTGCGGCCCGACCCCATAAAGCCTGCTCGCAAAAGGTCTCGATGCTGCGATAGCCGATCCCGGATCAGGGAAGCGCGTCGCGAGCATGGAAGCGAACAAAGGAACTGAGATGTCGATCACGGTACAGAAGACAATCCCCGCACAGCGCATGCGCCAGTTCGACCAGATGGTCGATCGCTGGCTGGCAGAAGGCCCGATCAAGCTGGCAACGAATGCGACGATCACCGCGATGGACAATGCCGGCATCCCGAAGGAGGAACAGGCCGCGATCATCGAGGACCGCGACATCATCATGCGATACAATATGCGCCTCGGCGTCATCAGCGAAGTTTTCGCGCCCGCCATCGAGAAGGCGGTGGGTTCATCCCGCTCGGGAAGCGAAGCGCAGGACGAGATCGCAAGGTTGATCGTCACGGCCATCGGCATCCGTCAGAGCGATGACAGCGAATTGGTAACGTTCACCTTTGCAAGTCAGGCTGAAGCGGATCTGTTCGATCAATCTTTCTGAGCCCGTTGGTGCGGGAGGTTATCTGGTCCGCATTCGGCGCCCATTCACCGCTTAAGCCCTGCGGCCTCGGCCGAATGACTGCCGCGATTCCTTGGCGGAATCCGCAAAGCCCGGTGGCTTGTTTTTGACCCAGGAGACGAAGGTCTGCACCGCCGGGTCTTCCAGAATGGCCTCGATCGTTGAAAATTTCTTGGCGAGTTGGGCATCGGTAAAGATCGAATGGATCTGGTCGTGGCAGATCCGGTGCAGGCAGACGGTTTTCTTTCCGCCCTTGCTCTTGGGAACGAGATGATGCTCGTCTTTCTGGTCGTCCGGAATGACGCGCTCGCACAGCGGACAGATCACCGGCTCCGGCGTCGGCTCGTCCCATGACGCGAACTCATCCCTGTTCTTGCGGGCCATGATTTGATCTTTCCTGCTATGGATTCGGATGCTGCCTGCTCAGGCGCCGTGCGCCACTTTTGACGCATCGAGCTTTCCGACGCGAATATGACGACGTGCCTATGACTAGCACAAAACCGTCAACATCGCATCGCCTGTTTTGGCGCGTCTGATCCGTCCTGTCATCAGTCGAAATCCGCCGGCATTGCAGATCACGCGCGCGGCGTATCCGCAACCAGAGCATTGGCATAACCATGGCCCAGGCCGCGCTCATACTTCCGTATATGAACACACACAAATGTGATCGAGACCGCACAGGCAACCTGCTCCAGACAGTGTATGCAACCCATTGGCGAAGCCAATATCATGATTTTAAACGGCTTCAGGGGGAATGTGTGGGACTGCCATGGAGACAATGCAGAGGCGCCTGGTCAAAAATCTGTTGGAAGGCGGGGGATTTTATTCTTGGTCATTGGCAACGAACCTGCTGACAGGTGATCTGGCCTTCGCGCAGATATACGAGATCGATCAGGACGATCTCGCCAAGGGTATTCCGGTCGAGTCCATACTCGAAAGAATCGTCGAGGAAGACCGTCCACGCCTCGCCGCCCGCATCCATGATGTCATCCTTGGCGGCACACCCTTTGTCTCGCCCTATCGGATCTATTGTGCCGATGGACAGGTGAAGTCTCTTCTGAGCATGGGTTCCTGCGCCAGGGACGCCGATGGCGTGCCTTCGGTCTATTCGGGTGTCGTGCTTGTCGAAAGGGAGATTGGCGCGAATTCCGGGGCAGAAGGGCTCGAATTGCACATCGGCGCTGCAATCGATCTGGCGAAGGCGAAGAAGTTGGAACTGACGGAACGGTACCTGTCCTCGGCGCTCAGATCTCTCTCGCCTGGCGGCTCATAAGACCAACGCGAAGCCTGCGCGAACGTGTGATGATCGTCCAGGCGGCTGGGTCAGCCCTGATCCTTACCTGGGGTGCGACGCTTCACGTCGAGAGTTTGACGAGAGACGAAAGGACTTCCCGCTCCAAATAGGGCTTGCCGACGAACCCAACCGGCTTGGATGCCTGCGCAAGCGCGCGGGTTCTTTCGTCGAGGTTCGCGCTGACGAAGAGGGACGGGACATCCCAGCGATTGCGGAGCACCGCAGCCGTCTCGACGCCGTTCGTTCCCCGGGCAAGATTGACATCCATAATGGCGACATCGACGGCTCCTTCGACCTTTTCGGCGAGCGCGATGGCCTGAAGCATGTCGGATGCCTGACCGACGACGGTGTGCCCCGCGTCGACCAGCATGTCCTCAAGGTCCAGGGCAAGAAGCATTTCATCCTCGACGATCATCACGCGCAGCGGCATTGAAGAGCCTCCACCGGGAATGTTATCGTCCATGAACTCCGACCGTCTGTGCGCGAGATGGTGCCATCGATCTGGCTCGCCATGCTGGCGACCAGGCGTTCTGACAATTCGCTGGCTGGCGACGCAATCTCATCGCCGATAATGCTCAACACGTACCGGTCCAGCAAACTCCGTTTCAAGGCCACGCGAATCCGGCAGCCACCGCCGCGGTGCTGCGGCACATCATGGACAAGTTCGCTGACGATCACGGAGACGGGAATCGCGCGTTCGGGGGGAAAGCTGATCTCATCGACGTCGATTTCAATCTGCTCTCCTCCGGCAATGCTCATGTCTCGACAAAGCTTGTCGAGATGTTCGGCCATGTTCACGGCCAGCGAGTTCTGATCCCGGTAGAGACCTTCATGCACGGATATGATGGCACGGACACGCGAAATGGCGCGATCGAAAGCCTGGGCAACCGCAGGCTCTTCCAGACGGCGGGCCTGAAGCCGCAATGTGCTGATCACCAATTGCAAACTGTTCTTGACGCGGTGGTTCACCTCGGCAAGCAAGAGATCCTTCTGCGCGACGAGATCGCTCTTCTCTTCGAGTGCCGATGAGAGCGCCGCCTCGCGTTCCCGGTCGGCGGTCACATCCATCAGGACGCCGATCATCCTGATCTTGCCGGTCGATGTCCGAAGAACTTCGCCGCGCGAAGCGACGTGCCTCACCGCATCTCCATTGATAATGCGATAGTCGAAGTTGATCACGGTATGGTCGGGCGATGCGATGGCTGAGGCAACTTTCTCACGAACACGCTCCAGATCCTCTGGATGCATCTTTGCGAAGAATGGTGCCGCGACCGGTCCACCCTCTCCCGGTTCGAAGCCGAACATCACATCGGCAGCGCCGCTGCGACGCCAGAGGTCTGTCTCGGGCTCGTATTCCCACGAGGCTAGATCGGCAGCGTGGAGGGCAACGCGCAGACGCGCATCCGCTTCCCGCGTCTTCAGCACGCTTTCTGTCACGTCCACCGGACTCTGGATGATGAAGGCCGGCTTGCCATCGACGCCCGCGACGGGCGTGTGGACTGGTGTCCAGAACCTCTGCATGAACCCGCCGCCCGGCTGCGGGATGTCATATTGAATGACCGCCATCTCATGCGGATTTCCAGTCGCAAGCACGTGGCGGAGAGACACTTCCAGAGGGCCTTGCTCGACCGTTCCGGCGGCATCGGGATTTTCCGGAAACGCCTCCAGGATCGACCGCCCCACGATGTCCTCAAGCGTACGGTCCGTCAGCGCCAGATAGGCGTTGCTGGCCGCAACGATGACGAGATCAGCATCGAGTATGAGATAGGGTTGAGGCATCCCTTGCACTATCGCGACAAGATCAGTGGAGGTCAGGATATGCAAGAGGGATGGTTCTCCAGGATGGTAGCAGTATGTTTGTGACGAAAATCGAAAGTCTTTCAGTCGATGGACCGACTAAGAACCAACACCGATAACGGCCGGCAGGCGAAAAAGTTTCATCAGGATCCGCTTTTTATTTGGTCGACTTCCGTCGTTTCGGTGCCTCGCCTTTGCACGGATCTGACCAGGTTCCCATCACCGAACGCTTGTGACCCGAAAGGACGCTCCCGATAATCGCCAAGATCGTCGAACGACCCAATCGCGTTGGTTACTTGAACACAAGTCCCAGGCTGCAAGATGTCGCCCACCAGAATAGGGTCTAGGATTCTTGTTTTCGCACTTCTAAATGAGGCCCCGGTAAAGTAAGCCGTAACCTGAGGTGCCCTTGAAGAAGATCAAATCGTCCTTCGTCGCGAAGACCTTTCTCGTTTGCTTCGTCAGCGTCCATGTGCCGCTGATTGCGCTTGCAGTCTATCTGGCGTTGGGGTTCCAGCCAGGCGCGTTGCCGGTCCTTCTTCTCATCCTCGGCGCCACTCTGGTCGGCACGGCCCTATGCCTTTTCGCGATCTGGCGGCTAATCCGGCCCCTCAACCTCCTGGCGGACGCCATGAAGCGGTATCCGGAGGACAAGGGAATCCTGAGGCTCTATCCGAAATCCCGTGACGAAATCGGCACCGTGACGGATATTGCGCGTTCGACGCTCTTGCAGGTTGAGAATTTGACCAAGCAACTGAAGCATCAGGCGATGACGGATTTTCTAACAGGGCTCGGCAACCGCAGAGCGCTGATGGAGCAGATGCCGATCATTCGCGCCAAGGCCGCGCGCCCGGAAGAAGCGGTGTCGCTCATCCTCTTCGATCTCGATCACTTCAAGCGCATCAATGACGAATACGGACACGATGCTGGCGACAGCGTTTTGATGGCAATCGGCGAAGCGGTGAAGGATCACCTGCGGCCCTACGACTACGCCGCAAGAATGGGCGGCGAAGAGTTCTGCATCGTGCTGCCAGGCGCCGACCTTGCAGCCGCCGAAACGGTTGCGGAACGCCTGCGCCGCGCCGTGGAAAGCCGCGTCGTCGAACCATTGCCAGAAGGCCGCATCACCTGCAGCTTCGGCGTCGCACAGGCGCGCCCGAATGAGAGACTGCAAGAGCTGCTTCTGCGCGCCGACGCGGCGTTGTACACGGCCAAAGACCAGGGCCGGAACGTCGTGGTTCGGGCGGAGCCTTAAAGGAAACTTCCGCTGATCGGCGCATGCCAACGATCTCGACCTTCAGTTGGATAGGCTCGAAACCGCCTGCACCGTCCCTGCCTCCAGACGAACGCATACCTGCGTCTCACCTTCCCTTGAAGCAACACGTAAACCATCACGAAACGCCATCGTTTCCATCTCCGCTGCATCGATACGCGAGGCGATGCCGAGGCATTTGGCGTGGGCTTCTTTTGCTGTCCAGCGGGTGACAAGCGTGTCAGGAGAGGCACCGTGAAGGGCCAACCATTCGCTGCGCGTAAAGCTGTCCTCCGGTGGCGGCTCGGCATCGATAGGTTCGATGTCCACGCCGATGGGGGACCGGCTGAGACCGATCAGGCAATGGGGGAAACGGCCCGCAAGGCTGATATGCCAGCCGGGTGGATGGAGGATTTGCGGCGCACCGAACTCGGTTCTGCCGATGATGATCTCATCCGGATGCGAGCCTGTGAGCCGCGCCAGAAGAACCTTTGCCAGACGCCGGCGCAACGCCCGCATGCCCGCCTCCGGCCTGGCTGCCAGATCCTGCCTGTCGGCGGCAGAGAGTGCAGCACCGCCCGCCAATATCTCCGTCTCGGAGCTGTCGAGGCGCAGATACCATGCCACCGGCGCATCGCCGGTGGCTGTTGTCAGATCGTCTGCGCCGGAAAGCCAGACGATCTCGCTCATGCACTGCGCACGGGTTGGGCGGGAGACCCTTCCCATGATGTGCCTGTCGGCAGCGTTTCGCCCTTCATGACGACCGACAGGTCGCCGAGTTGGGCATCGTCGCCGATTTCCGCATCGTAGAGCACGATGGCGTAGGAGCCGATCACGGCGCGGTCGCCCACGGTCACGCTGCTGACCTTCATCACCCGGTCTTCAAAGAGATGGGTCTGCAGGCCGGAGAACTCGTTCAACGCCACCTCGTCGCCAATGCGCACCAGATCGTGTTCGGTGACGTCGGTCGTGTCGATGAAGCAGTCGCGACCGATCTTGCAGCCGAGCAGACGCAGATAGGCCGAGATCCACGGCGTGCCGCGCAAGGGCTGCAAAAGGTTCGGCACCGCGAGGTTCTCATACGTGGCCGTCACCAGTTCAGTGCGCCAGACGAAGGTGCTCCACAGCGGCTTGGTCGTCGGCTTGTAGCGTCCCATCACCAGCCATTTCAGCGCCACGACCGAGAGACCCGAGGCCAGCGCGAAGCCGATATAGAGGAAGGGGAAGACGGCTGCGATCAGCGCCTGGCTGTCATCGTAATCCTGAATATCCCCGACGATGGAGAAGAGGATGCTGAAGAAGGCGAGGAACAGGGTCAGCGGCAGGATCACGCGGATCGCCTCGATCGACAGGCGCATGGCGACGAGTCTTGGCCGTGGGTTAAAACGCGCACCCTCATCGAACAGGCCGACGGCCTGGCGCACGGGCAGCGAAATCGGCGGCGAGCCGAACCACGTGCCATCCGGCTTTTCCGCTCCGCCATCCGATGGCGGCTTGGAGAGCACGCCGATCAGCGTACCATCGGCAATCTTGGCACCCGTCGGCAGCACGGCCGAATTGCCGATGAAGGAACGGCGGCCAATGCGCGTATGCGCAAGCTCGATGATGCCCGGCTCGTGGCGCGCCGCGCCGAAGACCACGCCATCGGCAATGAAGCTTTCCGGCCCGATATCGACAAGATCAGGCACGATCTTTGCGGCGGTGGAAATCTCGGCGCGTTTGCCGATCCTGACGCCAAGCGCGCGATACCAGGGCAGCACGTAAAGCGTGGCGTAGATCGGATGGAGCAGTGCCAGCGCCAGATCCGTGACCTGCTGGACGAACCAGAAACGCAGATAGAACCAGCTATGGATCGAGTAGCGTCCGGGCCGCACCGGCCCGAGGATCAGGCGCTTGGCGAAGACGGTCAGAACGCACATCAACACGATATAGGTGAGCGCCAGGAAGGGCGAGATCAGCAGGTAGGAATAGCCATCCGTGTTCCAGTCGATTTCGATCATCGCAATCAGACCCGGCGCAATCGGCAGGATGGCGACCACGGGAAGAAGGGCAGCGGCGATGAACAACCCGACGCCGACCAGAAAGCGACGCAGGAAACCCGCCTCATCATCGCGCCGTGGAACGCGACCCGTGGCGGCGCATTTGGCCGGAGAACCGTTCCAGCTTTCGCCTGCCGGGATCGACTGGTTCATCGGCAGCGAAGACAGGTCTTCAAGTGCAGCGGCATCGCCCACCACGCAATTGCGCCCGATCACCGCCATGGTACCGATGGACGCACTGCGGCCGATCTTGACCGGGCCAAGGCGCAGCAGACCGCGCTCGACGGAGCTGGTGGCAAGCATCGCATAATCGCTGACGATGGCATCATCACCGATGCTGACGAGGTCGGCGGTGTCGATGGCAACGGTACCGATAAAGGCACGGCGACCGATCCTGGCACCCAGAAGCCGGTAATAGAAGCGGATCATCGGCGTGCCGCTGAGATAGGGTGTGGCGATGATGTCGGAGAGGCGGCGCACGAACCACCAGCGCAGATAATAGCTGCCCCAAAGCGGATAATCGCCCGCCTTGTAGCGGCCGATCACCAGCCATTTGACCAAGATGGCAAAGACCATGCCGAGCGGCGGAATGAGAATGAAGCTCAAGCCGCTCAACAGCAGCGCCGAGACGCGCCCGAAGTCTTCGACCAGATAGGTATAGGCCAGATAGGGGAAGAACCATTGCAGCCCCGCCACCGCATAGATCGGCACCAGCGCGATGGTCTGCAGCGTCCAGCAGAGACGCTTCTGGAACGTGCTGACACGGTGGAAAGGCTCGAGGGCTGCGCTTTCCGCCATCACCCGTTCGCCAAGGCGCGCGGCAAGCCGGCGGATCGTCGGCGCGGCGTAGAGATCCTGAATGGACACGCCGGAGAGACCGGGCGCCTTGCGCATGGCCGACGCCAGACGCGCGGCTTTCAGCGAATGGCCGCCCAGATCCTCAAACAGATCGTCTTCGACAGACACCTTTTGCGGCGCGAAAGCCTCCGACCAGATGGCGTGCAGCTGGATTTCCAGCGGCGTTTCAGGCGCGACAGCCGCGCGATCCGAGGAGGCCACCACCACCGGGCGCTGAAGCGCCTTGCGGTCTACCTTGCCGGAGGCGGGCAGCGTCGGCAGCGCATCGAGGATCTGGTAGGCGGCGGGCCGCATATAGTTCGGCAACCGGTCGGCCACCCGCTTGCGGGCGGCGTCGATATCGATCACGGCACTGCCACGCGCCACGAGGAAGGCGGCGAGAAGCTCCGAGCCATCGTCATCGCGGAAGAGATGCACCACGGCCTGCGCCACAGCGGAATCCTCGGCAATCACCGCTTCGATCTCGGCAAGCTCGACGCGGAAACCACGGATCTTCACCTGCGTATCGATGCGGCCCATGAACTCGATATCGCCCACGGCATCGAGACGCACGAGATCGCCGGAGCGATAGATCCGGGCAGGAAACCCATCCGGCCCGTCGAAGGGCGTCATGACGAATTTGTCTGCGGTGAGATCGGCACGGTTCACATAGCCGGAACTGACGCCCGGCCCGCCGATGACGAGCTCGCCTTCGGCACCGGCATTCACCGGCCAAAGCTTGTCGTCGACGATCCAGGCGGTGTAGCCCGGCAGCGGACGACCGATGGTGACGCGGCGGCCCGGCTGCACCTCCGTCCATGTGGCCGTCACCGTGGTTTCGGTCGGGCCATAGGTGTTGAGAATGCGAAGACCGGGGCGCGCCCAGCGGTTTACCAGATCCGGCGGGCAGGCTTCGCCGCCGAGATTGACGATCCGCAGCGTCGGAAGCTCGGTTTCCACGAGCGTGAAGAGCGATGGCACAACGTGCCAGACGGTGACGCCTTCCTCGGCCAGCGTGATCGCCACATCCGGGCCCGCCTTGTGCAGGGCTTCGTTGGCGACCAGCAACTCGGCACCGGCGGAAAAGGCGCTCCACATGGTCTCGATCGACATGTCGAAGGCGACGCTGAAGCCGCCGAACACCTTGTCCGTATCTTCGACCGCCAGGATCGCGCCTTCGGCCCGCAGGAAATGGCAGGCGCTGCGGTGCGAGATCATCACCCCCTTGGGGCGACCGGTGGTACCGGATGTGTAGATGATATAGGCGAGATCGTCGGGAGACGCGTCGATTTCGGCCCGGGTGATCGGCAGCGCATCCTGTGCTGCGAGATCGCCGAGCGTCTCGTTGACCACCAAGGTCTGCACCCGCATGGCACCGGCGCGTTCCGCATCGGTCACGATCAGTGTGGCGCCACTATCCTCGGCAATGAAGTCGATACGGTCCTGCGGGTAGGTCCAGTCCACCGGCACGTAGCAGGCACCGGCCCAGAGCGTACCGAGGATCGCCATATATTGATCGAGACCGCGCGGCAGGCAGATCACGACGCGGTCGCCGCGCCTCACCCCCATGGCCTGAAGCGTGCGGGCAAAGCGAATGGCGCGTTCAGCCAGCTGCCCATAGGTCAGCTCCGTCCGGCGGCTATATTCAGGATCGTTTCCCAGAAGCCGAAGCGCGCGTTTGGACGGATAGCGCTTGGCCGTCTGCTCAAAAATTTCCTGCAACATCTCGTCGCGGGCGTAAGGTTCATCCTCTCGGACGGGAAGCGACGGGGCAATCGGCGCAAAGACGGTCAATTCCAACGGCCTTTCGGCCACATTCCGATCCATGAAGTCACCAAAATATGTGAAGCGGCATCTCAATGCCGCCGCTATACATCATTTGGAATTGCGCCGAAAGAAGGGGCAATAAAAGGCCGAATGCAGAATTTTTGGGCAGGCACGTTCGCTCTCGCGATTTGCTCTCAACCCCGCCGCTGGTGGCGCGCTCTCAGCCAGAATACCAGGAAGAAAGCCAGCACCGCCGCGACATCGAAAGCCGCTGCGAGCCAGACCGAATAGGTGTTGGCAAGCCACAGCGTTACCGTCGGCACGATGTAGAACAGAAACCCGAAGCCGAGAATGATGACGATGGCGGCAATGGCGGCCGACTTCGTGTCCTTGCTGCTCATGCGGCAGCCCCGGCGGAAAGACCGGCGCGGATGTCTTCCAGCTTGCGTTTTTGCGTTCCGTCTTCCTTGAAGTTGTCCGGCGAGAGCCACGTCTCGAACGCCTCGCGGATCACCGGCCATTCGCTGTCGATCATCGAGAACCAGGCCGTATCGCGGTTCTTGCCCTTGGAAATCATGTGCTGGCGGAAGACGCCCTCGAAGGTGAAGCCATAGCGCTTGGCCGTCGCCTTCGACGGCTCATTCTCACTATGACACTTCCACTCGTAGCGGCGATAACCGAGATCGTCGAAGACATGCCGCGCCATCAGATAATGGGCTTCGGTGGAAAGCGGCGAACGCTTCATCTTCGGCCCATGGGCAACCGACCCCACTTCGACCACGCCATTCTTCGGATCGGGCCGCATATAGGTCGCCATGCCGACGACGTCGCTGCTCGCATTTTCGATGAAGACCAGCGTCACCCATTGAAGGCTCGTCGCCATGCCTTCGATCCAGTCGCTGAAGGCGGCCGCATCCGGGAAGGGATCGTTGGGAAAATACTTGATCAGATCATTGGTGCCGAGCCCGCCAAGGGCATCCCATATCGCCTGCTGGTGCGCCGCCCGATCAAAGGGAACGGCGGTCACGAACCGGCCTTCAAGCGTCACCGGCTGCGGTGCTGGACATCCTTTGAACTGGCTGAGATCGCGCATCGTGCCTCCTGAGCGTTGTGACGCTCAGGAATAGGTCAGCCATCGATCAAAGACAACCGACCTCTGATATGGAATAAATTGATCGATCAGACCTTGGCGGCGGAAACGGTTGCTTCGATATGCTCCACCAGCGCATCCGGCAAGCCAAGACGACCGGCGAGGAGATCGAGATAGCCGCGCTCGGCCCGGCTGTCCGGCTCGATGGTGAGGCGCGAGGCGGTGTAGATTTCCACCTTCTGCTCTTCGGTCTTTGCCGCGGCCACCAGCGCGTCGATATCGAGCGGATCGGCCAGTTCCTTTTCGATGAAGGCTTCCGCCTCATGGTCGAGACCGGAGATCTTGACCTTCTCCATGATATGGGCGCGCTCGGCCGCATCGATATGGCCGTCAGCTTTTGCCGCGGCAATCATTGCCTGCACCAGCGTCAAGGCAAAGCTGTTGGACAGCGCGGGAGACTGCGGGTGAAACGGAGAATCGACCGGCGGCGGCAAGAGCTCCTGCGTCGGCTGCGGCTGTGTCGCTGCCTGCGGCGACTTGCCGGACTGGTAGTTGCGATAAGCCAGATAGCCAAGACCGGCAATGGCAGCGATACCGCCCACCGCGGCCGCATTGCCCGCAAGCTTGCGGCCCGTCTTGGTGCCAAGAATGGCAGCGGCAAGCGCGCCCGCCTTCATCGGATTGTTCTTCGCGATTTCCGCGGCCTGCCCTGCCCGGTCCCGCACGCTTCCTGACAGCCCAGGCACCTGCGAACCCAAAAACTGGTCGAGAAGCTTCTTCGCGTCGAACATCAAAATCTCCTGTTTCGGTCAATGTCGAAACAGGAGATAGGAAGTGTCCGGGCCAATACAATTGGCTGTAGCCATCACGCCGTCGTGAACGGCGTGGGCGTTTCGTCAGCCCCGAAGCGCTGCGGCTTCTGCCGCAAGCTTGGTGATGCCAGCCCAATCGCCCGCCGCAATCAGTTCCTTCGGCGCAACCCAGGAGCCGCCGACGCAGACGACGTTCGGCAGCGACAGGTAGTCCTTGGCGTTCTTCAGCGAGACGCTGCCGGTCGGGCAGAACACGGTGCCGGCGAGCGGCGAAGAGAGCGCTTTCAGGTAGGGCGCGCCACCGGCCTGTTCGGCGGGGAAGAACTTCAGGACCTTGTAGCCCGCATCGCGCAGCACCATGACTTCGCTGGCTGTCGCAGCACCGGGAAGCAGCGGCACATCCGAGCCTTCGGCAGCATCCAGCACGCTCTTGTTGACGCCGGGGCTGACGATGAAGGTGGAGCCCGCCTTGACAGCGGCGTCGAAATCCTTCGCATTCAAAATGGTGCCGGCACCCACATGTGCGCCTTCCACCTCTGCGGCAACGGCGCGGATGGCGTCGAGTGCGACGGGCGTGCGCATGGTGATCTCGATGGCTTTCAGACCGCCTTCCACCAGGGCTCGGGCCAGCGGCACGGCGGACGCCAGATCGTCTACGATCAGCACGGGCACCACAGGTTGAAGTTTCAGTATGGGAAGAAGCTTTTCGGAATCCTGGGCCACGGTGATATCTCCCGCTTTTGTATCGATTGAAATTGCGCATTCAAATACCGCGCCCACTGCGCCATGTCGAGGCCGAGGCAACGTTTTCTCATTTATTGCTTTTTCATGACAACCACTTGGTTTACCGTCCGGCAAAACAGCACAGGGTGTTGAATGGCAAAAGAAATCGAACGCAAGTTTCTGGTCCGCAGCGATGAGTGGCAGCGAGAAACGACGTCTCGGAAGTCCTTCCAGCAAGCCTATATCGCCTCGATGGAAGACCGCTCGGTGCGCGTCAGGATCATGGACGATGCCGACGCCCGGCTGACCATCAAGATCGGCACCGGTGCACTTGTGCGCGACGAATACGAATACCCCATCGCTATCGAAGATGCCCGCGAATTGATGACCACCGCACTTGGCATCGTCATCGAAAAGACCCGCTACACGGTGGATCACGAAGGCTTCGTCTGGGAGGTGGATGTGTTCGACGGCATCTATCGCGGTCTCGTCGTCGCCGAAGTCGAGATGCGCGAAGAGACCGACCGCCCCGCACTTCCCGCATGGCTTGGCAGCGAAGTGACCGGCGACCGGCGCTATTCCAACCAGCACATGGCCATGGAAGATCTGAGCTTGGAGCTGCGCCATGTCCTTCAAGATTGATCCCGCCCGCTCCTTCGTCGAGGAGATCAGGCGAAAGGCTCTTCAACTCATCGACGACGCCATCGCTCTTTTGAAGGATCAGCCGGACGGCACGGACCGTGCAGTGCATGATGCGCGAAAGAAGTTCAAGCGCATCCGGGCGCTCTATCGCTTCCTGGAAAAGGAGGCGCCGGATTTCCGCAAGACGGAAAACGCCCGCTTCCGCGATATCGCCCGCTCCCTGTCAGCCGCGCGCGATGCCGCAGCGCTGGTCGAAACCATCACCTATCTGCAAGGCGTCGCCCGCTCCGATCCCGAGCGTGACGCATTGGCAACCGCCCATGACGTGCTGAGCAAGCGTCGCGATGCCGCAACCCATGAGGACGGCGACCTGCCAAAGCGGATCGAAGCGGCCATCCAGTCCTGCGAGGAGGGCAAGGACGCGCTCTCGGCCCTGTCGCTCTCCCACGGAGAAAAGACCGCGCTGAAGATGATCCGCAAGACGTGGGAAAAACAGCGCCGCAAGGCGCTCGATGCGCTGGGCCTCTGCCACGGACAAGCCCATGACGAGTATTTTCACGATCTGCGCAAGAGCGGCCAGATCTACTGGATGCATCTGGCGCTCCTCCAAAAGCTCTGGCCGTCCGCCATGCGCGCCAAGAAGGCGGATGCCAAGCAACTGGTGAAACTCCTCGGCCACGAACACGACCTCTCCGTACTCGCCGCCTTCGCCGACCGCGAACCGGACAGCTTCGCAGGCGGCGAAACCCTCGCCTTGCTGCTCGACGCCATCATCGACCGGCAGCAGGCGCTGCGCGAAGAAAGCCTCGCACTTGCAGACCACGTCTTCGCTGAAACGGCGGCCCGCGAGGCGGAGATCGTTGCGCTTTTGTGGAAGCACGCGGCACGGTAAAGCGGCGGACACGTCCAGGCTTGAGCCCGGCAATCGGGAGTGCTTTCGACATTCGCTACCGAATATCGCAATCCGGTTGATTATGCCGCGCGCTGAACGGAAACGGTCACTTCCATACCCAGCACGTGTAAAGCCTCTTGAAGTAGACCGATCTTGGTGGCGTGATCGGGATCGAGAATTCTGCGTGCTTCCTTCTCTTCCCTGCCGATGCGGCGCGCCAACTCGCTCTTGGAGATACCCGACGACTTAAACGCCTGGATCACTCCAAGCTTGAGCGCAACATCCGCTTCAACAGACACCGGCGTTCCCTGCGTGGTTATCGGCTGCGGAAGGTCGTTACCCTCCTGAAGAAGGCCACGGAGAGCAAGACCGAGCGCTTCCCGTGCATTGGTCAGTGCTTCTTCTTTCGTCTCGCCCGCGGTGATGGCTTCCGGCACATCTGAAAAGGTCACAACGAAACCGCCATCCGGATCGTCTTCGATATTCGCCATGTATTTGAACAACATGCGTTCCTCAACTTCCTTTGTGTGCAGTCCGACCGGCGGGGTGCTGCATCAATCGATGCCAAGCTGCTTTCTGACCAGTCGCACATAAGTGGGTGTGAGTTCACCGGACTTGATGGTTGTCATCTTGCCATTAAGCTTGACGCGATAGTGCGAACCCTTTCCCTTGTCTTCGAAGATTTCCAAGTCGAGTTGCCTGTCTCTGGCGATCTTTCGAAGCTCTCGGAGAAACTGCTCGCGCTTCATGTTTGCTCCCTTTGTGGATTTCGATCCTCGGACATTTTTGTCCGATCTTCAATCGAAATCGTACAAAAGGCGCGGATTTTCTGTCCATCAATAGAGCGAAGAAATAGGCCGCTTGCCAGGGTTGAGCCGAGGGCTCTGCTGGCCGGCTCTGTGACGTCGGTGGACCCCACCCGAATCCAGCGCAATCAGGATTGCAACAACGCCCGGATGGCTGTATTTCAGCGGCCATGACCGACAACACGACATCCTTCCGCCCGGACGCCACTGCCGAGGCGACGTCTTCCAGTTCCACCCTCTCCCGTGCCGCTGGCGATTTCCTCGTGGCAGCGCTGTACCACTTCGCCCGCTTCCCGCGGTTCGAGAGCGTGCGCGATCCGCTGTTCAAGCTCTGTCAGGAACAGGGCGTCAAAGGCACGCTGCTTCTGGCGGCGGAGGGCATCAATGGGACGATTGCCGGAACCGATGCAGGTGTGCAGACCGTGCTCTCCTATCTGCGTGCGCAGCCGGAATTTGCGAGCCTTGAGCACAAGGAAAGCCGCGCGTCGAAGATGCCCTTCGTGCGCATGAAGGTGAAGCTGAAGAAGGAAATCGTCACCATGGGCGTGCCGGATATCGATCCCAACCGGATCGTCGGCACCTATGTCGATCCGAAGGACTGGAATGCGCTGATCTCCGATCCGGACACCATCGTCATCGATACGCGCAACGATTACGAGACGGCAATCGGCCTCTTCAAGGGCGCGGTCGATCCGCAGACCAAGACCTTTCGCGAATTTCCCGAATGGGTCAAGAACAATCCCGGCCTGCACAACAAGCCGAAGATCGCCATGTATTGCACCGGCGGCATTCGCTGCGAAAAGGCCACGGCCTTCATGAAGGAACAGGGCTTCGAGGATGTCTTCCATCTGAAGGGCGGCATTCTGAAATATCTGGAAGAAGTGCCGGAAGAAGAGAGCCTGTGGGAAGGCGCCTGCTTCGTCTTCGACGAGCGTGTCTCCGTGGTCCATGGTCTTGCCGAGGGCGATCACCAGCTTTGCCACGCCTGCCGCAACCCGATCACCGAGGAGGTGCGCCTGTCGCCGCTCTTCGAAGAAGGCGTCTCCTGCCCAAGCTGTTACGACGAGCGGACCGAAGAAGACCGCCAACGCTTCCGCGACCGCCAGAAGCAGATCGAGATCGCCAAGAAGCGCGGCGAAAAGCATCTGGGGCGCTAAAGCGCCGAGCCTCCTACTGGACGCACAAAGGACGCTTTCCCTTTTTTGAATCGACGCATCGTGCTTTGCGAAAATCGAGTCCGATTTTCGGGCCGATGCTGTAATCGCCCTTAGTCGCTATGAAGCCTTCAACTGCTCCATCGGCGCATCTTGCTGCGTCAGCAACTCGTGAATGCCCGCCGCAGCCAGCGGCTTGGAGAAGAGATAGCCCTGCAGCTCATCGCAGCCGCAGATCTGGAGGATCACGGCCTGGTCTTCGGTTTCGATACCCTCTGCCGTCACCGGCATACCAAGCGAGCGGGCGAGTGCCACGGTGGCAGTGAGCATTTCCAGTGAGCGGCCGCCCTCTTCCAGCGCCACGACCAGCGACTTGTCGATCTTCATGCGGTCGAAACCGAAGCGGCGCAGATAGCCGGTGCTGGCAAAGCCGGAGCCGAAATCGTCGAGCGCGATGCTAAGCCCGATCTGCTGCAGCTTTTCGATGGCCGCCTGGGCGCGCTCTGGATGATGGATGAAGTAACCTTCTGTCATTTCCAGCATGACGCGGTCCGGCGCAATTCCGGTCTCCTCCAGCACCTGCACTACATGGCCGGCAAAGGCGGGGTTGCGGAACTGGACGGGCGAGATGTTGATGGCGACCTTCAGGTCCGGCCAGGCGGCCGCTTCCTTCAGCGTCGTGCGCATGACCTGCATACCGAGCTTGTCGATCAGGCCACTCGATTCTGCTGCGGCAATGAAGACATCCGGTGAGACGGGACCGTAGCCCGGGCGGTCCCAGCGGGCCAGCGCTTCGACCCCGATGATACGGCGCGTCAGCGTGTTGACGACTGGCTGGAAGGCCACGCGGATTTCATTGTTGTCGATGCCGTATTTCAGGTCGGCTTCCAGCTGCTTGCGTTCTTCGCGGCGCGCATCGAGATCGGCCTGATAGGCGAAATAGCGTCCACCGCCCCCTTCTTTCGCCTCATACATAGCCATATCCGCCCGCCGCAGCAGTTCCTCGCCATGGATATCACCGCCCTTGGAAACGGCCATGCCAATGCTGCAGCCGATTGCGGCAACGCGGTCGCCCAGCATGAAGGGTTCGGAAACGAGTTCCAGCAGCGCATCACAGAACTTGCGGCCCTCAATGCGGGCATCGGGTCCTTGCAGGGCAACGGCGAATTCGTCGCCACCGAGGCGTGCCAGCAAGGCATCCTTCGGCGCGAGAACCTTGAGTGCCGCGGCCATGGCCTTGATCAAGAGATCGCCCACCTCATGGCCAAAGGAATCGTTGACATCCTTGAAACCGTCGAGATCGAGATAGATGAGTTCCACATAGGAGCCGTCTGCACTGGCCGTCTCCGTCATGCGCTTCAGGCCACGAAACAGACCAGGGCGATTATAGAGCCCACTCAAGCGATCGACCAGAAGCTCTTCGCGCATGACCGCTTCCTCACGTTTGAGCTTGCGGATCACGGCAAGTCCGAAGATGAAGAGCACAAGGAAAAAGACGCCGACAATGGCAAAGGCGCTGAGAACCCGCGGGCGGACCTCGTTGAGGCTGACATCGCCCGGCATGGTGGAGGTCCAGGTCAGCTTGCCAAGGATCTCGCCATTCGGATCGACGATATCGACATAATAGGGCGTGGTTGCAAAGCCGTTATTGAGCGACAGCCCGTTGACCAGATAGGTCTGGCCGAGCTTGCCGACCTTTTCATCGGTGAGATGGCGAACGAAGACCAGATAGCGCTTGCCAAGCGAGGGATCGAGTTCGCCGGATTTCTTGCGCACCAGTGCGACACCGGCGGCGGCAACGCCGTCACGCGTGCGGATGAAGCCGGTCATTTCGGGATTGGTCTCCGGTCCGGCATTGCGGATGCGGTTGATCATTTCAGAAATGCTGCCGCCGAAATAGGAGCCGACGCTCCAGGGTGCCGGCGCGCCATTCTGATAGGCAAGCAGCACGCCCTCCTGATCGTCCAGAACGACGGCGGTATCGAAGAGCTCGCTATTGACGGTCATGTCGCCGTAATTGCTGATGATCCAGCCGGTGCCATCCTGCGCATAGACGAAACGGGCGGCATCGTCCCAGGCGGCGTAATCATTCAGTGTCGCGCCCAGTTGATGCTGGAAGGTGGAGAGCGCCCCGCGCGTCGTCTGGAGAGAACGCTCCTCATCCAGCCGGTTGGCCATCTGCGTGACATTGGTCAGCGCCGAAAGAACAAGCGCCGTGATCAGAGCGACGATAAGCGCAAAGGCGAAAAGCACACCTGCAACCGCAGATCTCCTGCCAATCATCCTCATTCTGCTCTGCCCCACGCTGAACGCAACTACGCACCTCTACAAAGCGCCATGGTGCGGGGGAAACATTCAAAAGAGATTAAAAATACGCGCAGAAATTTGGTACGAAACGTACAATTCTGCCACTTTTGCAAGAAAAAGCCCCTGCCGCGGTTGCGGAAGGGGCGTGTTTTCCAGACCGGGTGCCGGTCGATTACCAAGACGGGATGACGGTGCCGTTGTACTTTTCCAGAATGAAATTCTTCACTTCCGGGCTGTGGTAAGACTCCACCAGCGTCTTGACCCAAGGCTTGTCCTTGTCTTCCGAGCGAACCGCAATCACATTCGCATAGGGAGACTTTTCGCTTTCGATGGCGATCGAATCCTTCTTCGGGTTGAGACCGGCGGCGGTTGCATAATTGGTGTTGATGACCGACGCGTCGGTATCGTCCAGCGAACGCGGCAGTTGTGCGGCGTCGAGTTCGACGATCTGGATGTTCTTCGGGTTCTCGGTGATGTCGGCTGGCGTGACCTTGAGGCCGACAGCTTCGTTCACCTTGATCAGGCCCTTGGAAGCCAGAACCAGAAGCGCACGGCCACCATTGGTCGGGTCGTTCGGAATGCCGACGGTTGCGCCATCCTTCAACTCGTCAAGGCTCTTCACCTTCTTGGAGTAGACGCCCATCGGCGTGGTGATGGTGGTGCCGACGCTGACGAGATCGAACTTGCGGTCGGCGATCTGGTTGTCGAGATAGGGCTGGTGCTGGAAGGAGTTGGCCTGCAACTCGCCATCGGCCAGCGCCTGGTTCGGCACGACGTAGTCGGAGAATTCGAGGATCTCGATGTCGAGGCCCTTGGTGGCTGCAATCTTCTTCACCTGCTCCATGATCTGCGCATGTTCGGCAGGGGTCACGCCGACCTTGATGGTTTCAGCCAGCGCGCTGCCGGCAAAGAGAGCTGCGAGAGAAGCAGCGATAATAAGCTTTTTCATATGTGGTCTCCTTGGGTTTATGGTTTGGTCTCGGTGAGCACCGGTTGCCCCGGTGCTTCGTTTTTCAGGTCTTGCGGTTGCGCTTGTCGAAGCTGTGGGCAAGCGCGTCACCTGCGCTTTGCACCAGCTGAACCAGCACGATGAGGACGATGACCACCGCCAGCATCACATCCGGCATGAAGCGCTGGTAGCCATAGCGAATGCCGAGGTCTCCAAGCCCGCCGCCGCCGACAGCGCCCACCATCGCCGAATAGCCGATCAGGCTGACGAGCGTGAGGGTCAGCGCCAGCGTAATGCCGGGCTTGGCTTCGGCCAGAAGCACCTTGGTGACGATCTGAAGCGGTGTCGCACCCATTGCGCGCGCCGCCTCGATCAGTCCCTTGTCCACCTCGCGGATTGCCGCTTCCACCAGCCTTGCAATGAAGGGCACAGTGGCGACGGTGAGGGGCACGATGGCGGCATTGGTGCCGATCGATGTGCCAGCAACCAGCCGGGTGAAGGGAATGATCGCCACCACCAGAATGATGAAGGGTGTGGAGCGCGCCGCATTGACGATGAAGCCGATAATGCGGTTCGTCATCGGCGCTTCGAACAGCTCGCCCTTGCCGCTGGTGGCAAGGAAGATGCCGATCGGCAGTCCGAGCACAGAACCGACGATGCCGGAAACCGCCACCATATGCAGCGTCTGGATCAGGCCTTTGAGGAGAATGTTGAGCAGCATATCAGGCGACATAGCCAAGCACCTCCGTCGTCAGACCCGTTTCGTCATAGAAGTGTTTCGCCCGTGCCAGAACCTCGGGCGTTGCCGGATAGGACACGACCAGTGAGCCGAAGGGCGCCCCGGCAATCTCTTCGATGGTGCCCGCCAGAATATTCACATCCGGGCCGATCTCGGCGACAAGACGTGCAGTCAGCGGCTGGAACGCCGTATCGCCGAAGAAGACCAGACGCACCAGAATACGGTCGCCAACAGCCGCTTCACTCTTCAGACCGGACGTGACCCAATGTGGCAGCTTGACGCCGACGGCGGACGACAACAGGCTGCGTGTCGTCTCGTGGCGCGGATGGGTGAAGATATCGAAGGTGGAGCCCTGCTCGACGATCAAACCCTTGTCGATGACGGCAACCTGCGAAGCGATGGTCTTCACCACCTCCATCTCATGGGTGATGAGCAGCACGGTCAGGCCAAGCTCGGCATTGATGCGCTTCAACAATTCGAGGATCGATTGCGTGGTTTCCGGATCGAGCGCCGAGGTCGCCTCGTCGGAGAGCAGCAGCTTCGGCTCAGTCGCAAGCGCACGTGCAATGCCCACACGCTGCTTCTGGCCGCCGGAAAGCTCCGCCGGATAGCGCTTGGCCTTGTCGCCGAGACCGACGAGATCGAGCAACGGCCCGACCTTGCGCTGGATCTCTTGCCTCGAGACACCCGAAATTTCCAGCGGCAGCGCCACATTGTCATAAGCGGTGCGCGACGACAGCAGATTGAAGTGCTGGAAGATCATGCCGACGGAGCGGCGAAGCGAGCGCAAGCCGCCCTCGTCCAGCGCGCCGACATCGACGCCATCCACCACCACCTTGCCGGATGTCGGCCGTTCCAGCCCGTTGACGAGGCGGATCATGGTGGACTTGCCGGCACCCGAACGGCCGATAATGCCGGAAATGCCGCCACGCGGGACGACGAAATCCACGCCTGCAAGCGCGGTGAAGGCGGGCTGTTTGCCGTTGCCGCCAAAGGTTTTCGTCACAGCCTCGAACGCCACCATCGGGTCGGCTGTCGAGGTCGGGATAGGACGCGCTGCGCCCTTACTGATGTCGGAATTCATGCCATTGCTCTTGAGGAAACTGTCTCTTCATTCCGGCGGACGGCCCATCAGGCCACAACCGTTTACGCCGCCATAAGGCACATTCGACAATGAAAGACATCTGAGAGCATGGTCAACTTTCTGAAGACGATGACTTTCACGCCGAACCTGCGAAGGCTTTAGCGTTTCGGCCATCTGTGTATCGCATACATGCCGGTATGCGATACCGATTTATAGGCAGAATATTTCAATTATCCGAGAATGACGGAAAAATCTGCCCGAGAGACACAGAGGTGGCTCAGTCGACCTTGGTCACGAACTGATCAAGCGGACGGCGGATCTTCTTCAGATTGACCAGCCAGTCGCCCTCTTCCTGACGATAGCCGAGCGGCAGGATCGTCACCGAGCGCAGGCCCTTTTCGCGAAGGCCAAGGATCTCGTCCAGCTTGGCAGGCTCGAAGCCTTCCATCGGGGTCGCATCGACGCCTTCGAAGGCGGCTTGGGCAACAGCCATGCCGAAGGCGATATAGGCCTGGCGGGCAGCGTGCTCGAAGTTTGCCTCCGGATCGCGATCCGGGTACATGCCAAGCAGGAACTGGCGGTACTTTTCCCAGCCTTCGTTCTTGAAGCCGCGCTCCTCATTGGTGAGGTCGAACATGTGGTTGATGCGCTCGGGCGTGTAATTGTCCCAGGCGGCGAATACGAGGAGATGCGAACCATCGGTGATCTGCGCCTGGTTCCAGGCAATCTCCTGGATCTTGGCGCGAACCTCAGGATTGGTCACGACGATGATTTCGAAGGGCTGCAGGCCGCTTGAGGTCGGAGCCAGACGCGCCGCCTCGATGATGCGGTCCACCTTGTCTTCGGACACAGACTTTGCGGGGTCCATCTTCTTCGTGGCATAGCGCCAGTTCAATTTATCAATCAGCATAGAAACTCCTTCGCGGGCCAGCCTTTGAGCGTCGACGCGACGGATCCGGCCCTTGTGAAACGAAGCACAGATAGGCGCTATTGCAGCGCACACAAGAAGGCACGGAAATGTAACCATGCGACATGGTGAGCAGTTGCAGCGCAGAAGCCTCATCGCGCAGGATCTTCAATGGGCGGAGCTTTTGGACAACAGGTTGAGGACGAGCACACCGGCAAGGATCAGCGCCATGCCGACGAAGCCCCAGAAATCCACCCGCTGACCGAAGGCGAACCATCCAAGTGTCGCCGTCAAGACGATGCCGCCGCCAGCCCAGATGGCATAGGCCACGCCCACCGGAATGCGATCGAGGATCATCGACAGAAAGAAGAAGGCGGCACCATAACCGATAACGACGGCGATGGAGGGGACGAGGACGGTGAACCCTTTCGATGCCTTGAGCGACATGGTCGCGACGACTTCGCTGATCACAGCAAGGGCGAGAATGGCATAGGCGGGCATGGGCGATCTCCAATTGTAGAGACCGCTAAACATCAGAAATCGCAGCGCCCGTCACCATCACAGTTTCGTGAGGCCCCAAGCTTCCATGACGAAGGGCCGCTGGCAGGCATTCGCCCAGCCAACGGCCCTTCGAGTTGTCTTACTTCTTGGCAAACGCCAGCAGATCGGCGTTCAGCACGTCGGCATTGACCGTCAGCATGCCATGGGAGAAGCCCGGATAGGTCTTCAACTCACCGTTCTTCAGAAGCTTGATCGACTTGTGGGCCGAGTCGGCAATCGGAACGATCTGGTCGTCTTCGCCGTGCAGAACCAGCGTCGGAACGCCGATCGCCTTCAGGTCTTCCGTCTGGTCGGTCTCGGAAAACGCCTTGATGCCATCATAATGGGCCTTCGCGCCGCCCATCATGCCCTGGCGCCACCAATTCTGGATCACGCCTTCATGCACAGTCGCGCCATCACGGTTGAAGCCGTAGAAGGGGCCAGCCGGAACATCGCGGAAGAACTGCGCGCGGTTGGCGGCAAGAGCCGAACGGAAACCGTCGAAGACCTCGATCGGCAGACCTTCTGGATTGGCGTCGGTCTTCAGCATCAGCGGTGGAACGGCGGACACCAGAACCGCCTTGGCAACGCGGCCTGCCGGTTCGCCGTGCTTGGCCACATAGCGGGCAACTTCACCGCCGCCGGTGGAATGGCCGATATGGATGGCGTTTTTCAGGTCCAGCGCTTCGACAACGGCGAAGGCGTCGGCGGCGTAATGGTCCATATCGTGACCTTCCGAGACCTGTTCGGAGCGGCCGTGACCGCGCCGGTCATGGGCAACGACGCGGTAGCCGTTGGCGAGGAAGAACAGCATCTGCGCGTCCCAGTCGTCGGAAGACAGCGGCCAGCCGTGGTGGAAGACAACTGGCTGCGCGTCCTTTGGACCCCAGTCCTTGTAGAAGATCTGCACGCCGTCTTTGGTGGTAACATATGCCATGGTGATTTCTCCTTGTGCTGAATTGGTTGCTGCATAGGCGGATGAAAAATCGAGTGGCGAGAGTGCGGCTCCGGCCAGTGCCGCGCCGCCGATCAAGACGGTGCGTCTCGATATAAAAAGGCGGTTGGCATCATTGGTTGTCCCTGATTCCGTCATCGCGCTCTCCTGTCAGGTCATGCCTGGTTGCTGTTGACTTGAACAAGCTAGCGCCTTGCTCTACACAAAACACGTGGCGCAAATGACTTTATAGAAGGCAAAAGTGACAATTATGCAAATACAGGAGAACAGCCAGCAGCCCGACGCCCAGAAGACCGTAACGGTGGCGATGGATGCGACTGATGCTACGAATATCAGCACAATCGAAATTGCGCTACTCATCTATCCGGACTGTCAGCTGGCGGCGATCTACGGGCTGACCGATCTCTTCAGCATCGCCTCCAGCTGGGCCATGAGGCTGGAAGGGCGCAGCGGCGAAAGCAGCATCCGCATCAGCCACTGGAAGATGGAAGGCAGCACGGTCGCTTGCATCTGGGACTCGCATCCGGACCAGCCCCACGCGCTGCGCTATGTCATCGCGCCACCTAGCATCATCATGCCCGAGAAGATGCAGAGCATGACACCAGCGTCGGAATGGCTCTCAGAGCAGCACGCGGAGGGCGTGACCGTCTGCTCGGTCTGTGCGGGCGCTTTCGTGCTGGCTGAAACCGGCCTCATCAACGGACGGCGCGCCACCACCCACTGGGCCTTTGCCGACAGGCTGTCGGAACGCTTCCCCGGCATCGATGTGGCGCCCGACAATATGATCATCGACGATGGCGACGTGATCACCGCTGGCGGCATTCTCGCCTGGGCCGATCTCGGCCTGCTGCTCGTCGAAAAGCTTCTCGGCCAATCGGTGATGCTGGAGACCGCCCGCTTCCTGATCGTCGATCCGCCGCGCACCAGCCAGGCCCGCTACAAGGCCTTCCTGCCGCGCTTCGACCATGGCGACCGCGAGGTGCTGCAAATCCAGCACCAGTTCCACGCCACCCCGGAACTGCAAAAAAGCGTCGGCGAACTGGCAGACAGCGTCAACCTCTCGGAGCGCACCCTGCAACGCCGCTTCTTCCGCGCCACAAAACTGAAGCTCACCGAATATCACCAGAATGTCCGCATCATGAAGGCGCGGCAACTGCTCGAAACCACCAACGGCTCCATCGAATCCATCGCCTGGTCCGTCGGCTACACTGACCCCGCCGCATTCCGCAAGATTTTCGGGCGGCTGACGGGGACGACGCCGAATGTCTATCGGGGGGATGTGCGGGGGTGAGCTGAACTCCGTAGATGCTAAAAAATCGCAAGCCTTGGGCGACGACATCATTACGCGCATCATTCTCTAATAGGGCTGCCGACAAGATTATCCCTTGAGAAACAGAAGCCGTTCATCGACGCGACCTGGCGTCACCTCATGGATCTCGGCCTGCACCACCCGCTCCGCCACAAACGGATCTTCCTGAAGGAGCGCCTCAAGGCGTTCCTCATCGATATTGTGGGCAAGAAGCGTTCCGCCCGCGTTCGGCTGAAGGCTGCCCGCAAGCAGGAATATACCGCTATCGAAACCTTTTCTAATCCAGGCATTGTGCTGCTCCAGCAACTGAGAAGCCTTCGCCTTGTTGTCGGAGAATCTGAGAAAGACAATGAACATGACGTTTCCTGTTGTTTGAACCGGATTGGAAAGGAGACAGGGGACAATCGCACCACGATGCGACATCCATATGCTTAGGGCGAGCTTTCGAGACGTTCGGTTTCGATATGCTTCAACCATTCCTTCATCTGGGCAACCTCGCGCTCAACGAAGTCCTGATCCTGGAATGCGTTGAAAAGGGTCGCTGCACCCTGGCTTCGAGAAAGGAGATGCATGGCCAGCATATCGGCATCGTCTTCCCGACCGAGCGCGACAAACTGACGACGCAGCCACATGCGGAACAATGTAAATAATCGTCCCGCATCCGGCTGGGCCGGATGATTCAGCTTCGCCAATTCGCTCGTCAAAGTGCCGATGGGGCAGCCATATAGTTTGATCTTATCCCCATTGACGATCAGAATATCGATGAAACTGTTGATCCGGTCCGCCGGCGTCCTTCCCTCTATCTCCCATCGTGTCAGCATGGCGCTGCGATCAGCCAGGCGTTTTTCAATCACCGCTTCGAGGATATCGTCCTTGGTCTTGAAGTGATGATAGAAGTTGCCGCGAGAAATCTTCACCAGTCCGGCAATGTCGGCGAAAGATGTATGGTCAAAGCCTTTTCGATAGAAAAGGTCATCCGCCACCCTGACAATCTCCTCACGTGTCGTCGAACTCATCGCAGCCCCCAGACTTAAAGAACTCAATGATTAGGTCATTTGTCCTAATCACCATTAGGACAAATGACCTAAACTTGTCAACGCAAGGCGGGTAAAACACATCACCCCGGATTTGACCCCGGGGTGATGCTCTCATTTTGAACGACTAGTTCGCAAACCTTAAACGTAGCGGTTGACCACGTTTTCGAGATATTCCTGTCGGCCGGACTTTGGCTCGGGGTTGATGTTTTCCCGCTCCACCTTGGCCGCAATCTCTTCCAGCTTCATCTCGCCGCGCAGCATCTTCTGGGCTTCCGGCTGGTCCCACTTGGCGTAGCGCTCAGCCAGCGGCTTGGAGAGCGCGCCGTCTTCCACCATCTTCGCCGCAGCCTTGAGGCCGCGGGCGCAGCAATCCATGCCGCCGATATGGCCGATCAGCAGATCTTCCGGGTCGAGCGACTGGCGGCGCAGCTTGGAATCGAAGTTCGTGCCACCGGTGGTGAAGCCGCCGGCCTGCAGGACCTGATAGTAGGCGAGCGCCATTTCCGGCACGTTGTTGGGGAACTGGTCGGTATCCCAGCCGGACTGATAGTCGTTGCGGTTCATGTCGATGGAGCCGAAGATGCCGAGCGCGTTGGCGAGCGCCAGCTCATGCTCGAAGGTGTGGCCTGCAAGGATCGCGTGGCCCTGCTCGATGTTCATCTTCACTTCGTTTTCGAGGCCGTACTTCTTGAGGAAGCCGTAGACGGTCGCGACATCGTAATCATACTGATGCTTGGTCGGCTCCTGCGGCTTCGGCTCGACGAGGATCGTGCCCTTGAAACCGATCTTGTACTTGTACTCCACCACCATGTGCAGCATGCGCGCCATCTGGTCGAATTCACGCGAAAGATCGGTGTTGAGCAGAGTCTCATAACCTTCGCGACCGCCCCACAGAACATAGTTCTCGCCGCCGAGCTTCATCGTGGCGTCCATGCAGGTCTTGATGGTGGCTGCCGAATAGGCAAACACATCCGGATCTGGATTGGTGGAGGCACCGGCCATGAAGCGGCGGTTGGAGAAGAGGTTCGCCGTGCCCCAAAGAAGCTTCACGCCGGTCTCTTCCTGCTTCTTCTGCAGGTAATCGACGATCTCGTTGAGGTTCTTGGTGCTTTCCGCAAAGGTCTTGCCTTCAGGACGCGCATCCGCATCGTGGAAGCAATAGTAAGGCGCGCCGAGCAGGCTGAACATTTCAAACGCCACATCGGCCTTCAGCTTGGCCTTCTGCATGTCATCGCCAAACCATGGGCGGTCGAAGGTGCGTCCGCCGAAGGGATCGCTGCCCTCCCAGGCGAAGGAGTGCCAGTAGGCGACAGCAAAGCGAAGATGGTCTTCCATGCGCTTGCCGAGAACAACCTCGTCCGGGTTGTAGTGGCGGAACGCCAACGGATTCGTGCTGTCGGGGCCTTCATATTTGACCTTGGCGATATCGCCGAAAAATCCAGTGCTCATTGTTGCTTCTCCCTTGGTAATGCGTGGTGTGTCGGTAGAGGGTGTGGCTCACCCCCCTCTGCCCTGCCGGGCATCTCCCCCTCACGGGGGGAGATCGATTCGTGGTGGGCGCTCGACCCCATCGTGATCGCTATCGATCCCAGCGAGGCCGTAATGGACGTGGCACCGGTGAGCCCAGCCGATCTCCCCCCTTGAGGGAGAGATGTCCGGCAGGACAGAGGGGGGGATAAACCCCACCCTCAACCCCGCCTAATGCGAAAGCGGCTTGATCGCCGGATAAAGCGCCCGATATCGCCCATAAGCCTCTTCGTAAGCGCCTGACAGTGATGTGACCGGCTCGATCGTCTCCTCCGTCTCCGGCTGGCTGCAGACGGCGACCGGATCGGCCCCCGTCGCGGCAATCAGACCGAGACGCGCCGCCCCGAAGGCCGCGCCGAAATCGCCTTCCGCGGGAATATCGACCGGCACGCCAAGCGAGGTGGCAATCGAGGCCAGCCAATAGCGCGAGCGCGATCCGCCGCCGATGGCGGTCACACGCGAGATGGAGGTGCCAGCCGATTTCAGCGCTTCGAGATTGTCGCGGATGGCAAAGGTCACGCCTTCCAGCACGGCCTGCGTCAGCGCCTTGCGGTCGCTCTCATGCGAAAGGCCGATGAAGGAGCCGCGAATGGCCGCGTCATTGTGCGGCGTGCGCTCGCCGGAAAGATAGGGCGCGAAGGTCACGCCGGTCGGCGCTTGCAAGTCGTCGCCCAACTCGCTGGAAAGCTCGGCTGCGGATTTGCCGGCGATGCCGGAATACCAGTTGAGCGCATCGGTGGCCGACAGGATCACGCCCATCTGGTGCCATGTATTGGGCAGCGCGTGGCAGAAGGCGTGAACCGCGCTCTCCGGCTTCGGCAGATAGGAGGCATTGGCGGCAAAGAGCACGCCGGACGTGCCGAGAGAAACAAAGGCGTGGCCTTCGGCAACCGTGCCCATGCCGCAGGCGGATGCGGCATTGTCGCCAGCGCCACCGGCCACGACGACCTTGCCGGAAATGCCCCACGCAGAGGCCAGCTCGGAGCGCAGCACGCCCGCCTCATCCGTGCCTTCCACCAGAGACGGCATATGCGTCTCATCAAGATCGGTTGCCGCAAGCAGCTCGGAAGACCACTTGCGCGCACCCGTATCGAGCCAGGAGGTGCCGGCGGAATCGGACATTTCGGAGATGTATTCGCCTGTCAGCCACAGCCGCAGATAATCCTTCGGCAGCAGAACCTTGGCGACCTTGGCAAAAATCTCCGGCTCGTTGTTCTTCACCCAAACGAGCTTCGGCGCAGTAAAGCCGGGGAAGACGATATTGCCGGTGATCTGGCGAAAGCGCGGGTCCGCGTCGAGCTTCGCAGCTTCCGCATAGGATCGCGTATCGTTCCACAGGATCGAGGGACGAAGAACGTTGCCGCCCGCATCGACCAGCGTGGCGCCATGCATCTGACCGGAGAGCCCGATGCCCTTGACCGCCGAAAGCTCGGCCGGAAACTTCGCCTTCAGCCCGGCAATCGCCGTTTCGGTCGCCTTGATCCAATGGGCCGGATCCTGCTCCGACCAGCCGTGATGCGGACGCGAGACATCCAGCGCGCCATTGGCCGAACCGATGACCTTCTGATCGCCATCGATCAGCAGCGCCTTCACGCCGGATGTGCCAAGATCAAGACCGAGATACATATCGTCCTCCAAGATTGGATGTGAATGTGCTGGAGCAGTTCCAGCCGGGCCGAGCCCGAAATGGGTTGAAACGAGCGTCGCTCAAGGCAGATTGTCCTTGAGGAATATGTCGATACGGATACGCTCTTGCGCCTCGATGACGGCAAGCCCATCGGCGCGGGCTTTGAGGACGCGAATGGCGCTGCGCACCTCATGACCTGCATCCTGGTTCAGCACCGCATCCAGCGTGCCATCGCGAAGTGCTGCGGCAGTCGTGTCGTTCAACTCATGGGCAATGACGCAAGGTCTCAAACCGTCATGCGCCTTCAGCGCCCGGATCAGGCCGCGATTGCCCGCGCCAAGGCTATAGAGCCCGGCAAGCGTGGGATTGTCGCGCAGAGTGTCTCCGACCAGCGCTTCCACCCTCTCGGCATCGTCGCGCCCTTCCAGAACCGGACGGATGGAGAGATGCGGAAACTCCGCCTCGATCACGCCCCCGAAGCCCGCAAGACGCTCGCGGTGATCCTTCACCAGCATGGAGCCCGCCAGAACCGCGATCTCGGCCTCCTCCTTGGGCAGGAACCGCCCCATCAGGCTCGCCGCCGTGCGGCCCGCTGCGGCGTTATCGACGCCGGCGAAATGATCGCGCTTGGAGCCCGTCAGATCCGACACCAGCGTGACCACGGCAATGCCGCTATCGGCTAGGCGATCCGTCGCCTCCACCACATCCTCGGAATCGATCGCGACAAAGGCAACACCCGACGGCTTTTCCAGCCGCGCCACATCCAGCGCCTGGGTCAGCGCCGCCGCATCGAAGGGCGGCACCTCGATGATGCGGATCGACGTGCGCTCCACATAGGAGCGCGAGGCCGCGCACCTCACCTCGTTGCGAAGCCCGGCCATGAAGGAATTGTCATTGTTGGGAAGAATGAAGACCAACGCATAGCTGCGCCCCTTGGCAAGATTGGCGGCTGCGATATCGCGCACATAGCCAAGCTCGGAAATCGCCGCTTCCACCTTGGCGCGGGTCAGCTGATGCACGCCCGGACGCAGGTTGATCACCCGGTCGACGGTCGCAAGACTGACCCCTGCCTTTGACGCAATATCATGAACTGTCGGCTTCATGCTTCCTCCCGGCGCAACGTCATAGAGGAGTTTCTGAGGTACGTAAATCAGAAAATGATGTACGTACCTCATGAAGGAGTTAAGTGTGCGATGTAGCGGTGGAACCGATCTTAAGTCTATGGTGTCTAGGTTCATGCGAGGCTTAAGCCCCCTCTCCTCCGTCATCCTCGGGCTTGACCCGAGGATCTACAAGCCATTGACTTCATTGGGAACCATGGATCCTCGGGTCAAGCCCGAGGATGACGGCAGAGCGCGTGGATCGACCACTAGCGTCAGCCAAAAAAACAAGCGGACTGTCCAACCCGAACAAAAAGGGGCCACCGTTTCCGGTGACCCCACATGCGCTGCGGTGGATAGGTAAACCTCAATGCGCCGCGTCGGGCGGCGGGGCCGCCTTCGGCTTTTTGATCAGTACCGTCAGGAAGATGAGGCCGGTGAACAGGAAGGTCAGCAGCAGGAAGACATCGGCAAAGGCCAGGATCCAGGCCTGTTGCGATACCACGCCGACGAGCTTCTTGATCGCCACCGACGAACCGTCGAGGCCATAGGAGTCGTAATTGCCGCCGACGCTGCTCAGCCAATCCAGCGCTGCCGGATTGCCGTAATTCACATGCTCGGCAATGCGGACATAGTGGTCGTCGGTGCGCTGGCTGAGCAAGGTGTTGATGATGGCAAGACCGACCGCGCCGCCCAAGTTACGCGTGAGGTTGAAGAGACCGGATGCGTTCTTGATGCGGGCGGGCGGAAGCGTGCCGAGCGCGATGTTGTTGATCGGCACCATGCACATCATGAGGCCGAAACCGCGCAGGATCTGCGGGATCAGAAGCTCGTTGAAATCCCAGTCCGCCGTCACATGCGTCATGATCCAGGTGCCCGCCGCAAAGCTGATGAAGCCGATCGCCATCATCACCCGCGGATCGAGCTTGGCCGAAAGCCGCCCTGCAATCGGCGCGGTGAAGAACATGGTCAGACCCGAAACGAACATCGTCTCGCCGATCATCAGCGCATCATAGCCGCGCACGCGCCCCAGATAGAGCGGGTAGAGATAGGTCAAGCCGTAAAGGCCGATACCCATGACGAAGGAAAACAGCGAGCCGATGGAGAAATTTCGGTCGGCAAAGGCGCGCAGATCCACCACCGGGAAATCCACCTTGAAGGCCCGCCAGAAGAACACCACCGCACCGATCGTCATCGCAATCGCCGCAATGACGATATTCTCGTCATTGAACCAGTCGTTATTGTTGCCCTCTTCCAGCACATATTCCAGCGAACCGAGGAACACGCCCATGGAGATCAGGCCCCACCAGTCGAACTTCTTCCACAGCGAGGCCTCCGGCTTGTCGAAGTCGATGAACGTCCAGGTCACGATGGTGACGATGATGCCGGGGATGATGTTGACGAGGAACAGCCAGTGCCAGGAAAAGGCATTGGAGAGATAACCGCCGACCGTCGGCCCGATGGTGGGCGCAAGCGTTGCGACAAGGCCGATGATCGGCGAAACGATCGGACGCTTGGAAGGCGGAAAGATGGTGAAGGCCGCAGCAAAGACCGACGGGATCATGCCGCCGCCGATAAAGCCCTGAATGGCGCGATAGACGATCATCTGGTCGATATTCGTCGCGGTCGCGCAAAGCGCACTGGACAGCGTAAAGCCAGCCGCACAGGTGGCAAACAGCACGCGGGTGGAGAGGATGCGCGCCAGCGTCCCCGACAGCGGAATCATGATGACTTCCGCAATCAGGTAGGATGTCTGCACCCACGCGATCTCATCCGAACCGGCACCGAGGCCGGCCTGGATTTCGGCCAGCGAGGCCGAAACGATCTGAATGTCGAGGATCGACATGAACATGCCGAAGACCATGGCGAAGAACGCGATCAGGCGTCTGCGGTCCATCGGCGGATCGACGGCGGCCGTGGTGCCGCCGCTCATGCTGGCTGTAGCCGCCATAATGCTTGTCCCTACCTTGATCCGGGCTGCCGGTTACTTGGACTGGTTCTGGGCTGCCTGGGTGTCGGCCGGCTTTGGTGCCGTGCGCGTGTCGACATCGACGACGACGCTCAAGCCCGCACGCAGGTGATGCTTGTCGATATCTTCCTTGGAAAGAACGACACGCACCGGCACGCGCTGGATCACCTTGGTAAAGTTGCCCGTGGCGTTTTCCGGCGGCAGCATGGAGAAGACCGAGCCGGAGGCCGGCGAGATCGACTGCACCGTGCCTTCGATCGCGTCATCGTCGAACGCATCCACATGCACCTTCACCTTGGAACCGGGCACGACGCGTGCCAGCTGCGTTTCCTTGAAGTTGGCATCGACATAGAGCTCGTTCATCGGCACCAGCGACGCCAGGCGCTTGCCGGCAGAGACGAGATCGCCCGTCTGGACCGCAAGATTGCCGATCACGCCATCATAGGGTGCGCGAAGAACGGTGAAGGAGAGATCGCGGGCTGCCTTGTCACGCGCCAGTTCCAGCTGCTTGATCGAGCCTTCGGCCTCTTTGCGCTGCGCCTTCAGGAGCTCGATATTGGCCTCGGCCGCAACCACATTCGCCTGACCGGCAGCAAGGTTGGCCTTGGCCTGCTCAAGCGAGATGCGGGCATTGTCGGCGGATGCGGCGGTGCCGACATCCTTGGACTGCAGCTCGGTGGCACGCTTGTTGTTGATCTCGGCGCCCTGGAGGGCTGCATCGAGCGCGCCCTTCTGGGCAGACGCCTGGGCAAGAGCCGCCTCGCCGCCTGCGATCTGCGCATCGATACGGTTCAGCGAAAGCTGCTGCGTGGCAAGCTGCGCCTCGGCCTGTTCCAGTGCCAGGCGATAGTCGCCGTCATCCAGCGTCACCAGCGGATCGCCGGCCTTTACCTGCTGGTTGGCAACGACATCCACCTTCGCCACATAGCCGGACACCTTGGGAGAGATGACCGCGATATCGCCATGCACATAGGCGTCGTCGGTCGACACCATGAAGCGGCCTGTCGTCCAGTAGTCGTAGCCATACCAGGCGGCACCGGCCAGAAGCGCAACACCGAAGATCGGCAGAAGGAAGGACTTGCCCTTCTTCTTCTGCACCGGCGGCTGCACGGGCGCTGCGGCCTTGGGGGCCTCTGCCGGACGGTTTTCTGCAGTGCGGGCTTCAGCCTGAGCTGCGGTCTGGACTTCTGCTTCTTCAGACGTATTGATCGCCCGGACAGCGCCACTCTTTTGAGACGACATGGTAGACACCTGGTTATACGAAATTTATTGAACTGAACCGTTCGGTTCGATTGACATAATCGCTTTTACACCACATATCAAGTGGCATCGAACCACCCGGTTCGATATGTTGAACCGGGGGTTAACCGCGATCGGACGAAAGACGATGACAGAGAAGGTAATCGAGGATGCAAGTTCGACCACCGCATCGGGTGGGCGCTTTGCTGCGGGTGAAGACCCGTCCAAGCGTGAACAGATCCTCGATGGCGCGTGGCGCATGTTCAAGCAAAAGGGCTTCGACGCCGCCAGCATGAACGATATTACCCGGGAAGCTGGCGTTTCCAAGGGGACGATCTACGTTTACTTCGCGAATAAGGAAGAGTTGTTCGCCGCGTTGATCGACCGCCATCGCAGCGAATTTGCTGACTCCATGCGCGATATTCTGGCCGGGACCGAAGAGGTGCGCGATGGCCTGAGGCAGTTTGGCACGGCCTTTGCGAACCGTCTGGTATGCACTGACATGATCCCTGCCATGCGCTCACTGCTTGGCGTCATCGACCGTATGCCCAAGCTTTCGCGACGGTTCTTCAGTTCCGCGCCCAACAATATCAGGATCGTTCTGGAAGAGTTCATCCGCCATCATATTGAAAACGGCAGCCTCCAGGTTGACGATGTGGAACTGGCCGCGCGCCAGTTCATCGAACTTTCCACCGGCACGTTCTTCAAATATCGCCTGTTTGGCGAATTGGAAGGCCCCGTTCCCGACGAAGAGTTGGAGCGCGTGATCTCCAGCGCCATCCGCGTCTTCATGGCCGCTTACGGAACAAAAGCCGCCTGAAGCCATTCATCCTTCCGAGTTAGTCTGAAGCGCCGCCGGGAACCTCTCCTGACGGCGCTTTTGACATGCTTGCGTCGCAACTTATTCGTTATAGATTGCCCATTATCTGCGTTATCACCGTCGAATAATAACCTTCAGTTGAAAGGAAGTCCGGCCCGATGGAGTCCATCGTCCCTCTCTTGTCAGATCCCACCGCATGGGTGGCGCTCGTCACCCTCATCGTCATGGAGGTGGTGCTGGGTATCGACAACCTGATCTTCATCTCGATCCTGACCAACAAGCTGCCGGAAAACCAGCGGGAAAAGGCACGGCGCATCGGCATCGGTCTGGCGCTCGTCATGCGTCTGGGCCTGCTCGGCACCGTCGCCTGGATCGTGCAGCTCACAGAGCCGGTCTTCGAAGTCTTCGGCCAGCCCTTCTCCTGGAAGGACATCATTCTCATCGTCGGCGGTCTCTTCCTCGTCTGGAAGGCCACCAAGGAAATCCACCACAACGTGGACCCGATCGATCACAAGGAAGACATGGTCGGCGGCAAGGTTGCCATCACCAGCTTCTCGTCTGCCATCGTCCAGATCCTGCTTCTCGACCTGGTTTTCTCGGTGGACAGCATCATCACCGCAGTCGGCATGACGCCGCACGTGCCGATCATGGTCGTCGCCGTCGTCTTTGCCGTCACCGTCATGCTGCTCGCCGCAACCCCGCTTGCCAACTTCATCGAGCGCAACCCGACGGTCGTCATGCTGGCACTCGCCTTCCTGCTGATGATCGGCACGACGCTGATTGCCGAAGGCATGGGCTTCCATGTGCCGAAGGGCTATGTCTATGCCGCCATGGCGTTTTCGGCGCTGGTGGAAGTGCTCAACATCGTCTCGCGCAATTCCAAGCGCAAGAAGAGCAGCACCCTGCATTGATGCTGTGAAGACATCCCTGGAGCCCGCACCCGCTGCGGGCTCCAGCATAAACTCAAGGCTGAACACGGCGCTTGCGCCTCAAGGCTGAGAGACACGCAACCTCAAGGACTTGTCCAAGGTCACGCCCGGATGCCGCATGCACGGCACGCCCGCAAAACCCGCAAAACTGGCAGGAACAAGTGGCACAGCGCCCGCGTTCTTGATGCACCCTTCCCGGGTGATCCCCGCATTGCCCAATGGCAGTGCCCTCCTGAAAGTACCCCCGCATGACCACAGAGCAGATCCTGGCCTTCACCGTGATTGCCGGGATGATGGTGGCCTTCATGTGGGACAGGTTCCGCTACGACGTGGTGGCCTGCAGCGCGCTTCTGGTGGCTGTTGCCGTCGGTGTCGTTCCCTTCGATAAGGCCTTTTCCGGCTTCTCCGACGATATCGTCATCATTGTCGGCAGCGCACTGATCGTCAGTTCCGCCGTGGCGCGCTCCGGCATCGTCGATTTCATCATCAAGCGCTATTTGCCGGAAATGCGCTCGAAGGGCCTGCAACTGGCTTTCCTCATGGTGACCGTTGCCGTCATGTCGGCCTTCATCAAGAACATCGGCGCGCTTGCCATCATGATGCCGGTCGCCTTCCAGTTTGCTCGCAAGTCCGGCAGCCCCGTCTCCTTCTATCTGATGCCGATGGCCTTTTCCGCCCTTCTCGGCGGCTTGATGACGCAGATCGGCACCTCACCCAATATCGTCGTGTCGCGCCTTCGCGAGGAGATGACCGGGCAGAGCTTTAGCATGTTCGATTTCACCCCCGTCGGTCTTGCGCTGACGGTCGTCGGCATTCTCTTCCTCACCGTCGGCTATCGGCTTCTGCCGGTGCGGGCAAAGCAGCAGGCCTCTGTGGAAGATATTCTCGACCAGGCAAGCTACACCGCCGAAGCCACACTTTCGCCCGACAGCGTGCTCGTCGACAAGCCACTGCGCGAACTCCTGCGTCTTGGCGATGGCGATGTGATTGCCAGAACCATTCTGCGTGGCCCACGCCGCATCTCGCCCTTTCCCGATGTCACGTTGAAGAGCGGCGATACGGTGATGCTGGAAGGCAGCCCGGAAGGTCTTGACCGGATGGTGTCGCAGGCAAACCTCATCCTCTCGGGCAAGCCGCTCACCGACAAGGGCGAAAAGGTCGTCGATCTCATCTCCATGGAAGCCGTCATCAGCAACGATTCCCACCTGAACGGCATGTCGGCACGCGAACTGGCGCTTTCCTATACGCGCGGCGTCAATCTGATTGCCGTGTCACGGCGCGGTCAGCGGGTCAGCGAACGCCTGAGCGATCTGACGCTGAAGGCGGGAGACGTGCTGTTGTTGCAGGGCAGCCGCAAGAATGTGCCGCTGATGCTGCAGGAGTTTTCTCTGCTGCCGCTTGCCCAGCGCGAAATCCTGCTTGGCGTCAAGCGCCGCGCCTTCATGCCGCTGATCGTGCTTGCCGCCGCCATGATTGCCGCCGGCAGCGGCCTGGTACCGGTTTCGGTCGCCTTCTTCGCCGCCGCCTTCCTGATGATCGTGGTCGGCGCCATCCCGTTGACGGAAGTCTACAAGTCCGTGGACGGCCCGATCCTGGTCATGCTCGCCGCCCTCATTCCCGTCAGCGACAGCCTGAGAACCACAGGCGCCAGCGAATTGATTGCCCACTGGCTTGGCAGCGTCGCCCATGGTCTTCCGCCCTTTGCCGCACTTGGCATGATCCTGCTCACCGCAATGGCGGTGACGCCCTTCCTCAACAATGCCGCCACCGTTCTTGTGATGGCACCGATCGCCGCAGGCTTTGCCACCACGCTCGGCTTTCGGCCCGAAGCCTTCCTGATGGCCGTCGCCATCGGTGCCGGTTGCGACTTCCTCACCCCCATCGGCCACCAGTGCAACACGCTGGTCATGGGACCGGGCGGCTATCGCTTCAGCGATTATCCGCGCCTTGGCCTTCCGCTCTCCTTCATCATCGTCATCGTCAGCATTCCCATGCTGCTGTACGTCTGGCCGGTGTCCTAAGGGTGCCTGCTCGGGCACCACCGGCAAGACAGTGCAACAGTCTTTTCTTGACGCCTGCGGCGGAATGTGGCCTAAGCCATGCCCAATGGGATGGTGTGAAATGGCGCTTGATCCAACGCCTGTTTTTGCCAATCCTGCCGCATCCAACGTCAATTTCGCTGACAACAGGCTGATTTCAGCCTTGCGTCGCTGCAACGTCACGACGAGTGAATTTCAATGACCACTTCCGGCGTCCGCGTCCGTATTGCCCCTTCCCCCACCGGCGAGCCGCATGTCGGCACGGCCTATATCGCGCTCTTCAACTATCTCTTCGCCAAGAAACACGGCGGCGAGTTCATTCTGCGCATCGAAGATACCGATGCCACGCGCTCTACGCGCGAATATGAAGAGAAGGTTCTGGAAGCGCTGAAATGGACCGGCCTGACCTGGTCGGAAGGCCCGGATGTCGGCGGCCCTTACGGCCCCTACCGCCAGTCCGAGCGCAAGGACATGTACTGGCCTTACGCTGAGGAGCTGCTCGACAAGGGCCACGCCTTCCGCTGTTTCTGCACCCCGCAGCGCCTGGAAGAAATGCGCGAAGCACAGCGCGCCGCCGGCAAGCCGCCGGGCTATGACGGTCTTTGCCTTCACCTGAAGGCGGAAGAAGTCACCGCCAAGATGGAAGCGGGTGAGCCTTCCGTCGTGCGCATGAAGATCCCGACCGAAGGTTCCTGCGATTTCCATGACGGCGTCTATGGCGATGTCTCGATCCCGTGGGAATCGGTCGACATGCAGGTGCTGATCAAGGCCGACGGCATGCCGACCTATCACATGGCAAATGTCATCGACGACCATCTGATGAAGATCACCCATGTGGCGCGCGGCGAAGAGTGGCTGGCATCGGTGCCGAAGCACATCCTGCTCTATCGCTATTTCGGCTGGCAGGAGCCGGTGTTCATGCATCTCTCTTTGATGCGCAACGCCGACAAGTCGAAGCTTTCCAAGCGCAAGAACCCGACCTCGATCTCCTATTATTCGGCACTCGGCTACCTGCCGGAAGCGCTGATGAACTTCCTCGGCCTGTTCTTCATCCAGATCGCTGAAGGCGAAGAGCTGCTGTCGATGGACGAGCTTGCGGAAAAATTCGATCCGGAAGCTCTCTCCAAGGCCGGTGCGATCTTCGACATTCAGAAGCTCGACTGGCTGAACGGCCGCTGGCTGCGTGAGAAGCTTTCGCCGGAAGAATTCATTGCTCGCACGCTGGAATGGGCGATGGAAAACCAGCGCCTGACCGAAGGCCTGAAGCTGTCGCAGAGCCGCGTCTCCAAGCTTGGCGAATTGCCGAACCTGGCAGGCTTTCTTCTCTCTGGCGACGTGGGCCTCACACCTGCCTCCTTTGCCGGACTGAAGAGCAAGCCGGACGAGGTCCTAGAGATCCTGACGACGGTCGCCACCGATCTGGAAAAGATGCCCGACTGGAACGTCGAGGCCATCGAAGCGGAGCTGCGCGATGTGGCCGAACGCACCGGCAAAAAGCTGCGCGTCGTCACCCCGCCGCTATTCGTCGCCATGTCCGGCTCCTCGCGCTCGCTGCCGCTTTTCGATTCCATGGCGCTGCTTGGCCGCTCCGTCGTGCGCCAGCGCCTGAAGGCAGCCATCGCCGTCGTGACCACGATGGTTGGCGCTGCGGGCTGAGGTCGATAAGGTCGCGCCGGGTCTGGGGGCTCAGGGTAGGCGGCAACGCCACCCCACCCTCCGTCATCCTCGGGCTTGACCCGAGGATCCACGCCAAAGCCTCGAAGGCCGACGGGTGGACGAGCGCTGCGCCATAGATCCTCGGGTCAAGCCCGAGGATGACGCCGAGAGGGGGTTAAGCCTCTCAGCGCTACCGATACGGAAGAACGCGGCCTTAGCCGCCACAGACACAAGAACAACTCGCCCGAAAAAGGCTTCAAGACCATGACCGACACCAAGACGACCGAAACGACTGCCCTGTCCTCCGACGCCACCGAAGTGCGCCGCCAGAAGCTGGCGCTTTTGCGCGACAAGATCGGCGACGTTTATCCGGCGCACTTCCACCGCACGCTGACCAATGCCGAGCTTGCGGAAAAATATGCCGATATCGAGCCGGATGTCGAAACGGGCGATACGGTCACGGTTGCCGGTCGCGTCTACTCCTCGCGCAATTCCGGCATGTTCATGGATATCCATGATGCCTCCGGCAAGGTGCAGATCTTCTCCCACAAGGATACGACTCCGGAAGCGGCACGCGAGATGCTGCCGATGATCGACATTGGCGACATCATTGGCGTCACCGGCAAGGTGCGCCGCACCAAGCGCGGCGAGCTGACGATCAACGCCGAAGAGATCACCATGCTGACGAAGTCGCTTCTGCCGATGCCGGAGAAGTGGAACGGTATTTCCGACGTCGAAATCCGCTATCGCAAGCGCCACCTGGACATCCTCTCCAACGAGGAATCCAAGCTGCGCTTCCAGCAGCGCTCCAAGATCATTTCCGGCATCCGCCGCTTCATGGAGGCCGAAGGCTTCCTCGAAGTCGAAACCCCGATGCTGCAGACGGTCTATGGCGGCGCGACTGCCGACCCGTTCAAGACCTTCCACAACACGCTGAAGATGGACATGTATCTGCGCATCGCGCCGGAACTGTTCCTGAAGCGCACGCTGGTATCCGGCCTTTCCGACAAGGTCTTTGAGGTCAACCGCAACTTCCGCAATGAGGGCGTGTCCACACGGCACAATCCCGAATTCACCATGCTGGAATGCTATTGGGCCTATGCCGACTACGAGGACATTATGAGCCTCGTGGAGCGCATGTTCGAGACGCTGGCAATTGCCATCCACGGCACCACCGAGCTGGACTTCCAGGGTCAGAAGATTTCCTTCAAGGGTCCGTTCAAGCGCGTGCCGATGCCCGATGCCGTCAAGGAAGCAACCGGCATCGACTTCCTCGCGATCAAGACCGACGAAGAAGCCCGCGCTGCCGCCAAGGCTGCCGGTTTCGAAGTCGAAAAGGACTGGACCTGGGGCGAATGCCTCGCCTTCATCTTCGAAGAGAAGGTCGAAGGCACGCTGATCCAGCCAAGCCACGTCACGCATTTCCCCAAGGACATCTCGCCCTTCGCCAAGGAAGTGCCGGGCGAGCCGCGCCTCGTCGAGCGTTTCGAAAGCTATTGCAATGCCTGGGAAGTGGGCAACGCCTTCTCCGAACTGAACGACCCGGAAGAACAGCGCCGCCGCATGGTGGAGCAGCTGGAACAGGCGCATGCCCGCGGCGAAAAGGACAAGCAGCTGGACGACGAGTTCCTCGACGCCATCGACCAGGGCATGCCGCCCGCCGGTGGCCTCGGCATCGGCGTCGACCGTCTGGTCATGCTGCTGACCAACGCCCCATCCATCCGCGACGTCATCCTCTTCCCAGCCCGCCGTCAGAAGGCCGACTGAGTTTCAGAGGCGAGAAGGACCGTCGCGATGCGGCGGTCCGAGGAGAGAAATGAGGACGGTGGAAGGGTTCGCGCCTTCCATGGCAACCTTCGATCTCGCATTCTCGCAGAATTGGCGAATTGCTTATAAGCATGAGGCGACGAGACAGCCTCATCTCACTCCAACACACCAATCAATGCTCGGGCTTCGGAGCCTCTGCGGCGTGGTCGCCGCCAGCGGCAGCCTCATGTTCAGCCGGTGCCTGTGCCGCAGGCGCATCGTGCCCACCAGCTGCCTCGCTGGAAGCGGCATCGTCCTGTGCGGCAGGCTCTTCCGCCACGGCTGGCGCGCTATGACCCTCTGCCTCGCCATGGTTCTCCGAAGCCGGAGCATCGCCGTGTCCTTCAGCCGCTGCTGGCTCGCCATGGCCTTCCGCCGCTGGCTGCTCGGCCGCCACCGCAGTCGTCTCGCCCTTGCCGAACAGCAAGGACTTGATGTAACCGAAGCTGAACATGCTTTCGCTTTTGCCTTCTGGCGTCGAGGTCAGAAGCGGTTCGGCAGAGCCGTGGCCGCTGCCCTCTGCATTAGCAGGCGCATCATGTCCGCCTTCGGCCGGTTTTTCACCACCACCGTGACCATCGCCTTCAGCGCCATGCCCGTCCGAAGCCTTGACTTCTGCGCCGTGGCCATCCGATCCCTTGCTGTCGCCGTGTCCGCCAGCCTCAGCACCGTGACCGGCAGGCTCTCCATGGCCACCAGCCGGAGCACCATGGCCGTCGCCAGCAGGGGCAACGACCGGATCGACGCAATCGGCAAATTCGGTCAGTGATGCGGTTATCGCCTTGGCGTCTTCAACCGGCAGATCGATGCGCAGGCCATAGAACTGGCCGTCATCCGCAACGGCGCCGTCGTAATAATAGGCGGAATAATTCTGTGAGGCAGCGCCTTCCGGCAGCTTGCTGAGATCGGCGATATAGACCGCCTGCGCGGCAATCGATCGGCCGCGCATGTCGGCGCGCATCTGCGGGCCCTTGGTATCCAGCACCGAGACCTGAACGAGATCGGGATGGTCCTTGTCGTAAATGGCCTTGGCTACGCGCAGCGCCGTCTTCATGCGCTCGGGGCCATCGCCGCCGTCGGTGCGGACGAATTTTCGGATCCAGACCGAACCGTTCTTCTTGATCTTGACCGTCTGCGCCGTCTTGCATTCCAGGCCGTTCTGCACGACCTCATCGGGGCCGAAGAGCTGATCCCTGCCGACGACAATGGCAGCAACGCCGGAGGCACCGCCGAGAAGGAGGATACCGCCGCCAATCAACACCACTTTGCGGGAAAACCGTATTCTTTTGAACACTGCTTTCACGTCAAACGTCCCGACATAGACAACCTCGTCTAACGCCCTTTTCTCCCGTCGCGCTTCGTTACGCAACCGGAGCGAAAAGGCCGGATGGTGATACGCCACATCCGTGCAGCCACTGATCTTGATGGCTTCTCATTGAAGAAGGCTTAATCGGACAGCAAAAACCGCTCAAAACCGGAGTTTTTTGGCTGGACCACCGTCCTGCTCAGAGCAGTATCTGCCCGAAGTGCCGCTCGAACCTCATCGCAAACGCACCGGCGTCCCTCCCCGGCGTGATACGCGATGAAATGCACGCGGATTGGCAGTCCCTGCTTGGTCCTGCTGGCAGCACAGTGGTCCGTGCCGGCTATGCTTTGCCACCGCCAAGCGGGCGCCTGCTCTACCTCGAAGCCAAGCGCTAGCCCCGGCCTTTGCACCATCTGAACGGAACAATAGTAGGTCCCAGCCGTTCATAATGCGAATGATTTGCAATAGCATTGACAATCTTTGCGATGCCTCCCACATTGCTATTGCGAATTAATCGCAAAAAAGGTTTGATCATCGTCATGAAGTTGACCCGTTCGACGTTTCTCGCTCTCTGTGCCGTCGCATGTCTGCCCTTCTCCGCTGTCGCGGCGGAAAAGCCAAAGGTGATCACCACCTTCACCATCATCGCCGATATGGCCCGTAACGTCGCGGGCGACGCCGCCGACGTCGAGAGCATCACCAAGCCGGGTGCGGAGATCCATAACTACCAGCCCACCCCGCGCGATATTCTCAAAGCCCGCGATGCCAACCTGGTCTTATGGAACGGCCTTAATCTCGAACTCTGGTTTCAGAAGTTTCTCGCCAATCTCTCCGGCGTTCCGAATGTCGTCGTCAGTGATGGCGTGACGCCGATTTCGATCAGCGGCGGCGCCTATAATGGCAAGCCCAACCCGCATGCCTGGATGTCGCCGGACAACGCGCTGATCTATGTCGAGAATATCCGTAAAGCCCTGACTGGGATCGATCCCGACCATGCGGATGTCTATGCCGCCAATGCCAAGGCCTATTCGGACAAGATCAAACAGGAAATCCAGCCGATGCGCGATGCCATCGCTGCACTGCCGGAAAACAAGCGCTGGCTGGTGACGAGCGAGGGCGCTTTCTCCTATCTCGCACGCGATTTCGGCCTGAAGGAGCTGTTCCTCTGGCCGGTCAATGCCGATAGCCAGGGCACGCCGCAGCAGGTGCGCGGCGTGATCGATGCGATGCGCGCCAGCAATGTCCACGTCATCTTCAGCGAAAGCACCGTGTCGCCCGATCCGGCAAAGCAGGTGGCGAAGGAAACGGGCGCGAACTATGGCGGCATTCTCTATGTGGATTCCTTGAGCGAGGCGAACGGCCCTGTGCCGACCTATCTCGACCTTCTGCGTACAACCACAGCCACGATCGTGAAAGGTCTCAGCCAATGATGATGGGGAAACCGAGACGTGCCGCAAAGCGTCAGTCTGGTCACGATGGGCTGACTGTCGACGATGTGACGGTCACCTATCGCAACGGCCATACCGCGTTGCGCCACGCAAGCTTCTCGATTCCCAAAGGCACCATCACTGCCCTTGTCGGCGTCAATGGCGCGGGCAAATCCACCATCTTCAAGGCCATCATGGGCTTCGTGCCGCTGTCTGCCGGCACCGTCTCCATCTTCGGCGAGCCGGCCTCCGCCGCGCTGAAAAAGAACCTCGTCGCCTATGTGCCACAGGCCGAAGAGGTGGATTGGAGCTTCCCCGTTCTGGTGGAGGACGTGGTGATGATGGGCCGTTACGGCCACATGAATTTCTTCCGCATCCCCACCAAGCGCGACCACCGCATGGTGGAAGAGGCGCTCGCCCGCGTCAACATGCTGGAATACCGCAAGCGCCAGATCGGCGAGCTTTCCGGCGGCCAGAAGAAGCGCGTCTTTCTCGCCCGTGCACTGGCGCAAGAGGGCAAGGTCATTCTGCTCGACGAGCCCTTTACCGGCGTCGATGTGACGACCGAAGAGCAGATCATCGCGCTGTTGAAATCGCTGCGCGACGAAGGCCGCATCATGCTGGTCTCCACCCACAATCTCGGCAGTGTGCCGGATTTCTGCGACCGCGCCGTTTTCGTCAAAGGCACGGTCATTGCCTCGGGTAAGACGAAAGACACCTTCACCGAAGCCAATCTTCAGGCGGCCTTTGGCGGAAGCCTCCGCCACTTCATCCTGGGTGGTGCTGATCTGCATGACGATGCCGACCCGCGGCATCTGAAAGTCATCACCGATGACGAGCGCCCCTTCGTCATTTACGGCCAGAACAGTCAGGAGACGAGAAGCGATCCGGCGAAGGTGGGAGACACGGAGCGATGATCTCCACCCTGCTCGAGCCCTTCACCTATTCCTACATGCTGAATGCCATCTGGGTCAGCGCACTGGTCGGCGGCGTCTGTGGCTTTCTCTCCGCCTATCTGATGCTGAAAGGCTGGTCGCTGATCGGCGATGCCCTCTCCCACGCCATCGTTCCAGGCGTGGCGGGCGCTTACATGCTGGGCCTGCCTTTCGCGCTCGGCGCGTTCTTGTCCGGCGGCCTTGCGGCGGCAGCGATGCTGTTTCTCAACCAGAAGACAAGGTTGAAGGAAGACGCCATCATCGGCCTGATCTTCACTTCCTTCTTTGGTCTCGGCCTTTTCATGGTGTCGCTCTCGCCCACCTCCATCAACATTCAAACCATCGTTCTCGGCAACATTCTTGCCATCACCACACAAGACACCATCCAACTGGCGTTGATCGGCGGCATCAGCCTGCTGGTCCTCTCGCTGAAATGGCGGGACTTCATGGTGGTGTTCTTCGATGAGAACCACGCCCGCACCATCGGCCTGAAGCCGGACGTGCTGAAGGTCATCTTCTTCACCCTGCTCGCCGCCTCAACCGTCGCGGCTCTCCAGACGGTCGGCGCCTTCCTCGTCGTCGCCATGGTGGTGACGCCCGGCGCCACCGCCTATCTCCTCACGGACCGTTTCGAGCGGCTGATCGGCATGAGCTTCGGGATCGGCGCCGCGACGAGCTTCATCGGCGCTTACCTGAGCTACTTCCTCGATGGCGCGACCGGCGGTATCATCGTCGTGCTACAGACGCTGATCTTCCTCACCGCTTTCTTGTTTGCGCCGAAGCACGGCTATCTCGCCTCGCGCGCCAAGGCTCGCGCCGCGCTTGAGGAGCCCGCATGAGTGAATATCTCGAACTGGCGCTCCTGCCCTTCCAGCTTCCCTTCATGCAATATGCCTTCATCATCACGCTGATGATCGCCGTGCCGATGGCCATGCTCTCCTGCCTGCTGGTGTTGAAAGGCTGGTCGCTGATGGGCGATGCGGTCTCCCATGCCGTGCTGCCCGGCGTCGTCATCGCCTATATCATCAACATCCCCTTCTCCATCGGCGCCTTCATCGCCGGCATGATCTGCGCGCTCGGCACCGGCTTTCTGAAGGAAAACAGCCGCATCAAGGAAGACACGGTACTGGGCATCGTCTTTTCCGGCATGTTCGGCCTGGGGCTGGTGCTTTACGTCAAGGTGCAGAGCGACGTGCATCTCGATCATATCCTCTTCGGCGATATGCTCGGCGTTTCGATGGCCGATGTCATCCAGACCGGCCTAATTGCGCTTGCCGCCACGCTCTTCCTCGCCATCCTGCGCAAGGATCTGCTGGTGCACGCCTTCGATCCGCAACACGCCAAGGCCATCGGCCTGCCGGTGCGTATCCTGCATTATGGCCTGCTTGCCGTCCTGTCTCTCACCGTCGTCGGCGCGCTTCAGGCAATCGGCATCATCCTGTCCGTCGCCATGCTGGTGGCACCCGGCGCCATCGCGTTTCTCGTCACACGGCGTTTCTCGTCCATGCTAATCGCGGCCGTATCAGTGGCGCTCTTCTCCTCCACGCTTGGCATCTGGCTGAGCTTCCTGATCGACAGTGCCCCGGCCCCCACTATCGTCCTGATCATGAGCGGCCTCTTCATCATGGCCTTCCTGCGTACGACGATGAGGGCGAAAAAGACATCGGCGACGGCTACCGTGTGACGTCACGCTGGGGATTCTCGAAAAAGATTTTCGGTACCCTGGAACCTCTTCCCTCACTTTTGCGTCATTAGTGCATGTCCGCGCACGTGAAGATCATTGTGCGACAAGGGCATGGATGAACAAGCACTTAGAGACAAACGAGTGGGTCCCGGACCTTAAGCGTTTGCCCGTTTCAAATCTGACGCAAGAGGAACGACCATGCTGAAGTGGGCCCTAATATTTTTCGTGATCTCGATCATCGCCGGCGTTTTCGGCTTCACAGGCATTTCCGCGGCAGCCTCCGGCATCGCCCGAATCCTGTTCTTTATCGCCGTGGTCGTCTTCCTCATCTTCCTGGTGCTGGCGCTCATGGCCGGACAGGCGATCCTGTAGGGATGAGGCAGTCGTGAAATGCAAAAACGGTCGGGTCGCCCCGGCCGTTTTTGTTTGGTGCCATCCATGACCCGTGGCATCGACCACGGACCACTTCGATGAAGACGAGCTCAAACCCCTTCGCCATCGTCCCCGGCCTTGAGCCGAGGATCCATAAGCCATTGGCACTATTGGAAAACATCGATTCGCGGCTCAAGGCCGAAGATAATGGGAGAGCATGGACTTAAGCCGTCCAGCCACCATCGATCACATGAATCTGACCCGTGGTAAATCCAGCCTCATCCGAAGCGAGATAGGTCACCAGCGCTGCAATCTCTTCCGGCTTGGCGATGCGGCCCATGGGCTGGCGGGCGATGAAGTCGGAGAGCGCCTTTTCGTAATCGCCGGTCGCGCGCAGGCGCTCATGCAGCGAAGGGCTGTCCACCGTGCCCGGGCAGATGGCGTTGCAGCGAATACCCTTGGTGACGAAATCCGAGGCGATAGACTTCGTCAGGCCGACGACGGCGGCCTTCGACGCGGTATAGGCAAAGCGGTTCGGCACGCCTTTGACGCTGGAAGCCACTGACGACATGTTGACGATGGCGCCCTTGCCCTTTTCCAGCATGGCGGGCAAAAAGGCGCGGCAGGTGCGGTACATGGCCTTGGCATTGAGATCAAAGGAGAAATCCCAGTCCTTTTCCTCGCAGTCGAGAATGGTGCCGGCATGCACGAAGCCTGCGCAGTTGAAGAGCACATCGGCAGAACCAATCTCGGCGGCAAAGGCCTGAACGGCAGCGCCATCGAGAACATTCAGAACCCGGGTCTCGGCATTCTCGAGTGTAGCGAGAGCCGCTTCGTTGATGTCGGTCGCGATCACGCGCGCGCCCAGTGCGATGAAGCGTTCCGCCGTCGCCCGGCCGATGCCCTGCGCGGCTGCGGTGATGACCACGGTCTGTCCTGAAAAGTCTTGGCCCATAATGGCTCTCCTCCCGCGCCCTCGGGCGCAATATCTCAAATATGCATCGACAATTCATATGTAAACGGTGTATTCATAGACCGTCAAGCCAGCTTGCAATCAATAGAGGCCCGATGACGGAAGACGATAGCGATAGATACCGCGCACCGGCGCTCGACAAGGGGCTGGATATTCTCGAGCTTCTGGCCCGCACCGATGGCGGGCTGACCCAGGTGGAAATCGCCAAGGCGCTCGGCAAGAGCCCGAATGAGTTCTATCGCATGCTGGATCGCCTGGTCCGCCGCGGCTATGTCCAGCGCCAGGATGGCGACCGCTTTACCCTGACCCTGAAGATGTTCGGGCTCGCCCACTTCCACCAGCCGGTCCGGCGGCTCGTTTCCTTCGCCGCACCGATGATGCGGGATTTTTCCGCCAAAGCGCAGCAGGCCTGTCATCTGGCGGTCTATGATCGCGGCTCGGTGGTTGTCATCGCGCAACAGGAATCGTCCACCTACTGGGCGCTCTCCATCCGCGTCGGCGCGCAGATGAGCCTCTTCAACACCGGCTCCGGTCACGTCCTTCTGGCCTTCCAGAACGAGACCCACCAAGAGTTGATGATTGCCGAACAGCTGCGTGGAGAAGAAAAGGAGCTGCCCGCAAACCTGCGCGAACGGCTGCAACAGGTAAAGGCCCAAGGGTATGAGAGCATGAACAGCCTGCAAACGGCCGGTGTGCGCAACATTTCCGCCCCGATCCTGACCCTCGACGGCACGGCGCTTGCCGTCGTCACCTGTCCCTATATCGGCTCGCTCAACGAAGCGGCGCCCAAGGAGGAGGAGTGTCTGACCCTGATCCGCGAGACGGCCCGAGCGATCTCAGAGGTGGTCGCCGGACAGTAAGACACTGGATGCTCTCCACCGAATGTCCTTACGCAAGAAGCGTCCACCCGCGTCGCCGTAGCGGGCGGTAACCACTTGCGCCCTGCCTGATGTCTTCGTCAGAGAGAGCGCCTCATCAGCACGCGCGGTGACAACATTCAATATAACGCCTGTGACGCGCGGCCCTGAGTTCCCCACCATCCACCATGGTCATAATGTTTTGATCAGTATCTGAGTCGGTCAACAACGCCGCGCCTTGTCATTTCCTGAATAATCTCACGTGGAGGACGCAAAGAAAAAGCGCGACTGCCAGGGGGAACAGCCGCGCTTCAAGACTGGAGATCTTATACCAATAAAACGACCGGGCGCCGATTCGGTTCCCGGCCCTATGCCATCACGCGGCGGCCAGTTCCTTGCGGACGATTTCGCGCAGGGACACCAGATCCTTGGCAAACAGGCGAATGCCTTCGGACAGCTTTTCCGTCGCCATGGCGTCTTCGTTGAGCTGCCAGCGGAAGGTCTTCTCGTCCAGCGACTGAAGCGGCTCTGCCTTGGCATGGTCGGGAGACAGCTTGCGCTCCAGCGTACCGGTGTCCTTGTCCAGCTCTTCCAGAAGGGCCGGGCTGATGGTCAGGCGGTCGCAGCCGGCCAGCGCTTCGATTTCGCCGACATTGCGGAAGGAGGCGCCCATAACGACGGTCGAGATGCCATTGGCCTTGTAGTAATTGTAGATCTGGCGCACCGAAAGCACGCCCGGATCGGTCTCGGCGGTGTAGGTCTCACCGGTCGACTTCTTGTACCAGTCGAGAATACGGCCGACGAAGGGCGAGATGAGGAATGCCTTGGCCTCGGCGCAGGCAATCGCCTGGGCCTGCGAGAAGAGAAGGGTCAGATTGCAATCGATACCTTCCGCCTGCAGCACTTCCGCCGCCTTGATGCCTTCCCAGGTGGAGGCAAGCTTGATGAGGATGCGCTCGCGCTCGATGCCGCGCTCCTTGTAGGCGGCAATGATGCTGTGCGCCTTGGCGATCGATGCCTGCGTGTCGAAGGAGAGATCGGCATCCACCTCGGTGGAGACGCGGCCCGGAACGAGATCGACAAGGGCTGCACCGACGGAAATCGCCAGACGATCGGCCACCGCGGCAATCACGCCGTCGGCGTTGCCGCCCTGCTTGCGACCCCAGGCAACCGCTTCCTTCACAGTCTCCGCAAAGGCTGGCGTACCGAGCGCCTTGAGGACGATGGACGGGTTGGTGGTGCAATCCACCGGCTTCAGACGGGCCACCGCATCGATATCACCGGTATCGGCAACCACGGTGGTGATGGCGCGAAGTTGATCAAGCTTGGAAGTCATGCCGTATAATCCTTGTGAATGTCTCGGAAACCATCGCTATCGAATTTCGTTCCGCACGGGTGAGCGTACAGACGGCGACAAGGGAACTCTGTTCGCGAGGAGTATCGCGCAGTCCAAGGCAGGAAGTCAAGACATTTGCCCATCGCAATTGACATAAGTTTCATGTCTGTAATACTGCACCCAAGAAAAGTTTGTGGCCGCGAGTGGCACAGCCGGAGATCGCAACCCTTTTGCAGCATGGGCGATCACTGCACGCGCAAGACTGCGCCCAAACGGACGATGGCTTAGAACATGGCGAGAGACAGTGACAAAACTGCGTAGAGAGACCCATACGGCCTTTTCCGAAGCACCATCGCTGAGACTGAGAGCCGCGTGGCTCTATTACAATCAGGGCATGACGCAGAAGGATGTCGCCGAAAAACTCGGCATCAGCCGCTCCACCGTCATCCGCCTGCTTGATGAGGCGATGAAGCGCTCCGACGTGCAGATCTGGATCAATGAAGGCATCGAGGATTTCGTCGCGCTTTCCATCCATTTGGAGAAAGCCTATGGCCTGGACGAGGCGGTGATCATCCCGACCGGCTCGGACAAGGCGGAAGACGTTGCCAAGGGCGTGGGGTTGGCGCTCGGGCAGTTTCTCTCCGAAGTCGTGCCGGACAATGCCACCATCGGTGTCGGCTGGGGCCGCACCATGACCGCTTCGCTCTCCAGCTTCCGCCCGCCACGGCGCGAAAACTGCAAGGTCGTCTCGCTGCTTGGCGGGATCGTCGCCGTGCACCAGACCAACCCGCTCGACTACACCTGGCGGCTCGCCAGTGCCTTAGGCGCGGAATGCTACATGTTTCTTGCCCCGCTTCTGGTCGATTCCATCGAAACCAAGCGGGCGCTGATTGAAAAATGTGGCCTCAACACTCTTTATGCGCTTGCCGAAAATCTCGATCTCGCCATCGTCAGTTGCGGCGATATCGGCCCGCATTCAACCTCGCTGTCGGAAGGTTTCATTTCCAAACAGACGCTGGATGAGCTGGTGGCGGCAGGCTGCGTCTGCGACACCATGTTCAACTTCATCGATGCCGAGGGGCGCTCCGTCGATCATCCGATCAACAATCACGCCATGGCGATCGATCTCGATACGCTGAAAAAGGCCAGGCACATCGTGCTCGCCTCCGGCGGCGCCCACCGCGCCACCGCCATCCGCGCCACCATCAAACGCATCGGCTGCAACACGCTGATCACGGATGAGGCGGCTGCGCGGGCGTTGATGGAGTTGAGCGGGCCCAAGGCATCGTCCAACGACATTTTGTCGTGACCACCTGAACCAACTCAGAATCGGTGAGGCCAAGCTTCGCCTTGCAAGCTAGTGGCCATCGTGATTTCTTGCATTCATCTTCCGGCACAATAGAGATAAGTATAATTCTAGGATTGAACGATGCCTGATGCTTCATCAAAAAAACTATTGCTTCAATTGATGAAGGCCGACTGTCCATTTTGCAATGGAAAACGGTCCTGCAGTGTTCACGGTCGAGTTGAAACCACCTATCATTATGATCATGGTCGTGGAAATGAGACCAACGGAGGTTCGACGCACAGTTTATTGCAATGCCTGGGATGTGAAGGGGTATTTTACCACGAGAAATCCTGGAGCGATCAACACGAGGATGTTGAGACGGGACCCGATGGTAAAGATTATTGGGTTCCAGTCTACGAATATAATGTCCACCCCAAGCCCGACAGCCAACTTCGTCCGAAGTGGTTCGACGAACTCTCTTCAAAAGATTGGCAATTGTACCGAATTCTCGTGGAGGTCTATTCGGCTCTCGATCAGGGCTCAAACATCCTTGCTGCAGTAGGGCTGAGGACAGCTTTAGACCGTGCGACAGAAAAGATAGGCGTGGATCCCGCAATGACATTCGCAGAAAAGCTTGATCAAATGACTGCGTTGGGTCTCGTTGGAAGTACCGAACGCGCCATTTTAGAGGTCATAATTGATGCAGGCAACGCTGCGGCCCACCGGGGCTGGGAACCGAGTAGGGTTAGTGTTTTAAAACTAGCCACTGCTGTCGAAGCATTTTTGCATAGAGCATTTATCGTCGGTGACGATGCACTTAGCGTTCAGGCGAGCATACCGGAAAAACCCAAGAGAAAAGCTCCGCGCGAATAATGCTGTTTCGACCGCTCATACGGAACATGAGGCCTGATCATATCGGCTTAGAACAGCGGCGATCTCCTCATCAGACGCGAACTCGCCACGGTCAGCCTCGGCCAGCCCAGCTTTGACACCCGCAACCCACTGCTCCTGCCATGCAAGAGACCGTCCAAAAGACAGCGCTTCCTCTACGATCTGGCTGCGTGTCAGATTTGTTTGTGCAGAGACCTTTTCGATACGCATGTCGATATCGTCCCGAAGCTGAATAGTGCTTTTCATCTCTGTCTCGACTGATGTTCTCGTCACCCTGCGTTATCGCACATCCACGACAGCATGGCAAAAGCCGCAATCACACCCGCCCCGTTTCCCAGCCCAGCATCGCTCGCTTGCGGGTAATGCCCCAATGATAGCCGGTGAGTGCGCCGCTCTTGCCAAGCGCCCGGTGACAGGGAACGACGAAGGAGATGGGGTTGGCGCCGATCGCTGCGCCAACGGCGCGTGACGCCGTCGGCTGGCCGATATCCTGCGCCACATGCGAATAGGTGACGGCCTTGCCCATCGGGATCTTCAACAGGCTTTGCCAGACGCGCACCTGGAAGTCCGTGCCCAGCAGCACGACACGCAGCGGCTGGTCGCTGTTCCAGCGGGTAGGATCGAAGATCCGCTCGGCATAGGGTGCTGTCGCGGCGCTGTCTTCCACATAGATGGCGTTCGGCCAGCGCCGCGCCATATCCTCGAAACATTCCGTCTCCTCACCCGCATCGGCAAAGGCGCAGCCGGCCAGCCCACGATCGGTGATCATCACCAGCGCCAGACCGAATGGCGAAGGGTGAAAGCCATAGCGGATCTGCAGTCCGCTGCCCTTCACCTTCCACTCGCCGGGCGACATGGCCTCATGCGTCACGAAGAGATCGTGGAGGCGGCTTGGGCCGGACATGCCGACTTCGATGGCCGTCTCCAGAAGCGGTAGATTTTCCTCACGCAGAAGGCGCTTGGCGTGATCAAGCGTCACGGCCTGCAAAAAGGCCTTTGGCGACAATCCAGCCCAGCGCGTAAAGGTCTTCTGCAACTGGGTGGGGGACTGGTTCAGCCTGGCGGCAATCTCCTCCAGCGACGGCTGGTCGCGGTAATCCACCGTCAATATCTCGATCACCTGGCGCACCGTCTCGTAGTCGGCGCCGACGGGCGTGATATCTTCCTTCAGCATGATATTGGCATTCATGGCATGTCTCCTTGGCGATCAGAAGACCACGACCTGTCGTCTGCCTCCACCCGTTTCTTGCCAAGACCTATCAGATTTTAAGCTTCACCGTCGCCAGCGCATTGCGAAATGCCTTGGCAAAGCTTTCCCGATCCTCCGGGTTGAGGAAGGAGCCGATATCCGTCACTCGGCCTTCGCCTGACACATGCATGGAAAGAATGCCGAATTCCTCGTGACGACGCACCCGAAACCGCGCCCAGAACGGATTGAACCGATGTTCAACCACATCTCCCTTCGGCGAGAATTTACGGATGGAGAGGTTGGTGCGGGATACCACCACCTGCTCCTTGACCTTGGCGGCACGGTAGTTCGCGCGAAAGGCAATATAGAGAAGCAGGAAATCAAGCCCCAGAAAGAAGCCGATCGGCCACGCGCCGGTCACGAGAAAGAAGCCGCCATAGAGGACTGCAAAGAGCGCGCAGAGCACCAGCAGGATACGAAACCCCTTGCGCCCCAGCGAGCGATAGGGAATGAGTTCGGCAGAAAAAACCGGCTGATCGTTGAGCATTTCCATCTGCCTTCCTCGATACGGCTGATCAACGCGCATGTAGATCCGTTATGACAATCGACAAGAAACGATCCAGCACCCAAACAGCAAAAAAGTCAATTTCGACGGCGAAGCCCAGGCAAAAACGGGTGAAGACGGTCTATTCGCAAGAGCAGCTGAACGAGATTTTCCGCCGCTTCTCCATCCAGCGGCCGGAGCCGAAGGGCGAGCTCGAGCACACCAATCCCTTCACGCTGGTGGTGGCCGTCGCACTGTCCGCCCAGGCCACCGATGTCGGCGTCAACCGGGCAACGAGAGCGCTGTTCGAAATTGCCGATACGCCACAAAAGATGCTGGCGCTCGGGGAAGAGCGGCTGATCGATTACATCAAGACCATCGGGCTTTACCGCAACAAGGCCAAGAACGTCATTGCGCTGTCGCAGATGCTGATCGACAATTTCGGTGGTGAGGTGCCGAAGTCCCGCGAGGAGTTGATGATGCTGCCGGGGGTCGGCCGCAAGACCGCCAATGTGGTCATGTCCATGGCTTTCGGCGTTCCCACGCTCGCCGTCGATACCCATGTCTTCCGCATCGCCAACCGCATTCTGCTGGCACCGGGCAAGACCCCCGATGAGGTGGAAGACAGGCTGGTCAGAATCATTCCCGAGCCCTACCTCTTCCACGCCCATCACTGGCTCATTCTGCACGGGCGCTATTGCTGCAAGGCACGCAAGCCGGAATGCGAGCGCTGCATCATCGCCGATATCTGTCAATCGCCGGAAAAGACCTGGGACATCCCCGCGCCGCTGGTCGAATTACCGCCCCAGCTTATCGGTGCCTGAGTGAGACCCGGCCCATTGAAGCGTAAATGACGGGTCCTTCCGGCTGATCGACTTGTGCAGATGCACCATGAAGGATGCTGCAAAAAGCGGTGTCAGCAGGTTGAGGAAGGGCACCGCCAGAAAGGCTGCAATCACTAGGCCCGCCATGAACACGGTCGATGCATGTTTTGAGCGAAAGGCCCGCGCCTCCCCTGGAGAGCGGAAGCGCATGGCGGCGAATTCGAAAAACTCCCGGCCCAGCAAATAGCCGTTGACCATGAAGAAGGCGATCAGGTTCACGCCCGGCACCAGCAGCAAGAGAAGTGCGATAGCATTGCCGAGAATGACGATGCCGAAAAACTTGATCGAAGAGATCACAGCTTCGCCCAGCGGCATGGCGCGGCCGATGGGCTCACCGGCATAATCCTCCCTCTCGATCACCTCCGCCACATCGTCGAGAAACAGACCGGCAATTACCGCGGTGACGGGTGAGATCAACAGCGCAAGGGCGAGCGCCAGGCCGATGCCTGCAAGAATCGCAAGAACGAAACTCATCCATCCAGCCCAATCCGGCATGCCGGGAACAAGCGAATCGAGCCATGGCAATGCAAGCCAGATGAACAGGCCGCGGATGGCGAACCATAAACCGATCAGAACGAGAATGGTGAGGCCGAGAACCTTCCAGAAGACCGAGCGCGTCTCTGAAGCAAACAGGTTCTCAAATGCGCGTTTTGCTGCATCGAGTATCAAACCACTCTCCATCTTATGGGTGTTACCTGCGTGCACAGATAAGGAGGCTGCCTTTGCTCCACAAGAATACCGAGGCATGAGCGGTTACTTGAATGAAGGCTGCGCAATTATCTTTCTCTTGAATAGAAGGCGCGCCTAAACTATGAAAAACAACGGGGAAAAAATAGTATTTTTCTTTCGAAGCGGATAGGATGTGTCACGAAGCACTGGCTCCACCATTCAACCCGCGAAGCACTGAATGGTCATCCGATAGAAACGTGATGAGGCGTTGTTGGAAAAGTTATTGATCGATCTGTCCCGGTTGATGAAGTCCGGTACACCCGCGGAGCGGCGTATCGCAAAATATCTCATGGAGCATCTGAACGAGCTTCCGTTCGAGACGGCTGCGACGCTGGCAGAAAAGCTGGGCTTGAGCCCGATGACGGTCGGCAGATTTTTGCGATCTCTCGGCTACCGGCAGCTCAGCGACATTCGCGAACACCTGCGTGAGCGCGTCACAGCATCGGCCGCCGCCTCTCCTGCCGAGAGCAAGGAGCCGCGGCAGACACCGCTTTCGGGCCTGATGATGCAGCAGATTCAGGCCGTGCAGGCCGTTTACGATCTCGCCGGTCAGCCCGTATGGAAGACTGCACTCGACGCTATCAACGAAAGCCGCAACGTCTTCATCGCCTCGTCGGCGGAAAGCTTCGGCCTTTGTCGGTATTTCTACATGAAGCTGCTCGAATGTCGGGAGCGAGTGCACTATCTCCAAAGCGACGGCTCTACCTATATCGAACTGATGGATGAGGAGCCTGAGGATACGCTCCTGATCCTGATCGACTGCGGCGGCAACCTCCCCGCCATCCAGCGCCTTGCCAAAATAGCCGCAAGCGGCGGCTACAAGACAGTCCTGATCACCACGCGCTTCTACGAGTGGGGTCCGGAAAGCGCGGACATCTGTTTAACGATCCCGCTCCATCAGAATAGCAGTGACAGCATGCTCCAACTCGTCGCCATGAGCGAGTTCATGCTGCAGTCCCTCACCCATAACAACGGTTCCCACCGCAAACAGCGCGTCAAGCGCATCGGTGATTTGCAAAGGGCGCTTCATCACGGATGAAGACGTCCGTGTGCAAAGGCCTGTGCGCTGGCTGGACATGGACATGCGCGCCACTCGCCAGGATGTTTCAGCTTGGAGGGAGCGCGCCTTCATCAAACTCTTGTTGGTTTTTTGGTCAAGGCATGCGACGAACCATGGGAGTTGTCGTGCATCTGAAAGGTCGTGAGGCACTTTGGAAGTTGCGCGCGCACTCTGACCAAACACTGGCCGCCGCGCGGATCCACAAACGGAGCCTTTGAGAATGCTCATCGTCGCCCTCTTATCCTTCGTCGGTATAACGATGGGCGACACCCGAACGGCGCAAGTGGTGGATTCCGCGCCTTTTCAGCAGGTTGCCGCAAAGGAAGGTCGGATGTCGATCCGCAATTTCGATGCGGCGCGCTGTAAGGCCCTTGCGGACTTGTCGCAAAAAGAGGCTCCGACATTCACCCAGATGCCCAGCGGCGAATGGGAATGCAATTCCTTGCTGGAGTTTCCAGAGACTGGGCGCACCCCTTCGCTCTTCATCCAGATCCGCGGCAACAAGGACGGTCGGTGGACCTACTTCCGATTGAAGCTCAACTTCGGCTCTTCCCTCTCCCGCCAAACCCTCAGCGAGAGGGCCGTGTCCATCATCCATCTGCTGATCGGCGAGCGGACATCGACGGCAGATCTCGCCGCAAGCCTCGCGGCTGGTCAGGAATTTGAGTCTACCATCGCCGGTGCCAAGGTCAGGTACAAGCAGGAAGGCATGGACAAGTCCCGCTTCAATTTCTTCGGCACCAACTCGCCGGGTTATTCGAAGGGCATTGCTGAATAACGGATATCGCTCCGAACGCGCCGGATACATCCCAGCACCGCTTGATGAAGCGACCTCCCTTAAACGTCAAAACCCCGCAGCATTTGGCTACGGGGTTTTGATGGTGACTTAGATTTTTGGTTGCGGGGGCAGGATTTGAACCTGCGGCCTTCAGGTTATGAGCCTGACGAGCTACCGGGCTGCTCCACCCCGCGTTGATTGTGAGCGACCGTGGCTTATACGCCCGGTTGTTTTGTTTT
>Ga0308171_1000690_pt1 | contig 61709 bp, 43 predicted proteins | sample PhyGR1_FD_202135 | JGI IMG/M metagenome (GOLD analysis project Ga0308171, IMG submission 202135) | Phyllosphere microbial communities from UC Gill Tract Community Farm, Albany, California, United States - DLSLSG.R1 | ecosystem: Host-associated > Plants > Phyllosphere > Unclassified | place: USA...
TAGACGTCGGCGAAGCTGGAATCCAGCATCGGCTGGTATTCGTCCCACAGCGGCAGGCGCCAGGCGCGGTCGAACACGTGCTCGCCGGCGGCCAGCAGCTCGGTGGCCAGATCGTCGTGCTTGGTCATCAGGCCGGCGGTCTGGTGGCCCAGGGCGACCATGCAGGCACCGGTCAGGGTGGCCACATCGACCAGCGCGGCCGGTTCGAAGCGCTGCGCGTAGGTCAGGGCGTCGCACAGGATCAGGCGGCCTTCGGCGTCGGTGTTGCCGACCTCGATGGTCTTGCCCGACATCGAGGTGATCACGTCCGAGGGACGGTAGGCGTTGCCGTCGATGGCGTTCTCGACCGCCGGCACCACCACCACCAGGTTCAGCGGCAGCTTGGCCGTCACCGCCGCGACGAAGGTGCCGATGACGTTGGCGCCACCGCACATGTCGTACTTCATTTCCTCGATGCCGCCCTGGGTCTTCAGGTTCACGCCACCGGTATCGAAGGTGATGCCCTTGCCGACCAGCACGTAGGGCTTGGCGTCGCCGCCGTTGGTCCACTTCAGCACCACCAGGCGCGGGCGGTTGGCCGAGCCACGGGCCACGGCCAGCAGCGAGCCCATGCCCAGCGCTTCCATCTGGTGCTCGTCCAGGATCTCGGCTTCGGCGCCGGCGTGGGCCTGGGCGAAGGCGACCGAGGAATCGGCCAGATAGGCCGGGGTGCAGTAGTTCGGGGGCAGGTTGCCCAGCTCGCGTGCGTACTGGACGCCGGCGGCGATGGCCTGGCCCTGGGCCAGCGCCTGGGCGTCGTCACCGGCGATGGCCAGCGTGGTCAGGCCGGGTTCTTCGGCCTTCTTCTTGCCCAGCGTGGCGCTGTAGCGGTAGGCGGCGTGGTCGGCGGCGATGATCGCCTGGCGGATGTTCCAGGCGGCATCGCGGCCCTTCACGGCCACTTCCGTCAGCGTGAACAGCGCGGTGTGGTTGACGCCGCTCTTCAGTGCCCGGCTGGCATCGCCGATCGCCTTGAGGTACTGCGGCACGCCGAACTTGGCCGTTTCGCCAAGCCCGACCACCAGCACGCGCGGGGCCTTCACGCCCGGCAGATCGTGCAGCAGCGTGGTGTTGCCGGTCTTGCCGCCGACATCGCCGCGGGCGATCAGCGCCGCAAGGCGGCCGCCGGAGGCGCTGTCCAGGGCCTGCGCCGCCGGGGTCAGGGACTGGTCGGCATAGGCGCCGACGATGACGCAATCGAACTCGGCCGAGGCCGGCGCTGCGTGGTTCAGGGTGAATTCCAGGGCCATTGATCAGATTCCGTTGGCAAATCCGTACAATCGCGAGCTGTTTACGCCCAGTCAGTAGACTGGCCAGTGCCGCGAACGAATCCGAGAGTTTAAACCACCGCCCCATGCCGAAGCTCGACCGCTATCTCCTGCGTGATTTCGTCCAGAGTTTTCTGGCCACCCTGATCGTGCTGCTGGTGGTGAGTGTCGGCGGTGTCCTGGTCGACATCCTCGGCAACATCGCCGATGGCCGCCTGCCTGCACGCCTGCTGTTCTCCCAGCTGGGCCTGCAGTTCATCGTCTACATGCCCCTGATCCTGCCGCTGGCGCTGATGCTGGGCCTGCTGCTGGCCACGGCCCGGTTGTACCGCGATTCAGAAATGGCGGTGCTGACCGCCATCGGGGTCGGGCCGCGCCGCCTGCTGCGGCCGCTGCTGATGCTGGTGGTGCCGGTGGTCGGCCTGATCGGCCTGTGCTCGCTGTGGCTGGGCCCCTGGGCCGACCGCATGGGCGAGAAAATGATCGACGAGGCCAACCGCAGCGTGGTCATGGCCGGGCTGGAGGCGGGCCGCTTCACCCCGCTGCCCAACGGCGGGGTGGTCTACCTGTCCTCGGTGTCGCCCGATGGGACCCAGCTGGGCAAGGTGTTCCTGCAGCGCCAGAAGGGCGAGACCATCGAAGTGGTGTCCGCCGACCGCGGCCGGATGTACTTCGAAGGGGCCAAACAGCGCTACCTGGAGCTCGATGACGGCCACCAGGTCCAGGGGCCGGCCCAGGGCGCGCTGGATTACAAGCTGATGACCTTCGCCCGCAACGACGTGGCCATGCCGGACGGCGCCGAGACCCGCAAGGACGACGATCCCGAGCTGCTGCCCACCGGCCAGCTGCTGGGCGATGCGCGGCCGGAGGCCCAGGCCCAGCTGCATTCGCGCATCGCGCCGCCGCTGATCGCGCTGGCCTTCGCGCTGATGACGGTCCCGCTGGCCCGCAGTTCGCCGCGCCAGCAGCGCTACGGGCGGATGATGCTGGCCTTCCTGGCCTACATGGTGGGCATGAACCTGATGTTCATCGGCACGCGCTGGATCGCCGATGGCAAGCTGCCCGCTTCGCTGGGCCTGTGGTGGTTGATGGTGCCGTTGCTGGCGCTGGCGATCTGGATGTACTTCCGCGATGGCAAGCTGTCGCGCCCCCGGAGGACCGCATGACCCTGCGCCCGATGCGGTTTGATTTCTACCTGGGCCGGGCGGTGTTCGGCACGGTTCTGTTGACCTGGGCGGTGCTGGTCGGCCTGGACGTGGTGATGGCCTTCTCCGGTGAGTTCAAGGATGTCGGCAAGGGCAGCTACACGATCGGCCATGCGGCGGCGTGGGTGCTGTACACCGTGCCGCGGCGTGCCTATACGTTCTTCCCGACCGCGGCGGTGATCGGCTCGCTGATGGGGCTGGGCCAGCTGGCCGCGACCTCCGAGCTGACCGCGCTGCGGGCACTGGGCCTGTCGCGCAAGCGCCTGAGCGCCTCGGTGGCGATCGCGCTGTCGCTGATGACCGCGGTGATGGTGTTCAGCGGCGAGACGCTGGGGCCGTGGGGCCAGAGCAAGGCCGACGACATCAAGATCAGTGCCAAATGGGGCAGCAGCCTGAGCGCGGCGCGCTATTCGGGCGTGTGGGCGCGCGAGGGCGATACGTTCCTCAATGCGCAGAGCGGTGACGAACAGCTGCAGGACGGTGGCGGCACGCGGCTGATCCTGCATGACGTGCGCCTGTACGAGATCGCCGATGACGGTCGGCTGGCCTCGATGACCTATGCCGCCACGGCCGAGCACGATGCCAACGGCTGGGTGTTGAAGAAGGTGCGCCGCGACACCTTCGCCGAGCGCTCGGCCACGCGCACCACGGCCGAGTCCGAGCCGTGGGATTCGCGGCTGGACGCCGCGGCACTGGCCACCGGCATCGCCAAGCCGCGCAACCTGACGGCCATGGATCTGCGCACCAGCATCGAGTACCGCAAGCGCAACGGACTGGATGCGCGCGATTACGAAGACATCTACTGGAGCCGCTGGTTCTACCCGCTGAACGTGCTGGCGTTGTGCCTGGCCGCGGTGCCGTTCGCGTTCGGTTCGCTGCGCAGCGGTGGCATGGGCAAGCGGCTGTTCCTGGGCATCCTGTTCGCGCTGGGCTTCTGGCTGCTGCAGCTGTTCTTCGGGCGCATGGCCGGTGCATTGAAGTTCGATTACCGCATCGCCTACGCCTTGCCCCCGATCGTGATGCTGGTGGTTTCCGGCTTGCTGTTCCGGCGTAAATCCGGCTGATCCCTGCCTGGCCTAGCGCTTTGGCAGGCGGACCACCCGGGTGCCGCTGGCCCGGTCATGCCAGGCCAGCCGCTGCCGGTCCAGCAGCGCCCACCACAAGCCCAGGCCGGCCGCTGCGACCGACAGCGTGCCGACGGCGTAGCGCAGCCACAGCTGCCTGCGCGTCGGCGCAGCACCGTCCAGGCGCACCACCTGCAATCGCCACGGGCGCATCCCCAGCGTCTGGCCACCGCGGCGCCAGCTCACCGTGGCGTACAGCCCGGTGACCGCCCAACAGCACGCCCACAAGGCCCACTGCCACGCACTGAACGGTGCGATGTTCTCCCGTTCGGCATGCCCGCTCAGCGTGTACACCGCCACGAACAGCGCACCGAGCAGCATCCACAGCGCCAGGGCCGGGAAGAAATCGTAGAGCAGCGACAGCAGGCGCCAGCACAGCAGCGACGCCGGGCGGGCCGGGGGAGCGGGGGCGAGGATCGGATCGGGCATGCGCCGAGCATACCCGTGCCGTGCGCCGGGTTGGATGGCCCTCGTGCGCGGCCCTCCGTATGCTTGCGCCATGTCCACTGCCACCACGCCTGCCCTGCGCCGCCAGCTTGTCCAGCAGCTGCCCGAGCTGCGCGACGACGATGCCGCCCGCATCCAGCGGTTCCTGGATGCTGCCTGGGCCGAACATGGCCTGGCCCGGGCGAGCCTGGACAGTTACCGGCGCGATCTCGAAGGCCTGGCCCGCTGGCGGGACGGGGCCGGCGGCGGGCTGGCCGGGGTCGATCGCGCGGGTCTGTTCGATTACCTGGCCTGGCGTGCGCGGCATGGCTGGTCGCCGCGCAGCACGGCCCGTCTGCTCTCGGCGCTGCGCGCCTTCTTCGCCGATGCGGTGCGCCGCGGCGAGCGTGCCGAAGATCCCAGCGCGCTACTGGACCCGCCGCGACTGCCCCGGCTGTTGCCCAAGGCGCTGGCCGAAAGCCAGATCGACGCGCTGCTGGCGGCCCCCGACACCGACGATCCGATCGGCCTGCGCGACCGCGCCATGCTCGAACTGATGTACGCCGCGGGACTGCGCGTGAGCGAACTGGTGGACCTGCCGGCCAATGCGGTGAACCTGCGCCAGGGCGTGCTGCGCGTCACCGGCAAGGGCAGCAAGGAGCGGCTGGTGCCGCTGGGCGAGGAATCCCAGCATTGGCTGGAACGCTATCTGGCCCACGCGCGGCCACAGCTGGCCGGCAAGCGCGCCGTGCCCGCCGCGCAGGACGGCGCGGTGCCGATGTTCCTGGCGCCGTCGCTGCGCCCGCTCACCCGCCAGCAGTTCTGGGCGCTGGTGAAGAAGTACGCGGCGCTGGCCGGCATCGATCCGGCCCGGATCAGCCCGCACGGCCTGCGCCACAGCTTTGCCACCCACCTGCTCAACCGCGGCGCGGACCTGCGCGCGCTGCAGATGCTGCTGGGCCACAGCTCGCTTTCCACCACCCAGATCTACACGCTGGTCGCGCGCGAGCATCTGCAGAAGCTGCACGCCGCCCACCATCCGCGCGGATGAAGCCGGTCGCGACCCGGTGCGACAGCGTTCTGCCGCTGTGCAGCTGCCGCTGACGCGGGCTATGCGAGAATCGCAGGTCTCTTCTCTTCACCGGAATGCTCGATGCTCCGTGTTGCCTTCGCCGCCCTGCTGGGTGCGCTCAGCCTGACTGCGTGCGCGCAGCAGCCGTCCACGCCGGCCGGCCAGACCGCCGCGTCCGCCTCCGCACCTGTTGCCGGCGGCACTGCCGATCAGCGCGTGCGCAGCGCGCTGCAGAAGCTGGACCCGGATTTCAAGCCGGATTACATCGGTGCCGCACCGTTCCCGGGGTTCCGCGAAGTGCTGGTGGCCGGTCAGGTGCTGTACGTGTCCGATGACGGCCGCTACCTGATGCAGTCCCAGCCCTACGACATCCAGAACAAGGCGCCGGTCAGCAGCCAGGGCCTGCTTGCCTACCGCCGCAAACTGCTGGAGAGCGCGCCGCGCGGTGAGCGCATCGTGTTCGCCGCGCCCAATGCCAAGCACACCATCAGCGTGTTCACCGATATCGAATGCGGTTACTGCCGCAAGCTGCACCAGGATATTGCCGAGCTCAACCGCAACGGCATCACCGTCGAATACCTGGCGTTCCCGCGCATGGGCCTGGGCAGCAAGGATTACACCGACATGATCTCGGTGTGGTGCGCGGCCGACCGCAAGCAGGCCCTGACCGCGGCCAAGAACGGCCAGCCGGTCGCGCCCAGGAGCTGCACCAACCCGGTGGCCATGCAGTACACGCTGGGCCAGCAGATGGGCGTCAACGGGACGCCGGCGATCTTCGCCGCCGACGGCACCCAGCTCGGCGGCTATGTCCCGCCGGCGCAGTTGAAGGACGCGCTGGAGCGCATCTCGGCCGGCGGCAGCCGCTGAAACGCAACGCCCCGGCCAAGGCCGGGGCGTTTTTCCTTGCATGCACGGGTCAGCGCCCGCGCGGGTGGGGCTCAGTTCAAGCCATCACGGATCGCCTTGGTCAACGTGCCCTGTGCGTCATCGCCGCTGAACTCCCAGAAGAACGCGCCGCCCAGCCCCTGGGTCTTCACGTAGCCCATCTTCTCGGTGACCATCGCCGGGGTATCCACGCTCCAGAACGTGGTGCCGTTGGAGATCCACGTCGCCTTCGCAACGGGGTCGGTGTACACCGGCCAGTTCAGCGTCTTGAGCACCTTCCAGTCTTCGATGCCGGCCTCGTAGGTGCCCGGCGCCGCACCGCTGGCGCTGCGGTAGAGCCCGTTGTTGCCGCTGGCCACGCCGGTCCAGCCACGCCCGTAGTAGCCGATGCCCAGGTTCAACTTGCTGGCCGGCACCCCGCGGCTGAGGAAGGCCTCCATCGCATCATTGCTGTTGTAGAGCTTCTGGTCGCCGGTGGAGGGATCGGCCGGTGAATCGAACAGGGCCGAGTGATGGTTGGTCTGCGGATCCCACGCGCCGTGGAAGTCGTAGGTCATCACGTTGATGAAATCCAGGTACGGGTGGTACGCGCCCGGATCGGTGACCCGCACCTTGTCGATGCCCGCGCCGACCGCCACGGTCAGCAGCAGGCCCGGCCGCACCGCATCGAGCTGGCGCCGGAACTCGGCCAGCAGCGCGGTGTAGTTGGCGTTGTCGGCCGCCGTGCCACAGCTCAGCCCGCAGGCCACCGGATACTCCCAGTCGATATCGATGCCATCGAACACGCCGAGTGCGGCGCCCGGACCGCCCGCGCCATCGGCCACCGGCAGGTTGCCGCGGATGTAGGCATCGATGCACGAGGCCACGAACGCCTGCCGGTTGGCCGGCTGCGCGGCGCTGGAGAACCCGCGCGACCAGGTCCAGCCGCCCAGCGAGATCAGCACCTTCAGGTTCGGGTGCTTGGCCTTGAGCTGCTTGAGCTGGTTCCAGTTGCCCCGCAGCGGCTGGTCCCAGGTATCGGCGGCGCCACTCACGCTGGCACCGGCGGCGAACGACTTGCCGTAATCGGCGTAGGCATCGCCGCCCACGCCGGTGTTCGGGTCGGAGGCCTGGGTCACGCCGACTTCGCAGCGGTTGTTGCGCACGTTGCCGAAGGCGTAGTTGATGTGGGTCAGCCGGGCGGCCGAGCCGCTGCTGTCGATGTTCTTGACCTGGTAGTTGCGGCCGTAGATGCCCCACTGGGTGAAGTAGCCGATCACCCGCTTGGCCCCGCCGCCGCCGCCGCCGGCGGCCGTGGTGACGCTGATCGCGGTGCCCTGCGCCGATGCGTTGCCGGCGTTGTCGCGCGCCCGCACGCGGTAGCTGTAGGCGGTGCTCGCGCTCAACCCGCCATCGGTGTACTGGGGGGCGGCCGGGGAGCCGACCAGGCTGCCGTTGCGGTACACGTCATAGCCGGCCACGCCGCTGCCGCCACTGTTGTCGGTGGCCGCGTTCCAGGCCAGGTTGACCGTGGTGGCAGTCCTGGCGGGCGAGGTCAGCCCGCCGGGCACGCTGGGCGGCGTGGTGTCATTGCTGGCCGCCGTTACGGTCACGCTCACGGTCGCCGAGGAGGTCACCGCGTTGTTGTTGTCCGTGGCCACCGCTTTGAAGATATGGCTGCCGGCGGCGGCATTGGTCCAGCTCACGCTGTACGGGGCGCTGGTATCGATGCCCAGCGAGGTGCCGCCGCGGAAGAATTCGACCTTGCTGACGCTGCCATCGCTGTCATTGGCGGTGGCGCTGACCGTGACGGTGCTGCCGGCGCTGTAGCTGGCCCCGGCGGTCGGCGAGGTCAGGCTGACACTGGGCGGCTGGTTGCTGCCGCTGCCGTCGCAGGCCCCGAGGGAGGTGTAATACGGCGCACCGGCAGGGTGGTCCGGCGGCGCGTTCCAGATGTCCTGGTTGGCGCGGTACAGCACGCCGCCTTTCTGCAGGGTGGTGCCGGCAAGGTAGATCACCGCCGGGTTCCATTCCGGTGCCCCGCTGCAGTTGGCGGCCAGCGCCAGGCTGGGCGCGGCGGCCGCGGCGGCGAGCGCCACGGCGAGCAGCCAGCGGCGGGCGCGCAGGGGCCGGAGGAGGGGATGCGGGGTTACTGCCGTACGCGAAATCGGGTCTGGCATGGTCTGTCTCCGATCAGGTAACAGGCGCATGCCGCCGGGATGACGGCATGCGTGCAGCAATTCCGGACGCCGGTGAGAGAGGCCGGCAACGACAGTGGGGGACGGACGGGACCCGGCCGGCGGAGGGGCGTCGGCCAGGTGGTGATAACGTTGTCATGGAATCACCGGCCAATCCGTGAGCCAGCGCAAGGTTTGCGTGTGAGCCCCGCACCGATCCGCGCAGGGGGGGGTGACCTTGGGGGCAGGGCCGCGGCGGTCGAGTTGGGTACAATAGTGGGCCCCGTTCCCAACCACGGTTCCCCGGACATGATGGTCCTCGAGGGCGCATCCGCCCTTTCGCCGTTCCGCCGCGAACGTCTTGAATCCCGCCTCCAGTCCCTGGCCGCCGATCTGCGCATCGCCGGTGCCTGGCATGTCTACTTCATCCAGACCGAGGGCGAAGCGGCCCCGGATCCGGGGATCCTGAGCCGGATCCTGGAAGCCGCGCCGGCCCCGGCCGAGCAGGCGCCGGGCACGGTTTCGCGCTTCGTGGTGCCCCGGCTGGGCACCCTGTCGCCGTGGTCCAGCAAGGCCACCGAGCTGGTCCGCGGTGCCGGGCAGCCGATCCGTCGCGTCGAACGTGGCCTGCGCATCGATCTGGCCGGCTGGCCGGCCGATGCGGCCACGCAGGAAGCGGTGCTGCGCGCGCTTTACGACCCGATGACCCAGTCGGTGCTGGCCGATACCACGCAGGCCCAGGCGCTGTTCAGCGCGCCGGCCCGGGGTGAGCTGGAGCGCATCGCACTGGACGATCTGGAAGCGGCCAACCGCCGCCTCGGCCTGGCCATGGCCCAGGACGAGATCGACTACCTGCGCCAGCGCTTCGGCGCGCTGGGCCGCATGCCGTCGGACGTGGAACTGATGATGTTCGCGCAGGCCAACTCCGAGCACTGCCGGCACAAGATCTTCAATGCCAGCTGGACCATCGATGGCGCCGACCAGCCCCATTCGCTGTTCCGGATGATCAAGAACACCCACCAGCAGACCCCGCAGCACACGTTGAGCGCATACAGCGACAACGCCGCGGTGGTCGCCGGTTTCCCGGCCGCGCGCTACCGCCCGGATCCGGCTACCGGCCAGTACCGCAGCGAGGCCGTGGTCGATTCGGCGTTTTGCATCAAGGTCGAAACGCACAACCACCCGACCGCGATCGCCCCGTTCCCGGGCGCGGCCACCGGTGCGGGCGGTGAGATCCGCGATGAAGGCGCGACCGGTCGCGGCGGCAAGCCCAAGGCCGGCCTGACCGGTTTCTCGGTCTCGCACCTGCGCATCCCGACCCTGCCGCAGCCGTGGGAGGCCCCGCGCGCGCTGAACCCGCGCATGGCGCCGGCGCTGGACATCATGCTGGACGGCCCGCTCGGCGGCGCTGCGTTCAACAACGAGTTCGGCCGCCCGAACCTGCTCGGCTACTTCCGCAGCTTCGAACTGCCGGAAGGCGATGGCCTGACCCGCGCCTACGACAAGCCGATCATGCTGGCCGGTGGCCTCGGCGCGATCGACCGCAACCAGGTCGAGAAGCTGCGCCTGCAGCCCGGCGATGCGGTGATCGTGCTGGGTGGCCCGGCGATGCTGATCGGCCTGGGCGGCGGTGCTGCCAGCTCGGTCGCCTCCGGTGAAAGCGCCGAAGACCTCGATTTCGCCAGCGTGCAGCGCGACAACCCGGAAATGGAACGCCGCTGCCAGGAAGTGATCGACCGCTGCGTCGCGCTGGGCACCGACAACCCGATCCGCTGGTTCCATGACGTGGGCGCCGGTGGCCTGTCCAACGCGATCCCGGAACTGCTGCACGACTCCGGCGTGGGCGGCGTGATCGATCTGGGCAAGGTGCCCAGCGATGATCCCTCGCTGTCGCCGATGCAGCTGTGGTGCAACGAATCGCAGGAGCGCTACGTGCTCGGCGTGCCGCAGGAGCGCCTGGCCGAGTTCGCCGCGCTGTGCGCGCGCGAGCGCTGCCCGTTCGCCGCGGTCGGCGTGGCCACGGCCGAAGAACGCCTGGTGGTCGCCTACGGCGCCACGGTCGGGCATACCCCGGCCGATGCCCCGATCGACCTGCCGATGGACGTGCTGTTCGGCAAGCCGCCGAAGATGCACCGCGACACCGTGCACCCGTCGGCACCGCGCTGGCCGGCGCTGAAGACCGCCGGGCTGGACCTGCATGAAGCCGGTCTGCGCGTGCTGGCCCATCCCTCGGTGGCCTCGAAGAACTTCCTGGTCACCATCGGCGACCGCAGCGTTGGTGGCCTGACCGCACGCGAACAGATGATCGGCCCGTGGCAGCTGCCGCTGGCCAACGTCGCCATCACCCTGGCCGGTTTCGATACCGTGGCCGGTGAAGCCATGGCGATCGGCGAGCGTACCCCGCTGGCCCTGCTGGATGCGGCCGCGTCGGCGCGCATGGCGGTCGGTGAAGCGATCACCAACCTGTGTGCGGCGCCGGTGGATGCACTGGAAACGGTGAAGCTGTCGGCCAACTGGATGGCCGCGGCTGGCCATCACGGTGAAGACGCGCTGCTGTATGACGCGGTGCGTGCGGTGGGCATGGAGCTGTGCCCGCAGCTGGACATCAGTATCCCGGTGGGCAAGGACTCGCTCTCCATGCAGGCGCAATGGCAGGATGCCGGCCAGGCGCACAAGTCGGTCTCGCCGGTGTCGCTGGTCATCACCGCGTTTGCGCCGGTCGCCGATGCGACCGCGCAGCTGACCCCGCTGCTGGACCGCGATGCGGACAGCGAGCTGTGGCTGATCGGCCTGGGCGCCGGCAAACAGCGCCTGGGCGGTTCCATCCTGGCCCAGGTGCATGCCGACCATTCCGCGCTGCCGGCCTTTGCCGGTGCCGCGCCGGATCTGGATGATCCGCAGCGCCTGCGGGCCTTCTTCGAACTGATCCGCGATGCACGCCAGGCCGGCCTGCTGCTGGCCTATCACGACCGCAGCGATGGCGGCGCGTTCGCTGCGCTGTGCGAGATGGCATTCGCCTCGCGCCAGGGCCTGGACATCACGCTGGATGCCTGGGGCGACGACCCGTTCCGCAGCCTGTTCAATGAAGAACTGGGGGCGGTGGTGCAGATCGCCAAGGAAGACCGCGCCGCGTTCGCCGATCTGGTCGAGCGGCATGCGCTGACCGAATGCGCGCAGCGCATCGCACGCCCGACCACCGCACCGGTGGTGCGCGTGTCGCTGCAGGGCGACAGCCTGGTGGAGTGGCGCTGGGAAGCGCTGTTCGATGCCTGGTGGTCGGTCACCCATGCCCTGCAGAAGCTGCGCGACAACCCGGACAACGCCGACCAGGAGCGTGCGATCGCGCGCAACTTCAACGCGCCGGGCCTGAAGCCCAGGCTGACCTTCGATCTGAACGAGGATGTGGCAGCACCGTTCATCAACACCGGCGCGCGTCCGCGCGTGGCGGTGCTGCGCGAGCAGGGCGTCAACGGCCAGATCGAAATGGCCAACATCTTCGAACGCGCCGGCTTCAGTGCATTTGATGTGCACATGAGCGACCTGATCGACGGCCGCGTGGCGTTGGCCGATTTCAACGGCCTGGTCGCCTGTGGCGGCTTCAGCTACGGCGACGTGCTGGGCGCGGGCCGCGGCTGGGCCACCTCGGTGCTGGAGCGCAGCGCGCTGCGCGATGCGTTCGCGGCGTTCTTCGCCCGCCAGGACAGCTTCGCGCTGGGCGTGTGCAACGGCTGCCAGATGATGAGCCAGCTCAAGGACATCATCCCCGGTGCCGAGCACTGGCCGCAGTTCCGCCGCAACCGCAGCGAGCAGTTCGAAGCCCGCACCGCGCTGCTGGAAGTGGTGGAATCGCCGTCGATCCTGCTGCGCGGCATGGCCGGCTCGCGCCTGCCGGTGGCCGTCGCCCACGGTGAAGGCCAGGCGGTGTTCGGCACTGCGGTCGACCAGGCCGCGGCACGCGTGTCGCTGCGCTACATCGATGGCGACGGCAACGTGGCCACGCAGTACCCGCTGAATCCGAACGGCTCGCCCGACGGCATCACCGGCCTGACCACCACCGATGGCCGTGTCACGATCATGATGCCGCACCCGGAACGCACCCCGCGTGCGATCAACCACAGCTGGCATCCGGACGACTGGAACGGCGATTCGCCGTGGCTGCGGATGTTCCGCAACGCAAGAGTATGGTGCGGCTGATCCGCGCAGACGCGTTGTGCGCGATGCAGTGAAGATCGCGTGAAAAAACCGCCGGCAGCCCCGGCGGTTTTTTTTTGCCGCGCGTACAAATCGATCGCCGGCAAGGAGTTACATCGCGTTACATCGTGAAAATACGTGATGACGTTTACTCACATCGAACTAACGAATTCACTGCAGAAATCGTCGTTTTTGTGACGCAATTCGCGATCAAATGATTTTCGATGTCAAAGTCTTGACGTTGTTCAAACTGTGCGTTAACACTGAGTGCTCATTTCGACAGCGTTCAGTTCCACAGTAACCGCACGGATGGCGAGCACGCTGCAGGTATCTGCCAGCCAGTGCGGACGACGCACTTAATCAAGCGAAAAAACGCCCCCAGGGGACGTTGGGCCATGTGGCCCGGCGTTGGCGTCGCTTTGCCTAAAACCAGCCCAATCAGGAGTCGCATCGATGAATCGGATTTATCGCAAGGTCTGGAACAAAGCACTGGGGCAGATGGTCGTTGCCTCGGAATTGGCCAGCAGCCCGTCCTCGGGTGTCGTCATCGATCAGCGCCGATCCTCTGGCGGTCGCGCGGCCTCCCTGCTCTCGGCCGCCATCGCGTTGACGCTCGGGCTGGGGGCGGCCGGGCTGCCCGCCAGCGCGCAGGCGCAGGCCGTGGAAGTCGGCGGCAACGCCAACTGCGTGGTGCTCAACAGCAGCGTGATCGACAGCTGCGTGGTGGATGGCAACGCGACCGCCTCGGGCGCGAACGCCGTCGCCGTGGGCAGCAACAGCACCGCCTCGGCCGCCAACAGCGTGGCGCTGGGCGCCGGCTCGAAGGCGACGCGCGCCAACACCGTTTCGGTGGGCGATGCGGGCAAGGAACGCCAGGTCACCAACGTGGCCGCCGGCAGTGCCGCCACCGATGCCGTCAACAAGGCACAGCTGGACCAGGTGGCGGTGGTTGCCGCAGGCGCGACCCGCTATTTCAAGGCCGATGGCGAAGGCGATGATTCCGATGCAGCGGCGATCGAGGGCGAGGGTGCGCTTGCCGCAGGCGCCAACGCGAACGCGGCCGGCGACGGCGCGAGCGCGCTGGGCCAGGGCAGCCAGGCGCTGGCCAATGCCACCACTGCGGTCGGCAGCGATGCGATCGCGGCAGGCCTGGGCGGCAGCGCCTTCGGCCAGAACAGCATCGCGCTGGGCGATGCCAGCGTGGCGGTCGGCCAGAGCGCCGGTGCCTTCGGGCTCGGTGATGTCGCCGTGGGTGCATCGGCGCAGGCCGCCAGTGAGAACGGCGCGGCCACCGCGATCGGTGGGCTGAGCGAAGCCAGCGCCGATGGTGCGACGGCGGTCGGCGGCGGTGCGCTGGCGGTGGGGGCGGGCAGCACCTCGCTGGGCCGTGGCGCCGGCAGCGGCGGCGAAGCATCGGTGGCCGTGGGTGCGTTCAGCCTCGCCACCGCCGATTACAGTGCCGCGCTGGGCTCACGCTCGGCCGCGGTGGCGGTGGGTGCCGTGGCGCTGGGCGCCGGTTCCTACGCCGATCGCGTGGACACGGTGTCCGTCGGTGACGTGGAGTACGGCCTGACCCGGCAGATCACCAGCGTGGCGGCCGGTACCGAAGCCACCGACGCGGTGAACAAGGCGCAGCTGGACGCGGTGGGCGATGTGGCCGCCACCACCAGCAAATATTTCCAGGCCACCGGCAGCGCGGACAGCGACGCCGGTGCCTTGGCCGCCGGTGAAAACGCGACCGCGATCGGTGAGGCCTCCAACGCGCTGGGCGACGGCGCCACCGCGCTGGGCAGCGGCGCGACCGCCACCGCGCAGAACGCAACGGCGGCCGGCTACAACGCGGTGGCCAGCGGCCAGAACAGTGCGGCGTTCGGCACCAACGCCCAGGCCAACGGCCCGGGCAGCGTGGCGGTCGGCGGTGCGGCGGTCGATGAAGACGGCAACCCGCTGATCACCAATGGTGGCGTGCCGGTGGATACCGGCGCGACCAGTGCCGGCATTGGCGGCACTGCCGTCGGTGCCAGCGCCGAAGCGGCCGGCTTTGCGGCCTCGTCCTACGGCGTGGGGGCCTATGCCGCGGGCGCGCAGTCCTCCGCGTTCGGTGCGGTGTCCAATGCGACCGGCGACTATTCCACGGCGGTCGGCACGCAGAGCGTGGCCGCCGGCAACAGCAGCACCGCGGTCGGTGGGCCGGCCGATCTGCTGCCGGGCCTGGGCTTCTTCGTTCAGACCCAGGCCAGTGGCGAAGCGGCCACGGCGGTCGGCGCCGGTGCGATCGCCAGCGGCGATTACGCCGTGGCCAACGGCACCCTCAGCGAAGCCTCCGGCACCGAAGCCACCGCGGTCGGCTACTTCGCCTACGCACCGGGCGAAGGCGCCTCGGCACTCGGCGCGGAAAGCTGGGCCAGCGGCGATCTGAGCACCGCGGTCGGCTTCTACAGCACCGCGCGCGGCGAGAACAGCGTGGCCCTGGGCGCCAATTCCACGGCGACCCGCGCCAACACGGTGTCGGTCGGCGATGTCGGCAACGAACGCCAGATCACCAGCGTCGCGGCCGGTACCGAAGCCACCGATGCGGTCAACAAGGCGCAGCTCGATGGCGTGGCAGCGACCGCCAACACCACCGCGCGCCGCTTCACCGCCAACCCGGCCGAGGGCAGCGATGTCGGTGCCTATGCCGACGGCGATGGCGCAGTGGCGGCCGGGGAGGCCAGCAATGCGATTGGCGCCGGTGCAGCGGCGATCGGCAACGGGGCCACCGCGGTGGGCGATGACGTCGTGGCCGTGGGCCGCAACGTCGCCGCCACCGGCAACGGCAGCGTGGCGATCGGTGGGCTGGGCCAGGCCTATGACGAATACAACCAGCCGTTGGTGGATGCCGACGGCAACGCGGTGCTGATCGGCACCCGTGCCGGCCAGGATGCGGTGGCGGTGGGGGCGGGCGCGCAGGCGACCGGCGTTACTAGCAATGCGTTCGGTAGTGGCGCGCAGGCCACCGGCGACAACGCGCTGGCCAGTGGCTACAAGGCGCGCGCGACCGGCGATTACAGCGTGGCGCAGGGCGACAACGCCTTCGCCAGCGGCGATGACACCACCGCTACCGGCGCCTATGCATGGGCCACCGCCGATGGCGCCACGGCCTTCGGCGCCAGTGCCTGGGCGACCGAAGCCAACGCCACCGCCGTGGGCCAGGCAGCGTGGGCCAGCGGCACCGGCTCGACCTCGATCGGCTACAACAGCTGGGCCCGTGGCAGCAGCGCCACCGCGCTCGGCCGCGGTGCCTTCGGCTACGGCGACAACAGCGTGGCCGTCGGCTATCAGGCGCTGGGCAACAGCATCAACAGCATCGCCATCGGCACCAACGTGGTGGCCGGCGGTGAAAGCGCGATCGGCATCGGTGCGGGCAGCAGCGCGAGTGCCGCCAATGCGGTTGCGCTGGGTGCGGGGTCAGTGGCCGATCGTGCGTACAGCGTATCGGTGGGCAACGACGACCAGCAGCGCCAGATCACCCAGGTGGCGGCCGGTACCGAAGGCACCGATGCGGTCAATCTGGACCAGCTGAGCGCCGCCACCGGGCAGTTCCAGGCCAGCGGCGAGGGCGTTGCCGTGGCCGGCGGCACGGACAGCGTCGCGGCCGGCGCCAACGCCGCCACCGATGGCGACTACGCCACCGCGGTCGGTTCCTCCAGCTTCGCCACCGGCACCGGCGCCTCGGCGCTGGGCAGCGGCGCGTTCGCGCTGGCCGACAACGCCAGTGCGGTCGGTTTCAATGCGCTGGCCAGCGGCGCCAACGCGGTAGCGGTGGGTGCCAATGCGCAGTCCACCGCCGAGTACTCGACCGCGACCGGCGCCGAGAGCCTGGCCTCGGGCGAGCAGAGCACTGCCACCGGCGCGGCCAGTGTCGCCTCCGGTGCCGGCAGCCTGGCCGGGGGTGTGCTGTCCGAAGCGGCGGGCGAGGAAGCAGTGGCGCTGGGCTACTACAGCACCGCCAGCGGCGACGGGTCGACCGCGGTCGGCGCCGAAAGCGTGGTCACCGGCACCTTGTCGGCCGGGTACGGTTTCGCCTCCGAAGCCACCGCGGGCTACACCACGGCGATCGGCGGCTACGCCGTCGCCTCTGCGTTCAACGCCACCGCACTGGGCAGTTTCGCCCAGGCGACCGGGTCCAACAGCGTGGCCGTCGGCGGCGACGCCGAGGCCTCCGGGGCCTACAGCACCGCGACCGGCCAGGGCAGCCTGGCCAGCGGCACCAACAGCGTCGCCGTCGGTGGCGCGCTGTTCGGGCTGCTGCCGACCGAAGCCTCGGGCAATTACTCCACCGCCGTCGGCGGTGGCGCGTGGTCGCCCGGCGTGAACAGCACGGCGCTGGGCAATGCGGCCACCTCCAGTGGTGAAAACAGCGTCGCGCTGGGCGCCGATTCCATCGCCGATCGCGATGACAGTGTGTCGGTCGGCAGTGCCGATGCGCAGCGCCAGATCACCAATGTCGCCGCCGGTACCGAGGGCACCGACGCGGTCAACCTCGATCAGCTCAACGCGGTCGCCGATGTCGCCGCGAACACCAGCACGTACTTCCAGGCCAGTGGCAGCGCCGACAGCGATGCCGGTGCCTACGTGGAAGGCGAAAACGCGGTGGCCGCGGGCGAAGCCAGCAACGCCATCGGCGATGGCGCCAGTGCGATCGGCAGCGGCGCCACCGCGCTGGCCAACAACGCCACGGCGGTCGGCTTCGATGCGCTGGCGAGCGGTGCAGGCGCAGCCGCGCTCGGCAGCACCGCACAGGCCACCGGCGAAAACAGCGTGGCCGTCGGTAATGGCGCCACGGCCAGCGAGATCGGCACCACGGCGAGCGGCGCCGCCGCCGCCGCGTCGGGTGCGTACAGCACGGCCACCGGCAGCGAATCGGTGGCGTCGGGCCAGCAGGCCATCGCCAGCGGCTTCCGTGCGTCCGCTTCCGAGGCAGGCGCCTCGGCGTTCGGCAGCTACAGCGAAGCGACCGGCCAGTTGTCCTCGGCACTGGGCTACGGCGCGGTCGCGTCCAACGCCTACGCCACCGCAGTAGGCGCGGCGGCCACGGCGTCCGGTGCCAGCGCGGTGGCGGTCGGCGAGTTCAGCGAAGCCACCGGCGATGAGAGCGTGGCGATCGGCGGCTCGACCTTCTTCGGCCTGCTGCCGGCGCGTGCTTCGGGCACCGGTGCGGCCGCCTTCGGTGCGGGCGCCTGGGCCACCGATGACTACGCCACCGCGATCGGCTGGAATGCGTGGGCCGATGCGGCCAGCGCCACCGCGCTGGGCGAAAGCGCTACCGCCAGTGGCGTGAACAGCGTCGCGCTGGGGGCCGGTTCGCAGGCAGCGCGTGACAACACGGTGTCGGTCGGCACGGACACGGCGCAGCGGCAGATCACCCAGGTGGCGGCCGGTACCGAGGGCACCGATGCGGTCAATCTGGATCAGCTCAACGCCGTGGCCGAGGTGGCCGAGACCACCAGCACCTACTTCAAGGCCAGCGGCAGCGGCAACGGTGATGATGTCGGCAGCTACGTGGACGGTGCCTACGCCACGGCCGCCGGCGAAGCCGCCAATGCGTTCGGTACCGGCGCCTCGGCCTATGGCAGCGGCGCACTGGCGGCTGGTCGCAACGCGTCCGCCTCCGGCTTCAACGCCTCGGCCACGGCCGACTCGGCCACCGCGATCGGTGGCGCGCTGTACTACGAAGATGCCAACGGCAACGTGCTGCTCGATCAGGCCACCAGTGCCAGCGGCGCAGGTGCCACGGCACTGGGCGCCGGTGCACAGGCGCAGGGCAGCTTCAGCACGGCCACCGGTGCCGGTTCGACCGCGGCGGGAGTGCAGTCGGCCGCGTTCGGCTACAGCGCCGAGGCGGGCAGCGATTACAGCACCGCCGTGGGTGCCTTCAGTGCCGCCAGCGGCGCGCGTACCACCGCGCTGGGCTACGGTGCCGAGGCCAGTGGCGACTACGCCGCTGCACTGGGCTGGGGCAGCAGCGCCTCGGGCAGCTACGCCAACGCGATCGGGTACAACGCCCTGGCCAGCGGCGTGAACAGCTTCGCCGCCGGCTCCAACGCCTGGGCCACGGCGGCGCAGACCACGGCGGTCGGCCAGCTTGCGTGGGCGACCTCGCAGGGCGCCACCGCGATCGGCCAGGACAGCTACGCCTACAGTGGCATCAATGCCACCGCGCTGGGCAAGAGCAGCTCGGCCAGTGGCGCGGGCAGTGTCGCGCTGGGTGCCGGCGCGCGGACCAGCGAGGCCAACGTGGTCTCGGTCGGCGGCGGCAACGGCACCACCGGCCCGGCCACGCGCCGGATCACCAATGTCGGTGCGGCGGTGAATGCCACCGATGCGGTGAACAAGGCGCAGCTGGACAGCGTGGCCGCCACCGCCGATGCGGTCGGCCAGCACTTCCAGGCCAGCGGCACCGGCGTGGCCACGGCCAGCGGCACGGACGCGCTGGCGGCCGGTGCCGGCGCCACCGCCAGTGCCACCCGCAGCAGTGCACTGGGCACGGCAGCCACCGCGTCGGCCACCGGTGCCACCGCCGTGGGTGCCGATGCCTCGGCGCGCGGTGCCAACAGCACCGTGGTCGGCCGCCAGGCCTCGACCAACGCGACCAACGGGGTGGCGATCGGCAACGGCGCCTTCGCCAGCAACGGTGCCAACAGCATCGCGATCGGTGCCGGGGCCGGTGTGTCCGGCGCCAACGCGGTCGCCCTGGGTGCCGGTTCGCGCGCGGTCGAAGCGAACGTGGTCTCGGTCGGCGGCGGCAACGGCACCGATGGTCCGGCCACGCGCCGCATCGTCAATGTCGGCGCCGGCCGCATCGCCGCGGGCAGCACCGATGCGGTTACCGGCGGCCAGCTCAACAGCACCAACCAGCGCGTGGGCGCGGTGGAAACGCGGGTCGTGGATATCGACAGCCGCATCGGCTCGGTCGAGAACGTCACCCTCAACGCGCTCACCTACGACGACAGCAGCCGCGACACGCTGACCCTGTCCGGTCTGGAAGGCACCACGCTGGAAAACGTCGGCAGCGGTTCGATCGCCTCGGGCAGCCGCCAGGCGATCAACGGCGGCCAACTGTTCCAGTCGCTCACCGATGTCGCCACCTTCCTCGGTGGTGGCGCCAGCGTCGGCATGCAGGGCGTGTTCGTGGCACCCAACTACGTGATCCAGGGGGCCACCTACACCAATGTCGGCGATGCGCTCGGCGCGCTGGACCGCAAGGTCAGCGACCTCGATCAGCGCGTGGCGGGCGGCGGTACGGCCCGTGCGCGCACGGCCTCGGCGGCGGTAGCGGGCACAACAAGCACGGCCACCACCACGGCCGATGCCGCCCAGGTGGCCGATGCCTCGGTCGCCTCGGCCAGCCGCGAGGCCGCGGTGACCGGCGTGCAGGGCACGCCGACCGCCGCGAACGTGGGCAGCAGCCAGCCGGTGGCGGCGGCGGCCGCGCCGACCACGGTCGCGATGGGCGAGGGCGCCGTCGCCAGCGGGGCCTCGGCCACGGCGGTCGGCCAGGGCGCCACGGCCAGCGCGGCCAATTCGGTCGCCCTCGGCCAGGGCTCGGTGGCCGATCGTGCCGATACGGTCTCGGTGGGCAGCGTGGGCAACGAACGCCAGGTCGCCAACGTCGCCGCCGGTACGCAGGCCACCGATGCGGTCAACAAGGGCCAGCTCGACGGTGGCATCGCCACGGCCAACAGCTACACCGATCAGCGGTTCAGCTCGATGGCCGACAGCTTCGATATCTACAAGGGCGAGATCGACCAGCGCCTGCGCCACCAGGACCGTCGCATCGATCGCCAGGGGGCGATGAGCGCGGCCATGCTCAACATGGCCACCAGTGCCGCCGGTGTGCGCACCCAGAACCGCGTCGGTGTCGGCGTCGGCTTCCAGGGCGGCGAATCGGCGTTGTCGCTGGGCTACCAGCGCGCCCTCAGCGAGCGCGCCACGGTCACGCTCGGCGGTGCGTTCAGCAGTGATGACAGCTCGGTCGGCGTGGGTGCCGGCTTCGGCTGGTAAGCGCGGCACCACCGCGTAACGCGGCACCGCTCTGCGGGGCGGGCCGCCTGCAATGCAAGGCCTGAGGGGGCGGGTCACGGGAACCCTGGCCAGGGCCGGCCAGGCAAACCGCATGACGTATTGGCCTGAACAGTCGTTTGATCCATGACCTTGAAGAGGATTTCAACGTGATCAGTAAGCAGAACCTTCGCATCAACGTCCTGGCAGCCGCCGTGCTGTCGCTCTCCGCCGGTGCCAGCGCCTATGCGGCCGGCCTGCCGGCCAAGGAACCGATCCGCCAGCCGGCGGCGGCGCAGTCCGGTGCAGAGCGCATCATCGTCAAATACCGCCCCGGCACCGCCGCGGCGACCGACCGTTCGGCCAAGCTGGCCACGGTGCAGTCCGCGCTCTCGCGCGCCAGCCTGGGCGCGAGCGCCTCGCGCGCTGCCGCGGTCAGCCCGCAGCACGTGCGCAAGCTGGGTGTGGGCGCCGACCTGATCCGCCTGCAGGGCCGGCTGAGCCAGGCCGAGCTGCAGAAGGTGCTGGCCGAGATCAAGGCCGATCCGGCCGTGCAGTACGCCGAAGCCGACGTGAAGCTGCGCCCCACCGATGCGCGCCGTCGCGACGCCACCGCGCAGCTGGTTCCGAACGATCCGTACTACGCGCAGTACCAGTGGCACCTGAGCAGCGCCACCGGCGGCATCAATGCCCCGGCAGCGTGGGATGTCGCACAGGGCGAGGGCGTGGTGGTAGCCGTGCTGGACACCGGCATCCTGCCGCAGCACCCGGATTTCTCCGGCAACCTGCTGGAAGGCTACGACTTCATCAGCGATGCGGAAACCTCGCGCCGTGCCACCGATGACCGCGTCCCCGGTGCGCTCGATTACGGTGACTGGGTAGAGAACGACAACGAGTGCTACGCCGGCTCGCTGGCCGAGGACAGCTCCTGGCACGGCACCCACGTGGCCGGCACCATTGCCGAATCCACCAACAACGGGGTCGGCATGGCCGGCGTCGCCTACAAGTCGCGCGTGCTGCCGGTGCGTGTGCTCGGCAAGTGCGGCGGCTACCTGTCCGATATCGCCGATGCGATCACCTGGGCCTCCGGTGGCACCGTCGCCGGCGTCCCGGCCAATCCCAATCCGGCCGAGGTCATCAACATGAGCCTGGGCGGTGGCGGTGCGTGCGATGCGCTCTACCAGGATGCAATCAACGGCGCCGTTTCGCGGGGCACCACCGTGGTGGTCGCCGCCGGCAACTCGGCCTCCAACGCGTCCAACTTCCGCCCGGCCAGCTGCGCCAACGTAGTCTCCGTGGGTGCCACGCGCATTACCGGTGGCATCGCGTACTACTCCAACTTCGGCACCGCGGTGGACCTGTCCGGTCCGGGCGGCGGCGGCAGCGTGGACGGCAATCCGGGCGGCTATGTGTGGCAGTCCGGCTATGACGGCGCGACCACGCCGACCTCCGGCGCCTACAGCTACATGGGCATGGCCGGCACCTCGATGGCCTCGCCGCACGTCGCGGCGGTGGCAGCGCTGGTGCAGGGCGCGGTGACGGCCGCAGGCAAGGATCCGCTGACCCCGGCGCAGCTGGAGACCCTGCTCAAGCAGACCGCGCGCAGCTTCCCGGTGACCATCCCCACCGCGACCCCGATCGGCACCGGCATCGTCGATGCCAAGGCCGCGCTGGACAAGGCGCTGGAAGAACCGTGCACCGAAGACTGCAGCCCGACCGCGATCGCGCTGACCAACAAGGTCGCCATCGGTGGCCTGACCGGTACCGCCGGCAGCGAAGCGCTGTACAGCTTCGAAGCACAGGCCGGCAAAGTGCTGAGCCTGCTCACCTACGGCGGCAGCGGCAATGTGTCGGTGTACGTGAGCCAGGGCGAAGAGCCGACCGCCGCTGCGTTCGATGCCAAGTCCACCCGTCCGGGCAACAGTGAAACGGTGCGCTTCACGGCGCCGGTCGCGGGCACGTACTACATCAAGGTGATCGGCGAATCCGCGTTCAGCGGCGTGAGCATCATCGCAAACCAGTAACACCGCACCACCCTGGCGGGAGTCCGTCTGTGTGACGGGCTCCCGCTTTTGCATCGTGCGCGGCGTGATACCGCGTAGCGTCGCGGCGAACTGCTAAAGTCGCAGCAGTTGCCAGGAGAGTTTCGTGAACGCGGTTGCCCACGACCCCACTGCAGAACCCACCGCGGAATCGCGCATCGTCGCGGCCCTGTTGGAGAAGGGCCGGCTCAAGGACGGCGATCTGGCGCGTGCGCGCCCGCTGCACCGCGAAGCCGGTGGCAGCCTGTTGCAACTGCTGGTCCGCCTGGGCCTGGTGTCCGAACGCGACCATGCGCAGACCAGTGCCGAGGTGCTCGGCCTGCCCCTGCTCGATGCCAAGGCCGTCGCCGACGCGGCGCCGGAGGCATTGCTGGATGGCCTGCCGCTGACGGTCCGGTTCCTCAAACAATTCCACGTCTGCCCGCTGGCGCTGCACGAGGGCGTGCTGTCGCTGTGGGTGGCCGATCCGCAGGATCCCTATGCCGCCGATGCCGTGCGCCTGGCGATGGGCGTACCGGTGCGGCTGCAGGTCGGGCTGCGCTCGGAGATCGACGATCTGATCGAACGCTGGTTCGGCCAGGGCCGCAGCGCGATGGGGGCGATCATCGAAACCGCCGATGGTGAAGGTGCCGCGGTCGACGATATCGAACACCTGCGCGATCTGGCCTCCGAAGCACCGGTGATCCGGCTGGTGAACCTGGTGATCCAGCGCGCGGTCGAACTGCGCGCCTCGGATATCCACATCGAACCGTTCGAAAACCGGTTGAAGGTGCGCTACCGCATCGATGGTGTGCTGATCGAAGGCGAAAGCCCGCCGGTCAACCTCACCGCCGCGGTGATCAGCCGCATCAAGATCATGGCGCGGCTGAACATCGCCGAGCGCCGCCTGCCGCAGGATGGCCGCATCATGCTGCGCGTGCAGGGCAAGGAACTGGACCTGCGCGTGAGCACGGTGCCCACCGCGCATGGCGAGAGCGTGGTGATGCGCCTGCTCGACCGCGACACGGTGGTGTTCGATTTCCACCGGCTCGGTTTCACCGATGCGTTCCTGCCGCAGTTCCGCAAGGTGCTGGAGCAACCGCACGGGATCCTGCTGGTGACCGGCCCGACCGGCTCGGGCAAGACCACCACGCTGTACACCGCGCTGAGCCAGCTCAACACCGCCGACGTCAAGATCATCACCGTCGAAGACCCGGTCGAATACCAGATCGAAGGCATCAACCAGATCCAGGCCAAGCCGCAGATCGGGCTGGATTTCGCCAACGCGCTGCGCAGCATCGTGCGCCAGGATCCGGACATCATCATGATCGGCGAAATGCGCGATCTGGAAACCGCGCGCATCGCGATCCAGTCCGCGCTGACCGGCCACCTGGTGCTGTCCACGCTGCATACCAACAACGCCGCCGGTGGCATCACCCGCCTGCTCGACATGGGCGTGGAAGACTACCTGCTGACCTCCACCATCAACGGGATCCTGGCCCAGCGCCTGGTGCGCCGGCTGGAGCCGCAGCATGCGCAGCGCTACGCCGCCTCGCCGGAGGAGATCGAAAAGTTCGGCCTGCGCCGCCTGCAGCCGGAGGGCGAGATCGTGCTGTACCGCGCGCAGCCCTCCGCGCTCGCACCGACCGGCTATCTCGGCCGCACCACGATCATGGAATTCCTGGTGATGAACGACGCACTGCGGCGTGCGGTGATGCGCCGTGCCGGCATGGGCGAGATCGAACAGCTCGCGCGCGAGGCCGGCATGCGCACCATGTACGAAGATGGCCTGTCCAAGGCGCTGCAGGGCCACACCACGATCGAAGAAGTGCTGCGCGTGACGGAGGAATCCTGATGCGCGCCATGGTCCCGAACCGGATGGCCGGCTGAGCATGCCCCAGTTCCGCTACAAGGCGCTCAACGCGCATGGCGAAGTGTTCGATGGGCAGATGGACGCGGCCAGCGCAGCGGAGGTGGCCGCGCGGCTGCAGGACCAGGGGCATATGCCGATGGAAGCGCGGCTGGCCAGCGAAGGGGTCGCCTCGGCCTCGTCGTGGGCGTCGCTGCTGCGCCGCCGTCCGTTCGACGGTGCCGCGTTGATCCAGTTCACCCAGCAGCTGGCCACGCTGCTGGGTGCGGGCCAGCCGCTGGACCGCGCGCTGACCATCCTGCTGGAACTGCCCGATGACGAACGCACGCGGCGGGTGATCACCGATATCCGCGATGTGGTGCGCGGCGGCGCGGCGCTGTCCACCGCGCTGGAGCGCCAGCACGGCCTGTTTTCGCGGCTGTACATCAACATGGTGCGGGCCGGTGAAGCCGGCGGCAGCCTGCACGACACCCTGCAGCGGCTGTCGGATTACCTGGAGCGCAGCGCCGAACTCAAAGGCCGCGTGATCAACGCGCTGATCTACCCGGCCATCCTGCTGGCTGTGGTCGGCGGCGCGCTGTTGTTCCTGCTCGGTTACGTGGTGCCGCAGTTCGCGCTGATGTATGAAAGCCTGGATGTCGCGCTGCCGTGGTTCACCCAGTGGGTGCTGGCCGCCGGGCTGGTGGTACGCGAAGGCTGGATCTTCATGGTCGTGGTGCCGGCGGTGCTGGCGCTGGTGATCGAGCGGCGGCTGCGGCAGCCGGCTACGCGGCTGGCGCTGGATGGCTGGCTGCTGCAGCGCCGTGGCATCGGCCCGCTGCTGGCCAGGCTGGAGACCGCGCGGCTGGCGCGCACGCTCGGCACCCTGCTGCGCAACGGCGTGCCGCTGCTGGCCGGGCTGGGGATCGCGCGCAACGTGCTCGGCAACCGTGCGCTGGCCGCCGATGTGGATACCGCCAGCGAAGAAGTGAAGAACGGCATGGGCCTGTCCGCCTCGCTCGCGCGTGGCAAGCGTTTCCCGCGGCTGGCCCTGCAGATGATCCAGGTGGGCGAGGAATCCGGTGCGCTGGATACCATGCTGCTCAAGACCGCCGATACGTTCGAACAGGAAAGCGCCCGCGCCATCGACCGGCTGCTCTCGGCGCTGGTGCCGCTGATCACGCTGGTGCTGGCCTCGGTGGTCGGCCTGGTGATCGTGGCCGTGCTGGTGCCGCTGTACGACCTGACCAACGCCATCGGCTGACCGGCCGTTGGTGAACCGCAACACGCAACGAAGCAAGGAGCCTGCCACATGCAACGCCGTCGACCGACCCGCTTCACCTCGCCGCGCCACCAGGCCGGCATGAGCCTGTTGGAAATCATCATCGTGATCGTGCTGATCGGCGTGGTCCTGACCCTGGTCGGCAGCCGCGTGCTCGGCGGGGCCGACCGCGGCAAGGCCAACATCGCCAAGGCGCAGGTGCAGACCATGGCCGGCAAGATCGACAACTACCAGCTCGACACCGGCAAGCTGCCGGCCAAGCTCGATGACCTGGTGACCCAGCCGTCCGGCGGCGCGGGGTGGCTCGGCCCGTACGCCAAGCCGGCCGATCTGAACGATCCCTGGGGCAACGCGCTGGAATACCGTGCGCCCGGCGAAGGCCAGCCGTATGACCTGATCAGCCTGGGCAAGGATGGCAAGGTCGGCGGCAGCAGCTACGACGCGGACATCAAGTACGAGTAACCGGCAGTGGCATCACCCCGGCCCGCACCGAGCAGGACCGTGCACCGCGTGCCCGCGACGGGCGCGCGTGCGCGGGGCCTTTCGCTGTTGGAGATGCTGCTGGTGGTGTCGCTGATCGCGATCATCGGCGTGGTCACCGCCACCGCGATGAACGGCGGCATCGAGGGCATGCGGCTGCGCAATGCCGGCAAGGAGATCGCCACCCAGCTGCGCTACACGCGCACCCAGGCGATCACCACCGGCCAGGCGCAGCGCTTCGTGATCGATCCACGCGCACGCACCTGGCAGGCCGCCAACGGCCGCCAAGGCGAAATTCCCACCGCGCTGGAGGTGCAGTTCCACGGTGCGCGCCAGGCCGGCGCGGGACCGGGGCAGGGCGGCATCGGCTTCTTCCCCGATGGCGCCTCCACCGGCGGCAGCATTGAACTGAGCGCGCGCAGTGCCGCCTGGGAGATCCAGGTCGGCTGGATCACCGGCGAAGTGCGCTCGGGCCCGCGCCGGGACGCGCCATGAAGCGGCAGCGCGGCTTCTCGCTGTTGGAGGTGATCGTCGCCTTTGCGTTGTTGGCGCTGGCACTGACGCTGCTGCTGGGCAGCCTGTCCGGCGCCGCCCGCCAGGTCGGCCAGGCCGACGTACGCACCCGTGCCACCCTGCACGCCCAGTCCCTGCTGGCCGCCACCGGCGTGGAGGCCCCCCTGCAGGAAGGCATGACCCAGGGCGAGTGGGAGCAGGGCCGGTATCGCTGGCAGCTGCAGGTGGTCCCCTATGTGGAGCCGCGCAGCGGCAGCCTGCCGGCGGTCGTGGATATCGGCGGCCCGTCGCTGGCCCAGCTCACCCTGCAGGTGCGCTGGGGCGAGGGCGAAGGCGAGCAGCAGCAGTGGCGCAGCCTGCGCCTGATGCCGCCCACGGCAGCGCCGGGTGGCGTGCGATGAGCCGCACCGCCCGCGGTTTCACCCTGATCGAGATCCTGCTGGCCACCGCGCTGCTGGTCGGTGGCCTTGCGCTGGCCTTCGCCACGGTGCGCTCGGCGATGGCGATCAGCCAGCGGGGCGAACGCATGGCCGCGCAGAACGAGCGCATGCGCGCGGTGGAGGGGCTGCTGCGGCGGCAGTTGAGCATGGCCCTGCTGCTGCCCACGCTGCCGCCCGATCCGACCCGCGATCCGGTCTATTTCATCGGCGAACCGCAGCGGATGCTGTTCGTGGCCGATGTGCCCGGCTACCTCGGCCGCGGCGGGCCCTACGCGCATGAGCTGCAGGTGCGCAGCGTGCGGGGCGGACAGCAGCTGGCGCTGGCCCTGACCCTGCTGCAGAACGGCGAGGCGATCGAAGAAGATCCGCCGCGCGCGTCGGAGATGCTGGCCGATCAGCTGCGCAGCGTGACCTTCCGCTACCGCGGCATCGACGCGCGCACCGGCGAACCCACCGCATGGCTGCCGCAGTGGGACGACACGCGGCGCCTGCCCACGCTGGTCTCGATCGAGGTGGTGCCGGCACAGGGCCCGGCCTGGCCGCCGATGGTGGCCGCGCTGTCCCAGCATCGCGGTGTGCGCCCATGAGGCCGGTACGTGGCGCGGCGCTGGTGCTGGTGCTGTGGCTGATCGCCCTGCTGACGGCGGTGATCGGCGCCTTCGCCCTGAGCGCGCGCGTGGAGCACCTGCAGCAGCGCGTGCTCGGTGACGATGCGGTCGGCCAGGAACAGGCGCGCGCCGGGCTGGAATATGCGCTGTACCGCCTGCAGCCGCGCGCCGACCGGCCGGCGTGGGTCGCCGATGGACGCCGCTACCGCTGGCAGTTCGACGATGGCCGGATCGATCTGCGGATCCGCGACGAGAACGGCAAGATCAACCTGAACCTGGCCGATGCCGCGCTGCTGGATGCGTTCCTGCGTGCGATGGGCGAAGAACCGGCGCGTTCCCGCCAGCTGGCTGGCGCGATCCTGGACTGGCGCGATGCCGACAGCCTCAAACAACCCGGTGGGGGCGCGGAAACCGCCGACTATCGCGCCGCGGGCCTGCCCTATGGCGCGCGCAATGCACGCTTCGAGACGCTGGGCGAACTGCAGCGCGTGCTGGGCATGGACGCGCAGCTGTATGCGAAGCTGGAGCCGATGCTGACGCTGTACAGCCGTCAGTCGCGCCCGGATCCGCGTGTTGCCGAGGGGCCGGTGCTGACCGCGCTGGGCCTGGATGCCGAGCGCCTGCTGGCCGAGCGCGCGCAGGCCGCCGCGGCCGAAGGCGCCGCCGCTGCGGCAGCGCCGCTTGCCAGCGGCAGCGGCACCTATAGTATCGAGAGTCGCGCAGCGGATGCGCGCGGCCGCATTTCGGTGCTGCGCGCGGTGGTTCGAACGGGCGCGGCGCAGTCGCCGGGCACGGCTTACACAGTACTTCGCTGGGAACAGGGAATGGCAGCACGATGACGGCATGGCGTGACAGTCTGGTACGGGCACGGGGGCACCTCTCGCCCAGCATGGGCGCAGGCCTGGGCTGGTGGCGGCGGTCGCTGCTGGCCTGGCTGCCGCTGCGGTGGCAATGGGCGCTGGGCTGGTCGCGCTCGCGCGTGCTGCTGCGCCGCCACGGCGAGCAGCTGCAGCTGCAGCGGCAGACCGGTCCCCAGATCGTGGACATCGCCGAACTGCCCTGGCCGGTCAGCCCACAGGCGCTCGATGAGGTGCTCGATGCGCGCCTGCGCCTGCTGCCGCGGCACTGGCTGCTGCCGGCCGCCGCCGTGCTGCGCCGGCCCTTGCGGGTGCCGGCCGCCGCGGCAGGGCGGTTGCGCGACGTGGTCGGGTTCGAGATCGACCGGCAGACCCCGTTCGATGCCAGCCAGGTGCACTTCGATGTGCGCCAGACCGGCGTGCTCGCCGATGGCCAGCTGGCGGTCGAACTGGTGGTGCTCCCGCGCGCGCAGCTGGAACAGTGGGCGCAGCGGGCCGGCAGCTGGGCACGCGCGCTGGCCGGCGTGGATGTGGCCGACGCCGATGGCCAGCCGCTGGACGTCAATCTCCTGCCGGCCGACCAGCGGCAGACCGCCCGCGACCCGATGCGGCGCTGGAACCGGGTGATGGCCCTGGCGGCGGCGCTGCTGCTGGTGGTGGCCGGCGGGCAGCTGCTGGACAACCGGCGCGCGGCGGCCGAGCAGCTGCGCGGGCAGGTCGATGCGGCGGCCCGCGATGCGCGCCAGGTGGCCACCGCACGCGCGCAGCTGCAGGCGATGGTGGACGGCGCGGGGTTCCTGGAGACCCGGCGCGGCGAACACGCCAGCACCGTGGAGGTCTGGAACGAATTGACCCGCCTGCTGCCCGATGGAACCTATCTGGAGAAACTGTCGATCGAAGGCACGACCCTGCAGCTGATCGGGCTGAGCCGTGAGGCCTCGCAGCTGGTGCCACTGCTGCAGGGCTCGCCGCTGTGGCGCAAGGTCAACCTGACCGGCGTGCTGCAGGCCGATGGCGTAGCCAGTGGCCGCGACCGCTTCACCCTCACCGCCGAACTGCAGGCCGTGCCGCCTGCCGGCGCCGCTGCCGCCCCTGCCGCGCCGGAGGTTGCCGATGGCAGCACAGCCGACGCGCCGTGATCGCTGGCTGGCCCTGGCCCTGCTGCTGGCCGCGGTCGCGCTGGCCTACGCGGTGCTGGTGCACCCGTGGCTGACCCAGCCGCTGCGGGCGATCAACGCCGATATCACAGCCCTGCAGGAGCGCCAGCAGCGCATCCAGGCCCAGCTGGAACAGCGCGCGCAGATCGAGCAGCGCCTGGCCGAGGTGCGCACCGCGTTGCAGGGGCGCCCCGGTTTCCTGCGCGAGCCGACCGCCGAATCGGCCGCCGCTGCGCTGTCCAGCCGCCTGCAGGATGCGGTCGCCTCGGCCAGCCCGGGCAACCGCAGCTGCGCGATCAGCAACCGCACGCCGCTTCCCGATACCGCCACCGCACCGCAGTTCGCACGCGTGGCGATGCAGGTGCGGCTGCGCTGCGGCGTGCCTGAGATGGCCGCCGTGCTGCAGACGCTGGAGACCGGCACGCCGCGCCTGTTCGTCGAAAATCTCACGCTGCTCGCGCAGCGCTTCCAGCAATCGCCGAACGAGAGCGGCACCGGGCTGGATGCCTCCTTTGAACTGATCGGCTACCTGCAGCCTGGCGCGTCCGGCGATGCGGCAGGCACCGCGCCCGGCGCCGCGCCGGCGGGTGATCCCGGTGCCGCAGCCGCGGCATCGGCGGCGTCGGCCGCCGCCGCTGCGGTCGCGGCGGATTCGGCGCAGGACGCCGCCCAGCATGCGGCCGCCGCGGCGGCCGATGCTGCCGCGGATGCAGACACGGATGCCGCCGCGGAGGGCGCCCATGAAGAGTGACGTGGCGAGCCTGCGCAGCTGGTGGCTGGGCACCGTGGTGCTGTGGGCGGCCGCGATCGCGGTGGCCACCGCCTTCGGGCTCGGTGCCCGGATCGCCCCGGCCGATCCCGGCGAACGCAGCGCGCCGGCCCTGCCCGTGCTGGCAGCGGCGGCGCCCGAACGCATGGCCGCGCCGGGCAGCTACGCAGACATCGCCGCGCGGCCCCTGTTCGCCGAAGACCGTCGGCCGCGGCCGTACCTGCTGGGCGGCAGTGAACCGGGCGCGTCCACGGCAGTGCGCCTGACCGGGGTGCTGCTCACGCCCCAGTTCGGCATGGCCATCCTCACCACCGAACAGAATCAGTCGATCCGCCTGCGCCTGAATGGCGAGGCGGTCAACGGTTGGCAGCTGCTTGCGCTGGAACAGCGCACCGCGACGGTCAGCGGCCCAGGCGGCGTGCAGAACCTGGAGCTGCCGGTGTTCAACGGGCAGGGTGGGGAGCCGCCCACCGTACTGGGCAGCACCGCCGCAGGCGCAGACGGGAGTGCCAGCGCCAGCGCCAGCGCGGCCGCCCGCCCGCCGTCGGTGGTGCCGGCACCGCCGCCAGCGCTCACGCCGCCCAGCCCGGGTGCGCAGGTCCCCGCCGCGCGTGCAACAACCGGCGATGCCACCGCCGCGCCCACGCCGCAAGGGCCCAGCGAAGACCAGATGAAGGCCATCCGCGAGCGCATCCAGGCGCGCCGCCAGCAATTGCAGCAGCAACAGTCGCAGCGCCCGCCCGCGGGCGGTTCCAGCCAGAACCCTTAGAGTGAACGCATGACACTGCGCTTTTTCCCCCTGTCTTTCGCCGCCGCCCTGCTCGTGGGCTGCGCCACGGTCCCCGCACCGGAGGTCCGCCGTGACGCGGTGCTCGACGGTACCCACCAGGTCGTGGCCGGCGACGGTTCGCATGCCGGCGTGGCGGCCGAACCGCTGGGGGCCGAGGGGACGCCGCAGGCCGTGATCCGGCGCGGCACCGGGACCATGATCAACCGCAGCGCGGCCGCGGCGCCGCAGCCGTCGTTGTCCAATGCCGCCAGCGGCAATGCCACGTTCAACTTCGAAGGCGAATCGGTGCACGCGGTGGTCAAGGCGATCCTCGGCGATTTCCTCGGCCAGAACTACGTGATCGCCCCGGGCGTGCAGGGCACGGTGACGCTGGCCACGCCGCGGCCGGTGTCCTCCGCGCAGGCCCTGAACCTGCTGGAGATGGTGCTGGGCTGGAACAACGCGCGCATGGTCTTCAGCGCGGGCCGCTACAACATCGTGGCCGCCGACCAGGCCCTGGCCGGCACCGTGGCGCCGAGTACCGCGCCGGCCGCCAACGCGCGCGGCTTCGAGGTGCGCGTGGTGCCGCTGCAGTTCATTTCCGCCACCGAAATGAAGAAAGTGCTCGAGCCGTATGCGCGGCCGAACGCGATCGTCAACGTGGACAGCGGCCGCAACGTGATCACCCTGGGCGGCACCCGCAGCGAGCTGGAAAACTACCTGCGCACGGTGGAGATCTTCGATGTCGACTGGCTCTCGGGCATGTCGGTGGGCGTGTTCCCGATCCAGTCCGGCAAGGCCGAACAGGTCGCGGCGGACCTGGAAAAAGTATTCGGCGAGGAGAGCAGGACGCCCAGCGCCGGCATGTTCCGCTTCCTGCCGCTGGAAAACGCCAACGCGGTGCTGGTCATCACCCCGCAGGTGCGCTACCTCGATCAGATCCAGCAGTGGCTGGACCGCATCGATACCGCCGGCGGCAGCGCACGGCTGTTCTCCTACGAACTGCGCTACGTGAAAGCCAAGGACCTGGCCGAACGCCTGGCCGAAGCCTTCGCCAGCGAGAACAGCCGCGGCAGCCGCTCCAGTGCATCGCTGGCACCGGGCGCCACCCAGATGGATATCGGCAGCCGGGACACCAACAGCAGCGCGCTCAACAACAACACCACCGGCAACGGCAACGGCAACGGCAGCAGCCGCGGCGGCGTGGGGGACGGCACGTTGAGCCTGCCCCAGCGCCAGAACGGCAACGCCAGCTTCAGCCTGGAAGTGCAGGGCGACAGCGTCGGTGTTTCAGCGGTGGAAGAAACCAATACGCTGCTGGTGCGCTCCACGCCGCAGGCCTGGCGCTCGATCCGCGAAGTGATCGAGAAGCTGGACGTGATGCCGATGCAGGTGCATATCGAAGCGCAGGTGGCCGAGGTCTCGCTGACCGGCGACCTCAGCTACGGCGTCAACTGGTTCTTCGAACAGGCCGTGGCCACCGGCAAGACCGAAAGCGGCATCGATCTGCCCAGCGCGCTGGGCCGTTCGATCTGGGGCAGCATCTCCGGCACCGTCGGCAGCGGCGGCGTGGGCTGGACCTTCCTGGGCAACAACGCCGCCGCGGTGGTCAGCGCGCTGGACAAGGTCAGCAACCTGCGCCTGCTGCAGACGCCCTCGATCTTCGTGCGCAACAACGCCGAAGCCACGCTCAACGTGGGCACCCAGATCCCGATCAACTCGGTCTCGGTCAATACCGGGGTCGGCGGCGACAACACCTACAGCCAGGTGCAGTACCTCGATACCGGCGTGATCCTGAAAGTGCGCCCGCGCATCACCCGCGATGGCGTGGTGTTCCTGGACATCGTGCAGGAAGTCAGCTCGGCCGGCGCGATCCCGACCGGCTGCGATCCCACCCGCACCACCTGCAACCCGCCGATCAACACCCGCAAGATCTCCACCGAAGCGGCCGTGCAGAGCGGTGACACCATCATGCTGGCGGGGCTGATCACCAACAGCGACGAAGACGGCGCCAACGGCGTGCCGGGGCTGAGCCGGATCCCGGTGCTGGGCGCGTTGTTCGGGCGCAAGACGCAGAACACCGGGCGCTCGGAAGTGATCGTGCTGCTGACCCCGACGATCGTCCGCAACGCCCAGGAATCGCGCAGCCTGACCGACGAGTACAGCAACCGCTTCCGGGCGATGGAGCCGTTCCCGGCGCCCAAGGCGCAGCGCTGAGCCCACCGCGCCGATGCCATCGCCTTCGCCGTCGCCGTCTTGCTACGCTGCCGGCAACCAGGGGAGCCAGCCATGAGACAGCACAGCGGCGGTAGCGGCGGCACGGGGGGGCGATGAACAGCGTGGTGCTGTTGCCGATCGGCGTGGACGATGCCGCGCTGGACGGGTGCCTGGCCGCGCTTGAGGCGGGCACGCCGGCCGGCACGTCAGTCTGGCTGGCCGACGATGGCCAGGCCGGGCCGCGCGCCCAGGCCGTGATCGCCCACTGGCTGGCGCAGACCCGGCTGCAGGCCGAGTACACCCGGCGTGCGCGCGCCATCGGCGAAGTGGCCCATCTGGATGAAATGCTGGCCGCGTGCGCCGGCGCGGACGTGGCGGTGCTTGCCCCGGACGCCCTGCCTGCGCCGGGCTGGCTGCAGCAACTGGAGGCGTGCTTCGCCCGCGACGCCGCGATCGGCTCGGCCACGCCCTGGAGCAACGCCGGTGAAACCGCTGCATGGCCGCGCCTGGGCGAGATCAACCCGCTGCCGGCCGGGCACGACCTGCCGGCGCTGGCCCAGGCCTGCGCCGGCCTGCCGCCGCTGCATCCCGAGCTGCCCTCGGCGGTGACCCACGCGGTGCTGCTGCGGGGCAATGCGCGGCGCAAGGCCGGGGGCCTGGATGCGCACAGCTATGCCTCCTGGAACGCGGCGCTGATCGACCTGAGCCTGCGCATGGCCGGGCTCGGCTGGCGCAACGCGCTGTGCGAAACCGCGTTCGTCGGCCGCGCCGACGAGGGCATCGCCGCCGAGGGCGACATGGACGCGCTGGCCACCCGCTGGCCGGGCTGGCAGCCGCGGCTGGCCGGGTTCCTGATGCACGATCCGCTGCAGCAGGCGCGCACGCTTCTGCAGCAGCGGCATGCGCAGGCGATAATGCCCCGGGCGCAGGGCGATCTGTTCGTGTCGCCTGCCACTGTCGCCCCGGAGCCGCCTGTTTGAGCCAGTCCATTGCCGCCATCATCGTCAGCTACCAGAGCGCCAGCACGCTCGATGCCTGCCTGACGCGCCTGCGCGCGGCGCAGGACGTCAGCCAGATCCGGGTAGTCGACAACGGCTCCACCGACGGCACCCTGGAGATCGTGCAGCGCCATGCCAGCACCGATCCGCGCGTGCGCTTCATCGCCAACCCGGACAACCCCGGCTTCGCCGCGGCCAACAACCAGGGCGCCGCCGACAGCGATGCACCGTGGCTGGCCTTCATCAATCCGGACCTGCTGGTGGCCGCCGATACGCTGGCGCAGCTGCGCGCGCGCGCGGTCGCGCTGGGCGACTGCCTGCTGGGCGTGGAGCAGGTCGATGAGGCCGGCCAGCCCGATGCGGCCGTGCGCCGCCGCGATCCCGATTTCGCGTTGATGCTGCGCCATCCCGGGCAGGGCGCGCGGCTGGCGATCCCCGCCGATCCGGCCCAGCCGCTGCAGGTGGTGCCGGCCTTGTCCGGGGCGCTGCTGCTGATGCCGCGCACGCTGTTCGCCCGGCTCGGTGGCTGGGATGCCGGTTACCGCCTGCATGCCGAAGACCTGGACCTGTGCCGGCGCGCGCGCGAGGCCGGCGCGGTGGTGGCCATCGCCAACGATCTGCAGGTGACCCACGTGCGCGGCGTCTCCAGCCGCGCGCGGCCGTTCTTCGTGGAGTGGCACAAGCACCGCGGGCTGTGGCGGTATTTCCGCCGCTTCGAAGCCCCGCAGCGCAGCGTGGCCGTGCAGGCCGCGGTATGGGCGGCGATCTGGGCCCATGCCGCCGCCCAGGTGCCACGCCTGCTGCGCATCCGATAGGGCCCGGCGCCGGTCGTGCCCACCGCGCTGCCCGGCGATCGGCGCACAGGCGCATAATCGACGCATGATCATCCAGTCCCTGCTCGACACCGACCTGTACAAATTCACCATGATGCAGGCGGTGCTGCACCAGCATCCCGGCGCCCAGGTGCAGTACCGGTTCAAGTGCCGCACGCCCGGCATCGACCTGGCGCAGTTCATCGATCAGATCGATGCCGAAATCGACCACCTGTGCACGCTGCGCTTCAGCACCGAAGAGCTGGACTACGTGCGCGGGCTGCGGTTCGTCAAACCGGATTTCGCCGATTTCCTCGGCCTGTTCCACCTCGATCGCAAGTACATCGCGCTGCGCCCGTCGGCCACCGTCGCCGGCGAGATCGAGCTGGACATCACCGGCCCGTGGCTGCACACCATCCTGTTCGAAGTGCCGCTGCTGGCGATCATCAACGAGGTCTGGTTCCGCAACACCACGACCGCCGATTTCGCCGAGGGCGAACGCCGGCTGCAGGCCAAGACCGCGCTGCTGCGCGATACGCCCGGCTTCGAGCTGTGCCGCATCGCCGATTACGGCAGCCGCCGCCGCTACTCCCGCGCGTGGCATGGGCGCATGCTGCCGATGCTGCGCGATGCGCTGGGTGCGCAGTTCGTGGGCACCAGCAACGTGCACTTCGCGCGCCTGTACGGCATGACCCCGCACGGCACCATGGCCCACGAATACCTGCAGGCCTTCCAGGCGCTGGGCCCGCGGCTGCGTGATTCGCAGGTGGCCGCGCTGGAATCGTGGGCGCGCGAATACCGGGGCGACCTGGGCATCGCCTTGTCCGACGTGGTCGGGCTGGACGCGTTCCTGCGCGATTTCGACATGTACTTCTGCAAGCTGTTCGATGGCGTGCGGCATGATTCCGGCGACCCGTTCGCGTGGGGCGACCGGATGCTGGCGCACTTCAACGCGCGCCGGGTCGATCCGCGCAGCAAGGTGCTGGTCTTCAGCGACGGGCTGAACATCGAAAAAGTCATGCAGTTGTTCGACTACTTCCGCGGCCGTTGCCAGGTCGCCTTCGGGGTGGGTACGCACCTGACCAACGACCTCGGGCCGACCCCGCTGAACATCGTGATCAAGATGGTCCGCTGCAACGGGCAGCCGGTGGCCAAGCTGAGCGATTCGCCCGGCAAGAGCATGTGCGACGACCCCGGCTACCTGTCCTACCTGCGCCAGGTGTTCGAGCTGCCGGTCGAGGGCTGACGAGGCCCCCGCCGGAGCGGCGGGCCACCCCGCACGGGGCAGGGGTGACGCGGGAGGGCAGGAAGCGACCGCCCGCGCCCGCTATGCAGGGCAACGAGATGTGCCACAATAATGTGGGGCGTAGTTCACACTTTTGACCGACATCGATGCCGGTGAATGCCTTCTTGTGCCCCCTCTGCATCGTAGTTCGTCTAGGCATACCGGATGAATTCATCAGATCTGCTCGACTACTACCGTCAACAGGCGTGCTCACGCCAATGGCGTGGCTTCCTGGTTGCGCTCGCCGACGAGTTCGACAGCGCATTGTCGTCGGCCGAGCTGGAGCGCTTGATGAGCCGGATCGGCGAACGCTTCGGGCGTGCCCATCCGCTGCCGGCGGTGGAAACCCTGAGCGACCTGCAGGACGCGGCCAACGCGGTCTGGTCATCGACCGACTGGGGGCGCGTGAAGTTTGACGAGCAGGCCGAACAGGTCCGGATCCAGCATGCAGCCTCGCCCCTGTCCACGGTGCTGGGTGCGCGGGTCGGCTGGGATACCGGCTTCCTGGAAGGCGTGTACCGCCAATGGTTCCGGGCCGCAGGCATGGTCTCGGTACTGGATATCCGCTGCATCCATAGCGATAAAACCGACGTAGCCATCTATACGCTCTCGCGCGTGTTCTGACTTTACCTCTCCCTCCGAAGGTGCCATGAACAAGCTCTTGCAAACCGCCGCCACGGGAGAAGACCACGACGACGTGGCCGGCCTCTTCCAGCGCCTGGGTGGACACGCGCAATCGCGCGGTTACCAGGATTTTTCCCATGATGAGGTCCGCGCCGCTGCGCCGCTGTCGGCCCCGCTGACGGACGCGGCGGTGGTGCCGCCGCCGGTGCCGGCCGACGCGTCGGCCACCGCCGGCGCCGAACCAGAGGCGTCCAGCGCGCCCGCGCCCGGGCCGGAGGCACCGGCCCCTCGCCCGCTTGCGGCGGTGCGCGAGCCCACGCCACTGGAGCTGATGTTCCTGCGGCTGGCCAAGGCGCCGGTCACCAGCCAGGGCCACAGCCCCCTGAGCCGGCTGCGCGAGAGCTGAAACCGCGCTGGTACCCGACCGCCCCGCCTCTCCAGGCAGGCGGGCGGTGCTGGCGGATGCAAGGGGTGCCGCGATAGCGGCCGTTGGGGAGAATCATGAGCAAGTCGTCCACCCCGCAAGGGGATGCCGTCCTGGCCCGTCTGGCGCAGCTTGCGCTGGCGGTCGGCGGTGCCATGTTGTTGGCCTTCGTGGTTGCCGTGCCGATGGAAGTCGGCCAGCAGTTCCTGTTCTCGGCGGTGGTGTTCCTGATCGCGCTGTGCCTGCGCAACCGCGAAAGCCGGTTGATCCCGCTGGTGCTGATGGGCATGTCGCTGACGATGTCCACGCGCTACATGTACTGGCGCCTGACCGAAACCATGGGCATGAGCAGCCTGGTCGACCTGACCCTGGGGCTGGGCCTGGTCGCGGCCGAGGTGTACGCCTTCGTGGTGCTGGTGCTGGGGTATTTCCAGGTGGCCTGGCCCCTGCACCGCAAGCCGATGCCGCTGCCCGAGGACCAGTCGCTGTGGCCCAGCGTGGACATCTACATCCCCACCTACAGCGAGCCGCTCTCGGTGGTGCGCACCACGGTGCTGGCCGCCACGGTGCTGGACTGGCCGGCCGACAAGCTCAACATCTACCTGCTCGATGACGGCCGCCGCGAGGACTTCCGCGCGTTCTGCGAACAGGTGGGCGTGCACTACATCACCCGCACCAACAACAACCACGCCAAGGCCGGCAACATCAATGCCGCGCTCAAGAAGACCCACGGCGAGTACGTCGCCATCTTCGACTGCGACCACATCCCGACCCGTTCGTTCCTGCAGATGTCGATGGGCTGGTTCCTGCACGACCCGAAGATGGCGGTGGTGCAGACGCCGCATTACTTCTTCTCGGCCGATCCGTTCGAACGCAATCTGGGCACCTTCGGCCGCGTGCCCAATGAGGGCGAGCTGTTCTACGGCCTGCTCCAGGACGGCAATGACCAGTGGAACGCCACGTTCTTCTGCGGCTCCTGCGCGGTGATCAAGCGCGGCCCGCTGGAGGAAGTGGGCGGGGTGGCGGTGGAGACCGTCACCGAGGATGCGCACACCGCGATCCGCCTGCATCGCGCCGGCTACCGCAGCGCCTACATCCCGGTGCCGCAGGCGGCCGGGCTGGCCACCGAAAGCCTGTCGGCGCATGTCGGCCAGCGCATCCGCTGGGCGCGTGGCATGGCCCAGATCATGCGCGTGGACAACCCGATGTTCGCCCGTGGCCTGAGCCTGGTGCAGCGGCTGTGCTACACCAACGCGATGCTGCACTTCTTCTACGGGCTGCCGCGGATCATCTTCCTGACCGCACCGCTGGCGTTCCTGTTCTTCGGCGCGCACGTGATCCATGCCTCGGCGCTGATGATCCTGGCCTACGCGCTGCCGCACATCGTGATGGCCAACCTGACCAACCTGCGCATCCAGGGCCGCCACCGCCACCTGCTGTGGAACGAGGTGTACGAGACCACGCTGGCCTGGTACATCCTGCGCCCCACGCTGATGGCCGTGCTCAATCCGAAGCTGGGCAAGTTCAACGTGACCGCCAAGGGCGGCCTGGTGCAGCGCAGCTACTTCGATGCGCAGATCGCGCGACCGTACCTGCTGTTGCTGCTGCTGAACGTGGCCGGCGTGGTCGCCGGCATCGCGCGGATGCTGACCGCCGATACCAGTGGCGAGGTCAACACCATCTGGTTGAACCTGGGGTGGACCGTCTACAACATGATCATGCTCGGTGCGGTGATCGCCACCTCCAGCGAGCAGCGGCAGATCCGCCGCGCGCATCGGGTGCCGTTGAACATGCGCGCGATCCTGCACCTGCCCGATGGCCAGGCGTTGCCGTGCCGGACCCTGAACTTCTCCACCGGGGGCATGGCGATCCGCCTGGATACCGCCCAGCCGCTGCAGCCGGGCACCCGGGTCGAAATCGAGCTGGCCCACCGCCAGCGCAGCCAGCGCCTGCCGGCCGAAGTGCGGCACGACCGCGACGACCAGGGGGTGAGCATCCAGTTCGGCGAACTCGACCTGGAACAGGAGCGCTGGCTGGTCACCTCCACCTTTGCCCGTGCCGACATCTGGGTGTCGCTGTGGGGCCGGCATGACCGCGACACCTTCCTGCGTTCCACCACCGATGTCCTGAAGGCCAGCATGCGCGGCTTCCACCGCCTGGGCCAGTTCGTCCTTTCCGGAGGGCGCAAGGATGGCCCCTCCACGCCGCGCACCGGAGATTCCGCATGACCCGCCGTGTCCGTTTCCCCTCCCGCCCGATGCGCCTGCGCCGGCCCCCGGCTGCCGTGGTGGCCTTCGCCCTGACCCTGCTGTGCGGTGGGGTGTACGCGCAGGATCCGGCGGCATCCGCCGCGGCGCCGGTGGCCCCGGGCAGTGCGCCCCTGGCAGCGCCGGCCACCGCCGCCAGCGCGGGGGCGCGGCAGAGCCGGGCCACGCTCAAGCAGCTCGGCATCGATTACGAGATCACCCTGCGCGGCGTGCAGGGCACCGCCGGGGTGCCGTTCTCGATCCGCAATGACCAGGTCGTGGACCGTGCCGCGCTGCACCTCAAGTACAGCTATTCGCCGGCGCTGCTGCCCGATCTGTCGCACCTGAAAGTGACGGTCAACGATGTGACCGTGGCGACCCTGCCCACGCCGGCCGACCAGGCCGGGCGGGTGATCGAGCGCGACATCGATATCGATCCGCGCATGATCATCGATTACAACCGGATCAACCTGCAGTTGATCGGCCACTACACGCGCGAATGCGAAGACCCGGACCACAGCAGCCTGTGGGCCAACATCGACAGCGCCAGCTATCTGGAACTGGGCTGGGTACCGCTGCAGCTGACCAACGATCTGTCGCTGCTGCCGGTGCCGTTCTTCGATGCGCGCGATACCCGCCGGCTGGAGCTGCCGTTCGTGTTCACCGGTCAGCCGGGGCAGGGCACGCTGCAGTCGGCCGGCATTGTCTCCTCGTGGTTCGGCGCACTGGCCGGCTACCGGGGCGCACTGTTCCCGGCCTCGATCGACAGCGTGCCGCTGGAAGGCAACGCCGTGGTCGTGGCCACACCGCGCAATCCGCCGGCCGGGCTGAGCCTGCCCGAGGTCAGCGGCCCGACCCTGGCCGTGGTGGCCAACCCCAACGATCCCAACGGCAAGCTGCTGCTGGTGCTGGGCCGCGACGACGCCGAACTGCGCACCGCCGCCACCGCGCTGACCCTGGGCGCGCCGCTGTCGGGCCCGACGGCCAGCATCGGCGAGCTGAAGGAGATCGCGCCCCGCAAGCCCTACGATGCGCCGAACTGGATCCCCAGCGACCGCCCCGTACGCGTGGCCGAACTGGTCCAGCAGACCCGCGAGCTCAACGTGGTCGGCTACCACCCCGACCTGATCCGGATCGGCCTGCAGCTGCCGCCGGACCTGTTCACCTGGCGCCGCGACGGCATTCCGCTGGATCTGCGCTACCGCTACACGCTGCCCGAAGGCGCCGACAAATCCGCGTTGAACATCAGCATCAACGATGCGTTCGTGACCACCCTGCCGTTGAACGGCCTGCCGCAGGCGCGCTCGGTGGCCGACCTGCTGTGGAACAAGTTCAGGGCCCCCGGCGCGATGCCGGTGCGGCAGAAGCTGCTGCTGCCGACCGGCCCGTTCTCCTCCAACAGCCAGCTGCGCTTCCACTTCTTCTTCGATCGCCCGCAGGCGGCCGAATGCAAGAACACGTTCCCGGATGTGTCGGCCTCGATCGATGACGATTCCAGCATCGACCTGTCCGGCTTCGACCACTACATGGCGATGCCGAACCTGGCCGCGTTCGGCAATGCCGGCTTCCCGTTCACGCGCATGGCCGACCTGTCCGAAACGGTGCTGGTGCTGCCCGATGCGCCCTCGGCCGACGATGTCGGCAACGTGCTGACCCTGCTTGGCCGGATGGGCGCGTCCACCGGCTACCCGGCGCTGCGCAGCCGCATCATCCAGGCCAGCCAGGTCGGCGACCATGCCGACCAGGACCTGGTCGTGCTCGGCTCGCGTCGCAGCCAGCCGCTGTACACCCAGTGGGCCGCGCAGCTGCCGGTGGGCGGCACGGCCACCGCGCGTCGTTTCAGCCTGACCGACTGGGCCGCCGAGCACATGCCGGCGTTCCTGTCGCCCGATGCACGCCGCACCGACCTGCCCACCCTGGCCGAGGTGACGGTGCGCCCGGAGGCCGGCGACGTGGTACTGATGGGCTTCGAATCGCCCCTGCGCAAGGGCCGCAGCGTGGTGGCGGTGATGGCCGAGGATCCGGCCCAGGTCAACCGCCTGTTCGAGGCCTGGTTCGATCCGCAGCGCCTGCGTGACTTCCAGGGAAGCGTGGTGCTGCTGCAGAAGGACACCGTGCGCAGCCTGGGCGGCAACCAGAGTTACTACGTCGGCCACCTGCCGCCGCTGACCTGGCTGCGCTGGTATTTCTCGCAGAGTCCGCTGCTGCTGGCGGGGCTGGTCGGGCTGGGGGCGCTGCTGCTGGCGCTGATCGCACGCTGGCTGCTCAAGCGCAACGCACGCGCCCGCATCGGGATGTCCGGCTGAGCATGCACGCCCCGTCCGACCCTGCAGCGCTGCACGCACGCCGGCAGTTCCTGCGCATGCTCGCCGCGACCGCGGCGGCGGCGGCCCTGCCGCTGTCGGCGGCGCCGCCGGTCTGCGGTACGCCGTGGCGTGAGTGGCGCGCCTTCGTCGATCGGCACATCGAGTCGGAAGGGCGCGTCGTCGATTTCGTCAATGCCGATCTGCGCAGTACCTCCGAATCGCAGTCCTACGGCCTGTTCTTCGCGCTGGTGGACAACGATCCGGTGCTGTTCGACCGCATCCTGGCCTGGACCCGGCGCCACCTGTGCCGGGGCCGCGCCGATCTCAACCTGCCCGCCTGGCTGTGGGGCCGGGACGCCGAGGGCCAATGGCGGGTGCTGGACGACAACACCGCCGCCGATGGCGAGCTGTGGATCGCCTATGCCTTGCTGGAAGCCGGCCGGCTGTGGAAGCGGCCCGGCCTGGTCGAAGCGGGCAAGCAGACGCTGGCGCTGATCCGCAGTGCCGAAGTGGTGCAGCTGCCGGGCTTCGGGCCGATGCTGCTGCCGGGCAAGCGCGGCTTCGTGCAGCCGGGGCGCTGGACGCTCAATCCGTGCTACCTGCCGTTGTTCGTGCTGCGCCGCTTCGCCGCGGTCGATCCGCGCGGCCCGTGGAATGCGCTGGCCGAGCGCAGCGTCGCGATGATCCGCGCCAGCGCACCGGCCGGGTTCGCGGCCGACTGGATCGCCTGGAACGGAACCGCCTTCGTGGTCGATCCGGCCAAGGGCGCGACCGGCAGCTACGACGCGATCCGCTGTTACCTGTGGGCGGGCCTGACCGATCCGGCCGATCCGCTGCGGCGCGGGCTGCTGGAGGCGCTGCCGGGCCCGGCCGGCATGCTGCGCAGCCAGGGCGGGTTCGCCGAGAAGATCGACACCCGCCGTGGCGTTGGCAGCGGCACCCCGCCGGTGGGGTTCGCGGCCGCGCTGCTGCCGTATCTGAGTGCCCTCGGCCAGCCCGCGCTGGCCAAGGCCCAGCTGGCCCGGATTCCTGCCTCGGGCACCCTCAATTACTACGATCGCGCCCTTGTGCTGTTCGGCAAGGGATGGATGGATCGCCGCTACCGTATTGCTGCCGATGGGCGCCTGCTGCCCGCGTGGAGTTCGCCATGTTCCGTAAGACCCTGACACCCTTCTGCCTGGTCGGCCTGTGCGTGCTGACCGCGCCTGCGTTCGCGCAGAGCGCGGCCTCGACCCAGCAGCTGGTGAGCCAAGGCAATTACTGGCAGGACCAGGGCCGCGAAGACCTCGCCGCCGATGCCTGGCGCAAGCTGCTGGCGACCGATCCGAACCAGGCCGACGCCCTGCTCGGGCTGGGCATGATCGATCTCAACCAGGGCCGCCGCGCCGAGGCGCAGAAGCGCCTGCAGCAGCTGCAGGCCCGGCATCCCGCCGCGGCGCAGACCACCCGCCTGCGCATGGCGATGGGCGGCAGCGGCGGCGGCAACCAGCTGCAGGCTGCACGCCGCGCCGCAGCGGCCGGCCGTTATGTCGAAGCGGTCCGTGGCTATGACGAGGCGTTCGGCGCGGGCGGTCCGCCCAGCGATCTGGCGCTGGAGTACTACCAGGTGCTGGCCGGCACGCCGGAGGGCTGGGCGCGCGCACGCGATGGCCTGCGCCCGCTGGCCACCGGCGGCAACAACCCGGCCAGGCTGGCGCTGGCGCAGGTGCTGACCTACCGCGAACCCAGCCGCCGCGAAGGCATCGCGCAGCTGCGCACGCTCAGCCAATCCAACGACATCGCCGGGCCCGCGCGCGCCGCGTGGCGCCAGGCGCTGCTGTGGCTCAATGCCACCCCCGCCGATGCACCGCTGTATCAGGCCTTCCTGGCGGTGCAGCCCAACGACCGCGAAGTGGCGGCCAAGCAGGCCCAGCTGCGCGAGCAGGCCGTGGCCAGCCGCCCGGTGCCGGAAGACCCGAACCAGCGCCTGCTCGGCGAAGGCTTCCGCGCGCTGGACGGCAACAACCTGGCCCAGGCCGAAGCACGTTTCGCACAGGTGCTGCGCGCGCGCCCGCGCGATGCCGACGCCCTGGGCGGGCTGGGCTCGGTGCGGCTGCGCCAGGAACGGTTCGGCGAAGCCAATGAACTGCTGCGTCCGGCGGCGGCGATCAACGGCAAGTGGCGCCGCGCCGCCGATGCCGCGCGCTACTGGCTGACCCTGCAGGAGGTCCGCCGCCAGCCCGGCAACGATGCGCTGGCGCGTGTGCAGCAGGCCATCGCACTGCAGCCGCGCGAGCCGGCCGGCTACGTGGCCCTGGCCGAACTGCAGAGCGGGACCGAATCGGCGGCCGCCGAACGCAGTTACCGCAAGGCACTGGAACTGGAGCCCGGCAATGCCGGCGCGCTGCAGGGCCTGGTCGGCCTGCTCGGACGGCTGGGCCGTGCCGATGAAGCGGCGGCGCTGTTCGACCGGCTGACCCCGGCGCAGCAGGAAAGCGCCGGTGGCCAGGCCGTGCTGCGCGCCAACCTCGCCCGCGCCCGCGCGCAGCAGGCGCTCGCCGCCGGCAGCATCGAGATGGCCCAGATCGAACTGGAGGATGCGCTGCTGGTGCAGCAGCGCGACCCGTGGCTGCGGCTGGAACTGGCGCGCCTGTACCAGCGCGCCGGTCGCCCGGACCAGGCCACGGCCGTGATCGAAGGCCTGCGCGCGCTGGACGACAGTTCCGCGCAGTCGCTGTATGCGCAGGCCTTGTTCGCGCAGGAAAGCGGCGACGGGCCGCGTGCCTATGCGCTGATCGAACGGATCCCGGCCGCAGCGCGCGATGCCGAGATGCGCGCGCTGCACGATACCGCGTGGGTGCAGGTGCAGGCCGCGCAGGCGCGCGCACTCGTGCAGCGCCAGCGCACCGGTGAAGCCCAGCTGCTGCTGGCCCGCGCCGAAGCCGCCCTGGGCGACCGGGTCAAGCAGCCGGCCATCGTGGCCGCACTGGCCGGTGCCTATGCTGATATCGGCAGCCAGCAGCGCGCGCTGGTGCTCGCCCAACGCCTGATGGACGGCGAACCCAGCGTCGAAAACCGCCTGCAGTACGCCTCCGTTGCGCTGCGTGCCGGGCGCGATGGGGAAGTGGCGGCGATCCTGCGCCAGCTGGCCGAGGCCCCGATGTCCGCGGCGCAGCAGACCCAGTACGACGATCTGCGCAGTGGCTACGTGCTGCGCCAGGTCGATGCGCTGCGCGAGCTCGGCAATCTGGAGGGCGCCTATGCGGTGCTCGCCCCGGCACTGGCCGAACACCCCCAGGACCCGCGCAACATCGCGGCACTGGCGCGGCTGTACGCCGGCGCCGGCGACCATGGCCAGGCACTGGCGCTGTACCAGCAGCAACTGCAGCTGGCCCCGGGCGATCTGGATGCGATGGTCGCCGCGGCCGGCAGTGCGGCGGCGATGCGCGACATGGCGACCGCCGAACAGTACCTCGAGCGTGCGCTCAAGCAGGCCCCGGAATCCCCCGAGGTCCTGGCTGCGGCCGGCCGCGTCTATCGCGCAGCCGGCAAGAACCGCCGCGCCGAAAGCTACTTCCGGGCTTCCCTGGCGGCCGCCGCACGCGGCGCCGGCCAGCTCGACAACGGCTACCCGGCGGCCAGCACGGCGGCGGCCGCGGGCGCCGGCAGTTTCAATCCGTTCGCCGGGCTGACCCGTGGCGGCGGCACGGCCGCCCTGCGCGATGGCGGCCTGCCGCTGCCGGCCGCGACCGCGCGCTTGGCGGCCACGCCGCTGGCACTCGACGCCGCGCCGCTGATCGCCGACGACGGCCTGCCGGCACCGGTCTCGGGTACGCCCGCGGCGGGCGACAGCGCGGGGCTGCCGCCGCCGGTGGCCCGCAGCGCGCGCCCGCTGCCCGCCGCCACCGGGTCCTCCGCAGCTGCCTCGCGCACTACCGCGCTCGGCCCGTTGCCGGCGGCCACCACCGGCAACAGCGTGCTCGACGAACTGCGCGCGCTGAAGGCCGAGAACAGCAGCAGCCTGGCGGTCGGTGCGGCCTACCGCACCCGTGCCGGTGATCCCGGCATGGGCCAGCTGGACGATCTGCAGGTGCCGATGGAAGGCCAGTTCGCGATCGGCGACGGCAAGCTGACCGTCGCCCTCACCCCGGTCGTGCTGGACGCCGGCCAGCCGGAGCAGCGCTATGCCGATGCCAGCCGCTTCGGCGGCGGCCCGCAGGCAGCGCTGGCCGGTGCGCTGGCCGCCGATCGCACCCCGGTCGATGACCTGATCGGCTCGTCGCTGTACCAGACGCTGCTGACCCGGGGCGAAAGCAACGCCACCCGCAACCTGATCTACGACCGCGCGCTGGACAACGGCCGCTACCAGGAGCTGTTCAACCAGACCGACGGTGCGCTGAGCCAGGCCGAACGCCGCGCGGCGGCGCTGGAGCTGCTGTTCGCCGATCCGTTGCCCAGCTACATCCTCAACCGCGATCTGGCCAACACCCCGATCAGCGATATCGCCGGCCAGGTGCTCGGCAACGCCAGCCTGCTGCGTGGCCTGACCGCGGCCGAACAGGCCCAGCTCAAGACGCTGGCCCAGGGCGGTGGCGGCGCGCAGACGCCGCAGGCGTTCCAGGACACGCTGTATGCGATGGTCGCCAACGCGGCCGGCGCGCAGCGGATCGGGGCGCAGGACGCCAGCGGCGCCGGCGTGTCGGTGGGCTACGAACGCGGGGGGTTGCGCGCCGATGTCGGCAGCACGCCGCTGGGCTTCGATGAGACCCGGATCGTCGGCGGCATCGGCTATCGCGGCCAGATCGGCGACAGCCTGACCTGGTCCGGTGAAGCCTCGCGACGTGCGGTGAGCGACAGCCTGCTGTCCTTCGCCGGCGTCGAGGATGCCCGCAGCGGGCTGCGCTGGGGCGGGGTGACCGCCAGCGGGGCCAAGCTTGCGGCGACCGTGGACAACGGCCAGATCGGCGGCTATGCCAGCGCGGCCTGGCATCGCCTGGAAGGCGAGAACGTGGCCGACAACGACCGCCAGGAACTGGGCGTGGGCGTGTACGTGCATGCGCTGGAAACCGCCAACCAGTCGTTGACCGCCGGCCTGAACCTGACCGCGATGCAGTACGACCGCAACCTCAGCGGTTTCACGTACGGCCACGGCGGGTACTTCAGCCCGCAGCGCTATCTGGATGTCGGGTTCCCGGTGCACTGGAACGGCCGCACCGACAGCGGGCGGGTGGCCTGGCAGCTCGATACCAGCGTCGGCGTGCAGCATTTCAAGGAAGACGCCGCGGCGTACTTCCCGAACGACCCGGGCATGCAGCAGGCGGCCTACGAGGCCGCGTCGATGGCAGCGCTGCTCGGCCTGACCACTGAGTATGTGGACCCGGTGTACAGCGGCCAGACCAAGACCGGGGTCTCCTACAACCTCAGCGCGGCCGCGGAATGGCAGCTGTCGTCGCAGTTGTTCCTCGGCGGGCGCATGGAATTCAACAACGCCCGCGATTACCGCCAGTTCGGCACCAGCCTGTACCTGCGCTTCCTGCTCGACCGCCTCGGCGCCGGGCTGGGCAAGCAGCCGCAGCCGCTGCGTTCGCCGTACATGCCCGGACAATGACCGCCGCGCCGCGCGCCGCCGGGCAGGGTTTACCTGGCGGGCGCCGTGCGGCAGGCTGGTCGCGCCCCCGTTTACCGAAGGCAGCCCCCGCGTGACCGATTCCCGCTCTTTCCGTCCGATGCGCCGGCGGCTGCTGCAGGCCCTGGCGGTCTCGCCGCTGCTGGCCTGTTCGGCCAATGGCCCGGCCCGCGGTCCCGGCCCCTGGACGGCCTGGCAGGTGATGCGTGCCTCCAGCGTGACCCCGGACGGGCGCATGGTCGACCACAACAACACCGACCTGCGCTCCACCTCCGAGGGGCAGTCGTACGCGCTGTTCTTTGCCCTGGTGGACAACGATCAGCCCTTGTTCGACCGCATCCTGCGTTGGACCGAGGACAATCTCGCCGGGGGCAGCATGGCCCGGCGCCTGCCCGCGTGGCTGTGGGGGCGCGATGGCGCCGCCGGTGCGTGGAAGGTGCTGGACGACAACCCGGCCAGCGATTCGGATGTGTGGCTGGCCTATACCCTGCACGAAGCGGCACGGCTGTGGAAACGGCCGGCGCTGCGCCAGACCGCCGAGGCGATGCTGGCCGCGATCCAGGCGCGCGAACTGACCGATGTGCCCGGGCTGGGCACGATGCTGATGCCGGGGCCGAGCGGGTTTGCGACCGGCGATACCTGGCGTTTCAATCCCAGCTACGTGCCGCTGCCGCTGCTGCGCCGCTTCGCTGCACTGGACGCCACCGGACCGTGGACCACGTTGATCGGCAACAGCCTGCGGCTGCTGCGCGATACCGCGCCGCACGGCTTCGCCCCGGATTGGACGGCCTGGCGCGACGGCGGCTTCATCGCCGATCCGGACAAGGGCGCGATCGGCAGCTACGACGCGATCCGCTGTTACCTGTGGGCCGGCATGACCGCGCCCTCGGATCCGGATGCTGCGCCGTTGCTGGCGGCGCTGCACGGGCCGTTGAGTGCGCTGCACGCGGGCCAGCCGATGCCGGAGAAGGTCGATACCCGCACCGGCCGCGGCGAAGGCACCGGCAATGACGGCTTCAAGGCGGCGCTGGTGCCCTACCTGCAGGCGCAGGGCGAGGCGGGCCTGGCCAAGAGCCTGGCGGCGGGACTGCCCACCCCGGACCAGCAGCGGGCCGCCGCGCCGAACTACTATTCACAGGTCTTGAGCCTGTTCGCGATCGGCTGGTACGAAGGCCGCTACCGCTTTGCCGGCGATGGCCAGCTGACGCCGGCCTGGGCGCAAGCGGCCCGCTGAGCGGCGTGCGGCACCGGCCGCGGCGGGGCACGCGGCGGGGGCTTACTCCAGCGCGTAGCGCAGCACGAACAACCCGGCCACCAGCCACACCGCCGGATGCACTTCGCGCCAGCGCCCGGTGCCGGCCTTCAGTACCGCATACGCGATGAAGCCGAACGCCAAGCCATTGGCGATGGAGTAGGTGAACGGCATCGCCAGCGCACACAGCGCGGCCGGCACCGATTCGGTCAGGTCGCCCCAGTCCACGTCCACCAGTTCGCGCAGCATCAGCCCGGCCACGAACAGCAGGGCCGGGGCGGTGGCATAGCCGGGCACCATCGCCGCCAGCGGCGAGAACAACAGGGCGGCCAGGAACAGCGCCGCAACGACCAGTGCGGTCAACCCGGTGCGGCCACCGGCCTGCACGCCCGAGGCACTCTCGGCGAAGGCGGTGGTGCTGCTGGTGCCCAGCAGCGAGCCGGCCACGATCGCCGTGCTGTCGGCCAGCAGCGCACGACCGAAGCGCTTCGGCGCGCCGGGCAGCTTCAGCAGCCCCGCGCGGCCGACCACGCCGTACAGCGTGCCGGTGGCATCGAACACTTCCACCAGCACGAACACCAGCACCACCTGCAGCAGCACCGCGATCGGCGCGCCGCCGTCGTGGTGCAGCAGGCCGGGCAGGTCCAGCTGCAGGAAGGTCGGGGCCAGGCTGGGCGGCAGCGAGATCAGCCCCTGGAACTGCACATCGCCGAGCAGCCAGGCAGCGCCGGTGACGGCCAGAATCCCGATCAGGATCGCGCCGCGCACCTTGCGCGCTTCCAGAATGGCGATCAGCAGGAAGCCGGCCAGCGCCAGCAGCGGCGGGGCGGTGTTGAGCGGGCCGAGCGCGACCAGGGTGTCGGTGTTGGCGATGATCACGCCGGATTTCTGCAGCGCGATGATCGCCAGGAACAGGCCGATGCCGGCCACGATCGCCGCCCGCAGCGAGGGCGGGATGCCGGCCACCAGCCAGGCGCGTACGCCGGTCAGCGACAGCACCAGGAACACCAGGCCGGAAATGAATACCGCGGCCAGCGCCTGCTGCCACGGCAGGCCGGCGGCGCCGACCACGGTGAAGGCGAAGAACGCATTCAAGCCCATGCCCGGGGCCATGCCGACCGGGAAGTTGGCTGCGAACGCCATCACCAGCGAACCCAGCGCGGCGGCCAGGCAGGTGGCGACGAACACCGCGCCCGGGTCCATGCCGGTGGTGGCCAGGATGTCCGGGTTGACGAAGACGATGTAGGACATCGTCAGGAAGGTGGTCAGGCCGGCCAGCAGTTCGGTGCGCACGGAGGTGCCGTGCTGCTGCAGCTGGAACAGGCGCTCGGGGAGGGACATGGCGGAACTCTCGTGGTGGCCCGAAGCAAACGGCCGCGCAGTGCGCGGCCGTTCTTTTCTTACTTCAGCGCCTTGAAGCGCAGTCGCTTCGGCGCGGCGTCGTCGCCCATGCGGCGGCGCTTGTCTTCTTCGTACTCGCGGTAGTTGCCCTGGAAGAACTCCACGTGCGAATCGCCTTCGAAGGCCAGGATGTGGGTCGCGATGCGATCCAGGAACCAGCGGTCATGCGAAATCACGAAGGTGTTGCCCGGGAACTCCAGCAGCGCATCTTCCAGCGCACGCAGGGTTTCGATGTCCAGATCGTTGGACGGTTCATCGAGCAGCAGCACGTTGCCACCCTGCAGCAGGGTCTTGGCCATGTGCAGGCGGCCACGCTCACCACCGGACAGCGAACCGACCAGCTTCTGCTGGTCCTGGCCCTTGAAGTTGAAGCGGCCGATGTAGGCGCGCGACTGGATCTCGATGCCGTTGATGTTGAGGATGTCCAGGCCGCCGGCGATTTCCTGGAAGACGTTGTGGTTGCCTTCCAGCGCGTCGCGGCTCTGATCCACGTAGGACAGCTTGACGGTCGGGCCGACGGTGATTTCGCCCGAATCCGGCTTTTCCTGGCCGGTGATCATCTTGAACAGGGTCGACTTGCCGGCGCCGTTGGGGCCGATGATGCCCACGATCGCGCCGCCCGGCACCAGGAAGCTCAGTTCGTCGAACAGCAGACGGTCGCCGAACTTCTTGGAGACGTTCTTGAACTCCATCACCGATGCACCCAGGCGCTCGCCCGGCGGAATGAAGATTTCATTGGTCTCGTTGCGCTTCTGGTAATCGACCGACTGCAGTTCTTCCAGGCGGGCCAGACGGGCCTTGCCCTTGGTGCGGCCGCCCTTGGCGTTCTGGCGCGACCACTCCAGTTCCTTCTGGATCGCCTTCTGGCGGGACTTTTCCTGGTTGTCTTCCTGCTTCAGGCGCTCGTCCTTCTGCATCAGCCAGTCGGTGTAGTTGCCCTTCCACGGAATGCCGCGGCCGCGATCGAGTTCCAGGATCCACTCGGCGGCGTTGTCCAGGAAGTAGCGATCATGGGTGACCGCCACGACGGTGCCGGTGTAGCGGGCCAGGAACTGCTCCAGCCATTCCACGGACTCGGCGTCGAGGTGGTTGGTCGGTTCGTCGAGCAGCAGCATGTCCGGCTTCTGCAGCAGCAGGCGGCACAGCGCCACGCGGCGCTTTTCACCACCGGAGAGCTTGCCGATCACCGCATCCCACGGCGGCAGGCGCAGCGCATCGGCGGCCACGTCCAGCTGGTTTTCCAGGGTGTGTGCATCGCCGGCGGCGAGGATCGCCTCCAGGCGCTCCTGTTCCTTGGCCAGCTTGTCGAAGTCGGCGCCTTCCTCGGCATAGGCCAGATAGACGGCGTCCAGCTGGGCCTGGGCCTGCAGCACTTCGCCCACGCCTTCCTCGACCGCTTCACGCACGGTCTTGGTCGGGTCCAGCTCCGGTTCCTGGGCCAGGTAGCCGACCTTGATGCCGGCCTGCGGGCGGGCTTCGCCCTCGAAGTCGGTATCCACGCCGGCCATGATCTTGAGCACCGTGGACTTGCCGGCGCCGTTCAGGCCGAGCAGGCCGATCTTGGCACCGGGGAAGAACGACAGCGAGATGTCCTTGATGATCTGCCGCTTGGGCGGGACCACCTTGCTGACGCGGTTCATGGTGTAGATGTATTGCGAGGACATGAGCTCTCCGAAGGCGCAACCCTGCGCCCGTTCCATGCGGACCGGGGACAGATGGAAAAAGGGGTGCGCCGATTATAGCCGGAAGGGCCCGGCACTGCCGGAGACACCGGGCCACGGGGCTTGCCGCCACCTGAATGCGCGGTCAAAGCCCTTGATCTGGAAACCGTTTCCAGCCGGAAGCCGTTCAGACGCGATGCGCATGATGGAATCACCACCCACCCACGCGAGGCCAATCATGCGCATGAATCGATTTGTGGTCGGGGCCGTGGCCTCGCTGCTGGCCCTGGGCACCGTCGCCCCGGCCTTCGCCGACAATGACCGGCACGATCGCCGGCATGACCGTCGCGATGATCGCCACGACCGTCGTGACGACCGCCGGCACGATCGCCAGCACGACCGCCAGCACTGGCGCGATGACCGCCGCGAGGCACGCCATGACCGTCGCGACCATCGCCGCTATGACAACCGCGGCTACTACCGCCCGGCGCCGCCGCCGCGCGTGGTCTACCGCGACGGCCCGGGCCGCGGTTCCTACGGCTGGGCCCGTGGCCACCGCTACAACGAGTACTACCGGGGCCCGGTCTACGTGGTCAACGATTACAGCCGCTACGCGGTGCGCCGCCCGCCGCGCGACCACCACTGGATCCGCGATGACCGCGGCAACCTGCTGCTGGTCGCCATCGCCACCGGGATCATCGCCGACTACGTGATCAACAACCGCTGAGCCGTCGGCCCGGCCACGCCACACCGGACGGCGCCCTGCGGGGCGCCGTTCTTCGTTGTCAATTGGTCAGCCCCGGCCGCGGGGACTACAATCCGGGCTTGCCTGTTTCCCCTCTGCCTGCCTGGAGTAACCGATGTTCCCGCGTGACGTCCGCATCGAAACCTACGATCCCGAACTGGCCAAGGCCATCGCCGCCGAAACCCAGCGCCAGGAAGACCATGTCGAGCTGATCGCCAGCGAGAACTACACCAGCCCGGCGGTCATGGAAGCCCAGGGCAGCCAGCTGACCAACAAGTACGCCGAGGGCTACCCGGGCAAGCGCTACTACGGTGGCTGCGAATACGTGGACATCGCCGAACAGCTGGCCATCGACCGCCTCAAGCAGCTGTTCGACGCGGACTACGCCAACGTGCAGCCGCACAGCGGCTCGCAGGCCAACCAGGCCGTCTATTTCGCGCTGCTGCAGGCCGGCGACACCCTGCTGGGCATGAGCCTGGCCCACGGCGGCCACCTGACCCACGGGGCCAAGGTCAACGCCTCGGGCAAGCTGTTCAACGCCATCCAGTACGGCGTGGACGAAGCCGGCCTGATCGACTATGACGAGGTCGAGCGCCTGGCCATCGAGCACAAGCCGAAGATGCTCGTCGCCGGTTTCTCGGCCTACTCGCAGGTGGTGGACTGGGCGCGCTTCCGCGCCATCGCCGACAAGGTCGGTGCCTACCTGTTCGTGGACATGGCGCACGTCGCCGGCCTGGTCGCCGCCGGCGTCTACCCGAGCCCGCTGCCGCACGCCCACGTGGTCACCTCGACCACCCACAAGACCCTGCGCGGTCCGCGCGGCGGCATCATCCTCGCCAAGGGGGCCAGCGAAGAACTGCAGAAGAAGCTGCAGTCCATCGTGTTCCCGGGCATCCAGGGCGGCCCGCTGATGCACGTCATCGCCGCCAAGGCCGTGGCCTTCAAGGAAGCCCTGGAGCCGGGCTTCAAGGCCTACCAGCAGCAGGTGATCAAGAACGCGCAGGCGATGGCCACCACGCTGATCGCACGCGGCTACAAGATCGTCTCCGGCGGGACCCAGAACCACCTGATGCTGGTCGACATGATCGGCAAGGATGTCTCGGGCAAGGATGCCGAAGCCGCGCTTGGCCGTGCGCACATCACCGTCAACAAGAACTCGGTGCCGAACGACCCGCGTTCGCCGTTCGTGACCTCGGGCCTGCGCCTGGGCACCCCGGCGGTCACCACGCGCGGCTACGTGGAGCAGGACTGCGTGGACCTGGCCAACTGGATCGCCGACGTGCTCGATGCACCGGCCGACGAGGCGGTCATCGCCCGCGTCCGCGACGCGGTCAGCGCGCAGTGCCGGAAGTACCCGGTCTACGGTTGATCATGGACGGCTGCCGCCTGCAGGGTCGTGATCCGCAGGCGGCGGTTGCACATCCAGGCAACGGGCATGGCCCGGGAGACGCCCGTGCAGACGCCCGCTGATATCCGCCAGCAACGGCTCTACCTCGCCCAGGCGCTGCTGCTGGGCCTGCCCGCGCTGCTGGCCGGCGGTGGGGCGGCGCTGATGGCCGTGTGGATGTTCATCACCCGCCGCACCTACATGGGCGTGAGTGAAGGCCTGTTCCTGCTGCTCTGGAGCGTGGCCGGCCTGTGCGGCCTGATCGCATGGCTGTGGCTGAGCGCTGTCTACCTGCGGCACGGGCGGCAGGGCCTGCGCCAGGTCGGCCTGCTCGCGTGGGCAGGCCTGGCACTGGGCATGGCCGGTGCGCTGGGGCTGTGCGGGTTCATCGCTTACGCGCTGGCCCACGGCAGCCCCTGGCAGGTGCTGGGCTACCTGGTGGTCGGCCCGGTGCTGCTGGTTCCGGCCGCGCATCTGCTGTGGCTGCGCCGTGCACGGGCCCCCGTCGGCCCGGGTTGATCCAGGTTTCTATTTGTATGGCCCGGTCTTCTCAGGTACCGTTGCGACGCTGCCGTGACCACGGCATGACGTTTTCCTGATGCAAGGCGTTCCATGTACTGTCCGTTCTGCCAGCATGCTGATACCCGAGTGATCGATTCGCGCGTCTCTGAAGACGGTGCGACGATCCGGCGTCGGCGCGAGTGCGAGGCCTGCAACGAACGCTTCAGCACGTTGGAAACCATCGAGTTGAAACTGCCGACCATCGTCAAGAGCGATGGCAGCCGCGAGGCTTTCGACGCGCGCAAGCTGCGCAGTGGTTTCGACCGTGCCCTGCAGAAGCGCCCGGTGCCCGAAGACAAGATCGAGCTGGCGGTGCGCGCGGTGATGCAGCAGGCGCGCATCTGTGGCGAACGCGAAATCCCCTCGATCAAGGTCGGCGAGTTCGTGATGAACGAACTGCGCAAGCTCGACAATGTCGGCTATGTGCGCTTCGCATCGGTGTATCGCAGTTTCGAGGACGTGGCCGATTTCCGCGAAGAAATCGAAAAGCTCGAACGCGAGCTGCCCACCAGCACCGAACAGCTGCAGCTGCTGGGCGGCGTGATCGCGCTGACCAAGAAAAAGAAAAGCTGAGCCGCAGCGCCAACGCGGTGGCGTGCCGTGGCGGCACGGCCGCTGGGATACCATCGCCGCAGCACTTGGCTGCACAGCGAACCCCGCAATGACCGCATTTTCCGCCCTCGACCACCTGCACATGGCCCGCGCGCTGCGCCTGGCCGAGCGCGCGATCTACACCGCGCGTCCGAACCCGATGGTCGGCTGCGTGATCGCGCACGGCGAAACCGCCGTGGGCGAGGGCTTCCACCAGCGCACCGGCGGCCCGCACGCCGAAGTGTTCGCGCTGCGCCAGGCCGGTGAGCAGGCCCGCGGCGCCACCGCCTACGTCACCCTGGAGCCCTGCGCGCACCACGGGCGCACACCGCCGTGTGCACTGGCCCTGATCGAGGCCGGTGTCAGCCGCGTGGTGGCCGCGATGCGCGATCCCTTCCCGAAGGTCGACGGGGGCGGCTTCGTGCTGCTGCGCGAGGCCGGCATCAAGGTGGCCGAAGGGCTGATGGCCACGCAGGCGCGCGAGCTCAACAAGGGCTTCCTGTCGCGCATCGAGCGCGGCCGGCCGTGGCTGCGGGTGAAGCTGGCCGCCAGCCTGGATGGCCGCACCGCGATGGCCGATGGGACATCGAAGTGGATCACCGGTGCGGCCGCGCGCGAGGACGTGCAGCACTGGCGCGCGCGTGCGGGTGCGATCCTGACCGGCGCCGACACCGTGCTGACCGACGACCCGATGCTGACCGTACGCCTGGCCGACACCGAGGTACTGCCGCCGCTGCGCGTGGTGCTCGATTCACGCCTGCGTTCGCTGGAATGTAGTCGCGTACGCGAGGGTGGGGCGCCGACGTTGTACGTGCACGACGCCGCCGTCAGCGCGCCGGATGCGGCGGATGCCGAATTCGCCACTGCGCCCAGCGTGGATGGCCGCTTGGATCTGGGGGCGGTGCTGGCGCTACTGGCCGAGCGTGGCATCAACGAAGTGCATACCGAAGCCGGCGCGACCCTGGCCGGTGCGCTGCTGCGGGGCGGCTGGGTGGACGAGCTACTGCTGTACCAGGCGCCCACGCTGCTGGGTGATACCAGCCGCCCGCTGCTGGCAGGCCTCGGCATTGAAGCGATGGACCAGCAACGCCGCCTGCGCGTGGTCGACCAGCGCCAGGTGGGGGATGACCTGCGGTTGCTGCTGCGGGCGTGACGTGCGCAAGCACCGGCCGCTTACCGGCTTCCCGGAACGGGCCAACGCGTTGCCTCTCCGCGGTAGGCCTGCTCCACACCTCCCGCGTCTGCTCATGCGTGGAACGGCGCTGGAGGTTGCCGTGCTACTCGCAGGGCGCCGGCCACAGGCCTTCAACCTTGGGTCGCAGTGCAACGCAGTGCTGTGCCAACGCGCTGTCTGCAATGGTCCCGTGCTGGTCGCTCACCTGCTTGGCCAGCGCGTAAGCACCCATCAGAAGCTCAGGCGCAGGCCGGCGGTGTATTCGAAGGAGCGGCCGTAGGCGTCCACTTCCATTACCCAGCCCACGCGCGGGGTGTAATTGAACTGTCCACCCAGCTGGCCGACCCAGTTGCCGTCGACATCGCTGCCGTCCAGGTAACCGGCCTTCGCCCACGCTTCGGTGCGCGGCGACGGCTTGCCGCGTACGCCCACGGTGGCCCGGCCAAGGTTGGTGTGGTACTTGCCGCGGTAGGTCGGGAGGCCGTCGAATGTGTACTTCGTCTCGGCATTGCGGCGCACCCAGCTGATGTCGCTGGTGAAATCGATCCGGTCGCTCATCGGCATGTGGAAGCCCACGCCCAGGTAGGGCTGCTCCAGGGTCACCTTGCTGCGGGCGCCGTCGAAGCCGAACGTATCGGACACGCGGCTGTAGCCGCCGAACACATGGACCTGCTCGGCGATCGCGAACGATCCGTGGATGAAACCACCGCCGGCTTCCGGATCGCCGGCCGCGCTGTCATGTACCTGCAGGCCAGCCCAGCCGCCTTCCACATACGTATAGCTCAGGCCGTCGGCGGCCGATGCCGCGAGCGGCGCCATGGCCAGCAGGCTGGCCAGGATCAGGGTGGTGCGCATCTGCATGGAGTCCTCCCGATGTTGATGTCCGTGTCGGCCGGTCCGTCATGGACCGGCAGTGGCGACCTCGTGTCGCTCACGTGATTCTAACAACGCCGTAGACGTAGGCCGCCAGTGCCTGCACCGGCGCGTTTCATGATGCGTTCAACCGTACGCTCCCGCGGCTGCGGGGCGGCTCCTCCTTTATGTTGCCCAGCAGCCTACCGGCCGCTGCGGGGCTCGACGTGCGGTAAGCAGGGGAGGTCAGGCCTTTCTGGCGATATCGGTGGGTCGGGCGCTGGGGCCCCAGCGCCCGAACCGCCGACGGCTGCGTCTGGAAAGCGTCAAAGCGCGTTTCTGCTTGCCCGGCATATGGGTGAATCACCAAAAAAAAACGGGCCCCTTTCGGGACCCGTTCGATCATGGCGCGGCAGCGATGCCGCAGCCCGATCAGAAACTTGCGCGCACGCCCACCGAGTACTGGGTGACTTCGTCGTAGGCCTGCACTTCGCCGACCAGACCCCAGGTACGGGTGAAGTTGACCTGGCCACCGAGGGTGCCGGTCCAGGTGCCGTCCATGTCGCTGCCGTCGATGTAGCCGGCCTTCAACCAGGCTTCGGTACGCGGCGAGGGCTTGCCACGGACGCCCAGGGTGGCACGGGCGGCGTTGGTGTGCTCCTTGAAGCGCTCGCTGTCGAAGCCTTCGACGTCGTACTTGGCTTCGTTGTTGATGCGCAGCCAGGCGATGTCGGTGATGAAGTCCAGACGGTCGCTCATCGGCATGTGGTAGCCGATGCCCAGCTCCGGCTGCGTCAGTTCCTGCTTGACGCGCAGGTCATAGCTGCCCAGGTCGTAGGTGGTGGTCTTGGAGACGGTGCTGTAGCCACCAAACAGATGCACCTGTTCGGCGATGGCGAACGAGCCACGGACGTAACCGCCGTCCAGCTTGGGCTTGGAGGGCGCGCCATTGCGGTCCAGCTGCAGCTGGGTCCAGCCGCCTTCCACATAGGTATAGCTCACGCCTTCGGCAGCAGCGGACAGCGGGGCGGCAGCCAGGACGGCAGCCAGAACAAGCATCTTGCGCATGGGATTCCTTGGGTGGTGAGGTCCATTTCAGCCGGCCCGTCATGGGCGGCAGGGCGGCCATCTGGGCCGCGCGGCGCGAATTTTAACAAGTTATTTACAGAAAGCGAGCCCCACGCTCGGCCAGCTGGCCGACGGCGCGGTCATCAATCTCGAACGTGCCATGCGCCCGACCGATCGCCTGGGCGGTCACCTGGTCAGCGGCGAAGTGGATCACCGGTGCGGCCGCGCGCGAGGACGTGCAGCACTGGCGCGCGCGTGCGGGTGCGATCCTGACCGGCGCCGACACCGTGCTGACCGACGACCCGATGCTTGGAACGGCGCTGGACGTTGCCGTGCTACTCGCAGGGCTCCGGCCACAGGCCTTCAACCTTGGGTTGCAGTGCAAGGCACTGCTGTGCCAACGCGCTGTCTGCAATGGTCCCGTGCTGGTCGCTCACCTGCTTGGCCAGCGCGTAAGCACCCAGAAGCTCCTGCGGCGCGAAGCGGGCGGCGCAACGGCGGTACTGTTGGACAAGTTCGTCGCATTCTGCAACCAGGGTCATGCGTCGCTCCGTCATGCGCATTGTCTGGAACCACCAGCTCTGCATCGCCTGCCACTCGCCCGCCAGCGCACTGCCGACATCGTTGTCGACCTCGCTACCGAGGGTTCGCGGATCGAACAGCTTCGCTGTACCAGATTTCGCTGTCAGGAGCCTTCACCAGCTCTGATGTGCCGTAAATCGTCTTGAAAGGGCCATCCCGCAGGAGCGCAACATACGCTGACCAGAAGCGATCGTCCTCTTCCTCCTGAGGGTCAAACATCGAGGCATCCCTCAGAGTGCGCAGTCGTTCGGTGTCACCCACCTGGCAGCTGAAGCGAAGGGCGGCAACACGATAGCCGTCGCTTAGCCGGTGCCAGATATCGCTGCTCAGGGCGCGGCAGCGTGTGTTGCGGAGAACCGCAGTCGTCCACGCCTGCTGGGCACGTGTGGCATCGTCCGCTCCAGCGTGGTTGACCCACCATTCCAAAGCGCCGGATGGCAGCGCTTCGGCCAACGAAGATGCTTCGGTTTTCATGTCAGGGAACAGGTGCAGTGCAGGGCCCAAGCTTGCTTCGAATTCCTTCCGCGCCTGGGGATCATTCTCGATCGCCGTCCGCATGTACAAGTCGAAGGTGGTTTCTGGTGTCAGCGGGACCGGTCGGGCTGCTGCCGGCACCATGGCCACCAGCAGTGGGAGAAGCATTAAACGCATCATCGTCGACCTGAGTGTAGGCCCGCGAGGGTGCAGGGCACGCCAGCGGCTGTCCATGCAAGTTGTTCGAATTTCCGAGGGCATCTGGCTTCACCACGTGCGTGATCAGGCTTCGCGCCAGCGTCGGTCTGCGCTGCAGGCGCCGCCCTGACATCCGGATGCAGGAGTCCTCATTCGCAGGGCTGCGGCCACTGCGCCTCGATCTTCGGACGCAGCGCCGTGCACTGCTGTGAACGTTCGGCGTCCGGCACGTTGTGCTGCGAGTCGCCCAGCATCGCTGCCAGTGCATCAGCACCGGAAAGATCCTGCGGGCCCAGTCGTGCGGAGCACTTCCAGTATCGTCGGAGTAGTGAATCGCATTCCGCGTTGCGGGTCAGGCGCTGCGCCATGCGTTGCTTTGCCTCCGCCCGCCACTGTTTCATGGGCAGCCAGGTTGCCCACAGTGCCGCAGCCACATCCTGCTCAATGACAGGGAATGTGCCGGCCAGGCGCTCACTGTGCCAGATGCCGTCGTCAGGTGCGGCGACCAGTTGCGTGGTGCCTTCCGTTGTCCGCAAGGGGCCTTCCAGTAGCTGTTTCATGTAGGCGGCCCAGAACCGGTCGTTGCCATGGCGCTGGTCGAACAGCGTGGCGATGTACCAGTCATACAGGTTCTGCACATCAGCGGCTTGGCATGTGAAGCGGATATCGGCCACGTGGTGGCCATCGTTGCTTCGCTGCCCGACCCGGCTGCCTGTGGCATGGCAATGCGTCCGGCGCAGGACGGCCGTGGCCCAAGGATAGGTGTCGTGTTGCGCGCCGTCGGCTGCGGCACTCTGCAGCATCAAGTCCAGGGATGAGGTGGACAAGCCTATGGCAAGCGGCGGCACCTTGGGGTGCATACCCTGGTACGGACCCTGCGCCGGCCCGATGCGTGCATCGAACTCGCGGCGCGCCTCGGCGTCGTTCTGCAGCATTACCCGCGCGTGCAGATCAAACGCAGCCTCGGGCGAAAGAGCATCGGGGCTGCCTGCAGCCGGGAAGGCGGCAAGGACCAGGAAGTAGAGAAGCGTACGCATCAAGGATCGCCCTTGGCGAAGGATCGGGAAGCATTGCCCTACCTCTGATGGCCGTCCATGCCATGCCACCAAGCCGCTACTTTTTCAGCAACGCGTCGGCCAGCGTTGCCGGAACGACCGAGAACAGCACCGGGGCAAGGAATCGGATCGTGTTGTCGTCGGGGAAGTAGCCGGTCACTATGCCTCCTTCCAGCACTGCGGTGCCGGTAAACGTCTGCCGCTCTGCCATGCGTAGTTCCGATGCGATCAGATAGGCAGTAAACACCTGATCGTCCAGTAGTTTCTGCTGGATGGCCGGGTCGGCCAGCAGGCCACTTTCCGTATTCCACACCGGCACCTGGCAGGTGAACGTGACCTGCGCCAGCCCGAGCGGTGCAGCGTAGGCGATGGCCTGTCCGGGCACGGCCCGGCAGTGGCTGCTGGCATATGTTTTGGCGATCTGGGCGACCAGCGATTCGGTAAGCATGGCCGGGACCTCCTCCTCGTCATCGCTTTGCTGGGCTACCGCTGCGCGCATTTCAGCTTCGAAACGGACGAGTCCCCGAACCTTATCGGCGCTCCACAGGCCATCGGCGGGCAATGCGCGGACCAGCGCTTCTGCAGCCTCGGCATCACTTTCCAGCACTGCCCGCGCGTACAGGTCAAAGGCCTGTTCCGGGCTCAGTTTTTCCGAAGCGGTGGCCGGCGCTGCAAACGGCAGGCACAGCGGCAAGGGGAGGCGGTAGGCCAGCATCATCCATCCAGACAGGGGAAGACCCGCAGCCTGCGGCAGCAGCCCGCCGGACACCATGCAATTTGTCTGAAAAGACAGCCCCAAAAAAACGGGCCCCTTTCAGGACCCGTTCGATCAGGGCGCGGCGCGGACGCTGCAGCTCGATCAGTAACCGACGTGTGCGCCGTCATATCCACGCGGCGCAGCACTCCGTCGCGCAGCTTAACACTTATTTAACTTAAAGCCCCCAGTCAGGGTGCCCTGTTACACTAGCCGGGCCGGTTCGCCGGTACACAAACGTCTTCAGGGCGGGGTGCGATTCCCCACCGGCGGTAGGTGCGCAAGC
>Ga0308171_1000691_pt1 | contig 61598 bp, 43 predicted proteins | sample PhyGR1_FD_202135 | JGI IMG/M metagenome (GOLD analysis project Ga0308171, IMG submission 202135) | Phyllosphere microbial communities from UC Gill Tract Community Farm, Albany, California, United States - DLSLSG.R1 | ecosystem: Host-associated > Plants > Phyllosphere > Unclassified | place: USA...
TCAGCATGACCGAGGACGAGTTCGGGCATCCTAATGCCAGCCTCCTGCGCTTCGGCGACGACCGCGTCTGGCGTCCCTCCGAGGTCATGGCCGAGGTTCGCCGCTACATCACCGAGTGGAACGCGCGTCACGACGATCCGGAGGACCGGATCGTCGGCGTGGTCATGGACTCCGCCACCAGCATGGCCGGGTTTGACGGCATGGAGGGCGAGGCCACCACCAACTTCTTTTTCTATCTCGGCCGCTTATGCGAAGCGCTCGGCGTCTTCTTTACGATCATCGGCCATGTCCCGAAGGCCGCCTTCGTCCCCCGCAAGGATCCGTGGGGCAGTGCGGCTTCCCGGCTGCGCGGCGTCGCCATGTGGACGACGGCACCGCGCATGGCGGTCGAGGTGCGCCTCCTTCAGGAGTGGCGCGAGAAGGGAGGCCCTTACAAAGAAGCTCCGAAACTTCGTGAGCTTTTCCCGGACATCGAGCGCAAGGACTTCCTCGTCATCTATGCCGCCAAGGCCAATCTGCTCGGTGTCTGCCGCGAACCACGCTACCTCATTCGCGACGAGCGGGGTGCTTTCCGCGAGGTGGAACTTCCCTTCGCATCCGATGGCGCGTCAGTGGGCGATAGCGAACCTAAGCCGTCAAAGTCTCGCCTCAAGCCGAAGGCTTCGAAACCAGCCTCCACCTTGTCTGATCAACCCGACCGCCCCAAGCGCGATTATAAATCAGGCACCGATCTGGTCATGAAGATGATCGGCGTAACCTATCCCGATCTCGCCAAAGACAAGATGGTAGCCATTGACCGCGTCATGAAGACGCTCAAGCAAATGCACGCGAAGCAGGCAGAGCCGGCGCGGAAACTCGTCACCAGCGCCTCAGGCGGCGGTGAAACCAAACCGCGTCCCGGCAGCATCAGCTGGCACTTCAAGCAGCTTGAGGAGCGCGGTGTCCTCATCAAGCGCGACAGCCGACATTTCTATGTCGGCCGGACCGATGCACCAACCGATCAGGCATAGGGCATGTCGCGGCCATCAGGCCGCTCATCAGCCCTGACGGCGTCCCCGGGCGAGCGTCACCCCCTTCTCCTCTTTTTTCCCTCCTCAAAGTCGACCTGCAATCGATCGATCATGAAGAAGATTGGCGAAAGCCAAAGAAGGAAAAAATAGGAATCCTTAGAATGACGACGTTCGCAACAGACCAGCTTGAAGCAAACCTAGTCGATAAGTTTGATGCTGCCCTAAGGTCGGCTGAACTGGAAAACGGAACATTGCTCGCCACTGTCCTGGCATCCGCGATCATGGTCGATCTACGGCACAGCGGGGGTGAGGATGGCGTGGACATAATCGACACCTTGGACGAAGACGCAATCAAGGAGCTCGGCGCCCTCCTGTTATTCGCCATCGAAGGAGACGGTAGGCCATTCAGCCTTCCTCTCGGCACCGTCGTTCGGCCGTACCAACCGGGTTCGGTCGAGATCGGAGAGGAAGTCTGGGTGATCCAGACGGGCAAGCCGGGCCTGTCTCCGATGGAGATCGTCCGGCACGACGCCTATGGCCGTAACCTCGAGTTGCTACGTGAGTTCATCAGCAAATGGGTTCAAGGTCGGCCGTGGCAATGCATCGGCCTGCCCTCACCCTGCAACATCTCCGATTACGGTCCCGTAAATCTGCTCGCGTTCCCGCCCTTTCACGACGCTGGCGGCGTGGTATTGCAACGAGAGGTCAACAGCACCGGTGCCGCCTGCTTCGCAGCGGCCATGCCGGAGGACATCAAGTTCCTGGCCTTGTCGATCGCTAACGACATGAGAGCCATGTGGCACCGCCGGCAGGACATAGCAGAACAAGCTCGCGCAGTGCGCCGCATCGCCGAGAGCAAGATCTCGAACGATGCGGTTGGCGTCGCGCTGCACGCGATCACCATCGACCTTCACCGGCAACACACCGACAAGCACTTCGGCTTCTACGTCCACTATGACGCCATCGACGATGCATTCCGTCCCGGCGTGGTGCGAAACTTCATGCCCGCTCCCTTCGAGGGCGTGTATCCAAACCAGGGCGCCACCCACGAGATCGTCGGTCGCCGCGAAGCACGCGACGCCGTGCGCGCACTTGGCGCAGACGGTGAGATAGACTCCTTCGCCGCTGCTGTCGTGCGCTACGCGCCAGAGGGTCAGGCGGAGGTACTTGCTCGTCTGGCGATCGACTATGACACGGTCGTGCTATTCGACACCCCGCTGGGGCCGGTCTATGCCACCCTGTACTGGCGCGACGGTTGCATCGAGGCTGAGATTTCGGCCCCTGGCCGGATCGTCAAACGCGGCGAGTTCCTCGAATGGTATGAAGAGGATTTTGACGCAGACGACGCACAAACGCTGCTCGGCCTCACGCCGTTCGATGTCCTGCCGCTGCCCTTCGATGCGAAGTGCACGATCAAGCAGGCCACCCCGCTGCGTCCCGGCGTGAAGATGCAGCTCGACAGCAGCCGCTTACTCGTCAACTGCGCCACTGGGCGCATCTGGGAGGACTGATCGGTTGTGGGGCCGGTGCTCGGCGCACCGGCCCCAGATCCGTCGCTGACCAGCATCATAGTGGTCATTACGGTCGAGTTCGCAGGCGGGCCGCACTCTTGCCCTACCGGCACCGCCGCATTTGCGCGGCGCGATTGCTCTGCGCATCGACAGCGCTCCCACACACGTCCGGACCTCCAAGACAAGTCCGTTAGCCAGCGCATCCGCCGCCGATTGGGCTTTCGAAACGGAGAACGGGGAAGCCGCCCCTCTGAGCAAAGAGGAAAAGAAACAAGGACAATTCGTTCAAACCCTCAGCTGCTAGCGCGTCGATCAAACTCATTTTGCCCGATCCAGGCCCGCCGGTGATGATGTGAAGGTGGTTGGTCATACGATCCTTATGGGTAAGACCCGCCCTCCCGAAAACATGGGGTAATCGCGGGAGCGGTACTCCGGGCTGTCACGAGATGAATGCTGGTGGCTGTTCCCCGATAAGATGGAAGAGCGGGCTCACGACGGGAAGCCGGGCCCAAGCATCTGATGGAGAACAGCCATGGACGAGTATATCGGGCTCGACGTTTCGCTGAAAGAGACCGCAGTGTCCGTTCGCCGCGGGGGCAAGCGGGTTTGGCGCGGCAAGTGCCCGTCGGATCCGCAGGCGATTGCGGCGCTGATCCGCGAGCGTGCGCCGGCCGCCAAACGGGTGGTGTTCGAGACCGGACCGCTGTCCGTCTGGTTCTTCCATGCGCTCAGTGCAGAGGGAGTGCCAGCGATCTGCATAGACGCGCGCCATGCCAAGGCCGCGCTCGACATGGCGGCGAACAAGACGGATGCCAACGACGCCGATGGCCTGGCACATCTTGCCGAGGTCGGGTTCTACAAGGTGGTTCGCGTCAAGAGCTTCGACAGCATGCTGACGCGCACGCTGGTGGCGGCGCGGACCCGTCTGGTGCGGATCGGGACGGAGTTGTCGAACCAGATCCGCGGCCTGATGAAAACGTTCGGCCTCGTCGTGCCACTGGTCACCGGCGGCAAATTCGAGCGACAGGTCGAGGTGTTGCTGGCCGACAATGTCGAACTGGGCCGGATCATCCGCCCGCTGATGGAAGCCTGGCGCGCCGTTCGCCTGCGCACCGCGGAGTTGAGCCGCACGCTGCTGGCGGACGCCCGGCGCAGCGATGCCTGCCAGCTGCTCATGTCCATTCCCGGCGTCGGCGTCGTGACCGCTACCTCCTTCATCGCCGCGATTGAGGAACCGGGTAATTTCAAGCGCTCGCGATCGGTTGGCGCCTGGGTCGGCTTGACGACCCGGCGCTACCAGTCCGGCGAGGTCGACTATGACGGGCATATCTCAAGGCGGGGTGACAGCCACCTGCGCGGGCTGCTCTATGAGGCCGCGACATCGCTGCTCACCCGCAGCCGGGCGCAATCCGACCTGCGTATATGGGGCCTGAAGCTGCGGGAGCGTCTCGGTTTCAAGCGCGCCGCGGTCACAATCGCCCGCAAGCTCGCCGTCATCATGCACACCATGCTGACCACCGGCGAACCATTTCGGAGTGTGCGCGCCACAGCCTGACCCCCTGCTCGCCAGCGTCGCAAGGCGCCAACGAGACGTCCTGCCGGGACGTAAGGCTGACCCATTCCGCGACGTTCGTTGCACCAGACGCCCCAGCGCGATCGAGTGCGCCGAAAACATAGGAAGGGTCACCCGCGAAGCCCCATCATGCGGCGGCCCATACCGACCGCGAAGACGACCATGCTTCCGGCAACGATATCTCAGAATTGACTTGCAACTAGCGCGATTAGACGACGAACGCGTGATGCAAATCCCGCCGCGCCGCTCGTGCTGACGGACTCCTTCGGGACCACTTTCCCGAAATCTGTGCCCGAATGCCTTTTCCCGAATCTGCCTCGTGCCGACGGAGAAGTGGGAAAGCCGCAACCGTCCAAGGCGGCCCGTTCCGGAAGCCCGATCGGCACGGTGAGCGGCTAAGGTTGACCACGCCGCTGTCGGTGGCTCAGCCGCTACGAAGACCCAGTTGCGGCCGTTCGCTGCTCATTCCCGGCTCGTCAATAGCGGACGTTGGTTCATCGGGCACCGCCTATCGCCAAAAGGCGCGAAATACGGCAACGGCACGGTATGAACCGTCTCGCCTTTCTTGCCCTCGCTCTGGCGGGACTTGCCTGGGGACTTGGCTTTCCGCTCGGCAAGTTGGCCCTGCGCGAACTCGATCCGGCGCACATGGTGCTGCTTCGCTTCATCATTGCCAGCGTCGTCGCTTGTCCATTCGCGCTCGCCACCAAGGAGGCACGAGCGCTGTTCCGTTCGCCGCCGGTGGTACTGGCGGGCGCGTTTTACGGATTAGCCTTCGTGATCCAATTTGAAGGGCTGGCCGGGGTCACCGTCACGCTTGCCGCCCTGCTGGTCGGAGCGATGCCCGCGCTGATCGCCGTCTCAGCGTATCTGATTGGCGAACGTGTCACACGCGCCTCGTGGATCGGCGTCGTCGCAGCGACAGGTGGCGCGGCTTTGATCGCCGGCAAGCCGGGCGGCGCCGGCACTGCGATCGGTATCGCACTTTCGTTGGCATCGCTTCTGGTCTTCCTGGCTTGGCTGCTGGCGCTGAAGCGCGTGCCAGTGACGCGATCAGCGATGGCTGTACCTGCCGTCACACTAATTGTCGCGACGTTCACCGTGCTGCCGATCGCTCTGCTGTTCCATGGTGCGCCCCCGCTCACTTTGAGCGCGGTCGCCTGGAGCGGGATCATTGGGCAGGGTCTCCTCTCCACCTTCCTTGCCACGGCCGCATGGCAGTATGGCGCGGCCCGCGTCGATAGCGCCAGTGCAGGCGTATTCATAAACATCGAGCCGTTGATCGGTGCCGCGCTCGGCATCGGCCTGTTCGGTGATCCAGTAGGATGGCCAGTCCTGCTGGGCGGAACGCTGATTGTGCTCGGCAGCATTGTCGTCATTCGTGGCGAACGCCCCAACGCCAATCGCGCGGCAGACGCTACGCATGGTCTGTCAATGGACTAGACCCTGTGACCCAGTTGCGGTCATTCGCGGGTTTGTCTCGGCTCCCCAGCTTCTGCCATTCATTCATGTTGGCGGCAGAGCAGCCGTTGACCCTCAACCTTCCCCGCTTCCGTTCGGCTTTCCCAGATATTTTGGAAACGGCCTGCGAGTCTGTCGGTGTGCGGCGGCTTCCTGAATGCTCAAAGCGCTGGAACCTTTGAGCGGACATATCGGCCTGGAGTGACGCCGATCGCCCGGCGGAACATGGCGATGAAAGCGCTCACGTTTTCGTAGCCAAGATCGATCGCGATTGTCGTTACCGCCGCCCCTTCCGCCAGGAGTTCGATGGATCGCAGGGCGCGCGCTCGTTGGCGCCACTCGGTAAAGCTGAACCCTGTTTCGTTGTCGAAGCGGCGCGCCAATGTGCGCGGAGCGATAGCCGCCCATGCCGCCCACGCGTCGAGCGGCCGGTTATCGGCCAAGTCAGCGAGGATGGCATCGGTGACGCGCCGCACGCGCGGATCGGATGGGTGGGGCAGTCCAAGCGGCTCGGTCGGCAATGTCGCGATCTCATCCAGCACGACGCCCGCAAGCCTGCGCTCGCGTCCGCTTTCCGGTGGACCCGACCAATCTGCGGCACGATGCACCGCCTCTCGCAGGAGGCCGCTTACCCGGATCGTACGAAGCTCCATTGGCAGCTCCGCGCATGCGCCGGCGGTGACATAGACGCTCCACCCCGAGAATGGGCCATGCGACCGCATCGAATGCGACTTCCGGCTCGGTATCCAAATGGCGTGGGTGGCCGGCACCACCCAGGACCCGCTTTCGGTAGTTACCGACAACAGGCCGGCCAAGCTCCCAATCAGTTGGCCCGCGTCGTGCGAGTGCGAGGCCGTGTCCCGTACGTCGTCATCGCTCTGTTCGACAACGAAGATGGGGCCGATGGTGCCTTCCTCAATGAGGCTAAGGGGGATGAGAGGAGCTATCATGGCAGAAGCACCGTATTCTTTGGCATGGATCAGGCAGCATCGCCACAACCGCCGCGCTAGTTCATGGGCTCCAACCTGATGGAGATTGAACATGGACTTTGAGCCAAACCCGAACAGCGTCACCATGCGCCCAGAGGATGTTCTTCCCGATGAGACCGATCGAGCCGAAATCAACGGCATCTCTGTCCGCAAGGGCACGGTCGCCGCGTTCCTGCAAAACGCGATGCGGTGGAGCGATGCTGCAACGGCTGACGCCGACCGTCAGAAGCTGGGCCGCGAAATCACAGACTCTATACCCGCGCTTCGCGCCCTCGGTGTATTCGCCGTGTTCGAGGTCCGTGATGAACGCCTCAGGGCTTTTATGATAAGTGGTGGATAAGTGCGAGTGAGTGCTGGAGAGGCGAAATATCGCTCTGGCCGTTCCCGATTAGGAACCGATGACGGGATTCCTGACCTATTAACCCCACGCGCTAAGTCATTGATTTTACGTCGCCGCGCAGCCTGTCTGTCCACAGGTTGCACAGCAAGGGGTACAGCCGTGGGGACAACGAAGCAAGATCTTTGGGCTAGCATCGATAATGGGTCGACCGCCGCGTTCCTCAGACGGGCGACCTTGTGGACGGATGTCACACCGCAGTATATCCGCCATCCGCGACGAACTCGGATCCCGTCACAAATGCGCTGAGATCGCTGGCAAGATATGCGACCAATGGTGCGATGTCCGTCGCCTGGCCAAGCCGCCCCAGCGGGATCAGACGTGTCCACGATGCCAGGGCCCCTTCCGGGCTGAGCGGGCGTCCCTCTGCATCGGTCGGCGGGTCCCAACTCGCCCCCAAATTCGTCGCAACGGGTCCCGGTAGCACGCAGTTCACCCGGACGCCTGAGGCCGCAAGTTCGGCGGCCACAGCCTTGCTGAGCGCCCGCACCGCGCCCTTCGTCGCAGAATAGGCGGCATAACGCTCACCGCCAACTTTGCCATAAACCGAGGCGATATTGATGATCGAACCGCCGCCAGCCCGCATCAACGGTATCGCGGCGTGCATACCGATATAAACGCTGTCGACATTGACCCGCTGTTGCCGATGAAGCCAAGCCACAGGCGCGTCGACGAAGTTGCGGGACAGCATGATGCCCGCACAATTCACCAGCACATCGAGCCGCCCGTGTCGCGATCGGATATCATCCATGACGCGTTGCCAGTCCGTTTCGTCACCGACGTCATGTCGATGCAACGCGGCGTCCGGCCCGAAATCCGCCGCAGCGCCCTTCAAGCCGTCCTCATTGAGGTCACTGGCCTCCACGATCGCCCCCAAGGTCGCGAAAGTTCGGGCGATTTCATGGCCGATGCCGGATGCGGCCCCGGTCACCAGTGCAATCTTGCCATCAAGTCGGATCATATCTGATCTCCCACATTCGCTCGGTCGAAACATTGTCGGGTCGAGGGCTCGCCCAGCCACAGCAGTGCGTTGGCGCAATAGGCCTCCTGGGTCGGGACCCATTGATCGGGCTCGTCAAGCGTCCCGGCCTTGACGATCGTGACGCCGGGAAAGGCGTCGGCCACCGACACGATCGGCGACCCACAGCGCCCGCAGAAATGTCGGTTCACCGAAAGGCCTGTATCGCCAATGTCGCGAAAGACCTTTGTCTCGCCCTGCTGATTATAATCATCGTTGGATACGATCCCGACAACCGAGAAGGCGCTGCCCGACTGACGCTGGCAGTGACGGCAGTGGCAGATCGCGACCATCAGCGGTTCCGTCGAAATCCTATAGCGAACTGCACCGCACAAGCATCCACCTCCGCGTTCCAGCGGCTCATCGGTTTTCGTCATGACGCGGCATCTCCTGTGCGAGAAGGACAAGGAATAGTTCGCCACCCGGCAAGAATCGCCGCGACATCCTTCGCCGCACCGATCCCCCCGGGCGTCCGATCGAGCCGCGGGGCGGGCGCGGGTTGCAGCATACCGTCCTCGACGGCGTAGAGGTCGCGATGCCGGTTATGCGGATGGTTCTGCGCTTCAGCCAGCGTCAGTACGGGAACGACACAGGCATCGCTGCTCTCGAACAGCGCCGCCCAATGCGCTGCGGGACGGCTGGCGAATGTCGCTTCCAGCCACGCCGTCGTCTGCGCCCAGGCCAAACGCTCCTGCGACACGAAGGCTGGCGCATCGAGGCGGTTGCAGACGATCCGCCAGAATTGCGGTTCGATCGCGCCGATCGCAATTTCGCGGCCATCCGCACAAAGATAGCATCGATAATAGGGGGCGACGCCGCCCAGGACATTCTCTTTCCTGTCCAACGAAAGCAGGCTGGCGGGTTGTGCGCCACTGAACATCGAGAGCATCGACGCAACCCCATCGAGGATGGCCGCATCCACGACCTGCCCTTGCCCCGATCGCTCGCGTTCCAGCAACGCCAGCATGATGCCGAATAGCAGGAACATCGACCCGCCGCCGAAATCGCCGACCAGATTGAGGGGCGGCACCGCCGGTTCTCCCGGGCGTCCGATAGCGGCCAGCGCACCGGTCAACGCCAGATAGGTGATGTCATGCCCTGCCGTCCGGGCCAGCGGGCCGTCCTGCCCCCAGCCCGTCATCCGACCATATACCAGCCGCGGATTACGCTCCATCAACGCCGAAGGCCCGAGGTTCAGACGCTCCATTACGCCGGGGCGAAATCCTTCGATCACGACGTCGGCCAGATCGACGATCGCCGACGCCTCGGCCTGTCCTTCCGACGTCGTGAGATCGACCGTGATGGTCGCCCGGCCACGATCCATGACGGGGTTGGGCCACCCATTCCCGCCGGGCCGGTCGATCCGCAGGACATCCGCGCCGTGATCGGCCAACAGCATGGCGCAATGCGGACCGGGGCCGATGCCGACGAACTCGACGACCCGCAGTCCAGCCAGCGCCCCGCCGGCCGCGTCAGATGAGATCGCGCCCACCATTAATCCTCGAGCGCAATACGTATCCGGCAACTCGTGCCCATATCGCGGATCGCGAGTTGGCAAGCGAGACGGGATCGGTCGGTACGATAGGCGCTGCTGTCGAGCAGATCGTCCTCGTCGGGACCGGGCGGCGGCAGGTCTTCGCCCCCCGCCTCGATATAGACGTGGCAGGTCGCGCAGGAACAGCATCCGCCGCACATCGCCAGCAGTTCATCGACACCCGCATCGCGGATCGCTTCCATGACACTGACATCGGCAGCGCCCTCGACCTCGATACGGTCGCCGTCGCGGGTAATGACCTCGATCGTTGCCATTACGCCGTTCCCTGCGAGATGAAGCCCGACAGGCGCTCCGCGATCAGATTTTGCGCATCGCCGACGATCCTCTCGATCAGTTGGCGACAGGTCGGCACGTCATGGATCAGCCCCTGCACCTGCCCGGCCCAGACCAGCCCCGCGTCCAGATCGCCGGTTTCCAGGGCGGTCCGTCCCTTGGCGCCGGACACCAGCGGCCGGATATCCTCGAATACGGCGTCGGGCCGCGCGGAGATTTCCACGACCTGATCCGACACGCTGGTCTTGGCCACCCGTCCGGTATTGTGGAAGCGGCGGAAAATCAGGTTGGTCGCGCGTTCGTCGTTGGCGACGATCAGCTGCTTGACCGCGTCATGGATCGGGGCCTCGACCGTCGCGCAGAAGCGGGTGCCCATGTTGATACCCTCCGCGCCCAGCGCCAGCGCGGCCACCAAGCCCCGGCCATCCGCGAAACCGCCGCTCGCCAGCATCGGGATTTTCACCTGGTCGGCGGCGGCGGGGATCAGGACCAGGCCCGGAATATCGTCCTCGCCCGGATGCCCCGCACATTCGAACCCGTCGATCGAGATGATGTCGACGCCCATCCGCTCGGCCGACAGCGCGTGGCGGACCGCGGTGCATTTGTGGATGACGGTGATGCCGTGCGCCTTGAAGTCCTCGACATGCTCCTGGGGCCTGTGGCCCGCGGTCTCGACAATCCGCACGCCGCTGTCGATGATCGCGCGGCGGTACTCGGCATAGGGCGGCGGCGTGACCGAGGGCAGGATGGTCAGGTTCACCCCGAACGGCTTGTCGGTCAGGGTCCGGCACCGTTCGATCTCGCGGCGCAGGTCGTCGGGCGTCGGCTGGGTCAGTGCGGTCAGCATCCCCAGTCCGCCAGCATTGGACACCGCTGAGGCCAGCTCGGCGCGGCCGACCCACATCATGCCGCCCTGGACGATGGGATGCGCGATGCCCAGCATCCGGGTGACACGCGTCGCGAGCGCCATCACAGCGCCTCCACGATGGTGACGTTGGCGATGCCGCCGCCCTCGCACATGGTCTGAAGGCCATAACGCTTGCCGCGTGCGCGCAGGGCGTGGATCAGCGTCGCCATCAGCTTGGTGCCGCTCGCGCCCAAAGGATGGCCAAGCGCGATCGCGCCGCCGTTGACATTCAGCTTCGCCGGATCGCCGCCGACATGGTGGAGCCAAGCGAGAGGCACGGGGGCGAAGGCCTCGTTCACCTCGTAGAGGTCGATAGCATCGATCGACAGCCCGCTCTTCTTCAGTGCCTTGTCGGTCGCAAACAGCGGCTCCTCCAGCATGATGACCGGGTCGCCCGCGGTCACCGTCATGTCGACGATCCGGGCGATCGGGGTGAGGTTGTGCGCCTTCAACGCCCGCTCGCTGACGACCAGCACGCCGCTCGCGCCGTCGCAAATCTGGCTGGCATTGGCCGCCGAGATCATGCCGCCTTCCTGAAGCAGCTTGACCGCGCCGATGCTCTCCAGTGTCGCGTCATAGCGGATGCCCTCGTCACGGACATGCGGTTCGCCATCGACCAGCACGGGGACGATCTCGCGGTTAAAGGCCCCTGCCTCGGTAGCGGCGGCGGCGCGGCGGTGGCTTTCCAGCGCGAAACGGTCGAGCGTCTCGCGGCCGAAGCCATATTTGCGCGCGATCATCTCGGCGCCGGCGAACTGGCTGAATTCCTTGACGCCGAAGCGTTCGGCGATGCTGGGGCTGACCGGACCGATGCCGATGCCTTCGCGCTGGTGGAAGCTGAGGTTGGAGAACATCGGCACCCGGCTCATGCTCTCGGTGCCCGCTGCGATCACCACGTCCTGCGTGCCCGACATGACCGCCTGCGCGGCGAATTGCACCGCCTGCTGCGACGATCCGCATTGCCGGTCGATGGTGACGGCGGGCACGCTGTCGGGCAGTTTCGACGCGAGCACGGCGTTGCGGGCAAAGGCGAAGGCCTGCTCGCCCGCCTGGGTGACGCAGCCCAGGATGACGTCGTCGATCGCCGCCGGGTCCAGGTCGTTGCGGTCGACCAGCGCGTTCAGGACATAAGCGGCGAGGTCCGCCGGATGGACGCCGGACAGACGCCCGTTGCGGCGGCCCCCGGCGGTGCGAACGGCGTCTACGATATAGGCATCGGCCATGTCAGGCTCCTTCAAAGTCGGGTTTGCGGCGTTCGATAAAGGCGACGATCCCCTCGCGCGCTTCGGCCTGGGCTCCGGCATGGGCGATGGTCCGGGCCTCATGGTCGAGATGATCGCGTAAGGACGCGGTCGCACCGTCGATCAGCAGGCGGCGCGCGGCACCCAAGGCAGCGGTCGGCGCGGCGATCAGGCGCGCGACCACCGCTTCGGCCTCGCTTGGCAGATCGGCGTCCTCGACCATGTGCGTGACCATGCCGATCCGCTCGGCCTGCTCGGCACCGATCCGCTCGTTGGTCAGGATGATAGCCTGCGCCCGGCGAAGCCCGACAAGGCGCGGCAGCAGCCAGCTCATGCCACCATCGGGGCTGAGCCCCACGCCGGTATAGGCGGCGGTGAAATGCGCCGAGCGGGCCGCGAGCACGACATCGCCCAATATACCCAGGCTCAATCCCGCCCCCGCCGCCGGGCCATTGACCAGCACGACCAGCGGCTTGACCATCGCGGTCAGGGTGACGATCGCACCGTGCAGCGTATCGGCCAGATCGCGTAGGAAGGGCCCCGCCTCGCTACCCGCCGCCGCCATCGCGGCCACATCGCCGCCGACGCAGAACAGCCGTCCCGCGCCGGTCAACACGACGCAGCGTATCGTCGGATCCTCCGCCACGTTCCGCGCGGCCTCGGCCAGTTCACGCGCCATCGCCGGGTTGACCGCATTGCCCGCTTCGGGCCGGTTGAGCGTCAGCCAGGCGGCTCCCCCCTCCTTGCGGACCAGCACATTGTTCATCGACATGCCTCCATCGCTTCACGGGCCAGTCGTGCGAGGCGCGGAAAACTCGCCGCGCGTTCGCGGGCATGGGCGGAGGCCGCATTGCCCCGGATCACCCGTCCCTTGATCCCATGGAAGATCGCCGCGATGCGAAAGAAGTTGAACGCGAGGTAAAATTCATAATCCGCGATCCCGTCGCGCCCGGTCCGCGCGCAATAGGCCGCGACATAATCCTGCTCGCTCGGCAGCCCGAGCGCCGCGACATCCGCCCCGCCCAGCCCAGCGACGATATCGGGCGGCATCCGGTACATCATCGCATGATAGGCGAAGTCCGCCAGCGGATGGCCGAGCGTCGACAGCTCCCAGTCGAGCACCGCCAGGACACGCGGCTCATGGGGGTGGAAGATCAGGTTGTCGCAGCGGAAATCGCCATGCACGATCCGGCTCTCGTCCCCCGCCGGGATATGCTGGGGAAGCCAGGCGACCAGCGCGTCCATGTCCTCGTTCCGCCCGGCATCGGCATCGTCCAGATACTGCCCGGACCAGCGCGCGATCTGCCGCGCGAAATAATTGCCCGGCCGCCCGTAATCGCCCAGCCCGACCGCCTCCGGGGCGATCCGGTGTAGCGCTGCGATCGTCGCGTTCATCGCGTCGAAATAGGCCGGGCGCTCGGCCCGTGCGATCTCGGCGAAGGTCGCGTCCCAGAAGATACGCCCCTCGACCATCTCCATCACGAAGAAGGGCGTGCCGATGACGCTCTCGTCCGAACAGACGCCGTGGACGCGGGCGACCGGCACCGGCGTATCGGCCAGCGCGGTCAGGATGCGTGCCTCGCGCAGTACGTCATGCGCGCCCTTGGCGAGCGGCCCCGGCGGCTTGCGGCGCAGGACATAGCGCGCCTCCGGCGTCGACAGCCGATAGGTCGGGTTGGACTGGCCGCCCTTGAACTGCTCGACGGTCAGGGGGCCGCTGAAGCCGGGAATCGCCTGCGCCATCCACGCCGCCAGCGCCGCCTCGTCGAAGCGATGCGCCTCGCGGACCGGCGTGGTCCCGGCATTGGCGGCCTGATCGAGAGCGGTCGCCATGGTCAGCGTCCCTGCCAGACGGGCGCGCGTTTCTCGGCAAAGGCGGCGGGGCCTTCGACCGCATCGTGCGACGCCATCATCGTCGCGATCGCCGGGTAATCCCATTGCTCGCGCAGGAAGCGATCGGGGGGCGTGTCCAGCCCGCGCAGTACCGCTTCCTTGGTGGCGCGGATCGACATGGGGCTGCACGCCAGTATTTCCTCGGCCCAGCGCCGGGCGGCGGCGAGGACGTCGCCCTCGACCACCTCGTTGACGAAGCCCAGCCGCGCGCCTTCCTCCGACGCCACCCGGCGGCCGGTCAGCATCATGCCCATGGCGTGCTTCAGCCCGACGACGCGCGGCAGGCGCTGCAATCCGCCCGCCAGCGCGGCCAGTCCGACCCTGGGTTCCGGCAGTGCAAAAGCGGCGCGCGCGCTTGCGACCACGATGTCGCAGGCCAGCACGATTTCGAACCCGCCCCCCATCGCGACGCCGTTGACGGCGGCGATCACCGGCTTGGAGAGGTCGAACCGTGCGGTCAGCCCACCAAAGCCGCTGGGCGGGGTCGCCATACCGCCGCCGGATGCCTGCTGCTTCAGGTCATGGCCCGCGCAGAACGCCTTTTCGCCCGCCCCCGTGATGATCGCGACCCACTGGTCGGGATCGGCCGCGAAGACATCGAAGGCCGCCGCCAGTTCGTCATGCGCGGCCGCATTCAGGGCATTATGCGCCTCCGGCCGGTTGATCGTCACGATGGTCAGGCGGCCTTCGTGGGCGACGGTGATGTACTGATAGGTCACTGTGCGGCTCTCCAATCCCGCTTGATCGCCTTGGCCAGGCTCCATTTGTGGACCTCGGTCGGCCCGTCATAGATTCGGAAGGCGCGTATTTCGCGGAACACCTGCTCGACGATGGTGTCGCCGGTGACGCCGGTGCCGCCCATCACCTGCACGCAGCGATCGGCGACGCGCATCAGCGCCTCCGACACCGCGACCTTGGCCATGGAGCTTTCCGCGCCGCCGGTCCCGCCCGCGTCCAGCACATCCGCGCACCAGTCGATCATCAGTTCGGCCTGTTTCAGGTCGATCCGGTTTTCCGCCAGCATGAAGCCGACGCCCTCATGGTCGATGATCGTCTTGCCGAACGCCTCGCGGCGACAGGCATAGTCGGTCGCGATCTCGTTCGCGCGCAGACACGCCCCCAGCCAGCGCATGCAGTGCGACAGGCGCGCAGGCGCGAGGCGGATCTGGGCATATTTGAAGCCCTCGCCGCTCTGGCCCAGCATCTGGTCGGCGGGGATGCGCAGATTCTCGATGCGCACCACCGCATGGCCGCCGGGCATCGAGCTGTCGATCGTGTCCAGCACCCGCTCGACCGTGATCGCCGGATCGGGCAGGTCGACCAAGAACATGCAGGCGCCGTCATCCGACTTCGCCATGACGATGCCGACCTGCGCCCCCTGCGCCCCTGTGATGAACGCCTTGCGCCCATTGACGACCCAGTGATTACCGTCGAGCACCGCCCGTGTCTTCATCATCGACGGGTCGGAACCCGCCCCGCCCTCCTCCGCCGGTTCGGTCATGAAGAAGGCCGAACGCGCCTCGCCCCGCACCAGCGGGTCGAGGAAGCGGCGCTTCTGCTCCGCGCTGCCGACCTTGCCGAGCAGATACATATTGCCTTCGTCTGGCGCGGCAGTGTTAACCGCCAGCGGCCCCAGCGGCGACAGGCCAGACTGGCGCAGAACATAAGCAGTCTCGCGCTGGGTCAGATGCTCGCCGTCGCCCAGGATATGCGGGGTCAGCACGCCCGCCTCGCGGGCCTTGGCGCGGATCTCGGCCACCAGTTCGTCGGAGGGGCCATGCGCGTCGCGTCTTGGGTCCTGCTCATAGGGCACGACCACATCGCGCACGAACGCCGCCACCGCCGCGCCGATCACCTCGGCGCGCTCGGAGGGTGCGGGGCCGGTCAGGCTCATCGCGGGGCCATCCGAATGGCGCCGTCAATGCGGATCGTTTCGCCGTTCAGCATCGGGTTGGTGACGATCGCCTCGACCAACTGCGCGAACTCGTCGGGCTGGCCGAGCCGCGACGGGAAAGGTACCTGCGCGCCGAGCGAGTCCTGCGCCTCCTGCGGCAACGTCGCCAGCAGCGGGGTCATGAAGATACCCGGCGCGATGGTCATCACGCGGATGCCATAGCGCGCCAGTTCGCGCGCGATGGGCAGGGTCATGCCGACCACGCCACCCTTGGACGCCGAATAGGCCGCCTGGCCGATCTGCCCGTCATAGGCCGCGACCGAGGCGGTGTTGATGACCACCCCCCGTTCCTCGCCCAGCGGGTCGGCGGCGTGAAGGGCTGCGGCGAATTTCGACAGGACGTTGAACGTGCCGATCAGGTTGATCGTTACGATCTTGGAGAAAGATGCCAGCGGTAGCGGCTGCCCCTCGCGGTCGATCACCTTGGCGGGCGGCCCGATCCCGGCGCAGTTGACCAGAATGCGCGCCTTGCCGTGCAGCCCCTCCGCCTCCTGGATCGCGGCGACGACGGCGGTTTCGTCGGTCACGTCGACCCGCACGAAATGCCCGCCAATCTTGTGTGCGAGCGCCGTGCCGAGATTGGCGTTCAGATCGAAGATGGTGACCTTCGCACCCGCGCGGGCCAGCCGCTCGGCCGTGCCACCGCCCAGCCCCGATGCGCCTCCCGTGACGATGGCGGATACGCCCTGGATATCCATGATCCTGTCCCTTTCCGTATCAGATGATTTCGATGGCGATGGCGGTTGCTTCGCCGCCGCCGATGCACAGAGCCGCCACGCCGCGTCGCAGCCCACGCGCCCGCAACGCCGCGACCAGCGTGACGATGATCCGCGCGCCGCTCGCCCCGATCGGATGGCCGAGCGCGGTCGCGCCACCATTCACGTTCATCCGCTCGCGGGGGATGTTCAGGTCGTGCATCGCGATCATCGCGACGGCGGCGAAGGCTTCGTTGACCTCGAACAAATCGACATCGGTGACGCTCCAGCCCGCCCGTTCCAGCACCTTGCGCATCGCGAAGACCGGCGCGGTGGTGAATAGGGCGGGTGCGTGGGCATGGGCGGCGGTGGCGACGATCCGCGCTTGTGGGGCCAGCCCTTCGGCCTCCGCCACGCCGAGCCGCGCCAGAACCAGCGCCGCCGCTCCGTCCGAAATGGAGGCGGAACTAGCCGCGGTGATCGTCCCATCGGCGGCGAAAGCGGGGCGCAGGCCGGGTATCTTATCGGGGCGCGCCTTGCCCGGTTGTTCGTCGTGGTCGACCAGCACCGTCCCTCCACGGCCGGTCACGGGAACAGCCGCGATCTCCCCGGTGAACGCGCCCTCCTCGATCGCCGCTTGCGCCCGCGCCAGGCTTTCCAGCGCATAGCCATCCTGCGCCGCGCGGGTCAGGCCATAGGTGCGCGCGGAGTCCTCGGCAAAGGCCCCCATCGGCTTGCCGCAATCATAGGCATCCTCCAGCCCATCCATCATCATCGAGTCGATCACCCGGTCATGCCCGATCCGCGCGCCGCCGCGATGCTTGGGCAGCAGGAAGGGCGCGCCGGTCATGCTCTCCATCCCGCCCGCGACGACGATCCGTGCCGATCCGGCGGCGAGCGCCTCGGCCGCCATGATGACCGCCTGCATTCCCGATCCGCACATCTTGTTGATGGTGGTCGCCTCGACAGACTGGGGTAGCCCGGCCTTCAGCGCCGCCTGCCGCGCCGGGGCCTGTCCCAGACCGGCGGGGAGGACGCAGCCCATGGTGATGCGTTCGATCAAGTCCGACGACACACCTGTGCGTTCCACCGCCGCTGCAACCGCGACCGCGCCCAGATCGACCGCGTTCAGCGTGGCAAACGCGCCTTGAAACCCGCCCATCGGCGTCCGGACACTGCCGAGGATGACGATCGGATCAACCATGATGCTCTCCCAGGCCACGGGCGATCACCATCCGCTGGATGTCGGACGTGCCCTCATAAATCTGGCAGACGCGGACATCGCGATAGATCTTGGCGAGCCCGAATTCTTCGAGATAGCCATAGCCACCCAGCGTCTGGATCGCGCCCGACACCACCGTCTCAGCCGTCTCGGAGGCGAAGAGTTTGGCCATCGACGCCGCCTGCAGGGCTGGGAGCCCCGCATCCTTCAGTGCAGCGGCATGCAGCACCATCTGCCGCGTCGCCTCCAGCCGGGTGGCGAGGTCGGCCAGGCGGAAGCCGACCGCCTGATGCGCGATGATCGGCTTGCCGAAGCTCTGGCGGTCGCGCGCATAGGCGATGGCGATGTCCAGCGCGCCCTGCGCCATGCCGACCGACTGGGCCGCGATGCCGATCCGCCCGGACTCCAGATTGGCGAGCGCCATGGCGTAGCCACGCCCTTCCTCACCGAACAGCGCGTCGGCGCCAATCCGGCAATCGTGAAAGCGCAGGCCGCAGGTGTCGGACGCCCCCTGCCCCATCTTGTGCTCGACCTTGTCGACGCCGTAGCCGGGTGCGTCGGTGGGCACCAGAAAGGCCGACATGCCCTTGCGCCCCGCCGCCGGGTCGGTGACGGCGATCACCATCGCGACCGAGGCGATCTTCCCTGAGGTGATGAACTGCTTGGCCCCGTCGATCCGCCAGCCATCCTCCGTCCGCTGCGCGCGCGTACGGATGGCGGCGGCGTCGGACCCGGCATCGGCCTCGGTCAACGCAAAGGCCCCGATCGCCGCGCCGCTGACCAGATCGGGCAACCAGCGGTCCCGCTGTGCGGGGGAGCCAAAGGCGATCAGGCCGTTGACCATGATCGAATTCTGGATCGACACGATGGTCGACAACGCGCCGTCGGCGGCGGCCAGTTCGATCAGGGCCAGCGCATAGGATACATAATCCGCCCCCGCCCCGCCCAGCTCGGCAGGTGCGGTCATGCCCATCAGGCCCATCTCGCCCAGTTCACGAAAAAGCGCGGGCGGATAGCTGCCCGCCGCTTCGAACGCCGCGGCCTGGGGGCGGATGCGCTCCTGCGCGAAGTCACGGACGGCGTCGCGGATCGCGACCTGATCGTCGGTCAGTATCAAAGGGCCTCTCCCATGCTCCCGTTCGCCGGGATGCCTGTTGCCCCATGGATAGCCGACAATGCCGCCACAGGCTTTGCCCGGCATCGCCGTGCTTTTTTACATTTCTTGCGCCCCCGTTGCCGGGTGGCCAGCGACCGTGGTTCGCAACGGACATAAGATACAAGGAGAGGCCCGATGCATCCGGCGAACCATGCCGCACGCCATCCCGACAAGCCCGCCATCATCATGGGCGGGACCGGCTCGACGATCAGCTTTGCCGAACTCGACGCCGCGTCGAACCGGAGCGCGCACCTGCTTCGCGCCCTGGGACTGAAGCGCGGTGACGTCGTCGCCACCGTCTTCGCCAATGCGCCGGAGGCATTCATAATGGGCTGGGCGGCGCAGCGATCGGGGCTCTACCAGACCGCGATCTCGTGCAAGCTGAGCGCGCGCGACATGGCCTATATCCTGCGCGACTCCGGGGCGAAGTTGCTGCTCGTATCGCCCGCCTATGCCGATCTGGCGCGCGAGGCGGTGGCGGAGATACCGACGCTGCTGACCTATCGCTGGACGGGATCGGATTCCCGGTTCGGCGACTGGAACTTTGCCGCCAACGGCCATCTCGCAACGCCGATCGCGGACGAGAGCGCGGGCACCGACCTGCTCTATTCCTCGGGCACCACCGGGCGTCCCAAGGGCGTGATGCCGCCACTGCCCACCGGGCCGATCGACGCGCCGACGCCGCTGATGAAGATGGGCCAGGCGCTGTACGATATGGGGCCGGAGATGGTCTATCTGTCCAGCTCGCCGCTCTACCACGCCGCGCCCTTGCGCTGGGCGATGGCGGCGCAACAGCTGGGCGGTACGGTCGTCGTCATGGAGCGGTTCGACCCCGAGATGGCCTTGGCACTGATTGAGCGCTACCGCGTCACCCATGCGACCTTCGTGCCGACGCATTTCGTGCGGATGCTGAAACTCCCCGAGGCGGAGCGGAGCGGCCACGACCTGTCTTCGCTGCGCGCGGTGGTCCATGCCGCCGCCCCCTGTCCGGTGCCGGTCAAGCGGGCGATGATCGACTGGCTGGGCCCCATCGTGCACGAATATTATTCGGGCACCGAATGCTGCGGCATTACCGCGCTGAGCAGCGAGGAATGGCTGAAACGGCCGGGCTCGGTCGGGCGCGCGGTGCTGGGCCAGTTGCACATACTGGATGACGATGGCCGCGAACTGGCGCCGGGCGAGACGGGCAATGTCTTCTTCAGCGACGGCCCTGCTTTCTCCTATCTCAACGACCCCGCCAAGACCGCCGAGGCGCATAATGCGCAAGGCTGGGCGACGCTGGGCGATATCGGGCGGGTGGACGAGGACGGCTATCTGTTCCTGTCGGATCGCAAGAGCTTCATGATTATCTCGGGCGGGGTGAACATCTATCCGCAGGAGATCGAGAACCTGCTCGTCACCTATCCCAAGGTCGCCGATGCGGCGGTGATCGGGGTGCCTTGCGAGGAAATGGGCGAGACGGTGATGGCCATCGTCCAGCCCGCCGCCGGGATTGCCGGCGACGCCGCGCTGGCCGAGGAACTGCAGGCGTTCGCCCGGCGCGAACTGGGTGGAGTGAAGACGCCGCGCCGGTTCGCGTTTCTGGACGAGTTGCCCCGCGAACCGACCGGCAAACTGTTCAAGCGGCTGCTGCGCGACCGCTATGCCGCCTCAGGCTGAGAGGAGGTCCTTCAGCGGCCGCGACATATCCGCCAGCATCTCCGGCGCGATCACCGCACCCGCCTGCACCAGCGCGCGGCCCTGGACATAATCCTTCATCGCGTTCACCGCGTCGATCGCGATCACCCGCCCCTCGCGCAGATACACCACCGAGAAACTCCGCGTCGCCGGATCGCCGCGCAGCACCGCCGCGTCATGCCCCGCAGACAGGCCGACGGTCTGGAGCTTCAGATCATATTGGTTCGACCAGAACCACGGCACCGCGTCATACGCCACCGGCCGCCCGACGATATCGCGCGCCGCCGTCACCGCCTGATCATTGGCGTTCTGGACCGACTCCAGCCGGATCACCGCACCCGCTGCATGAGGGTTTGGATGCGCGGCGCAGTCTCCGATGGCGTGGACATGGGGCAGGCTGGTGCGGCAATGGGCATCGACGATCACGCCATTGCCCACCTCCACGCCTGCCTCAACCAGCGGAGCGATGGCGGGGACAATGCCGATACCGACGATTACCATATCGGCGGGTAGCAGTTCGCCGCTGTCGAGCCGAACGCCGGTCACCCGATCCTCGCCATCTATGCAGGACACGCCGACGCCCAGCATCACAGTCACGCCATGCGCCCGGTGTTCGGCCTCATAGAAGCGCGACAGAGCTTCGCCCGCGACGCGCGCGAGCACCCGGTCCTGCGCCTCGACCAGCGTGACGGTCTTGCCGTTTTTCGTGAGCGCCGCCGACGCCTCAAGCCCGATATAGCCGCCGCCGATCACGACGATCCGCTCGGCCGTGGCAAGCTCGTCCAGCAACCGGTCGACATCGGCGCGGGTGCGCACGGCGTGAATGCCCTTCAAGTCATGGCCTGCACAGCTCAGACGCCGGGGCTCGCCGCCGGTCGCCCAGATCAGCTCGCCATAACCGATGCTCACACCGCTTTCGGTCGATACCGACCGGGCAGCGGGATCGATCGCCACCACCGTCTCACCGAGCAGCAGCGTCACCGCCCGCTCCGCCCAGAAACGCTCGGGCCGGATCAGGATACGCTCGAACGGCTTGGCCCCGGACAGATATTCCTTTGACAGTGGCGGGCGCTCATAGGGCGGATGCGGCTCGGCCCCCAGGATCGCGATGGAGCCGTCGAACTTCTCCTGCCGGAGCGCCACCGCCGCCTGTGCCCCTGCATGACCGCCGCCGACGATCAGCACGTCATAATGCGCGGCGCTCACGGAATCAGCACCACCTTGACGCAATCGCCGCGCTTCTGCGCCTCGATCGCTTCGTTGATCTCGGTCAGCGGGAAGGTCTGAACCAGCCTGTCGAAGGGGAATTGCCCGTTGCGGTGCGCGGCAATCAGCTCGGGGATGAAGCTCTGCGGATCGCTATCGCCCTCCATGATCCCGACGACCCGCTGGCCATAGGTAATCATGCCCGCGATATTGATGGTCAGCGCCGCCTCAGCCTTGCCCGGCACGCCGACCAACCCCAGCATCCCACGCGGGGTCAGCGCGGCGAGCACCGCCTCCATCATCTCGACCCGGCCGCTGGTGTCGAAGGCATAATCCACGCCCTCGGCCACGATGTCGCGGATGGCGGCGGTCACGTCGTCCGCCATCGGGTCGATCACATGGGTCGCCCCCAGTTCGCGGGCGAGGTTGCGGCGCTTCTCGACCGGCTCGACCAGGATGATGGTCGCACAACCCCTGATCCTGGCTCCCATCACGGCCGCCAGCCCGACCGGCCCGCCGCCGACGATGACGATCGACGATCCCGCATGGCACGCCATGGAGCGCATCACGCCCCCCGCCCCGGTCTGGAACCCGCAGCCCAGCGGCCCCAGGATCGCCAGCGGCGCGGCCGGGTCCTCGACCTTCACGACGTTGCGCGCCCGGACAATGGCTTGCGCCGCGAAGCTCGACTGTCCGAAGAAGTGCGACGAGATCGCCTCGCCGCCCTTGGAATAGGCCTTGGACCCATCCTCCAGCCGCATTCCCGCATAGTTGAGCGGGGGAAATTCACGGCAATAGCTGGGCAGATGCTCGTCGCAGCGTGCGCAATGGCCGCAGCTGGAAAAGCCCAGCACCACCGCATCGCCGACCGCCAGCCCTTCGACACCCGGCCCCAGCGCCTCGATCACCCCTGCGCCCTCATGGCCCAGCACGGCGGGCAGCGGATAGGGGACGAACTGGTCGCGGAAAATCAGGTCGGTGTGGCAGAGCCCCACGCCTGCGATCCGAACCCGCACTTCGCCTTCACGGGGCGTCTCGATCTCGACGGTTTCCAGGGTGAAGTCGCCATGCGGCTGACGGGCGACGGCGGCAATGGTCTGCATGGATGGCCTCTATTGAACGGTGTGGCGCCAGCCGCTGGGCGTATCCCCGGCATATTGGCGAAAAGCGCGGGTGAAGTGGCTCTGGCTGGTGAAGCCGGTCATCTCCGCCACCTGCGCGATGGAAAGATCGGACTGACCCAGCAGGTCGCGCGCGCGATCAAGCCGGGCCTTCATCACATACTGATGCGGGGTGACGCCGGTCGCCCGCTTGAACACGCGACAGAAGTGCGAGGGCGTCAGCCCCGCCTGCACAGCCAGTGCCTCCAAGCTGTGATCCTCCTCGGGTCGCCTGAGGATGTCGTTCATGATCTGGTGGATTCGATAGGCGGAGAAGTCAGCGCTGGGAAATGCCCCCTCGCTGCTGGGCGGGGAGCTGCGCAGCGTGTGCATCTTCAGCGCGTCGAGCAGAGTGCCGATATACGCGGTCCGCTCGGCAGTCTGCGCGGCGTAGAGTTCGCTGAGGATCTGCCGGGTCAGCGCGATGCCCAGCGGATCGGCAAAGGCGAAGCGCATCTCGCGAAACCGGTCAACCGCGCGCTGGTCCTGCAACTGGTCCATCGGCACCGAGACGGTGACGACGTCCAACTCGCCATCGATCCGCCAGCCCGTGCTGCACCCGGCGGGCACGATAGTGGCGCATCCCGGAATGGAGCGCGAACGGCTCCACTGGTCGGCTTCCCACAGCCGGGTGTCAGGCTTGCCGCCGACATGGACGACGAAGACGGGATCGACGAGCGCGGGCAGTTCATAGCTGCCGATGAACTGCCGCCACCGCGCGAATTGCCACGATCCCAGGTTGACGCTGCGATCCGGCGCGCGGCCGAGCGTGTTGGCGATGATCTTTTCGTTGCTGGGCGAAAGCTCTGCCACGTTCATCTCTCCTCATACAGCCCGCAGAATGACGTCGAGGTTCTTGAGGCCGTTGATGAAGTTCGACCGGAACCGTCGCGGCGGTGCTTGCACCTCGAAAGATGTAACACGATCCGCGAGCATGTCGAACGCGACGCGCAGCTGCATTTCGGCCAGGCGCGAGCCGACGCAGACATGCTGTCCCGATCCGAAACCGACATGCTGCGCGCCCTTGCGGGTGACGAGGAAGCGGTCGGCCTCGGGGAACACGCTCTCGTCGCGATTGGCGGAGATGTACCAGAGCACGACCTTGTCCCCCTTCGCCACGCGCTGTCCACCGACGCTGGTATCTTCCATCGCCGTCCGGCGCATGTGCATGACCGGGCTGGCATAGCGCACCATCTCCGGCGTCGCGGTCTTCAGAACGTCGCGGTTCTGGCGGATGATGTCCCACTGGTCCGGGTTCTGCGACAGGGCGACGATGCTGTGGCTCAGCGAGTTGCGCGTCGTCTCGTTGCCGCCGACCAGCACCAGGATCAGGTTGCCGATGAAGTCGCGGAACGGCACCGGCTGCCCGTCGATTTCGGCATTGGCGAGCAGCGAGGCGATGTCCGAGGTCGGCTCAGCCCGCCGCGCCTCGAACAACTCCTGCCCGAAGGCGAAGAACTCGCCCAGGGTCGCCGCCATCGCCTCGGGGCTCTGGCGGAACTCGGGGTCGTCCTCGCCGACGAACGCGTTGGTCCAGTCATACAGTTTGGGCCACAGGTCGATCGACACGCCCAGCAGCTCGGCGAGCGTCATCAGCGGCAGCGGCGCGGAGAGCAGCGGCACGATGTTGACCGCTTCGTTCAGCGGGATCGCGTCGATCAGCTTCGTCGCGCGGTCGCGGATGCGCGTCTCGATGTCTCCCAGCCGCCCCGGAGACAGGGCGGGCATGACGAACTTGCGATAGCGGGTATGCGCCGGCGGATCGCGCGAAATGAAGGGGATGCCGATGGCGGACTCACCCGCGCCGGTCAGCCCGACTTCATTCTCGTTGAAGATGCGGTGCCCGCCATTCTCATGCGCAGAGGAGAACAGCAGAGGCTGGCGCGACACCTCGACGACATCGGCATGGCGCATCACGGACCAGAAGCCCGCACCATCCTGTTCCGGGTTCCAGTGGACCGGATCGTCGCGGCGCAGTGCCGCGAAGAGGTCATACGGGACCCCCGCCTCATAGAGGCCGGGATCCTTCAGGTCGGGGGTCGTGATCGTCGCCATGTCAGAATGCCACCCGGACAGAGCCGCCGAAGGTGCGCGGAGCGGCGGGAACGAGGAAGTTATAGGGGAAGCCCGCCCCGCGCAGGTCGAGGCCGTAAGCATAGGTCTTGGCGTTCAGCAGGTTGGTCGCGAACGCCTTGATGGTGAAGCGCCCGGTGGTCAGCGCGGCGGTCAGATTGACCTTGGCGAACCCCTTTTGCTGCAACTCGCTATTTTGCTGCCCGGTCCCCGCCACGTTGATCGTGTTGAAGGGCGAGAAATATTGCCGCGAGAAATAGGCGACGCTGGGCGAGACAGTCAGCCCGTCATTCCCGTTACGGAACAGCGTCAGGTCCACCCCGCCCTGTGCGGTGAAGCGCGGCGCGAAGGGCAGGTCGTTGCCGTCTAGCCGGGTATTTTGGAGGGTCAGTTCCTTGTAGGTCGCATGGAGATAACCCGCCGACGCATTCACGGTCACCGCCGGGGTCAGACGCCACCGCGCCTCGCCCTCGACGCCGTAGACCTTGGCCTTGGGCGCATTGACCAGGAAGGACACGGGGCCGGGCCTTGTGTCCTGCACCTGCTGGTTGATATAGTCGTAATAGAAGCCCGACATGGTCAGGGTCAGCGCATTGTTGAAATAGCGCCCCTTCAGCCCGACTTCATAGGCGTTCACCCGCTCCGGCGCGATATAGTTGATACCCGCCGACGAGGTATAGCCACCGCCGTTGAACGCGCCCGAGCGATAGCCGCGATTATAGCTGGCATAGACCAGCGTGCCGCCCTCGAACGTGTAGTTCAGCGATACCCGGCCGGTCAGCGCATTGTTGCGCCCGTCCAGCGCGAACCGCGCATTGGGGTTGTAGGCGCAAGTGCCGGGTGCTCCCGGACAGGGCACGGTGGTCGCCAGCTGCAGGTCCGGCCCGCCGATATTGCCCGCGAACAGATAGGCGTAGCCGTCGCGATACTGGCTGCGGTCCCAGGTATAGCGCGCGCCCAGCGTCAGGCTCAGCCGCTCGGTCAGGTCGTAATCCCCTTGCGCGAACACGGCGTAGGACCGGCGGACCTGGCGATAATGCTGGAAGAAGCCGCCATTGACCGTCGGCGCGATCGCCTGGCCGATATTGAAGCGGTTGTCGGTGATCACCTCGTCCCAGCCATAGAAGCCGCCGCCGACCAGCTTCAGCCGGGTGCCGTTATAGTTGAACCGCGCCTCCTCGCTGAACTGCTGGAAGCTCGACCGCCAGTTGATGTCGAGGATGTCGAGCGGCGATCCGTCGGCCGCCTGCTGGAGATTCTGCTTGCCGCCATCGCGCGAGGTGATCGAGGTGAAGACCACGGTCGGCGACACGTCATAGGCGATGGTCGCGGACCCGCCATACGCCTCGGTCCGGTTCAGCCCGATCCGGTTCTCGTTCGTCTCGAAAAAGCCCAGGCCGGTGCGGAACGCGCCCAACCCATGGATCGCCGCCTGCGCGCCCTGATCTCGCCCGCCATAGACCTTCAGCTTGATGTCGAGCGGACCATTGCCGGGCCGGATGCGCAGCGAGGCGCGTCCCTGCAACGTATCCTGCGAATTGCCGTCGCGCCCGCCGGGATAGACGTTGCGGATCTGGCCGTCGCCCTTGGCATAATTGCCCGCGATGCGAACGCCCAGTTGGTCCTCGACCATCGTCGCCTCGACCGCGGCTTGCGCGGTGAAGGTGTTGAAATTGCCGTAACCCGCCTCGGCATAGCCTTCATTGCCGTGCAGGCTCGGCCCCTTGGTGATGAAGTTGATCGCGCCGCCCGTCGTGTTGCGGCCGAACAGCGTGCCCTGCGGTCCGCGCAGCACTTCCACCCGGTCGAGGTCGAACAGGCCCATGCCATGGGCGGTACGGCTGGCGAGATAGACGTCATCGATATAGACGCCGATCGGCGACGCCTGGTTGGAATTATACTCGTTGGCGACGCTGATGCCGCGCAGCGAGAAATTGGGCTGCGTCTGGCCGTAGGGGCTGCTGACCTGGAGATTGGGCACCGCGACCGCCAGATTGGCCGAATTGGTGATGCCCTTCGTGACCAGCGCGTCTCCACCGATGGCGGAAATGGCAATGGGAACGGTCAGGATCGACTGGGCGCGCCGCTGAGCGGTCACGATGATGTCGCCCGACGATGCACCATCCTGCGAGGCGGTGGTGGTCGGCGTTGCCTCGGTAATGGGTGGCGTGCCCTGCTGCCCTGCGTCGGTGCTTTGCGCCTGTGCCGCAAATGGGAACACGATTGCCGCACTGGTAAGCAGCGCCGCGCTGATCCTGGCCCTCATAGCCCTCTCCTATTTTTGCAGAGACTCTGTGACGGCCTCTTGCTGGATCATGTGTAGATCAGGTCCGGTCAGGCGGCTTTGCATGGACCTGTCGCGCTTTTTGACATTTCTTGCGGGGGTCCTGCGTTCCTTGCGCATGATCTGATAGCGCCCATTGCACAGACAGAGCGGACCGCGACCGACGGGACCGCCGGAGATGGAGAGCGAGATGGACTTCGATACGTCGTTCCACATGACGATCGGCGGCAAGCCGGTGGCCTCGGACAGCCTGTTCGACGTGCTCAACCCCGCGACCGAGCAGGTGCTGGCCCAGGCGCCGGACGCGGGCCCCGACCATCTCGACGCTGCCGTGGCCGCCGCCCGCGCCGCCTTTCCCGGCTGGGCCGCCACCCCCATCGCCCGGCGTCGCGCGCTGATCGACCAGCTGGGCGACGCGGTGATCGCCCATGTCGAGGACTTCAAGCGCCTGCTGACAGCAGAACAGGGCAAGCCGCATGGCGATGCCTTCAACGAGGTGATGGGCGCCGGGCTCTGGCTGAAGGGGGCGGCGACGCTCGACCTGCCGGTGACGGTCAATGAGGATAGCGCCGATCGCTATAGCGAGACGCGGCGGGTGCCGATCGGTGTCGTGGGCGCGATCGCGCCGTGGAACTTCCCCATGGTGCTGGCGATGTTCAAGGTCGGCCCGGCGCTGCTGGCGGGTAATACGATGGTGCTGAAGCCCTCCCCCTTCACGCCGCTGACGACCCTGAAATTTGGCGAGCTGGCCGCGACCATCCTTCCCCCCGGCGTGCTGAACGTCGTGACCGGCAGCGACCGCCTTGGCCCTTGGCTGACCGAGCATCCCGGTATCGATAAGGTCAGCTTTACCGGATCGACCGCGACCGGGCGGCGGGTCATGCAGAGCGCCTCGGCCACGCTGAAGCGGGTCACGCTGGAACTGGGCGGCAATGATGCCGCGATCGTCCTGCCCGACGCGAATGTCGAGGCGCTGGCCGAGCAACTCTTCTGGGCCGCCTTCGCCAATAACGGCCAAATCTGCATTGCGACCAAGCGCATGTATGTCCACCGCGACGTCTATGAACCGCTCAAAGACGCGCTGGTCGCCTATGCCAGGACGGTGCAGGTCGGTGACGGCGCGCAGCAGGGCGTGCGGCTGGGGCCGATCAACAACCGCCTGCAATATGAGCGGGTACTCGACCTGATCCGCGACGCGCGTGACAAGGGTTATGACTTCCTGCTCGGCGGCGCAGCGGCGGATACACCCGGCTATTTCGTCCCCATCACGATCCTCGACAACCCGCCCGAGGACAGCCGCATCGTCCAGGAAGAGCAGTTCGGTCCCATCCTCCCCCTCCTCCGCTTCGACGAGGTAGACGAGGTGATCGAGCGGGTGAATGCCAGCGAATATGGCCTGGGCGCTTCGATCTGGACCGGCGATCCCGACGCCGCGATGGACCTCGCCGCGCGAATCGCCAGCGGCACCGTGTGGATCAATGAAACCCAGCACCTCACGCCGCTGGCCGCCTTTGGCGGCATGAAGCAATCGGGTCTGGGCATCGAAGGCGGCACCGAGGGGCTGATGGAATATACCAACGCTCAAACCATCACCCGGCGGCGCTGACGATGGGCTCGAACTCGGTCGAACTGGAACGTCGCCGGGCAGCGGCGCGGGCCGGTGGTGGTGAGAAGCGCGTCGCCGCGCAGCACGCCAAGGGCAAGCTGACCGCGCGCGAGCGGCTCGACGTGCTGCTCGACGAGGGCAGCTTCGAGGAGCTCGACATGTTCGTCGAGCACAACTGCACCGACTTCGGCATGACCGAACAGGTCATCCCCGGCGACGGCGTGGTGACCGGCTCCGGCACGATCAACGGGCGGCTGGTCTTCGTCTTCAGCCAGGACTTCACCGTCTTCGGCGGCTCGCTGTCCGAGCGGCATGCCCAGAAGATCTGCAAGATCATGGACATGGCGATGAAGGTCGGCGCCCCCGTCATCGGCCTGAACGACTCGGGCGGTGCGCGCATCCAGGAGGGCGTGGCCAGCCTCGGCGGCTATGCCGAGGTGTTCCAGCGCAACGTGCTGGCGAGCGGCGTCGTGCCGCAGCTCAGCCTCATCATGGGCCCGTGCGCAGGCGGTGCGGTATACTCGCCCGCCATGACCGACTTCATCTTCATGGTGAAGGATTCGAGCTACATGTTCGTCACCGGCCCCGATGTGGTCAAGACGGTCACGAACGAAGTCGTGACCCAGGAAGCGCTCGGCGGCGCAGTGACGCACACCACCAAGACCGGCGTGGCTGACGTGGCGTTCGAGGACGATATCGAGGCGCTGCTGGCGGCGCGCGACTTCATCGACTTCCTGCCCGCCAACAACCGCGAAGGCGTGCCCGAGCGGCCGACCGCCGACGCCTGGGACCGGATCGAGGAAAGCCTCGACACGCTGATCCCGGCCAGCGCCAACCAGCCCTATGACATGCACGAGCTGCTATCGAAGGTCGTCGATGAGGGCGATTTCTTCGAGGTGCAGCCCGCGCACGGGGCCAACATCATCACCGGCTTCGGCCGGATCGAGGGGCGCACGATCGGCTTCGTCGCCAACCAGCCGATGGTGCTGGCCGGCGTGCTCGACATCAATGCCAGCCGCAAGGCGGCGCGCTTCGTGCGCTTCTGCGACGCGTTCGAGATTCCGATCGTGACCTTCGTCGACGTGCCCGGCTTCCTGCCCGGCACCGCCCAAGAGCATAACGGCATCATCAAGCATGGCGCGAAACTGCTCTTCGCCTATGCCGAGGCGACGGTGCCGAAGATTACGGTCATCACCCGCAAGGCCTATGGCGGGGCCTATGACGTGATGGCGTCCAAGCATCTGCGCGGCGACCTCAACTATGCCTGGCCGACCGCCGAGATCGCGGTGATGGGGGCCAAGGGCGCGGTCGAGATCATCTTCCGGGGCAAGACACCCGAGGAGATCGCCGAGCGCACGGCGGAATATGAGGCGCGCTTCGCCAACCCGTTCGTCGCGGCGTCCAAGGGCTTCGTCGACGAGGTGATCCAGCCGCATTCCACCCGCCGTCGCATTGCGCTGGGCCTGCGCAAGCTGCGGAACAAGGATCTCGCCAATCCGTGGAAGAAGCATGACAACCTGCCGTTCTGAGCCGGTCGCGGGCGGGGTTTCCCTCCCCCATCCCCTCCCGCCTGCGGGAGGGGAGAGGCTTGAGGCATGCGCCCTCCCCCGGCCCCTCCCGCAAGCGGGAGGGGCCGGGGGAGGGCTGGCGCTCTCGTCACGCAAACCGATCGGAAGCTAGCATGACCACCCTATCCGACTGGGAATCGCTTGCGTCGCGCGAGGTGAAGGGTCGCGATCTGGACTGGCAGACGCCGGAGGGGATCGTGGTGAAGCCGCTCTATACGGCGGCGGATGTGGCGGTGGACCCCGGCCTGCCGGGCTTCGCGCCGTTCACGCGCGGCGTGCGCGCCAGCATGTATGCGGGCCGCCCCTGGACGATCCGGCAATATGCGGGCTTCTCGACCGCCGAGGAATCGAACGCCTTCTACCGACGCAATCTGGCGGCCGGGCAGAAGGGGCTGTCGGTCGCCTTCGACCTGGCGACGCACCGCGGCTATGACAGCGATCACCCGCGCGTGACCGGCGATGTCGGCAAGGCGGGCGTCGCGATCGACACGGTCGAGGATATGAAGATCCTGTTCGACGGCATTCCGCTGGATGCCATGTCGGTCAGCATGACGATGAACGGCGCTGTGATCCCGGTGCTCGCCTTCTTCATCGTCGCGGCCGAGGAACAGGGCGTTCATCGCTCGAAACTGGAAGGGACCATCCAGAACGACATCCTCAAGGAGTTCATGGTCCGCAACACGTACATCTATCCGCCCGAGCCCTCGATGCGGATCATCTCGGACATCTTCGCCTATACCAGTGCCGAGATGCCCAAGTTCAACAGCATCTCGATCTCGGGCTATCACATGCAGGAGGCCGGGGCGACGCAGCTCCAGGAGTTGGCCTTCACCATCGCCGACGGCATGGAATATGTGAAATATGGCGTCGCGTCGGGCCTCGACATCGACAAGTTCGCCGGGCGCCTGTCCTTCTTCTTCGCGATCGGCATGAACTTCTTCATGGAGGTCGCCAAGCTGCGCGCCGCGCGCGTGCTGTGGCACCGGGCGATGACGCAGCTGGGGGCGAAGGACGAACGCTCCAAGATGCTGCGCACCCATTGCCAGACGTCGGGCGTGTCGCTGACCGAGCAGGACCCGTATAACAACGTCATCCGCACGACCATCGAGGCGATGGCCGCGATGCTGGGCGGGACGCAGTCGCTCCACACCAATGCGCTGGACGAGGCGATCGCGCTGCCCACCGACTTCTCCGCCCGGATCGCGCGCAACACCCAGATCGTGCTGCAGGAAGAGACGGGGATGACCAAGGTCGTCGATCCCTTGGGCGGCAGCTATTATGTCGAGAGCCTGACCCAGAGCCTGGTCGATGGCGCGTGGGCGTTGATCGAACGCATCGAGGCCGAGGGCGGCATGGCGAAAGCGGTCGCGTCGGGCTGGCCCAAGGCGAAGATTGAGGAAGCGAGCGCGGCGCGCGCCGCCAAGGTCGACCGGGGCGAGGATGTCATCGTCGGGGTGAACAAATACCGGCTTCAGGACGAAGCGCCGGTAGAAATTCTCGATATCGACAATCACGTGGTGCGCGCGGGCCAAGTAGCGCGGATCGCGGCGGCGAAGGCCGCGCGCGACGAAGCGGCGGCCCAAGCGGCACTCGATGCCCTGCGCCAGGCCGCCCAAAATCCTCCCCAAGCTCGTCTTGGGGAGGGGGACCATCCGAAGGATGGTGGAGGGGCCGGGGCTGACGGTGCCGCCCCTCCACCACAGCCTTCGGCTGCGGCCCCCCTCCCCGAGCAAGCTCAGGGAGGAATGGGGGCGAACCTCCTCGCGCTAGCCGTGGAGGCGGCCCGCGCCCGCGCGACGCTGGGCGAGATTTCCGCCGCGCTGGAGGATGTGTTCGGCCGCTACGGCACGCAGCCGACCCCGGTGTCGGGCGTCTATGGCGGCGCCTACGCCGAGGACGAACGCTGGGCGCGGTTGATCCGGGGCGTCGAGGCTGTGGAGCGCCGCTTGGGCCGCAAGCCTCGCATCTTCGTCGCCAAGATGGGCCAGGACGGCCATGATCGGGGCGCGAACCTCGTCTCCTCGATGTTCGGCGATCTGGGGTTCGAGGTGGTGCCCGGTGCGCTGTTCCAGACGCCGGAGGAAGCCGCCCAGGTCGCGCTGGCCCGCGACGTCGATGTCGTCGGCGCGTCCAGCCTGGCGGCGGGGCACAAGACGCTGATCCCCGAACTGATCGGCCACCTCCGCGACGCAGGGCGCGCCGATATCAAGGTCATCGCGGGTGGCGTTATTCCCGCGCAGGACTATCAGGCGCTCTATGATGCCGGGGTGCAGGCGATATTCGGCCCCGGCACCAATCTTGTGAAGGCGGCCGAGGATGTGCTGAGGCTGCTGGGCCATAACATGCCGCCCGAGACGGGCGAATGACAGGACATGACGTGATGACGACGACCACCGCGCTTCGCCCCGAGGCGGCCCTGCGCACCAACTGGACCCGCGCCGAGATCGCCGCGCTGTTCGACCTGCCCTTCCCCGAACTGCTGTTCCGTGCGGCCGAGGTCCACCGCGCGCATCATGCGGCGGACGAGGTGCAGCTGTGCACGCTCTGCTCGATCAAGACCGGCGGCTGCCCCGAGGATTGCGGCTATTGCTCGCAAAGCGCCTCGGCGGAAAGCGACGTGAAGGCCGGAAAGCTGATGGACGTGCAGGCGGTGCTCGCGGCGGCGGCCGAGGCCAAGGCGGCGGGCTCGCAGCGTTTCTGCATGGGCGCGGCATGGCGCTCCCCGAAGGAGCGCGACATGGACAAGGTCGTCGCCATGGTCGAGGGCGTGAAGGCCATGGGGCTGGAGACCTGCATGACGCTGGGCATGCTCGATGCCCCCCAGGCGCAGCGGCTGGCCGAGGCGGGTCTCGACTATTACAACCACAATATCGACACGAGCCCCGAAAACTACGCCAACGTCATCACGACGCGCTGCTTCGAGGACCGGCTGGAGACGCTTGGCCACGTGCGCGAGGCGGGGATTTCGGTCTGCTGCGGCGGGATCGTCGGCATGGGCGAGACGCGGGGAGACCGCGTGGGCTTCGTCCATGCGCTCGCCACCCTGCCGCGCCATCCCGAAAGCGTGCCGGTCAATGCGCTGGTCCCGGTCAAGGGCACGGTGCTGGGCGACATGCTTGCCGATACGCCGCTGGCGCGGATCGACGATATCGAGTTCGTCCGCACCGTCGCGGTCGCGCGCATCACCATGCCGCTGAGCATGGTCCGCCTGTCGGCGGGGCGCGAGAGCATGTCGGCCGCCACCCAGGCGCTGTGCTTCCTGGCGGGCGCGAACTCGATCTTCACCGGCGACAAGCTGCTGACCGCGGGCAATGCGGGCGACGATGCCGACGCCGCGCTGTTCGCCAAGCTGGGCCTGAAGCCGATGGAAGGCGCAGAACCCATGCGGGTCGCGGCGGAGTGACATTTCCACCGCCCTGTTCCCCGGCGAAGGCCGGGGCCCAGTGGCGGTGAGCCTTGGATGGCGCGCCACCGGCCATGAAGACATTGGCCCCCGGCCTTCGCCGGGGAACAGGTGACACGGACCAACGACATAAAAGGAGAGGTATCCCCGTGTTCCAGAAAATCCTGATCGCCAATCGCGGGGAAATCGCGTGCCGGGTGATCCGCACCGCCCGCGCCATGGGCATCGCCACCGTCGCGGTCTATTCGGACGCGGACGCCAGCGCACCGCATGTCCGGCTGGCCGATGAAGCGGTACGCCTGGGCCCCGCGCCCGCCGCCGAGAGCTATCTCAAGGCCGACCTCATCCTCGCCGCCGCCAAGGCGACCGGCGCGGACGCCATCCACCCCGGTTACGGCTTCCTGTCCGAGCGCGAGAGCTTCGCGCGCGCCTGCGCCGAGGCGGGGGTGGCGTTCATCGGCCCGCCGCCGAACGCCATCGCCGCGATGGGCGACAAGATCGAATCGAAGAAGCTCGCCAAGGCGGCGGGGGTCAATGTCGTCCCCGGCTATCTGGGCGAGATCGCCGATACCGAGGAAGCGGTGCGTATCGCATCGGACATCGGCTTTCCCGTCATGATGAAGGCCTCGGCCGGTGGCGGCGGCAAGGGGATGCGGCTCGCCTGGTCCGAGGCGGACGTGCGCGAAGGCTTCGAGGCGACCAAGCGCGAGGGGCTGGCCAGCTTCGGCGACGACCGCGTCTTCATCGAGAAGTTCATCGAGAGCCCGCGCCATATCGAAATCCAGGTGCTGGGCGATAGCCATGGCAACATCGTCTATCTCGGCGAGCGCGAATGCTCGGTCCAGCGCCGCCACCAGAAGGTGGTCGAGGAAGCGCCCTCGCCCTTCGTCACGCCCGAGATGCGCCGCGCCATGGGCGAGCAGGCGGTGGCCCTTGCCCGCGCGGTCGGTTATCATTCGGCAGGCACCGTCGAGCTGATCGTGTCGGGGGCGGATACCACCGGCAAGAGCTTCTACTTCCTCGAGATGAACACCCGGCTTCAGGTCGAACATCCCGTGACCGAAGAGATCACCGGGCTTGATCTGGTCGAGCAGATGATCCGCGTCGCCGCCGGAGAGCCGCTGGCGTTCGGCCAGGACGATGTGACCCTGACCGGCTGGGCGATCGAGAACCGCGTCTATGCCGAGGATCCGTATCGCGGCTTCCTGCCCTCGACCGGGCGGCTGGTGCGCTACAACCCGCCCGCCGAACAGGCCGATGATGACGTGCGGGTGCGCGTCGACGACGGCGTGGCCGAGGGTGGCGAGGTCAGCATGTTCTACGACCCGATGATCGCCAAGCTGGTCACCTGGGCGCCGACCCGCGAAGCCGCGATCGACGCGCAGATCGCCGCACTCGACGCGTTCGAGATCGTCGGGCCGGGGACCAATATCGACTTCGTGTCGGCGCTGATGCAGCACCCGCGTTTTCGCTCGGGCGCGCTGTCCACCGGCTTCATCGCCGAGGAATATCCGGAAGGCTTCCAGGGCGCGCCCGCCTCCGCCGAACTGACCCAGACTCTCGCCGCCGTCGCCGCCTTCGCCGCCACCGCCGAGGCCGACCGCGCCCGCCGCATCGACGGGCAACTCGGTCACCGGCTGCAACCGCCCGCCGACTGGACGGTGCGGATCGGGGGAGCGGACCATGCGGTCAACGTCTCGACCGACGGGATCAGTGTCGACGGCACCGAGCTCGACCTCGCCATCGCCTACACCCCCGGTGACCGGATGATCGCGGTCGAGGACGGGGACGGCGAGACGCTCCACGTCCGCATCGCCAAGACCCGCACCGGCTTCAAGCTGACCACGCGCGGGGCCAGCCACTTGGTCCGCGTGCTCCCCGCCCGCGCCGCCCCCTACGCGCAGCACCTCATCGAAAAGGTGCCGCCCGACCTGTCGAAGTTCCTCATCGCCCCGATGCCGGGCCTGCTCGTCCGCCTCGACGTCACCGAGGGTGACAAGGTCGAGGCCGGACAGCCGCTGGCGGTGGTCGAGGCGATGAAGATGGAAAACATCCTCCGCGCCGCGAAGACGGGCACCGTCAAGACCATCGTCGCCAAAACCGGCGACAGCCTCGCGGTGGATGCGGTGATCCTGGAACTGGAGTAAACATTCAAAGATGATGGCTAAGCAAATAGGATTGATGAGAAGACAGGAATCCCGCCGTGCTAATCGGGCTGACACATGCCTGGGGGTCCACCTTCCCAAAATCTGATCCCGAATGCATTTTCCCGAAACTGCCACGTGAAGACGGAGAACGGGAAAGCCACAGCCGCCCCAGGGCGGCGTCTCTCGAAAACGCGATCGGCACGGTGAGCAGCCAAGATCGGCCACACCACGATCAGTGGCTCAGCCGCTACAAAGACCCACTTGCGGCCGTTCAGCAGCCTCAGTGAGGTGCCCAGCTTCGGACGCTCGTTAATGTGAGTTGGTCGAGAGTCTAGATACTGCATCAAGGACCGGGATGGCGAGAAGGGGACCTTTCAGCCAGTCTGTTTTTAGCGTGCAGAGCATAACAGCAGCGTAAGCGTGGCCGATAGGCCGCCTTGTTATTGAGGGCGGCTTTTCTGGTAGGCAAGTTTTCCGGCGTGGCGGCGGATGGCGATGGCGACGACGGCGCGGCGGGTGGAGCGTTCGTCGATGTCGTCGGCGTTGTATGGGCCACAATACCATTCACGTAAGCGGTCGTGTTCTTCGTGGCCGGGGTCGGCCATGGCATCAAGGAACATCTCGAACCCAGGCAAGCCGCCGACGTCCTCGGGCGGACAGCGCCGTTCCCCGTCGATGAAGCGCGGATATTTGACGTCGGGTTCGCCGGGGCCGACGGTTTCGACGGTGATGGTGTGCCGCCAGTCGTCACCCATGTCATAGGTATAGACGAGTTCCGCCACGCCCCGGTCGATGAGCGTCGCGAGCTTCACGTTCCTGGCTGCGGTCATGCCGCTCTCCGGCCACATCGGGTCGGGGATGCCGTAGCGCCGGTCGCCGGCCTCGAAATGCCACAGTTGGCAATCCTCCCAGCCCATTGCGGCCTGAACGATGTCGTGAAGCATCTTGAGGCTGGCGGTGACCGGCACGTCGACCCGGCGCCAGATGGCGGGCTCGATGTCGTCGAGGACGATGTGCAGGCGGGCGATGGTCTCGGCGCTCATGCCGCCAGTCTGGCAGGTTCGAGGGACCAGTTCCACGGCATGAGTTCGTCCCATCGGCTGGCAGGCCAGTCGCCGGCGACCTTGGCGATGACGTCGGCGATATAGGCGTGCGGGTCGACGCCGTTTGCCTTGCACGTCTGGATAACGGTGTAGATGGTCGCGGCCCGCTCGCCACCTGCGCGCGAGCCGGCGAACAGCCAGTTTCGGCGTCCGACCGCGACGCCGCGCAGCGCACGCTCCGCGATATTGTTGTCGATCTCGAGGCGGCCATCGCCCAGGAAGCGCAACAGCGCCGGCCAGCGCTTGGTGCCATAGGCGATGGCCCGGGCCATGTCGGACTTCGGTGACAGACGACGCAGGGCCGCGTCGAGCACCGCGCGCAGTTCATCGACCAGCGGCCGGCTTTTCTCCTGCCGGGTTCGGTGTCGCACGTCGGGCGGCTCGCCGCGGACCTCGGCCTCGACAGCGTAAAGGGTGCCGATGCGTTCGAGGATGTCGGTGGTCAGTGGCGTGGGCGACCGCTCGTGGAGGTCGAAGACCTTGCGCCGGAAATGCGCCCAGCAGGCAACCTCGGTCACGCCCCTGCGGTAGAGCCCGTCATAGCCGGCATAGGCATCGGCCTGGAGGAAACCGCGAAACCCCGCGAGATGCGCCATCGGGTGTGCGGCAGTACGGTCGGGCGTGAAGCGATACCAGGTCGCACGTGGTGCCGTGCCGCCGGATGCCCGGTCATCGGCCGCGTAGACCCATAGCCGCCCGGTCGCGGTCTTGCCCCGACCGGGGTCGAGCACCGGCACCGGTGTGTCGTCGGCATGGATCTTGTCGGCCTTGAGGACTTCGTCGCGGATACGGCTGACGATGGGGTCGAGGAGCACTGCGGCCTGTCCGGTCCAGCCCGCCAGCGTCGAGCGGTCGATGTCGAGCCCTTGCGCCGCCATCATCTCGGCCTGGCGGTACAGCGGCAGGTGGTGGTCGAACTTGGAGACGACGACGTGCGCCAGCGTGGCGAAGGTCGCCTTGCCGCGTACCACGGCGGTGACCGGCGCCGGCGCCTGGACGGTCTTGTCGCATACCCGGCAGCTGTATTTTGGGCGGACGTTGCGCACGACCCGCCAACGGACCGGCACGATGTCGAGCATCTCGTGCGCGTCCGCCCCGAGCGGCCGCAACGCACCGCCGCAGTCCGGACAGGTGCAGGCGCCCGACAGCGGCTCGTGGACGACGTCCTCGCGCGGCAGATTTCCGGGCAGGCTGCGAACGGGCACCGGTCGTGCCACTACGCCGCTGTCGGCCCCCTCGGGTACAGGCGCATCATGCTCCGTTTCCAATTCCTCCAGCGCCAGTTCGAGTTGCTCGATCTCGCGGCCGAGCTTCTCGGACGACGCGCCGAACTGCATCCGTCGCAGCCGCGCGATCTGTCCGCGCAGGGTGTCGATGAGCAGGTCGCGGGCGGCGAGTGCGGCATTGGCCCGGGCGAGCGAGGCCTCCAGCACGGCGATCCGCGCGACGGCATCAGCAGGGGAAACGGGCGCTTCCGACACCCTGTTTCCATAGCAGATTGCATGTCGGCGAGCGAGGGAAAGTGGCGAAAAACCGCCGTTCCTACCCCGCCAGCGTCGGGGTGAACGTCCGCTCGGGCCGACGCCAGTCGATGCCCTCCAGCAGCATAGACAATTGTGCCGGCGTCAGCGTCACCGTACCGGTCGCGGTCACCGGCCAGACGAAGCGACCCCGGTCGAGGCGCTTCGAGAACAGGCAAAGTCCCTGGCCATCGAACCACAGCAGCTTGACCAGATGCCCCCGCTTGCCGCGAAACGCGAACAAGGCACCCGAATGCGGGTTCTGCGCCAGCACCTGCTGCACCAGCACCGCCAGGCCATCGAACCCCTTGCGCATGTCGGTCACACCGCACGCCAGGAACACCCGCGTCGGCAGCGGCACTGGCTCCGGGCTCACCGCAGCACCGACAACACCCGTGCCAGCGCGCCCGCATCCACGTGTCCGTCGACGCTCACCCGCACGCCACCCGGCAGCTCGATCTGGATAAGCCCCGATGAACATGTCGCCAGTTGAGGTGTCGGCACAACCGGTTCCGCCACCTGCACTTCGGCGAACACCGGCAACGCACACGCCAGCTTGCCCTCCCGCAACTGCTTGCGCCACGTGTAGATCAGGCTGCTCGACACCTCGCGACGAGCGATGACGTCGCAGACCCGTACCCCCGGCCGGAACGCCTCGGCCAGAATCTCCAGCTTCTCCTCGTCCGACCATCGCCGTCGACCCGACACCCGGCCGACCACCTCCATCCGACCAGTCATACGAGTGCTCGTATGACTGGTCGTAGAACCGATAACTTCCCGCACCGCCCGCGCCCTCGTCAAAGGCGACAAGCATCCTGAACGCCAGCGCTACCGCAAGGCGGCCTCCAGACCGCGCTTACACAGCAGCCATCAAACGACATGATCTGGTTCAAGGCCCGCGCCTGCAGAAGCCCGTCCCGTTCCGTTCGATCGTTGAGGCTGTGGCGAAGCTCGAACTTTAGTTGGGATCTTTCCGCAGCCCGTGGGACACGGCATCGCGATTGGCGTGAGGCGCCGTGCGCCTCTCATCCCGTGCTCGTCGCAGACAAGCACGGAGGCTTACACGGCAGTGAGGATCCACAAGGCGACATTCAGCGCCCCTGGGATCCGGCATCATCCCCGGCGAAGCGGTCGAGGGAATCAAGGTGCGGACACGGGACTTCCGATGAAGAGTGTCCAGACCTCGCCTACCTCAATCAGGCGGAGCCGTCGCCGACGCTGGAACCATCCACGACATCAGATCCCGCCCGGGCGGACTCGGATGGCCTCATCTCGTCCATCAGCTTCATCCAGAGCTGGGGCGGCACCGGCAACCTGAGCCGACGACAGGCGAGCAACAGGACCGGCCAGTGCTCGAGACGGATCGCGGAAAGCGCGGGATAGTCCGGATTGGCCTGCGCTTCGGCCCGCTGCGCCGCGATCAGCTCCGAACCGTCGTTGCCGACCTTGAGCCCGGTGATAGATGATCCCTGCCACGGGTCACCCTGCCAAATCTTATCCTCGGTCCGGCTGTTGGGAACCCACGCTTGGAAGCTGCAGTCCGACGCCTCCGTCTGCTGGAATTCCTCAATCGCGGAAACGGTGTCGCCATCGTCCAGGATGTAGGCGACGGTCGCCAGCAGCGGCATGGTGACGCTCGCCGCCATAGCCGCCTGCCGGTATTCGTCGGTCGCGCTTTCCGGATGCCGGAGGAGGAAGCCATAACTTCCGTCGTCCGCAGGATAGCGGCCGTGGTGTCGATAGGCGAGCATGATGCGCTGCGCCGCCTCGCGAACCCATCGGCGCGCCGCGTTCCTCGCGTCGCGCACGGAGCACAGAAGCAGGAGCGCGAGCGCGAGGTCCGTCGAATGGTGGTCGGCGAAAGGCGTCAGTAACGTCGGGTTGGCGAACGGCATCCGTCCCAAAGCTCCAGCAATCTTCCTTGCCGGCCAGTTCGGGAGATCTGAGGTCTGCGGCGCGGCGCCCCCTCCTGGTTCCATCCAGAGCTGCCAGAGCCCACCCATCGCCACCCGGCCCGCGGTCTCGAACATCGACAGGTTGATGTCGAGACCGTCGACGGACCCGACCGCGAAGCTGAGCACGTGCAGCTTGCCCGCGTGGGGCAGGACCTTCTTATCGTAAAGCTCGTCCCATATCTGAAGGTGCAGGCTGACGACTTGGTGAAATGAATGACTGGCGTCGAGCCGGCGACCACGATCCCCCTCGATCTGCCGGTACAACAGGTCCCAGGCCCTCAGCGTCACTATCTCGCTTGCCTGATACGGTGCTTCCAGGTTCCCCGCGTCCCGACCCCAGACGAACAGGATCCACAACGCGAGGTAAAGGATACGGACCTTCGCTACGGGATCGGCCTCGCCCTGCGCGACCTTCGCAGCGAGACGCTCGAAGTGCGCGATCGACCGCTCGGGGTCGTCCGCCGTCGCAGCCGCCTTCCTAAGTAGCGACCGCAGCTCCCCTGAGAACAACTCCTCGCGCAGCGCGCCGTCGAGAATCTTGCGCGTCAGCGTGTCCCCGGTCCAGACCTGATAGTCTAGCGTATCGGTCCGGTTGGACAGCATGTAGCCGTTGACGAGCGGCTCCATCGCCTCGGGCACGATGCCGCCGAGGGTTATACAGATTACGACCTTCAGTCCCTGATGCTCGGGTGCGCGGTTGTTGAGGATGACGTCCTTGACCTCGTCGAGCGACTGGCGAAGCGCCTGGTCCGACCCGGCCCATTCCTGCCTCGTAAGGTCGCCGCGCTTGATGGAGAAGACGAACAGCTTCCGCTCACCGTCTACGTCGGTGCCGACAGCTATTACGTCCGCGCCGTACTGCCTGTTGCCGGAAACCGGCCTGCGGACGACCTCGAACCCCATGCTCGTCAACAGGTCGGGGATCACGACGTCGAGCTCGTTCTGCTCCTTCAACCCCTTGAAGTATTCGCGGATTATCGGCGTGATCACGGTGCCTTCCCCATCGAAAGCACGATGCGCTGATACCAGAACCCGACCGGATCGATCGCGTCCAGTCGCGCCAGGGGAATGGAATGGGATACTGTGCCCATGCGGAACTCCTCCCGCTGCGGCGGACCGTCGCCGGTGAACACCTCGCTCACGACGCTGTCGCCGTGCAGCACGCGGGTGATCGGAATGAAGTCTATGAAACCGGACCGCTTGGGCATGTCCTCACGAACCTTGCGTTGCGCCTCGGCGCGATACAGCTGCCGCAGGAAGCTCTGCCGTGCAGTGGGACCCAACTCCGGGATGATGCCGGCCGACCGCACCGCGCCCTCATAGTCGGCGAGTGACGACAGCAGGCGCGATATGCGTTCCTGAATGATGGGCGGCTGACTGGGCGATGCGCTCTCGAGATATTCCTTGGGACCCTCCCAGTAGCTGATCAGCACGGGGTTGAAGAGGAGGGCCTCAAGGCCCTCCCCGGCATCAGTCTGGCCAGTTCGCATGAGGCTCAGGATGATGGATGTCGCAGTCACGGGCTGGATCATCAAGCTGCTGACGACCTTCCTCGCCGATGCCAGGGTCCGCTCCGCGCTAAGATTGAAGCGGCTGAAGTCCAGGTCGAGCGTCATCTCCTTCCTCGATGCCGGGATGGAGATGATGTCGCGCACCGCGTCGATCAGTCGGTCCGACCCGTCTGCGATCCAATCCTCGACTATCGCCTCGAGCGACCCGTCGTTAGCCCTGAGGATCTGGTGGGCGCTGTCGTCCATCGCCTCGATGTCGGCGATGCCACTCGCCAGAATGTGGTTGAGCAGGTCCCGATATGGCTGACCCTCGGCGTCGCCCAGGCGCTGCGCGATCGCCATGTTGATCGACTCGACCGTGTCGGCCTCACCCCTCTCGACCCCTCCGAGGAGCGCCAGCAGGCGCCGCCGAAGCCCCTCGGGTATCGCATCCCTGGTCAAGAACATCCGGGTCGCCGCGATGCGACGGAGGCGCGCGTCTGCCTGGTCGGCGACCGCGTCCAGCGCCGCTTCGGCGCCGGCCGGGTCGCCGCCCTCCCGGAGCCCGATGGTGAGCGCGGCCTCGAAAGCGCTCGCCCGGCGTTCAGGATCATCGGCCGAGAGCGCGGCGGAAATTGCATCCGACACGATCGACCGCTCGGCGTCCCCTGCGATCGAGAGGGTGCCGAGAGCGAAGCCAGCCGCATTCGCTTCCGCGGCGTCGCCGGTGACCAGCATCGTCGCGACTAGCGCGAGGTATTTCGCGCGGTCGACCCGTAAACCGGCTTGGAGCGCGGCGATCCGTAGAGACGCGGGCGCGTCTCCTTCGCCCATCGCTAAGAGCATGGCGATGACACGACGCTCGTCGCGGGCCGCCCAGGCGGCGACCGCATCGAACATGAAGTAGGGGACGGTCGCGTCCCTCGATCGCGCCGTGAACGCGTTCGCCATGCCGATGACGGTCGGCGCGTCCAGATCGAGCGCTTCGATGGCGGCGCCGTATACCGTGCCAGCAAAGTGGTCGATGGGTCCGGGCGTCCCCGTCGCCGTGGCGGCCAAGTCGATCAGGCCTTTCTGATGTGCGTCGGCGACCGACGCCTTGAAGAGGCCGGCCGCATCGTCGTCGAGCGCGAGGAGCGCGTCACGGAACAGTTGTTCTAGTGTTCCAGCCGAAGCCGCCTCTAGCAGTCCCTCCGGCGATATGTCGGGTGATTCACGTCGTCTTGCCATAAGCGCACCGGATCACGCCGCAGCGGGCGCCGCAACCGGCTACAGCCCCGATACCACGAATTATTGTGGACACCGCGAGCGCTTGCACGCCAGAATTTGGAGGAGGACAGACGGAATACTTGCCGAATAGATGTTTGATCAGACTTCGCATCGACCGGACCGAACGGACGGCCCGCGATATGTGGGGAGGCCCGCCCCGCGCCGGTACTGAAAGCAACAAAAGACCCCTAGGAGCCCGAGCTTGCAGATATACGTCGTAGACGACGGCGATGCCCCGCCGCCAAGTTTCCCAGCGCTAACGCTGTGGCATGACGCTTGGGATGACTACGGGTTTAAGACGACGTTCTATGCGGCGTTCTGGGAATCGGAGACCGGCGGGGACACGCTGCACCAAGTGAAAATAGCAGAGATCGGACTTACGTCGGGAAGACCGCACCTGACGAATCCCATCGGCGAGCAGCTCCCGGAAGGCTTCGGCTCGTTGGGGGCGGACCTTGGCTACTACACCAAGTTGGCGATGCTCGGTCCGGAACTCGAGCAGCAGATCCTAACCGCCATGCGCGACCTCGCCACCGATCGCGAGCGACTGAAGGCGTTCGAGGAAGAGGAGTCCTTCATGACATCGCTCCTGCGCCTAGCGCCCGCGAAGGACGCGTTCCGGCGGATGGCGGCGCGTCAGCCGTCGACGCAGCCCGCCGTCGACGGTGCGCAGGACCCACCCCGCGAAGCCGACATCGGTGACGCCGATCCGACCGAGGGCGACGCCGATGCGATCGGCGACCTCAATTCCGTCTCAACCGCCACCGAGGTGGATGGCGCGCTTCGTCTGGAATTCACCCCGCCCAGCCGACAGAAGCGGGAGATGTCCCCACCCACTGTCGTCTTCGACTTCGCGGGGCCGACGGACCTCCCGAGCCGGATGATCGTCCTAGTCGGACCGAACGGGACGGGCAAGACGACCCTCCTGTCGGAACTAGCGCTCGCGATCTTCTTCGGCGCGACCAAGGGCACAGACCGAGGTGCCGTCCGAACGACCTCGGGGTCCGCGAGCCAGGTGCTCTTCGTGTCCTACAGCGCCTACGACAACTTCGAGATACCGTCGGACCAGGCAACCACTGGCGACGCCGGCGCCGACCTGGCCGAGCGCGGCTACATCTACGTCGGTCTGCGCGAACTAAGGTCGGGAACCGAAACCTATCAGCTGAAGTCCCCCCAAAGGATAGACGAGGAGTTCGCGGCCGCACTGGGCGCGATCGAGCGCAGCGGCGATCGCATCGGATCCGACGGTGACGACCGAACGAGGTTGTCGGTCTTCCTCGACGCGATCGATGTCCTTCTCGCCGACCCATCCTTCGATACGGTGACGCGAACGACGCGGAGGATGAAGCCGGCTAACCGGCTTCGACGGCTCAATCGCAACTTTTCAGGCCTGAGCACCGGTCACAAGGCGGCGATGAACATCGTTGCGGCGCTCAGCGCACGGTTGCGGAGGAACGGCCTAGTGCTCCTCGACGAGCCGGAAGCGCACCTGCATCCACCGCTGGTCGCTACCCTGCTTCGCGTCATCAGGGGACTGCTGTCGACGTTCGAGGCGAACGCCATCGCCGCGACCCACTCGGCCGTGGTGGTCCAGGAGACACTGGGCGAACATGTGCTTCGGTTCCGGCGGATCGAGAACCGCACGGTATGGCACGCCCTTTCCGGTCAGAGCTTCGGCGAGAACCTGGCAGCCCTCTCCCGTGACGCGTTCGGCATGCCCGCGGAGCAGGCCGACTTCATCGGGGTGCTGGCTGGACTCGTGAAGGATGGCCGCAGCCTGGAGGAGATAGAGCGCCTCTTCGGTGAGAGGGGGCTGAGCAGCCCCGCGAGGGCGCAGGCATTGAGGCTGATCGGGCAGCGGCGGAACACAAGGCAGTGAGGACGCTCCCGCCACCGCAGCGCGATGCCGAAGCGGACCTGCAGACATGCATAGACAACGCGCAGCCGGGCATCCGCCCGCAATTCGCCGTCGCACGCCCGAACATCCTCGCCGCGTTCGAGGCATATTCCCAGAACGGCGCATGGGATCCCAGCACCCCGCACGACGTCTCGGGCATACCGGCAGCCGTCCGAGACGCGGCGCGCCTGTCGTATTCGCTGACCTACAGGGGACGCCCGCTCGCGGCCATCCGCAAGGACATCCTCGGAATCGCCGACGGCATCTGCCCATATTGCCGCTTGGAACCGGCGACGACGCTCGACCACTTCCTACCGAAGAGCACGGATGGGGTCTTCGCGTGCTATTCTCCGAACCTCGCGCCGATGTGCAGGGTCTGCAACACGCTTAAGGGAACCAAGGGCTCGTCAGTCGGACATCAGTTCTTCACCCACGCCTACCTAGACGACCTGCCATGGGACGTCCCGTTCCTGATCGCACAAGTGGCCGTCGGGGTAAGGAACGTCGCCACGAACTTCCTGATCGACTTCTCCACCGGCTTCGACGCCGCGCTGTACCAACGCCTCGCCTACCAGATGGCGATCTTCCGTCTCGTTCCCCGTTACCAACTTGCGGCTATCGACGTGATCTTCGAGCAGTCGGAAAAGCTCAGGGACATGGAAATCGCCGGCTGCACCGTGAACGATCGCCAGGCGTCAATCGAAGGTGACGCCTCCAACCAGGAGCGCACCTTCGGAGCCAGCCATTGGAAGGCCGCTCTGCTCAGGGCCTTGGCCGCTAATTCGGATTTCCTCGACGGAGGCTACCAGAAGGCGCTCTGAAGCCGGGCCGACAGATCGGGTGCAGATCTGGCGCATCCGGCAGTGGTTCGGCCGGGTGAACGTGATTGGCCCGCTTCCATCGCTCTGTGACGACCGACGGATCAGACGTCAGCGCGCGTCGCGATCATCTCGAGTGCGATGTGCTCGATATCGTGCTCCGCGACGTCGGCCGCATCCACGACGGTTACGTCGCGCTTCAGGATCACGAGATCAGTCAGTATCTCGGGCTGCCCTGCCGACAGCACCGCGGGCGCGAGCATGAAGCAGCCGGCCGCGCGGCGCTTGGCCAGGAACGTCTGGAGGTTCGTGTCGTCCGCCGGCTCCATTACGTGGACGCGGTTCACGGTCTGGTAGAGGACGCCGCGCTCCCACGAGCCATCGTTCGGCCGGCGGCTCGTGATCTGGACCGCGTAGTGCGAAGCGGGGTGGTCGGGCAGGTTGAGGATTATCGACATGTTGATGTCGTGGTCCACATCCTTCGTGCCGAACCGCTCACGCCACCTCTCGAATATGCGACGCGCGCCCGCAGCGTTGGTGAAGGCCAGGGCGAGTATCGGCGGCACGTCTTCGCCATAACTCGCATAGAGGATGCCCTTCCACCGCGCCTCGTCCCAGCTGTGGACGTCGATGACGGACTGGACCTTCACCCCGCGGTGGCGGTCGACGGTCGCGCGCCCGTCGCCGACCTTCGGCCCTTTTGGATCGTCCTCGTCGTCGCCACCACCCGCCGGAAGCTCCATATCGGGCACCGCCGGACGGTCGCGCATCGGGTAATCCTTGGCGGCGCCATCCAGGCGGATGACGGGACGCCCCGCGATCCGATGCACGGCGCTGAGGGAGGCCAGTACGCTGGACACCCGATCATGGGCACTGCCCTTCGCGATCAGGCGCTCCATCGCCTCCTTCAGACGCGGCAGCACGAAGGTCGCCGCCATGGCCTCGCCGACGACCTGCATCAGGAACGCTCCGATGTCGGGCTGGCGCGAGAAATCGGAGACCGGGAGCGAGCGCGGCCATGCGACCAGAGAGCGCATCGACTTCGGATCCGTCCGGACGCTCGGCTCATCCTCTTCGGTCTCGGCGATGTCCACGCGAAACCGCTCGGTGTGCGGCCCGACGCCGTCCTCGATCATCGTCGCCAGCATCGCCTCGAACGCCGCCACCACAGCTTGGGCCGTGACCGTCCCCGCATCATCCCCTGGCGCCGCGACCTCGACGGTCAGACCGCAGATGCAGGTCTCGATGACCTGCCCCGTGGGCGCGTTGAGGATCAGACGGCCGAAGAGCTGCCGGGAGACCGGCTGCGCCTTCATCAGCGCGAAAAATTCCCCGGCACCGCCCTCGGCGACCTCTTCCGGGATGCTTCCGTCCCCGCGCAGCGTGTCCTCATAGCCGAGGGCGTAGAGTAGGGCGATCCGTGACATCTGCATTCCGGCTGTACCCAGCTCGTCCGGGAGAGAGGAAAGCGCGCGGAGTTCGTCGTCGGCCATGTTGAGGATGTTGCTACCGAACGCGATATCCAGTTCCTGTAGGCCCTCCGCGACGCGCGCCTTGGAATCATCGTCCAACGGTAGCGTCCCCGACGACATCCTGAGCAGGCGGACGGCAAGCAGCAGTTCGGGCACGAGACGGAGCTGGAGCGCGATCCACGCCCAGATCTTGACCGTGGGGACGAACCCGACCGGCAACTCGCTCGACTCCTCACCCTCGGCCGCGAGCCCGGCCGCCGCCATCAGGATGGACGAGCGGGCCGCCCACAGGAGGTCGGCGCCGCGATAGGCGATGGCGAGGTGCTGGTGCGCCTCGATGAGCTGTTCGGCGTGCTCCCGCTTGGCGAGACGGACCGCAGCGCGACCCAGGAGGCGGATGCGCTCGCACCGCTCATCGTCGTCGAGGCCGAGCGCCTGGCGGAGCAGGATCAGGGCGCCCTGCGCGTCCGAAGTCCGTTTGGCGACGAAGTCAGCGAGTCGCTCGGCGACGGCGCGGTAGGTCGGATCGCGCCCCGCCGGCATGGCCACCACCTCGATCAAACGCACCAGCCGGTCGGCGTCAAATTCCGCGAGGCCCGACGCCTCGTCGAGGATCGAGCCCAGCTCGGACCAGACGGCCGGAAGCTCGTCCATCCTGCCCTCGGCGAAGTAGCGACCGAGCCTAACCACCGCCAACGACGTCCTCGCCTCCAACCGGTGGTTCGGCCGGTGCTCGTCGCGCGTCATGGTCACGAGGGCGTCCTCGAGCCGGTCCGACCGGGCCGACAGTTCCGCCGCCTCCGCAGGCAGCATGCCATAGAGGACGCCGTTCACGAGCAGCTGGTGCAGCTGGACCAGGAACTCGATGTTGCGGGCATGGTCCGCTTCAAGCGCATCGGTCTCGATCGCACCATAGCCGTCGGACACCGCCGCCGCGTCGTCGAACCACCAGAAGGCGGTCCACAGCGCGTCGTGGCGGGCCTCGAGCTGCTGGCGCGCCGTCCCGTGCTTCACCGCGAGGCGGACAGCCCGCGCATGCCGCCCCTCGGTCTCGTGACGAGACAACTCCAGATTGCGCGACAGCTGAGCGGCGATCATCGCCTCCGTCACCAACTGCCGCTCCATGCCTGCGAACGTCGACGGATCGGCAAGCCCGCGCTCGATGTCATCGAGGCGTCGGCGCCTCGAATAGTCTTCGGGCCCCGTGCGCATCGGGTCAGACACAATCTGACCGACGCCGAGATAATCGTGCGCAATGTCCTTGCGCTCGTGGTCGATGACCTCCTCGACAATCCACGCGCGGTCTAGGATTTTCACAGAAACGCCGTGCGCCTGCTCAAGCTCGGCCTCGATGCGGGCGCGATCGGCCGCGCGCGCTGGCTGGTTCGTGACAAAGTAGATGCGCTCAAGTTTGCGGCCCGCGCCCGCAATCCCCACCACGTCCTTCACGACCTTCCGCTTCCAGTCCTTCATGGCGCTGAAGGCGAAACCCCATTCGTCACGACCGGGACCGGGGCTGCTGATGTAGGTGAGGTCCGCGATCGCCTCCGCCACCGGGAATGTGTCGGCGTCCGTCTTGCCGTCGCCGCCGCCTTCGGGCCCGCTCTGCGGGCGTATGTTGGGGCAGATCACCCGCTGACAGAGCTTGCGGCAGAAGATCTCGAAACGCTGATGCTCGTTACGCGAGGTCATCGTCTCGAGCTGGAACTCGAGCGTAGGACGGTCGAGGACATAGAGTGGCCGGTCCGCCGTGTCGGAATAGAGTTCCGGCCGCAGCTTGCGCATGAATCCCGCAGGAGTCGGCCGCCCCGCCGCCACATCGCCCCGGCCGTCTTCGATTCGGTCATCGTTCATGCGAACGAAGCTAGAACGGAGCGCGACTTGAAACCAGTGCGGCCGAAGGGCGCCGCTGTCAGACGTCGGCCCCGCCGAGCCGCCCCAACCGGCGGCGTTGCGCCTGCGTGTCCCAACTGATAGGCACGGATCACTTCGAGATTAGATTGAGGTTGAGCGCCCCGCACTGGCATCTGAGGCCGCCCTTTCGACCGCGCTCGGGCGTGACCGAATACATCTGCTCGCAGGTCGGACATTCGAACGAGGCGCCGAGCGCGCGGAAGGCCGCAACGACCGGAGCGAAGTCGCCTTTCCCGAGATCGGCCCAGGCGTTGTAGTGCACGGCAGTGTTCACCTGCCACTGATCGACGTTCGTAGCCTGCTTGGCGGCCGCGAAATTCGCCTCGCGCGAGACGATGGCCGCGACGACGTCGCTCTGCCCCCACGAGTTCGCGACGTCCTTCGCCTTCCTGAGCAGCTTGCCGAACTCACCGATTGCCGCGGGCATCGTGTCGCCGAGCATGAACTGGGCATCACCCCTGAACTCCACCGGTGCGCGCAGACGGTGGCAGGCCTCCGCCGCGTAGTACTCGAGGAAGCGCCGGAGCATGCCGGCGGCCTTGCCGACCTCGTTCAGGGCGAGATGGGCGTCGATCTCCTCCCAGACCGACGCGTTCGTCCATTCCGCGGGCCCGGTCTCGACCGTCCAGGTCCGGAAGTGCGCGAGCCCCTTCGACTTGATGATCCCTTCGGCACGCATGTGCCGCAGCCACACGTCGTCGTGAGTCGTGAAGATGAACTGCGTGTCTGGGAACCGGTCCTTGAGCAGCGTGCAGACTTCCCGACGATGGCCCTTGTCGACCGACATGAGCACGTCGTCGAGCACGGCGAACGTGAAGCCGGTGCCTAGCAGATGCTTCAAGAGCGAGAGGTAGAGGCACAGCCCCATCCCGTCCTGGTGACCCTCGCTGTGATAGGCGCCGGGCGGGAACTTGCCCCGGCCGTAGAAGTCGACGTCGAATGCCAGCTTGCCAATCGACGGGAGCAGTGCGGCGGTGAACCCCGCCTCGTCGTCGCTGTTGATCACGCGGTAACACTCGGCGAACTCGCCCTGGACCTCTTCGTAGATCCTCTCCAGAGCCTTGGTCGTCGTGTCGCCAAAGATCTCAAAGACCTTGGCGGAGCGCTCGGCCCTGCTCCTGCCGACAGCCAACGACTGCCGAGCCCGGCGGAGCTGCTCGAGCCGTTCCTGGCCGACCGTCAGGAAGTCGCGGGCCGCGTCCTGCACGCTGGATTCTGGCAGGGCCGCAACCGCCGTGGACACCGTCCCGATCACCGCGTCCAAGTCGGGGACGCTACCAGCGACGCCGAGCACCGCGACCGTGTCCTCGATCGGGAGGAAAGCCTCCAGCTGCCGGTAGCGACCCAGAAGCACCTGCTTGAAATCGCCCAGCGACTGCACGTCCAACGGCGGCGTGAAGCCCTGCGAGTCCGTGATCGTCGCGGCGATCGCCGTCCCGGCCTCCCGGATAAGTTCCAGGACGGGGATTAGGCGCTCTTGGATTGCCCGCCTCCGCGCGGCGATGTCCGCCAGGTGGGACAGCTTGCCCCGCAGGTGGGCGACGAAACCCTCTTCGTCGTAGGCCTTGTCGCACACAGGGCAACGCTCGCCATCGTAGAGGTCAAGCGCCGTCGTGAGGAGGCCTTCCTCCTTCACGCCGCTCACCGACGACGGGTCGGCGGCCAGTTCCGTCAGCGATGCCGCGACCGCCGCGCACTCCGCAATCACGGCCGGGTCGGTCAAGGCCGCAATCGCCGCCTTCAGCGCGGCGATGTTCTCGACGGCCTGGGCCTTCACGACGCGTGATCGGACACCACCGGTCCCGGCGGTAGCGAGGCCGTCGACGAGCGACGTCGTGGCGAGGAGGTCGTCGAGTGGGCCAAGCCCTAGGACAGCGCGTCTGGGATTGACGGCATCGAGTATCGCGACCTTGCCGAACTGGGTCAGGCCCAGCACCGTTCGAAGGAGCTGGTTCGCGTCGGCCTCCGCGCGCTCAAGCGGCTTCAGCTCCCGTGCGTAGGCGTTCGCGATCTTCTGCAACAGCACCCGCAGCTTCTCGACGTCGCCGAGTTGCAGAAGGGCCTGGACCTCCTTGGCGCGGTCGCCGGGCTCCGACAGGACAAACCGGATGAGCTCGCGTCTCGAGAGCACGAACTCGGGATGGGCCTTCACCTGCTCGAAGACCGCGAGGACGTCCGGATCGGCGGGCGCGACCGTCGGGGCGTTAAGGCCCTTCACCGACCGATGTATGGAGGCCTTCTTCCCGTTGAGCGAAGGGATGGTGACGTGGATCGTGACTGTCGCCAGGTCGGGCTTGTTCTCCGAGTCAACGTGCGGCCCGTGCTGCCTGACCGAGAGGTTGCCGGTACCGCGGCCGGACAGGCGCGAGATGTTCCCGGTCAGCCCGAACTCGATCGCGTCGACGATGCCGCTCTTGCCGGTCCCGTTCGGGCCGCAGGCGGCGAAGTTCTCGCCATCGAGCGTTAGCGTCAGGTCGCGGATGCCGCGGAACTCGCGGATTAAGATCTGCTCGATCCGGATCATTGCGGGTCCGGGAACAGGGCGTTCCGCACGGCCGGCTCGGCGAAAACGCCGTCAACCAGCACCAGCTTCCGGAGCTGCTCCGCGCATTCGCCGAAGTCGTCGGTCCGCGAGAGCTCCGCGAAGAACGTCGACAGTACGGCGCCGGCGACCGTCGTCACGGGTTCCCGGTCGCCCACCGTATCTATCTGGTCGAAGTCCTCCATGCCGCCACAATCCCCTCATCGCCGCCACGCCCGCAGTGCCGGACGATCGGCCTTCCCGGAATGTAGCTGCGAAATGCCGCATCAGCCAAGCGCACACGGATCCACCACGACCATAGACGCGAGCTAGGCCAACGCGTTGACGATCAGCCGGCGCGCCGCGCGACCCTCCCGCGTCGGAAGGGTGGGCGACGCGTGGATGCGACCTTCGCCCTCGTGGTATTCGACCTCGACGCCGCCACCTCACCGCAGAACGAACAAATCGCCTCACCGCAGCGGCGGGTCACACCGGCACTCAGGAAGGCTTCGCCGATACATTCGGCGCAGACCATCCGCTCGCCATCGTCTTCGACATCGGCGGTCACCGGGCATGCCTCACCAAATCCTGCTGCAGGAACGCGGCGCCCTTCACGCCCAACTCGATCAGTGCGTCGGAAACCTCGACCACGATCTCGCGGTGGCGCTGCTTGAGCGGGCGCGCGGCGATCAGCTCCCGGAGAAGAAGGACCAGCTTCTCACCGTTCGACGCGTATCCCCAGAACTCGAGGCTCGACCTCCGGGCACGCACGACCCGGCCGATCCAGCCAAGGCCGGGATCGGGGAGCAGGCGGCCCGGCCTGGCGCGCAAGAGGGCAAGCATCGCGTTAAACGCCGTCTTCTCGGTGCCGAAGGTCGCCGCCGCGCGGTCGAGCATCGGCATGACCGCGTCGAGGTTGGGCCACGCAGCATCGACGCCGCAGACCATCCCGCGAGACGTCGCGCAGAAGAACGAAGACACGGCCAGGCCCCGCTCGTGCTGACCTGCATCGACCGGTTCGCCCGCCCATACGGGCCGATCGACGATCCAGCCGGTGAGGAGGTCCCAGCTCTCGAGCGTCCCGGCGTCGAGCGGCTCGGTCCGCAGCATGCGGTCGATCATGAACCCGCGCACGACCATGTCCATGACCTCGTTGGCGGCGCGGCGGGCCGCGGCGTCGACGCGCGTAATGACGAGCGTCCGGATCTCCGACGCGGGCAGCAGCGCGCACAGGCGACCCAGCCACCGGCCGAACTCGAACAACCATTCGAACGGCGTGTCCCCACGTCCGTCCCTCTCGCCGAGCGACGCGAGCGCCCAGTCGAGGGCAGACGCCGCGTGGGCGATCAGAGCGCCGCACGTGCTCGGCGCGAGCATCGGGGGGATCGGGAGCCGGAACGCGTTGGAGTGGAGGTCGGAGCGGTAGTAGTCGCCATTCGCTCGCGAACCCGCAGAGGCCGGCGCCGGATCGGGACTGGGTGTCTCACCTGCCGCCAGCGCGCGTTCGAACTCGTCGGCCATCTCCGACTGCTGATGGGCTTCGGCCCGCGACCAGTAGAGGCCGTGGCCGCTGTCGTGCGAGCGGGCGGCACGGCGCGTGGCGAGGCAGAACAGCGCCCAGACCATCTCAGGCACCGTGCTCGCGAAGACCGGCGCGGCGTCGTACACCGCCTCGACGACCTTCTCGATCGGGTCGACCGCGAGCTGCAGCAGCCCCTCTCGCCACTCCGGATTGGAGGGCTGGCGGCGCATGAGCGAGGCATAGGCGTGCGCCGCCATCGCCGGCGGGTGGGCCGTAACGTGGGCGCTGCGGATCGACAGCTCGTCCTTCGCCTCGGCCATCGTCGCCGCGCGCCGGGTTATCCCGACGACGGTCTCCTCCGACTTCGCCCACAACTCGTTCTCGGCGTGCCGCGCGATCACGGCCGCGGTGGCCGACACCGCCGACTGCGCATTGTGGCGGGTCATGTCGGTGATGGGGGCGATCTCGTCGAACAGGTCCTCCTCGTCCAGCGCCACCATCTCGTCGAACGCGTCGTCCAGCGTGAACTCTCCACCCGCAACGCCGCTCTCGACCGCGGCGCTAGCCCAGAGGTAGAGCCGCAGGACCCGATTGAGCGCCCCGTGACCGGCCAGCATCTCCTTGTGCTCTTCGCCCTCGACGTAAGGCGGCTTAATCGAGATGTATTCCCGGCCATCGACCACCTCGCGGACGAGGTTGGCCGGATCGGCCTGCTGGCGCAGCGCCTCGAACGATGAGCGGCGCGTTTCCGCGCGTTCCGGGTCGTCCCGTTCCTCGGCCGTTGAGTAAGGGACACGGTCGAGGAAGGTGGCGATCGCGGACGCGTAGGCGGCCTTCACCTCTTCGGGCGCCAGGCCCGCCAGCAACGGCGCGAGGTCGCGCACGGTGCGTTGGCGGTGGGGAAGCCGGTTGAGCGTCCGGAGCGCGCCGGCGAGAAAGGCCGACCCGCCCCAGTAGCCCATCTCGTTGGCCTGCGACCCCATGTCGAGGACCTGCCGACCGATGTCCCATGTCCACAGCGCCGGATGCGTGCCGATCGCGAGCGCGACCGTGCTCGTCGCGGCGCTACCCAAGTTTGCAAGCACCAGACCGGCGCAGATCCCAAGGACCGCGCTGCACTCGTTGCCCCGCGCGATGCGCCGGCAGAGTTCGTCGAGCGGGTTGCCGGCCTCAAGGCGCTCGTGCGCCCAGGCGTCCAGCGCCAGGAACGCCGTGTCGAGGATGTGGACGTGCGATCCGCCGCGGAACCAGCGATACGTGCCGTCATCGCCCCAGAACTCGGCGTCGCCCTCACCGAGGTCGATGGTGATCGGTATCGGGGTCTCGCCCCGCTGGCGCCAAGACCGTCGCCAGCCCTCCATCGCGTGGTTGCAGAGGTCGCGGATCAGCGCCAGGCCGACATCGGCATCCGTCCGCAGGAGCTGCAGGAACGGCGGACGCAACGGCGACGCCGGATAGAAGTCGCGGTCGTCGCCGATGCCGAGCACGTCGGAGCGGTCACGGACCGAGGAGTAGCCATCGCTGCGCCGACGGTCATGGGCGAGCAGGTAGGCCCGGCGGACGAAGTCCGCAGTCTCGGCGGGTAGCGATGCGGCGAGACCGGCGCTCCCGTCAACGATCTGCTTCCTCACGCGGTCAAGGGCGTAGTCAGAGATCGAGGCGAGGTAACTCCGAACGGTGTCCGGATCACCCGCCGCGGATTTCAGTAGCAGCGCTCGGACGGGTGCCCGATCGCCACGGCGTCCGGTCCAGGCTTCGCGTTCAGGCTTGCCGGCGGAATCGCCGTCCCCGAGCCGCCCCTTGGCCCAGGCCGCGATACCCGGAACGAGCGCGTATCTCGCGACTTGCGCCGGAAAAGCTAGCACCCATGAATCGAACAGCGGCACCAGCTCCGCGTCGACGGCCGGCGGAAGGATGCCTAGTCGCGGGACGAGCCAGGTGATCAGGCGTATCCAGCTCACGACCTGCGGTCCGGCCGCCTCGGAGGCGTATTGCTCGCGCTGATCGCCCGTCAGGTCGGGGAACTGCGTCTCGTCAAGAAAGCGCAGGTCGCGCACGGTCTCGGTCGTGCGGACCGACAGGATCAGGCGCATGAGCAGCCGTCCGTCTTCGCGCATAAGCGCATCCTCGATGCGGTCGAGCATCTCGGCGCTGCGGACTGACCGGACGGGGGCCGAAAGGACGACGCGGCTCCAGGTAGCGCGCAGGTCGTCGGCCCCGAGCGCGCCCAGCAAGGCGGCCCACGCGTCGCCGTCCTGCGACCGCTCGAGCAGGTGGGCCGCAAGGAGCTGGAGGGGCCGGGCGAGCTGCAGGTCCTGGTGCCCGTCGCGAACCGCGGTCGCGATGTCCCCGCGCCGGTCGAATAGGATGCGCTCGAGCACCCACTCCTCGTAGATGTCGTGGCTGAACGCCACGGTGCTGCCCTCGTCGACGTGCCGCAGCACACCCGACCGGAGCAGCTCGTCCAGCGCGACGGGATCGATGTCGCGGATCGCCAACGGAGCACCTGGCCCCATGAGAAGCTGCTCGCCCAACTTCAGCAGCACGTTCCGGCGCCCCTGCGCCGGCGCGAAGTCGGCGACGTCCGCGCCGCCGTGGGCCCACCACAGCTCGACGAGGTCGACCTCTGACCGGACCTCGGCACCGCCGGCGACCGGCAGGCGGGATAGCGCGTCGAGGAAGAACGGCCGCCGGAGGACGGTGTCGTAGTTGCGCGCGTCGGCGAGCAGCGGCCGCAGCAGCGGTATCGCCTCGGCCGCCTCGACCGCCTCACCGTCGTCGAAGCCCTCGACGCGGATGGTCCGCGAGCTGAGCTTCGCGTTCGCGTCGGGATCCAGCCAGCCGTCCACACGCTGCGCGTTCTCCTCGCGCATCGTCGTGACCACCCGCCAGTCGTCCAGGTCGGGGGTGTCGGCGATCGTCCGCAGGACGTCGTTGACCGTGACCTGGGTCGCGGCATCCATCTTGTCCGCACCGTCGATGAAGAGCGTGCGCGAACCGCCACGGCCGAGTTCACGCAGCGTCGTTGTCAGGGGAACGACGGCGCCGAACTTCGCGGCGTGGGCCGGCCAGCCGCCTCCCGTGACCCGCAGATCGCGGAGCACGAGGATTGGCGCGCCCGCCGGCTGGTCGAGTGCGATCCGCTTCAGCAGTGCCGACTTTCCCGCGCCGTGTTGGCCCACGACGCGCACCAGCCTGACCTCACTCAGCGCGTCGAGGACCTGCCCGTTGACCACGTCGCGGTTGATCCGCCGTCCGCCTATCGTGTCCCTGATGCTCGTCAGAGCGTGATGCGATTCCTGGGTCAGCGCGTCGATAAGCCGCGCGTGCGCCCGGTCCGAACCGACGGTCACGCCCTCGACCTGCAGTTCGCGCGCAACGGTCGCGCGGTCCACGCCGCCACCGCTCGGGATGACGCGGCTGGCCATCGCCGTGAGACTGCTCCAAGTGCGCCGCGCCTCGTCGGGCCCGCCGACGACGGGAGCCAGCTGGTCGACGGAGGCGAGCCGGTCGCGCGACGCGTCCTCTTGGTCGAGGTCGAACGCGATGATCGTCAGCGACTTCATGAACGCGAGGATGTCCGCGTCGGTGGCGGTCGCCTCCCGCTTTCGGATCAGCTCATCGAGGATGCGCTGGAACTCGCGCTGGTCCTTGTTCGAACCGTTGGCGACGGCGAGCCGCTTCCGGTACTGCGCGGCATCCGCCGCGTGCCGGGCGCGCGCGAGGAGCGGCTGCACGCTGCGTTCCAGCTTCGTCGTGGTCTGGCTGACTGCGACGCCGATGCGATCGGTGTCGGGATTGAACCCGGTCCGCCTGAAGGTGGCCCAGGCGCGGGGGACGATGTCAGCCCACTTGTCGTCGCTGTCGGTGAACGACAGCGTGGTGGTGACCTGCAGGTCTAGCCGCGTCGGGGTGCCGTCAGGCAGGCGGCCATCGACGACGAGGTCGTCCAGCGGCGCGTCGATCTCCGACTGCTGGGTCTTCACCGCCGTGACCGTCCCAAGCACGCCGCGCGCGCCGCCCTCCGCGATCAGCGCGGCGAGGTAGTGGCTGGTGACACGTGGTTCGAGGTGGGTTCCGCCCCCTCCGGCGACATAGACGGGCAAGCTGATGACCTGACGGCAAGATGTTATTCTTGCGAAACAATGTGGTGATCGGCGGCCCGGGATTCAACGCGGGTTGATCGCATCCGCCCCGCCGCCCCATGAACTGCGTCTCTCGGATCGCCGTTGTGAGCAAGTCGTCTTGCGTCCAGTTCGAATATAGTCACCGGCCCACCGAGGTTCGCCAAGACAGCGACAGAGCATGCCGCATCTTGGTCTTACCGGGATGTCACGCTCCAGCGTATCGTGCCGCGAGCCTCTCAATGTCCACCTCGCCCTGACTCGGATTGGCGTAGACCCGCGCCTCTTCCTTGGCGTCGAGGGCGGCGTCGAAGACTATCCATCGCGCCTCCTCCATGGATTTGCCTTCAAGAATGCCCGTGACCCCGAGAATCTGCGAGATCGGGATCAGCGCAGTGACGAATGCGGCGTTCATGGCGTCGCGCGTCTTGCGGTTCTGCAGGAAATACCTGAGCGCATAATCGAGTCGGCTGCGCTCGGGCTGCGCCGGATCGTAGACGAACGCCAGAACGTGCCGACCATTGGCCTTCGCCTGCTCGGCTGCAGCCTTCAGCGTTCCGTGCGGACGGACCTCCATGAAGTAATCCGCCTCGGGTAACGCACTATTGGGATCCTCAAGGGCTTCCACGATGCGGGTCGTCACCGCGCTCCTGATCCGCTCCATGAAGGCGTCCCCGTAATCGGGGTCGTCGATACTGGTCCGATACACCGTCTGGCCCGACAGGGAGACGACGATCTCGTCGCCGGTCTCGACGACGGCATAGGTGATGGACACGACGGTCTCGCTGGTGCCGAGCAGGTTCCAGAAGAGAGTGTTCCTGACTCCGCCCGCCTCGACCATGTAGCCCGTCTGGCCCTGCACCAGTTTCGACGACAGTTCCGAACTGACCGATCCGAACGCTTGCGACACCCGGTCGGAAGCCGCCGTCATCCGTCGCGCCGACTGCTCCCTAGCCAGCGTCGCGCCCCCGCTCAGCAGTTCATCGATACGGACGAGGTTTGCTTTGGAATCCGCAGCGGTCGCTGGCGGCGCCAGCATGCGGGCGAGGGCGTCCCGCATGCCCGACACGTTCGAGAAGCGACGCTCGATGCGCGACGCGAAGCAGTTGTCGAAAACGACGGCCAATGCGGCGAAGCGCCTACCGGCCGCAGCCTGCAGGCGTGCCAGCCCCTCCGAGCGCTGGTGCGGCATCCTGCCGTCCTGGTCCTCCAGCACGTCTGGGTGCATGCCGGTGAGCGGGTAGAAGAGGATGCCTCCCGCGAACGATATGTCGGAACGCGGATCCTGCTTCGCCTTGCTCCCCGCCGAGAGCTCGGGAAGCCTAAGGAAGCGGTTGCCCACCTCCTGCCAGTCCTCGGTCTGGAAATCGGCGTTGGCGAGATCGTGGTAATTCAGGCCAAAATCGAGCAGCCAGACCTTCCCGGGATCGCCGTTCTCAATGATAATGTTGTCGGGCTTGATGTCGCGATGGACGCAGCCCATCCGGTGGCACGCCTCGACGATCCCCAGCAGTCGGTCCACGATCGTGAACGCTGTCTCGGGCGAAACCTCGTGCTGACCGTCACGCCACTTGCGTAGCGTGGGTCCCTCGATGAACTCGGTGGCGAGGAACGGTCGGTAGGTCACATCCGAATGTCGATCGGCGTTGCTCTCGATCAGCTTGGGCACGCCGTCGATCTGGAACGTGCTGTAGGCGCTCGCCTCGCGATAGAACCGCTTCCGGCGCTCCAAGTCCTTCGAAGACTTGATCACCTTCAGGAAGCCAGGCCGACCGTCGTGGAGCCTCTTCGCCCTGAACGCCTCGCCCTGGCCGCCGCCGGTAAGCTCCTCCAGGCCTTCCCAGCGGTCCTTCCACGTCTTGGCGTCGATCCAGTCGGATCCGGTCTCGGTTGTCATGCGGCTCGTGTAGCCGGTCCGGAGCACAGGCTGATAGCCCTGCGGCACCTCTTCCACGCGCTTCGCGAGACGATACAAGCCGCCGCAAACGCTCAGCTGGTCGTGGAGAAAGGGCCGCTGACCGCAACCGGCGGGGGTCGCGCCTCGGCGGAAATGATTGCCGGGCGCTTGCCGGGCCTCCGCGGGTCAAGGATCTCAACGAACTAAGTTATTGAGAAGTGGTACTGCCGGTGACGATTGAACTCACGACCTCGGCCTTACCAAGGATGTGACCTGCACCTGACGACACGAGAGGTAGGCGCCGGGCGAATTCGCTTCGTCCGAAAGGCTAAAATCGGGTGCCTAGCTGCTGCATCGCTCCAGATGAACGAAGGAACATTGGGCGATCTGAGTGCCCAAAAGCGGCCATTCCGCTTTCCTGAAGGGTTTCGGATGCCGGCAGGCGTACGAAAGTCTTGGAAGCCCGAACCCGCGGGCCACAAGCATGACCTATGGGGAATTCGGGTTTTGGCCTGCTCGGGCGTTGGTCGGCACGGCAGTTGCGGGCAGGATCCTGGATGCGGACGGTCTGTATTTAGGTCGCCATGACGGGCTCACCAGCGCGGCAAGTTCGGCTTGGGGCGAGGTAGCCACCCCGCTGATGGTGATCTGCGCAGGTGGCATCGGCACCGCAAGCACGGAAGCCGCGGAGTGGGGTGCTGCCAAGCCGTGCCGGGTCACGACGCCAGTCTCTCGGGTGACCGCGCAGCAGATGGCGGCGCGCGGGGGTGGCGCTGACGTTCGAAGGTCTCGACGACGACCATGTACCCGCCGCAGCACGGACATGCCGGACGAGTGTCGTCCAGCTCGGCCGGCGCATCGACCGTGGCCGGCGGTGCCACCCCGAGCAGCTGACGGACGTGGCTGAGCACGACCTTGCGGGTGGCTCCAGCGAGCAGACCGTAGTGGCGGATGCGGTGAAAGCCCTTGGGCAGGACGTGGAGCAGGAAGCGGCGGATGAACTCGTCGGCGGCAAGGGTCATGACCTGCTGCCGGTCGGCGCCACCCCGACGGTAGTCCTTGTAGCGGAAGGTGACGCCGGTTTGGTCGAAGCGCAGCAGCCGGCTGTTCGAGATGGCGACGCGGTGGGTGTACCGCGACAGGTAGGCGAGCACCGTCTCCGGCCCGGCGAACGGCGGCTTGGCGTAGACAACCCAGCGCTTCTTCCTGACCGGCGCCAAGTGCCGCAGGAAGGCGCGCCGGTCACCGAGGTGGGCGAGGCTGCCGCAGAACGCGAGCCGCCCGGCATCATGCAGCGCCATCAGCCGGGTGAGGAACAGACGGCGGAACAGCTTGCCCAGCACCCTGACCGGCAGGAGGAATGCCGGACGCGACGACACCCAGCGTTTGCCGTCCGGCGAAAGGCCACCACCCGGCACGATCATGTGGATATGCGGATGGTGGGTCATGGCCGAGCCCCACGTGTGCAGCACGGCGGTGATGCCGATGCGGGCGCCAAGGTGCTTCGGGTCTGCAGCGATGGTCGTCACCGTCTCGGAGGCGGCTTGGAACAGCAAGCCATAGATCGTCGCCTTGTTCTGGAGCGCGATGTCGGCAATCTCCGCTGGCAGCGTGAACACGACGTGGAAGTAGCCGACCGGCAGCAGGTCGGCCTCGCGCTCGGCGAGCCACGTTCGTGCCGCTGCCCCCTGACATCGCGGGCAATGCCGGTTGCGGCAGGAGTTATAGGCGACCCGCCAGTGCCCGCAGTCGGTGCAGGCCTCGACGTGTCCGCCCATCACAGCGGTGCGGCAATGTTCGATGGCCGACATGACCTTGAGCTGGTCGAGGCTCAGATGGCCGGTGCGAGCGGCCCGGTACGCAGGACCGGCAGCGCGGAAGATGTCGGCAACCTCGATCGAGGTGCGCAACACCCGCTCAGCCCTTGGGCGCCCTCCTTTCCGCCGCGGTCGTCGCCAGCCGGTCGAACGGGCTGGTCACGTTGCGCAGCACCCGCGTGGCGACCTGGGTGTAATAAGCGGTGGTTTCCAGCTTGGCGTGCCCCAGCAGCGTTTGGATGATGCGGACGTCGATCCCGTCCTCGAGGAGGTGGGTCGCGAAACAGTGCCGCAAGGTGT
>Ga0308171_1000692_pt1 | contig 61559 bp, 51 predicted proteins | sample PhyGR1_FD_202135 | JGI IMG/M metagenome (GOLD analysis project Ga0308171, IMG submission 202135) | Phyllosphere microbial communities from UC Gill Tract Community Farm, Albany, California, United States - DLSLSG.R1 | ecosystem: Host-associated > Plants > Phyllosphere > Unclassified | place: USA...
AGCTTTGAGATCATGGTCACGAATATCTTTAAAACGCGGACTGATATTCCTTTAAATTCCAAACCATTAACATTTTCTCTAATTTAAATTCATCAAATAGTGATTACGGTAACATCTATTTTTTGTGATATTTTGTTATGCCCGTGACTATTATTTAAATAACGATTGAAATACCAGCAACATGTATTATTTATAGTCTGACTCCCTGAACTAAATTGTTCATAAATTGACCACTCCATTCACCTCTTAAAAAAACGGAATACGTTAACATTCCTTCTGAATTTCCTCTGTTTTCTGACTTGTGTAAAAAATACGCCACAACGCGACCGCAGTTACAGAAGGAAAATTTTTACACTTACGCTTTCGGAACTATTGCCGATAAAGTTATTCTTACGCTGGGGAAATCATTTCAACCGGAAGAAACACAGAGCGACTCAATGGGAAAAGCCCGATCACCTTTTTGCCCGCCAGCAGGGACATCACTACGCCGTTTTATTAAGGCTGCGTATGGCATTGTCCTGCTGCTGATGCTGATGGTCGCTCCGCTGACATCGGGTGTTGCACAAGACAGCGATCCGCAGGCGGATGCGGCTGTCGCGCAGACCGTCAACGGCATCCTGAGCTATTCGCGCTGGCCGGGCGCAACCCCCACGTCCGTCTTAACGCTTTGCATCATCCCTCCCGTGAAATACGCCGCGCAACTTACCCCGGATGGCAGCGCATTCACCGGCCGGCCACTCAAAGTCATGACACTTCCGTTCGACAGCCCGCTGCTCACATCGGAGTGCGATGCTATTTATTCCGGCAACATGACAACGGAACAGCAGGCAGATTTACATCAGCGCCTGGAAGGCCATGCAATTCTCACTATCGGTGAACAGGATGATGCCTGTGCATTTCTGAATGCGTTTTGTCTGGTGATGACGCCACTTCATACCGGATTCAAATTGAATCTGGACACGCTGTCCCGCAGCGGCGTGCGGGTAAATCCCGCCGTATTACAACTTGCCAGGGAAAAGGAGTGACCATGAAAAACAAAATTCCTGTTCCTGAGGTTGAACAGTCAGGCCAGCGTCCGACGCTGAGCGCTGCACTGAACCGAATTCATGTGATTGTGATTTTAACGGCGATCGGTCTCGCCGGTTTCCTGCTGACGTTGCTGGCGTTAATCGCCCTGCGTTCTCACGCGGAAAGCAATCTGCAACTGACCGCGCGCGCCATCGGTTACACCACGGAAGCCGCACTGGTCTTTAATGACCCTTCGGCGGCGCATGACTCGCTGGAATTTATCGCCAGACGCGGCGATTTCACGCAGGCAAAAATCCTGACGCCGGCGGGTGCGACATTCACCGAGTGGCAGCGTCCGATCCACAGCAACTGGGACAAACTGGGTCAGTTCGTCGGCCATGTGGCGTTTCCGGAACCCGTGACCGTACCGGTGGTGCATTCCGGCTCGGTCATCGGCACCATCTGGCTTGAGGGTAACGGCAGCAGTCTGATTGGCTTCCTGGCGGAAACTATCCTGAGCCTGCTCGGTTGTCTGGTGCTGACCGCGCTGGTCGCGCTGTATTTTTCCCGCCGGATGCAAAAAGGCATTGTCGATGCTCTCGGTCACATTACCCATGTCACCCATGAAGTCAGTGCTAACCGGTCATTTAGTCTGCGCGTTCCTTCCGCGCCAATAGTCGAGCTGCATACACTGAGCCAGGACTTCAACAGCCTGCTGACCGAGCTGGAAGCCTGGGAAAACCATATGCGGAACGAGAACGTTTCGCTGACAAAAAAAGCGTTGCACGACGGCCTGACCGGTCTGCATAATCGCGCGTTTTTCATTGATACCCTTAATCAGTGTTTCAATCCGGTAAGAGCACCGCTATCGCTGGCGTTGCTGTTCATCGATGTTGATAACTTTAAGGAAATCAATGATTCACTCGGGCACGCCGCCGGCGACCGGGTGCTGATGGTGATTGGCGAAAGACTGGCAAAAACCCTGCGTAAGGGGGATGTGCTGGCCCGTCTGGGCGGCGATGAATTTGCCATTCTGCTTGAGCCGATGATCTCTACCGCCGAAGCAGTGGCGTTCGCCGAGCGGATTGTCGAGATCATGAAAACGCCGGTCATTTTGCTCAACAACAAAACGCTGGATGTGTCACTCAGCATCGGCATTGCGCTTTCGCCTTCACAGGCAAACAGTGCCAAAGAAATTCTCGAAAAGGCCGATGAGGCCATGTATCGCTCTAAAAGAATATCCGGCAGTTGCTGGCATGTGTCTTCAGGCATGCCGCTTCCTGTCGCGATGAAACACTAAAAGGAATTAATGACTATGAAGACCTGCAATACGTTCAAATCCTGGTATCAGTTCGCCGCAATGGGGCTGTGCATTGTGCTGCTGGCCGCCTGTCAGAGTAAACCTGCGGGATTAACACCGGAACAAATCGCCGTGCTGCAAAAGAACGGTTTCTCGCAAACCGATGCGGGTTGGGAACTGGGACTGGATGCCAAAGTTCTGTTTGGCAATAATCAGGATAAGCTTTCCGCCGAAAGTAAGCAGTCAGTGGAAAAACTGGCGGGCGAACTTCTGCACGTCGGCCTGAACAAGGTCAATCTCGACGGCCATACCGATAACTACGGTGATCCGGCTTACAACAACGATCTGTCGCTGCGCCGCGCTGACACCGTCGCCGCCGCCTTTGCCGATGCCGGAATGCCGCGCGCCAATATCCATACCCGTGGACTGGGCCAGAGCAAACCTGTCGCCAGCAATAAAACCCAGGCCGGACGCGCTCAGAACCGCCGCGTGTCTGTGATTATTGTGGTTTAACCGACAACAATCCCACCAGATGCAGCGCCGCCTTGCAGTTATCCGTTCTGCGCCAGGCGAGCGCGATCTGCGTCGTTAATGTCTGCCCTGCCAGGGGCAGACACCTCACATTGGCTTCATCAATCTTACTCAGCGACGCCGGTATCAGCGCGTAACCAAATCCTGTCGCCACCATACTCAGCGCCGAGGTAATCTGCGGACACTGCTGCCCGTAGCGCGGCGAAAATCCAGCCTCTTCACACGCATGCGTGACGGCATCATAAAGCCCCGGCGATAAATCTCGCGGGAAGGTGATCAGCGTATCGTGGCGCAGCGCCGACAGCCGGACTTCCTTTCCCTGACTGAGCGGATGGGTTTTGGGCAGCGCCACCATCATTTCCTCGATATCCAGCACCTTAAAACTGAACTCTTTGCTGCGCTCGCACGGCAGACGGATAAACGCCGCATCCAGCGCGCCCTCGCTCATAGCCGTCATCAGCCCCGCCATATCCTTTTCCAGCGGTTCGAGAACCATGCCCGGATATTTATCCCGAAAGCGATGCAGCAACGCAAAAACCTGCGGGTTAAACGCCGTCGACGTGGCAAAGCCGAGTCGCAGCTTACCGTTCATACCACGCGCAACGGCGCGGGTGCGCTCAAGGGCGGCATCGGTCAGTTTGATGATGGTTTGTGCGTCGTCGTACAGCACTTTTCCGGCTTCGGTCAGCTCGACGCCACGGGTCAGGCGTTTGAGTAAAGGAGTACCGATTTCATGTTCGAGCCGCTGGATTTGCTGGCTCAGCGGAGGCTGGGAGATCCCAAGCTGTTCGGCAGCACGGGTGAAGTGTCCCGTCTCTGCTACCGCGACAAAATAGCGCAGGTGACGAAGTTCCATATCAAAAACGTCTCAAAGTGAACACCTCCTCATATTGGAACTCAGGGCGGAATGGGGTCAACCTTTTAGTTAGCAAAGTTAATTATTCGACGGAGACCCCTGCATGAAAAACCATTCCGAATCCTGCTCCTGCATGGCGGACATTGCCCGCACCGCAACAGCGTTTAAACATCAGCATCCTGACCGCGTTTTATATCAGTCGTCGCTGATGAGCGCCCTGCTGAGCGGTGTGTATGAAGGCAACACCACAATGGCAGACCTGCTGGAACACGGCGATTTTGGTCTCGGTACCTTCAACCATCTCGACGGCGAACTGATCGCGTTCAACAGCAACATCTTCCAGTTACGCGGCGACGGCAGCGCCCGGCGCGCCCTTCCTGAACAAAAAACACCGTTCGCCGTCATGACATTCTTTAACCCGACTGATGAATACGTGATTGATCGCCCGCACAGCCGCGAGCAAATCCACAAGGTGATCGACGACGTCGTCGCCAGCCAGAACACCTTCTGCGCCCTGCGCATTGATGGCGAGTTCAGCCGCGTCGAGACCCGTACCGTGCCGGAACAGCACCGCCCGTATAAACCGATGCTGGAAGCCATCGAAGCCCAGCCGACGTTTCATATCGAACACAGCCAGGGCGTGCTGATTGGATTTCTGACACCGGCCTATATGCAGGGCATTAACGTGGCGGGCTATCACGAGCATTTTATCAATCAGGAACGCAGCAGCGGCGGCCATGTGCTGGATTATCAGGTTGAGCGCGGCGTGCTGACCTTCGGCACGGTCGAAAAGCTGTTGATCGACTTTCCGCAGGACAGCGATTTCCTGCACGCCAACTTATGCCCTGATGATTTAAATGATGCGATTCAGTCGGTTGAAAGTTAACAGACCGCAGAAAGAAGGATGAAAACCATGAAAAACTCAGACAGTAAAACCGACTGGAAATGTGGTGCGGATCTGGTCGTCGCGCAGCTTGAAGCACAGGGTGTCAAACATGTGTTCGGCATTCCCGGCGCAAAAATCGACCGCGTATTTGATTCGCTGGTCGACTCCCCTATCAAAACTATTCCGGTACGCCACGAAGCCAACGCCGCCTTTATGGCCGGTGCCGTGGGCCGTCTCACCGGCAAAGCGGGCGTCGCGCTGGTCACCTCCGGCCCCGGCTGCTCGAACCTGATCACCGGCGTCGCCACCGCGACATCCGAAGGCGATCCGCTGGTCGCACTCGGCGGTGCCGTTAAACGCGCCGACCACGTCAAACAGGTGCACCAGACCATGGACACCGTGGCGATGTTCCGCCCGGTCACCAAGTATTCCGCTGAAGTCACCTCGCCTTCTGCGCTGGCCGAAGTGCTGGCGAACGGTTTTCGCGCCGCCGAGTTCGGGCGTCCGGGTGCGGCATTTATCAGCCTGCCGATGGATATCGTCAACGAACCAGCCAGCGGTAAATTACTCACCTCGCAACCGCCGGTACTGGGCAGCGCGCCGCACGACGCGATATTGCAGGTCGCAAAGTTACTGAAACAGGCAAAAAATCCGGTGCTGCTGCTCGGCCTGATGGCCAGCCAGCCGCGTAACGCCGAAGCAATCCGCCGTCTGCTGCACAAAAGCGATCTGCCGGTCACCAGCACCTATCAGGCGGCGGGCGTTATCGATCAGGCTTCCTTCCACCGCTTCGCCGGACGCGTCGGTCTGTTCAACAATCAGGCCGGTGACCGCCTGCTTCGCAATGCAGATCTGGTGATCACCATCGGTTACAGCCCGGTCGAGTATGAACCGGCGCAATGGAGTAACGGCACCGCCGAACTGGTGCACATCGACGTGATGCCCGCCGAGACCGACAGCGACTACCTGCCGGACGTCGAGCTGGTGGGCGACATTGCCGACACATTGGATCTGCTGACGGAACAGATCCCGCAGCGTATCGATCTGAGCGCCTCTGCTGTCGAGATCCTCGAAGATCGCCGCCAGCAACGTGAACTGCTGGCCCAGAAAGGCCGCAGCCTGAACCAGTTTGCGATCCACCCGCTGCGTCTGGTGCGCGCGATGCAGGACATCGTCAACAGCGACGTCACCCTGTGCGTCGATATGGGCAGTTTCCACATCTGGATCGCCCGTTACCTTTACAGCTTCCGCGCCCGTCAGGTGCTGATTTCCAACGGTCAGCAAACCATGGGTGTCGCACTGCCATGGGCAATCGGCGCCGCGCTGGTCGATCCCGGCCGCAAAGTGGTTTCCGTATCCGGCGACGGCGGCTTTATGCAATCAAGCATGGAACTGGAAACAGCCGTCCGTCTGGGCGTCAACCTGCTGCACATCATCTGGGTCGATGAGGCCTACAACATGGTGGCAATCCAGGAAGAGAAAAAATACCAGCGCACCTCCGGCATCCAGTTCGGCCCGATTGATTTCAAAGCCTACGCCGACGCCTTCGGCGCTAAAGGTTTCGCCGTCACCTCCGCCGAAACGCTGGAAAGCACCCTCCGCGCCGCCATGGACGTACAAGGCCCCGCCGTCGTCGCCGTCCCGGTGGATTACAGTGATAACGCGTTACTGATGGGGCAACTGGAGATGGGAAGGATTTTTTAGGGGGGATTGGTTTAATGAGGCGCAGAAATGCGCCTTAATGATTGAAAAAACGTAACGAGAACATGTAAATTAGTAGGCATTACTATAAATTTCTGGTCTAAATTCTGACTTAACAGTGGTGCCAACAAATGAGCACAGATTTCGAAAGTTTATTAAAAGAAACAGGATTCGCTGACGAAGTTAGAAAATTTATAAAACAAGCGAAAACAGGGGAGTTAAAAACTAAGGATTTATACTCCGACAAAATTTTCTCATACAAGTTAAAAGTAAGCTTTGGACAGGGCAATATTGCTCAGATTCCTTGGATCGCTTTCTTAGGAGAAGGTCAAGAAGTCTCAGAAGGGATCTATCCAGTATTCCTTTACTATAAAACTAGCGACCATTTAGTTTTGAGTTATGGAATAAGCGAGACTAAATCACCGAAAAAAAATTGGTCAGATTCCATACTGAAAAATAAGACGGTGTTTCAACACATGCGTGAAAAAGGTTTCCCTCTTAAACGCTATGGTACTTCTTATGTCGCAGCGGTTTATGACAATGCTTCCCAGATAGTTAATGAACCATCTTTTGATACGACCCTTTACCATGATTTAGGCAAGGTCCTTCAAAACTACCAACACACCTTAGAAAGTGAAGGGTCAGCCAACGACAGTCACAAAGCCACCATTCCAGAGGATATCCCGATGTTAAATCAAATTCTCTTTGGCCCTCCTGGTACAGGTAAAACATACGCAACAGTGAGTACTGCCCTCAGCATTTTAGATAAAGACTATTATGAATTAAATCAGTCGAATAGATCAGCATTAAAAATACGATTTGAACAACTTCGAGAAGAAGGGTTTATTAGTTTTGTTACCTTCCACCAAAGCTTTACTTATGAAGATTTTGTGGAAGGTTTGCGTCCTTCGATTGGTGCGAGCAATCAACTTGAGTACCACGTTGAACCGGGAATATTCAAAAAAATCTGCAACGATGCCGCAGCATCACCTTCTAAACTCTATGTATTGATTATTGATGAGATCAATCGAGGGAATGTTTCGCGTATTTTTGGAGAACTTATTACTCTTATTGAAACATCAAAACGCAAAGGAGAAGATGAGGAAATCGTAACAAAACTTCCATACTCCAAAGAAATATTTAGTGTGCCTAACAATGTTTATATCATTGGTACAATGAATACCGCTGACCGCTCTCTTTCAGGGCTTGATATCGCTTTACGTCGTCGCTTTATTTTCAGAGAAACACCTCCCAAACCCGAGTTATTAGAAGACATTAACATTGAAGGCGTAAATGTGGGGAGTATGCTCAGAGTAATTAATAATCGAATTCAGGTTTTGCTTAATGCAGACCATTGTTTAGGTCACGCGTATTTTATTCCTCTGAAGAAAAATCCAACGCTTGAACATCTGTCATCTATTTTTAAAGACCAAATAATCCCTCTATTACAAGAATATTTTTTCGAAGATTGGCAAAAAATTCGCTGGATCCTCAATGACCATCGAAAACACAGTGATTTTTGTTTTATTTTACCTGCGCAGTGGGATCAATCTCTCTTCGGTGCCGAGGTAACTGAGCCGCTAAAAGGTAATATTTACAAAATCAACGATGCTAATTTTTCAAAAATTGAAGCGTATCTCGGCATCATAGATATAAAATTGATTATGCCATTAGAAACGATTGCCGATGGGACAAGTGCTTAATGTTGTCCATCACAGTTAGAGAGTTTGCTCGATTAACGACGTCAAGCATCGAATCGACTTTAGATCGTGCTCACATCCCGGCCAGCGCTTTTGATTATCTCTGTAAACTCGCCTCCTCCTTCAAGGGTGGAACAGGCCTATTACAAGTCGAAGACCGGGCATGGTTAAAGTTAGATAACTATGTAGGGGTTATAGAAACCCCCTGTGGCACACGTATTGAAATATTACCCAAAAGCTTCATGGCGGAAGATTGCATTATTAAAGCAAGAAAACTTCTTCGGAAAATGATTGAAGCATCTTTCGACCTGCCAACTCGTCATGTTGGTGAAGCATCGCTTGAGCTTTTTAATACGCCTCTTAGTGAATGGGTTATGGAGAGGTTCGTTGATTCCTTCAACTCTTTAATCAAAAGAGGATTACGAGCTCATTATCAACGCATAGACGAAGAGCAATTCTTCCTTAAAGGGCAGATTAACTTTTCAGCTCAGATGAGACAATCGCCCAGCCAACAACATAAATTCCAAATTCGCCATGACATTTTTACTTTTAATCGTGCTGAAAATCGCCTTTTGAAATTAGCCTTGTTACGTGTATCTAAAACTACTGAACAATCAAAAACTTTACGCTTGAGTCAGGACTTACTTTCACTGCTGAATGAGGTCACAGCCAGCACAGAAATTAGCAGGGATTTTAGTGTTTGGCATAACGATCGTTTAATGAGTGACTACAAAGATATCAGACCGTGGTGTGAACTGATATTAGGGGAGCACATGCCAAGTTCAATTCTTGGCGAATGGCGCGGGGCCAGCCTCCTTTTCCCTATGGAAAAACTTTTCGAACGTTACGTCGTTAAATGGCTAAAAAAACAACTACCAAGCGAGGCGATACTCCATTCACCTGCCAGAAGTAGATATCTTTGTGAGCATTTAGATGCTTCTTTTTTTCGCTTAGAACCCGATATTTTGATCGAACATGAAGGAAAAACATGGTTGCTTGATACAAAGTGGAAGCGCTTAAATTCTAGTGATAGAGGAAGCAAATACGGCCTGAGTCAGAGCGACTTTTATCAGCTCTTCGCTTATGGAAATAAGTATCTAGGCGGCCAAGGACATATGTTTTTGATCTACCCTATGACCTCGACTTTCAATCAGCCGCTTCCAGACTTCTCTTTTAGCGAAACTCTTAAATTAAGCGCGATCCCGTTCGACATTGAAAATGATAAGCTCATCGTTGAGCAAGAACTTTTGCAATTAATCAATAAATCATGCAATTAATCAGGTTTGCATTATCTTTTCCAAGACATCTCGCAAAACTGATAACTGCCTAAAAATCCCTCTTACTGTATAAATTCCCACGTATTAGACTCTCTTCGCTGCGGCAAAATCCGCAGTCAGAATTAGCGTTCTGTCATTTTCTGGTACCTACAACTCTATGAAAATAGAGCCAATGTGGTACGGTCTGCTCTCACCCAAATTATGGTGGCTCAGACAGTGGCTTCTCACGAAGCACCGGATCCAGAAAACCGGTAACGCTAACGCTGTTTGAGCTACCACCCCGAGGTTAGCGTCTCCAGTGGTAGCAAACTCACTATTTTCTGGAGTATTCAACATGCCTAACCTTTACGACAATACCCCGCTGGAACTGGAAGAGATCGTCGATCACTGTCGTGCGTTGTCTTATGCCATTGTGTCGCTGGATAATCCGCAGGCAAAAGACCTGCTGGGATATATTCTGTGTGAACGGCTGGAAGTGCTGTATCAGACGCTGGAAATGCCATTTAGCGATGACGACGTGGTGGCTATAGAAGTGACGGAAACACTCACGCACTAAGCGGATTTACAGACGTAAAAAAGCCAGCGCAACTGCGCTGGCCTGATGATCCACGAGGCGTGTGAATTAGAAATCGTAGAAGACGGTAACCCAGGTGGCGTCTGCTTCGTCGTCAGTGGTGTGCGCTAATGTGCGTTCCACGTAAACAGACAAGCCGTAACCGATGGTGGTACCCGCGCCCAGATAGACGTGGTTCGCGTGATATTCTTCGCCGCCTTTCAGTTGCAGGGAATCGGCTGCAACGTATGGCTGGATAGATTTCAGGAACGGTTTGTCGATATTAAAGGTATAACCGACGAACCCTTCCACACCGTAACCGCTGCCAGCAAAATAATGTTCGACAGGATTTTCACGGGTGCTCGGCACAAAATCTTTGTAATAGCTGCCGGTGCCGACGATGTACCAGTTGTTTGGCTGCCAGGTTAATGCGGTACCAGACAACTGCTGATGATAATCTTTTTCGTTATATTGATTATCTTTCACCGTGGCGTCAGTCAGGCTATACGCCGCACTCCAGACCAAATCTTTGGTGAGTTTATAATCGAAGCCTAAACCACCACCATTATTACGGCGATAGTGCTGATCCTCGCCCGCCTGAATTTCATCTTCCGGCAATAAGTAGTTGGCATATAACGTCACTGGACCAAAGTCGTTGGTATATTTAATGCTGTTTTTGGGCTTATTCGCACCATCGTAGCTGCCGTTAATGCCAATACCGGTACCGCCCGCATGACCATCGTTATCCCATACGTCACTTTTAATCCCGACGACAGAATAATAAATACCGTACTGGTGGCCGTAGGTTAATGTCCCGTAGCGATCATCTTTAAAGCCTGCATATAACTGACGCTGAGTATCACGCTGACCACCTTCCGGATAGTGACCATTCATGCCCAGCAGGTTCGCCATGTCCACACCCAGCTCGTAGTAGGCGATGACTGAGGTATCTTGTGTCAGTTTATAATCACCACGGAAGCGGAAACGGGTGCCACCATCGTGACCATTTTTATAATAACCAGGCTCCGGACCGTTATTGAAAATCCACTCAGGACGGATGCTGCCGCCGACCTGCAAGCTTAATGGCGCCAGCAAAGCATTACTCTGAGGATTTTTATCTAAAACAGTAATCTCGGCCCGGGCGCTGGCAGATAATGCCGACAGCACGACGCCGCCAATTAAGATTGACGCTTTTAAATTGCTCATTATTACCCTGTCTTTATTATTTATGTGATGTGTGTGCGGTCTTGCGCCGCGTATAAATAATTAACATAGGTATGACGGGGGACAAAGTGAAAATTCAGAAGGTTCCTTATAAGGAAATTATATATAGGGAGTAATTAGCAAACAATAATATTGTGATATGTAACTATAAGAAAATTTTTATGTTTTAGTGATTAAATACAGAACAACATGATAAAAATACGAGCAATTGTAAACTTACGGCATCTAAAAATTGAAATATTTAATAACAATTACATCCTAAAAATAGCATCAATAAGTAAATCATGCCAGCGTGATAATGACATTACGTGACAACCACTTAATATTATCACATTGAATTTGAGTTAATTCAAAATCGCCAGAATAATATCCGGAAAAGACTGTTATTAATTAACCAATTTCAATTTTTATCTCATGGATATCATTCTGGTGGTGAATATCCCCGATTCTCTGTGCGAATTTTGCGAGACATCTTCCAGTTCCGACAACAAACCACTGTAAATATAAACAGGTTATTTCTTTGCAGCATGAACAGGCATACAGTTCTCTGGCAGCGGCAATCACCCCGCCAGTAAAGGGGGCCTCGACTCACTGACAATGGAATGATCTTCATGACTAATACTGAAAACAGCACGGCCTTCACCGCAAACTCTGTCACCGTTTTTCGTTCACTGATTGAAGGGTTGGATCTCAGCCACTTCGGGGAAGCGCAGCTTTATGATCTCAGCGCGCTGGCATCGGAGTCCGCCGGCGGACTATGCCAGGGGTTGTTGTGTTTGAGTGAAGGACTGGAGAACTGCGAGGTAATTCCACCGGAGGGGATTGCACAGGTCAGCGGCTACCTGAAAGCATCAGCGCATCTGATCCCTGTGCTCTTTGAATTATGCGAGCAGGCCAACAGCAGCCTGATGCGTATGAAAAAAATTACGGCTTATCCGATGAACTGACGTGCGCGGCAATATCTCGCATGACATTTCGCGCTGTCTTGCTGATCCCACCGAGCTGGAAAAATCCATGAATGACACCCAGATAGCGCTGAGCAGTACATTCAACACCCTGCTCAGTCAGCCGGGAGTACAGCGCCTCGCCTTCGTCACATAACGGATCGTATTCCGCCGTGATGATGTGAACCGGCGGCAATCCGGCAAAGTCATCGCGCCACAAAGGACTGGCTTCAGGGTGCATGAAGTCAGTCTGCGGGAAATAAGCCTCAAAACCGCTAAGTAAAGTGTCGCTGGTTAGCACGTAATCCTCACCATTCCGCTTGTGGCTTTCACAGGACGCTGTCGCATCCAGCATCGGGTAAATCAGCACCAGCTGACGCGGCAGCCACTGCCCGGCATCTCGTAAACGCAGAGCGGTGATCAGGGCCAGATGCCCGCCTGCGCTGTCGCCCATCAATGTAATCTGGTCGCGATGTATGCCAAGAGTTTCCGCATTTTGCCAGATAAGGTTTGCAGCCTGTTCAGCGTCGTCATGCGCTGTGGGATAAGTATGTTCAGGCGCTAAACGATACTGAACGGCAATCATCCGACAGCCACTGTAAAAAGCGAGCTGACGCAGCTGATTATCATGTGTGGCAAATCCACCGCTGACAAAGCATCCACCGTGATAATAGATAACGGCAGGTAATGCACCATGCGCTTCCAGCGGCGAGTAAACATGTAACGACATCCCCCCGATGACCACATCCTCAACATCTACACGCTGCTCAATATCACCGGCTAATACTGTGCTGGCAATATAGCCAGCACGACGCTCAGTGAAAGTCAGTCTGCGGGAAGACGGACAGCCAGCAGCGATGAAGTCGTTAACCAGCTCAGCAATTGCGGATTCCAGTGCCATGATGACCTCTTCCTGATTGTGGGGATTTAAGCGCGAATAAGATGATGACAGGCTACGATATTTTCCCTCAGCAAGTCGATCGGTATTAACGATCAGTTCTTACTTATTGATCTATCAAAACGATTATCTTTTGCCAGCCAGCTCTGGTTATCCTTGGCGTTCCTGAACGTGGATTAAAACTCTTATATTATTAGCGGCTCATTTTGCAGCCGGGATTTGTTACGCCGCGAAAATACCAAATGAAGAATAATGCGAATACGAGATGAAAATGAAAAGATGCACCCGATGCAATAAAAAAAGAAACTTCATCGAACGGTTATTTTCTCAGGATAAAGAGCTTTGCGAGGAATGCATTTACGATATTCAATCGGAAATCAGGGAAAGAAGAGAAATCCCGGTCAAAAGGCATGATGACGAATGACGCTCATTTCAGAAATTCAAACTGAACGGATTGATGTCAGCATCATCATTCCTGTCTATAACGCCGCAGAGAACATCGGTCACCTCATCAGCAAGATCCTTAGGGAAACCCGTGTCGTTATTGAACTCATTATCGTTAATGACGGTTCCACTGATGCTACCGGCAATCTTATCCGGGATGTCTGCGACAACCGGTTCATCCTCATTGAGCAGGAAAATCAGGGCGTCTATGCAGCACGCAATGCCGCGCTGGATATCCATCGTGGCGAATGGGTGATATTTCTTGATGCAGACGACGACGTTAAAGACGGATTCATTTATGAACGCTGGCAGGACGCGATAAACACTCAGGGCGATGTGATGATCTTCAATGCCTGGCGCACGGGGCCCTCTTCATCCAAAACGGCTGTGCATGTCAAACAGCCCTACGGCAAAAACCTATCCGGGCATGACTGGATACGCCATTGCGTGACGCATCGCGAATGGCCACACTATCTGTGGCTGCAGATCATCAGGTCATCTTATATCCGCCAGCATTCCCTCTCCTTTCAGTCCGGCAAAAGCCACAAAGATATTCTCTGGACCATTCACCTTGCAGCGGCCAATGGTCGATTCTGTTTATCCGACAGCAAAGATTACACTTATAAAGTAAATGCCGATTCCATCACGCATCGCAGCGATTATTTTGACGTCAGGGCACAAAGCTATATAGAGGTGATTGCGGAAATCATCCGGCTGGCCAGGCTGGAGCAGAACATAAGAATCAGGGTGTTTTTGTACCGGCATGCACTGGTGGAGGCGCGGCATTTTTTGGGGTTGTTTAGAAATAATGTGGGGGACAAGATCGGGGTGAAGTCATGCTTCAGAGAAAGCATTTCAGCCGGTGATTTATTTAAAGGTATTAACAGCCTGAGTGATGTATTTTTCTTTATTAAGCTGTCAGGCAAACTTTTATAAATGAGATCCTGAAAGAAGCGATAAAGTAGGTCAGACACGAAACAAGTAAACAGACCAGTCATACTGGTCTGTTTGTTTCCAATCAATGCATTTTTTTATCACCTACAAAGATATGATGTTTCGAACGCGCGCGCGGATGAATGAAGAAATGTCCTTCAGGCGCTGAATCTGTAGTGATAGGTTCAAGTGTTAAATTACATGCCTTACCACGCTTATCATGCAATGCATAGATAATGAACGGAATCGACACCACTACCAGGAAGCTGACGATCAGCAGACCCGCGTAAAGGTGGTTCGCCTCCCCGCCCGGCAGACCAGAAGGCGGACAGAACGAGACCACAAAGGCAATCATTGAAATCAGTAAACCGACCATCGCAACGCTAAGTTTTACCGTTTTTCCACCAGGAATATTAAAGGTTCGCTTGTTTTTCGACTGCTTGCGCACCAGATTGATATATCCGAGGAAGAGCAGGAAATAGCTGCACAGATAAATAACAACGGTTAATGCCAGCGCAATCAGGAATGACATATTATTGCCGCCGCCTGTATTGGTCAGAACAATCAGAGCCACAGAAGTGATGATTAACTGGGAAATCACCAGAACGACGGGTACACCGTTCTTATTAATTTTGGCGAAACTCGCGGGCAATATGCCTTTTTGCGCCGTCACCAGCATTCCACGAGAAGGCCCGACAATCCAGGCAGCAATTTCAGCCAATACTCCCAACATCAACAACGCGGCAATAACACGGATAGCCCACTCAAAACCGCTGCCAAAGTGATTAATTAGCACGGTGAAAGTCTGCATCACACCTGCTGAAAGATTAATATCACTGTGAGGGATCACTGCAGCGATAGACAACCCGCCGATAGAACTCAGGAAGATGGCCGCAACCATTAACAACAGCATCGCGAGCGGATAGTCCCGACCCGGATTCTTCATTTCGTTGACATGGGTTGCAGAAGCTTCAACACCCATGTAACTCAGGATAAACGCCACGAATACCACTAAGGTACCCATCTGGGTAAAGTCCGGGAAGAAAGTCGACATGCTCATTTTGATAGCCACCGGCGCACCGGAATGCAAATAGCTAAGCGCCAAAACAACCAGAATTAGTGCAGGCAGCAGGATACCTGCAAAAAAACCGATTTTTGCAATACGTGCCGTATTCCTGGTGCCGCCGAACTGCGTTAAAGCCAGACCCCAGAGGATCACCAGCGCCGCTACCGTTTTTACTATCGGATCGTTGTTTAGCTCCGGCCATTTGAGGATGTAAGAGAGCGCACCCAGCACAAAATAGAGCATGGGGATAAACCCAATCGCGATTTGCAAATAACCGAACGAAATAGCCGCAAATCCCCATTTTTCACCGAGCGTTTTAGAAACCCAGGTGAAAACGCCCCCCTCCTGCCACCCTTCCACCGTCGCCATTTCGGCCGCACAAAGACCGACGGGAATAAACCACAGCAGGCCGCCTAACAGCAGAAAGAAAATAAGGGAAAAACCCGAGGTTGCAAACGTGGGGTATTCATAAACGGCCATCACCATCGATGCCGTTATAGCAAAAAAGCCCAACAACGATAATTGTTTAGGTGCGGCGCTTTTTATTGTGCTCGCCATAACTGATCTCCTGAAGGAAGCGCAGAGTCTTCTCAGTAAGTTTTAATCTGAAATTTAGGGGGGGACTGTCGGGTCACCCCGGAACAAGAGAAGTCACGCGTTTATGCGTGATTAAAGCCGCCCGTGCGTGATGCGCTGGAAGGCTGGCTGAGCGGGTGACTCATGAAGTCATTCAGCGCACGTTTCATATCTTCAATGAGCAGGCAGCCCAGGTCGTAGCTCACACCGTGACGGACCAGAATGCGCTGAATCACCAAATCTTCTCGGTGGGACGGCATAGAGTAAGCCGGCACCTGCCAGCCACGCACGCGCAGCTTCTCAGCCAGATCGTAGAGCGTGTAACCGCCAAGGTAAGCGCCCTCTTTCAGCGTCCAGGCCAGTGCAGGGATACCTTTTTGGCTGTCGCCATCGAAAATGATCTCAAACGGCCCAAGCTTGCCGATTTCTGCCGCCAGATGCTGGGCTGTGGCGTAACAGGCGTTATGGATTTTTGCGTACCCTTCTCGTCCCAGACGCAAGAAGTTGTAGTACTGCGCAACGATCTGACCGCCAGGGCGTGAAAAGTTAAGCGCAAAGGTCGGCATGTTTCCGCCCAGATAATTAACGTTGAAAATTAGCTCTTCAGGCAGATCTGACGACTCGCGCCATATCACCCAGCCAGCGCCAAGCGGAGCCAGACCAAATTTATGTCCTGATGCGTTGATGGATTTAACTCGTGGTAAACGGAAATCCCACTCCAGTTCCGGGGCACAGAATGGCGCCAGAAAACCGCCGCTGGCGCCGTCAATATGCATTGGGATGTCCTGCCCGGTCTGCAGCTGAAGTTTATCAAGAGCATCGCTTACTGCTTTCACCGGCTCGTACTGGCAGGTAAATGTCACGCCAAGCGTAGGGATCACACCGATAGTATTTTCATCCACACGCTTAAGTACCTCTTCCGGCGACATGATAAGACGATCGCCTTCCAATGGAATCTCACGCAGTTCAACGTCGAAATAGCGGGCAAATTTATGCCAGCAGATTTGAACCGGGCCACATATCAGATTTGGTTTGTCAGAAGGAAGCCCCTGCAGAGCGCGCTTCTTGCGCCACTGCCACTTCAGTGCCAACCCGCCAAGCATTGCCGCTTCTGAAGAACCAATGGTGGAACAACCCAGCGTGGTTGTCGGCATGGGGGAATTCCACAGGTCCGCCAGCATTCGCACGCAACGAGCTTCAATTTCAGCAGTTTGTGGATATTCATCTTTATCGATCATATTTTTATCGATGGACAAATCCATAAGTTCCCGGATTTCATCATCTACCCAGGTCTGACAAAACGTCGCAAGGTTCTGACGTGAATTACCATCAAGTAATAATTCATCACGAATCGCATTAAATATATTGCGAGGCTCACACTGTGCTATTGGAAAAACTGAAGTGGGTAATGATGATGCTAACTCTGCTGACGCATAAACGTCATCTTTATTCGATTGTGTAACTTTCATATGCTCGCTCACTTTATAAACCATTAGAAGTTTTTTATTTAAAAATATAAGCAACGCCAATAAATGACCAAATCAAATATTGAACGGCGCCGGGGGAATCCGATAGCGTTTATGTCATGGAGACTATGACCTGACAGACGATAACCTGACAGACGATAAATAAAACCGCGCCACAGTCAGTGACTTCTGTTAGCTATTTACAATTCAAATTCTGCAATAAATAAATTATAATCAATACGTTATCCCCCGATAATAGACGCAATAAAAAACGCCTCACTTTATGGGAGTTAATTAATTTATAACTTTGGACAACCTTGTCATTTGCAGTTTCCAAAGTTGTTATTGGAAACACATCATCTGACTCCAGGAAAATGAACTCTTCATATGTAACCATCTTTGGCGGAACCGTATTTCCCGTAGCTATAGTTGAGCCCAGGGACTGCGGCAACATGAAAGAAGTGAGAGTTAAAAGTAAAATTTTTCCAACACGCATGATGCCTCTTGTCGGGTGAATACCGTAAAATAATATATTGATGCTGAGGGCAGCTTCATAACGACAGTTTCATAACGACAGCGGGTCCTCTTCTGAACTTGAATAACTGTTCCATATATCCAGCAAATATTCTTTTATTCTCACCTTCCGACTTAACTGCCTGCTATAGCAGATAATGTCATTGAGTGATCCCGCCACTTCTTTGGGAAACCTTTTTTGGTGTTGGGCATTTGTTAGCCAGCGACGTAAAAAAAGGTCTTCTTGTGCGGCATCCTGTGATGGATGTCTGTGATTGTTGATGTAAAGAGCTATCAGCGCGCACCAGGAAAGATGAGCTATTTTTTCATTGGTATTATTCATTTTTCTCTGCCTGATAAAGATAAAGATATAATAACTTTTTCAATAACGAATTTGTTGTGACAATCTATTCTCTGTTTTCATCAAAATACATAGGATAAACATCCCGTCATTATCATCTTAATCTCACATCTGTAATCCATACTAAACAGGGATGACAAGTGTAAGTCATATCTCTCACAATAAAGGTGGCGATCCTATTACCATCATGCAATGTAAACCCTATTCTATAAATGTTTTCCAGAAACAACTTATTGAAAGGATATTATTATGAAAAACTTATTATTAGCCAGCATGATAGCTACCGTGATGACCGCGACTCCAGTTTGGGCGTCAGAAAATACTGCCGATGCTAAAACGGAAACCACTTCAGTTAAAAAGGTTCAACGCGAAGCCGGAGAGGTATTGCACATGGCCGGACAGGGATTTGATGCGATGCGCGATATACAATTGGCCAGAGTCGCCATATTTCAGGGGCATACTGGAACAGCCGAAAACTTTATCGCTAACGCGACGACCTTGCTCTCTGATACCAGCACAGACTGGAGCAAGTTCACCAAGATGGATCATAAAGCGAAGATGATTAACGATCAGTATATTATCATTAATTCTAATTTTTCGATTTCAGAGAACTTCGTTGCCTCACCAGAAAAAGAGGCCGCCATTAAAAAGGCTAACGAGAAAATCTCTGAGGGCGATCCAAAAGGAGCCGTCGACACGCTGCGTTTAGCTGGCATGAGCGTGGTGCAAAATCAGTATCTGATGCCATTACAGCAAACACGCCATGCCGTTGCCGAGACCACCCATCTGCTCAACACTGGCAAATACTACGAAGCCAATCTGATGTTGAAAAGCGCAGAAGATGGAATTGTGGTGGAAAGCCAGCTTATAGATTTAACCAAATGATTTGAAATATCACTATTATTATCTGTCTGGCAGTTCTTGAATGTCTGCCGGACAAATAATGGTGATCTCTTCACTGACGTCCTGCAAAATGCTTCTGACTGATTTCAGCACCGACAGACAATATTCATTCGTCAACTCAATCTCATCCATGGCTTCAACAGGGACAAGAATTGTTTTAAGTTCTGCTATTTCGAGAAGCTGAGAAGCACCATGAAGGCGATGCATGGCCTGCCTGAACTTGCTGTAAGAGCCCACTGTGATTGCCTTCTCAGCTTCAGCCAGATCCTTCTTAGCTTCACGATAGAAAACCTGAATCAGCTCATTGAGCAGATCCTTTTGTCCGCCAGTGTTGCGATTAAGTACATCCACATTGAGATGAGAAATCGCAGGTGTAACCGGACGCCCCCGCGCAAGCTTATTGAGTTCATTGGTCAGAGTTCCCAGGGAAACGGGTTTAAAAAGACAGAGATTCATGCCGCTTTGCAAACATTTCTCTCGCATGTGCTCCTGAGCATTTGCCGTCAGTCCCCAAATTTGTAAAGTGGGATGGCTTTTTCGTATGTCTTTAGAAAGTGTAATTCCATCTTTGCCCGGCATATTAATGTCAGTAATCAACAAATCGAAATGCATTCTCCCTAGCATTTTCTCTGCCACATCCCCGTCACTGGCTTCATGCACCTCATAACCGATATTTTGTAATTGCCTCCTAAGCAGCAGGCGGTTAGCTGGATGGTCATCTGCTATCAGAATAGAGAGAGGGGCGAGAGCTAAAGGCTCACTTTGAGGTACTGAGGAAATGTCTGGCTGTGGCGCACATATTTCCACAGGTAAGTTGAGGGTAAGAGTCGTTCCGCTGCCGGGCTGGCTATCCATCGTGAGTGTGCCATGCATCAGCGAAACGAGCTCTTTGCATATCGCCAGCCCTAAGCCCGACCCGGTTTGCAAACGTCCGGACCTGGCCTGGGAGTAACGCGTAAAAAGTGTCGCCTGTTCGTCCTGGGAAATACCGCATCCGGTATCACTGACAAGGATCTGAATTCCGGTTTGATAGTCGCTAAACCTATGCTGATGCACACACACCTGAACCCAACCCTTATCAGTAAACTTCAAAGCATTACTGATGAGATTATTCACAATCTGCCTGAGTGCCTGAGGGTCAACGAGTATCTGTATATCATTGGGAAGAGTAATATTAACATTTAATGAAAGATTTTTTTTCTGTGTAATCCCCTCAAAAGAGCGACATATTTCAAGAATCAGTTTATTAACATCGGTTCTTTGGTAGTGAATCTGATATTTACCTGACGCCACTTTATCAACATCAAGTATTTCGCCGATCAACCCTAACAATGATTGCGCTGTGGAATATACCTGTGAAATAGCTTCCCGATGTTGTTGATCATCGAGTTTATGACCGTCCAGTAATTCTAAGAAACCCACAATGGAGCTGACAGGAGTGCGCAATTCATGTGTCATCGTGGCGAGAAACTGACTTTTTGCTTCCGTTGCAAGAATCGCTTTATTTTTTTCCTCTTCAAGTGCGCTGGAAAGAGATTCTTTCAGCTGAAGCTGAATTTCCAACTGACGCTCGGACTCTTTACGTTTACGTACTTCACTTAACAGATAAATCCCCCAAATCAGGCTACTTATAATCAGTGTTCCGGCTAACGCGATAACGAGATAAAATTGCTTGCTGTATAGGTTCCAGGTTTCGATCTGAACTTTAGGCATCTTTGACCATTTTTCAGTCAACTGAAGTATCTCTCGCGGTGGAATCGACATAAGAGCTTTGTTTAAAATGGATTTCAGTTCAGGATCGCTTTTGGATAAGGCAAAACTGATTGGTGCAAGCGGCATATCTGAGAGGCGCATATAATTTAATGCATTAGGATAATAGTGATCGATGATATAGCGTGCTGATAATTGAGTTGTCACTGCTGCATCAACCTCACCTTTATTCACCATATTCATAGCAATGCTGGTGTTTTCTACTAAGATCCATTTTACCTGTGGGTACTTATCCCTGAGTTGACGGTCAATGGTAAAGTGAGAAGGTATTGCGACCTGAGTAATATCTTTGAGCGAAGCATCCACTGCTCGTTTTAGTTTCGTTACCAGGACAAAAGGGACTTTCATAAAAGGATCACTAAATGAAATATGATCTACCCTTTCACTGCTATAAGTGGCGGCGGGGATCAGATCCCACTCCCCTTTAAGCATTATCTTAATCATTTCAGCATTTGAATTAGTAAATACCGGTTCAAATTCCAGACCGGTTTGTATCTGGATAAGATTCAAGATATCACCCATAATGCCGCGAATTTCATTCTCGTGATTGGTGATTGTAAAAGGAGGATAGTATGGGTTGACAAGCACACGTATTTTTTTATGTTTTTTAAGCCAACTCTTCTCTCGGCCAGTTAATGAAATTGGCTTATTTAAAAATGAGAGATTCCCTCTGTCTAGCCAGTTTTGAGTAATCTGAATATTTGTTTCATTTGATATTGCATGAATAAAGTTATTGATAGTTTCACAGAGTATGATTTGTTCAGAATTAAAAATGAAGTGATTATCCAGATCTGACTGAAGAAAGTAACGTATCACTGAGAGTGACTGAGGAAAAAACTTAGAAATATAATTACCGGTGGAGATGTTATCACCAATAAAGTAAGTATTTTCATTATCTGATACTGATGACATGGCGAGATAATCAGTATCATAATATTTAATCACTGCATTAGGGAAGTCAGCTTTGATACTCTCGGCAGGAGGGCATGATTCAGAGCATGCAATAGTGACCGTTTTATCTGTTGATAAAGGCTGCATCGCGTTTTTTAAGGATGTCACGAGCGTCGGATAGGTTCTGACTAAAGCCGAGCTATGCAGTAAATCATCCTCTTCATAGGCTTTACGCGTCAATGGGGTAAGCAGCATATCGACGTGGTTTTTTCTGAGTTCTTCAAGTGCTTCGGCCTCGCTGCTATACAGTGTAATAGTGATCTTAACACCCAGGCTCTTTTGCATTAACGCCAGATAATCAGCATTAATTCCTCTGTAATAATGGTCAACGCTATCGTAAACAACGGGTGAAATCTCAGGCGTCCATGTACCAATAACCAGACTCTGTTTACGGGCAATCAAGCGTATTTCATCCTTACTTAATTTGACCCTCTCAAAATTATTAATAAAACTATTTTTAATTTCAATATTCTTTACCGTGGCCGCATTTACAGGGAATAGCACAATTAAAAGTATAAACGCAAAAATCTTCATGAGTTTATCCAAGCTTATTTCTTTGCGCAAAACTAAAAAGATCCATCAAAGAATTACAGTTAAGCTTTTCTAACAAACGTCTTTTATAGGTACAAACTGTTTTATTGCTAATGTTCATTTTACTGGCGATACTGGTATAATCAGTACCGTTAATCATATATCTGAAAACTTTTACTTCCTGCATGGAAAGTGAATCCAGTTTGCCTTGTTCACTTGTTGTCTCGCCATAAAAACGACTCAGCGTGAAAGGGAAATAACTGTAACCATTATTGGCAGCTTCAATTGCAGACATAATATTATTAAGTCCTTCTTTTTTACTGACAAATCCATTTGCTCCTAATTCTGCACTGCGCTGTCCATAAAAGACTTCATTTTTAGCCGAAATGACGATAATAGCCCCTGAATAACGACGCTTACGTAATTGCTCCAGCACTTCGATACCGCTTAGCACAGGGATGTCGACATCAATGATAAGAAGATCGGGTTTTAGCGTTTCGACTTTATTGACGACGTTTCCCCCTTCATCCAGTTCTGCCAAAATGTCTATTCCATTTGCATTAAGCAAATTTCTTATCGCGATGAGTGCGATAGGGTGGTCGTCTACGATTATTGCCTTCATTATTAAATCATCATCCTTTGATTTAACAAAAATTAAACATCAATTCCTTCAAATTTCCTGTGTCCGAGAAAATATGAGAAATACATATTACGACATTTACAATTGAAATATGCGAGTCGTTAAATATTAATTAGTGAGGTTGCCACATGAAAAACATTCTAACATTTATTATGGGAGTGAATATAAACGCAATATAAATGAGGGCATAGTTAAAGATGAGAGCTATACGCATTCAGCAATATATTGTTTTAATATTGTTAATTTTAGATTAATTATTTCAGCCATCGATTACATACGTAAGAAAAATTCTACAAAGAATACGAATCATTCTTCTATAAATACCATGCCTTTCTATTATCTAATAGTTCCAGAACGTGCAACTTAAACCCAAGTTATCAGGAAGTTAAACTCTTTACTGAGTTCTGCCTTTTTGTCATTGATGTCTGACAGCGTCGACATCAAGAAATAATTGTGGATATATCCGTGAAAATAGATTTTAAGAATAAAAAAATAGTCATCACTAGCATTATTATTATGATTATAACAATTTCCCTCGTGACCTTAGCATATAGATATCTCTTACTGGGAAACGTGCAAACCACGGATGATGCTTATGTAGCAGGAAACATAAATCCGGTATCAGCGCTCATTAATGGAAGTGTCATTACGGTTAACCATACTGACACCGAATTTGTAAAGGAAGGTGATGTGCTGGCGGTTCTTGATGATACCGATGCACAACTCGCTTATAAAAAATCTAAACATAACCTGGCGTATGTTGTCAGGCAAACACAACAGCTTGCCTTTCAGAATGACCAGCTTGAAGCAGATGTCAGGCAGGCAAAAATTGCGTACAGCCAGGCGGTAACTGATTACGAGCGTCAAAACGGACTGAGCCGTGATGCATTGATTGCCAGAATGGCGCTTGAACATTATCAAAATAAGGTGTCCTCCCAAAAAGCAGCATTAGATGCAGCCATTCAGCAATATAAAGCCAGCAAAGCATTGTTGCTTGATACGCCCATTAATGAACAACCGCAGGTTCTGCAGGCCGCAGATGCCGTTCGAGAGGCATGGATCACTTTGCAACGTACGGTGATCCGCAGCCCGGTGACAGGGTATATCGCAGAAAGAAATGTGCAGGTTGGTCAGACAGTTTCTGTCGGGCAAACGTTGATGTCAGTCATTCCAGTTGAACAAATGTGGGTTAATGCAAACTTCAAAGAAACCCAGCTTAGCGGCGTTTCTTTAGGCCAGAAAGTGACCATTATCAGTGATATTTACGGAGATGAAGTCCCATATGAAGGACATGTCACCGGGATAAATATGGGAACTGGAGGTAGTTTCTCCCTCCTGCCTGCGCAAAATGCCACAGGTAACTGGATTAAAGTCGTTCAGCGCGTACCAGTACGGGTCGCACTCAATCCAGCGCAACTGCTTGAACATCCCTTGCGAATTGGTCTCTCCACGACGGCGAAGCTCTATTCCAGCGGTCAAAATGAGGTGGGTGATGAAACACTTACAAAACATGTTATCTCAACCCCCGCCTTAAGCAGTAAGGCGCTTGTGGTCGAAACACGGGGAATTGAAAGTGTGATCACCGGGATTATTGCGCGAAACGGGGCACAATAATGGCGTGTTCATCATCAGTACTCCCGCCGCTGAAAGGCAGCACCCTAATTTTTGTCACTATTGCGCTGGCAATGGCGACTTTTATGCAAATGCTCGACTCAACAATAACGAATGTGGCGATCCAAACGATTTCCGGGTCATTGGGCGCTTCTTCCGATGAAGGAACCTGGGTTATTACATCTTTTGGCGTGGCGAATGCTATTTCGATTCCTGTCACGGGGCGACTTTCGTTGCGTTTAGGAGAACGACGTCTTTTTTTAATGTCTGTCACACTCTTTTTCATGACATCGTTTTGTTGCGGAGTGGCCTCCAGTCTCGATATGCTGATTTTCTTTCGTATCATTCAGGGATTAGTCGCAGGCCCCCTCATTCCGTTATCTCAAAGCCTGCTCCTGCGCAATTATCCCCCGGAGAAACGCACCTACGCTTTAGCTATCTGGTCTATGACCGTTATCATCGCCCCGATTTTTGGCCCTATTCTCGGCGGCTATATTTGCGATAATTACCATTGGGGATGGATCTTTTTTATTAATGTCCCTATGGGTATCGCGGTAGTTTTAGTTTGTTCTTTCTTACTGAAGGGCCGGGAAACTGCCACTCAGCCAGTGAAACTCAATCTGATCGGACTAAGCCTGCTGGTATTGGGAGTGGGGTCTCTGCAAATAATGCTGGATAAAGGCAAAGACCTTGACTGGTTTAGCTCCTCCACGATTGTGACGCTCACAATAATTTGCGTTGTGACTTTGCCCTTATTCGTGCTGCATGAAATAAAAGATAAAAACTCCCTGGTTGACTTAAGTCTTTTCAAATCCCTGAATTTTACCATCGCCATTTTGTGTATTGTTTGCGCCTATCTTATCTATTCCGGTGCTATTGTTTTGATGCCTCAACTTTTACAGAGTGTATATGGCTATACTTCAGTTTGGGCTGGTTTAGCTTACGCACCGATAGGCATAATGCCACTGATCATCGCTCCACTCATTGGTCGCTACAATAAGAACATAGACATGAGACTGCTGGTTACATTCAGCTTTACGGTCTATTTCATATGCTATCATTGGCGTTCTGTTACTTTCACGCCGACGATCGATTTTACGTCAATTATTTGGCCGCAGTTGATACAAGGGTTCGCGGTTGCGTGCTTCTTTCTGCCTTTAACAACGATATCTTTAGCAGGACTTTCTTACGATAAATTGGCCAGTGCTACAAGCCTGAGTAATTTCTTGCGCACTCTGTCAGGTTCTGTAGGGACATCTTTGACGATGACGTTATGGAGCCGGAGAGAATCGGTGCATCACGCCCAGTTAACAGAAAATATTAATTCTGCCAATCCTGTTTTTGAGCATTATATCAGCAGTTTAAAAACGGCAGGATTAAGCACTTCTCAGGCGCTGGAATACATTAATCAGACCATTACTCAGCAATCACTGCTGATTTCTGCGAATGAAATATTCTCTGTTTCGTCTTATGTTTTTCTTACACTCACTTTATTGGTTTGGTTTGCTAAACCTTATAAAAAATAAGAGGAAGATACTGATGGGCATGAAACGAGTGTTTGATCTATATTTAGCGTTAATAAATCCAGTCTGATTAATTGTCAACGTCCCCTGCCCGTCTGTACATTTCTATATTTAGATTATTATTTCTATGGTGGTTTACAGCTTCGGGCACTCTAAACCTTGTGATAACAGAATAGCGATTACATCTGTCTGCCACTTTCCCTACCCCTGGCTCTGTGTAAATACAGATATAACCGCGACTGGTTTCTCAGTTAACGGGATAGTTCACAGAAACGTAAATAACATCCCTCTCCCCTGAGTTGGTTATTTTGAAGTTGCGAATGATTTTTTGACGTGAAAAATCGGCAAGTTTCAAATTTTACTATCATTCGGACATATTACATTTATGTGACAGCAGCCTGAGTCCTACCAAACCTCCGATTATGTGCCTGAACTACCAGTCTTCGCTTTGGGAAAACTGCCTCAGATGACAGTTCTCATCCTCACGGGCTTTAGCATTTATAAAATCAGCGATTTCCATCCTCTGGATACAGTCAATCAGTTGTAAAAGGTGGCTTTAGCAGTTCCATAGATATGATTTCGGTCAGCATGTGGATGATGTCACCCAACTCATAGCTTCATAAAGGTGATAAGGCAGTATTGAGGGGCAAAAAAGATGACAAAAAGTTATTTATAAATGTTTTTGACAATTAATTTCTGACGTTTTATGAGGTGAGACAGGTTGTTATAACTAATTATATAACTTAAGAAACCATGAAAAATGCGATTACTCCTAACCGCTGGATGTTTACTGTACGAAAAATTATTGATCTGAATATATTTTTAAAATCCAAATCGAGGAAAATCTTAATTTGCCAAAGATGATATTTTTAGGATTATACCCACAAATATCATCAGTGAAGGATGACAGGGGAATTAATACCAGCTTGATTCTGGAGAATTGATACCCTTAAACTTGCTCCGCTTCCCGGTATGTCTGAAATACTTTTCTGCCGGGGTTAGCGTTCTCAACACTTAACATTGGTAATTACAGCAAGGAAGATTTTATGAAAATGAAGAATGTGTTACTACCTGCTTTTGCTTTCGGTTTTTTAATTTCAGCATCAGCTGCTTATGCTGAGGGTGAAGTTGATCCGGTTACAACAACTGGCGGCCAGGTAACTTTTAATGGAGAAATTACTAAAGGCGCATGTTCTGTTGCCAGTGACGACACAAATAAAATTGTTAATCTGGATACTGTGAGATCAAGCGTATTTACTGCTAAAGACCAGGTAGCTAATGCACGTAAACCATTCACCATTTCCTTGCAGGATTGCGACACGACGACATATAAAAATGTCAGCGTAAGTTTCACAGGACAAGCTGATGCGACTTCACCTAACCTTCTGGCAAATAATGCAGGCGCTGGCGCTGCAACAAATGTCGGGTTGCAGATTTATGGGCCAAATAATGAAGCCTTAGCTCTAGGTACTGGACAAACCGCACCAGTAGCATTGAACGAAGGCGCTACATCGACTATTAATTTTGCAGCGGACTATGTTTCCACTGCAGCCGTAGTCGGTGCTGGCAAAGTTCAGTCCGTAGCAAATTTCATGCTTACCTATAACTAAATAATAATATTAGCTGGTACTCGAGACCAGCTAATAATTTAATAATCCCAGGGGAAAACCTTGAAATTTAATTTATTAATTTTACTCATTTTAACTTTTATTATTCCCTCTGCTTTCGCCGAAGGGGTCTCGTTAGGGGCTACTCGTTTAATATACCCGGCAGATAAAAGTCAAACTGCGATAAAAATATTTAATAACGATAAGAAAAATAATTTCCTCGTCCAATCCTGGGTTACCGATAAGCAGGGAAATAAAGTCGATGACTTTATCGTAACTCCACCACTATTTGTGTTAAATGCAAATACTGACAGCGTATTACGTATTGTTTATGCTGGTGATAAAAATAAATTACCCAATGACAGAGAGGAACTTTTTTATTTCAATGCTAAAGTGATCCCATCTTTAAGTAAAGAGGAACAAGAGCTTAATAACTCGCTATTGGTTTCAATTACAACAAAAATAAAATTATTCATAAGGCCAAATGATTTGAATAGCGAAGCGAGCGATGCTGCAAAAACGCTCGCTTGCCAGCTCAACGGTAAAACATTACAAATTAAAAACACATCACCATACTACGTAAATATGGTCAATGTTAGCATCAATAACAAAGAAGTTTCTAAGGCGGAAACCATTGCCCCATTTGGCAATGTAAGCATTGCTATAAAATCATCAGGATCAGAAATAAAATATAGTTTCATCAACGATTATGGAGTGCAAGTCAATAATAATACTTGCAAGTTATAGTCTTAATTTTAAAAAATAAACGATTGGATCTAGAAATGTATTCCTTAAGATTTATTACATTTGCTTTGCTTTTTGTACGCATAGCTCAGGTACATGCTGAGGATTATTTCAATCCATTGTTCTTAGGTAGTGATGTAGCTTCTCTGCATGATTTATCATTTATATCTAAAAATAATAACGTTACACCTGGCGTTTATTATTTTGATGTTTATGTAGGCGACAAATTCATCAAGAACAGTAAAATTCGTTTTGTCGAAGTGAATTCGAAGGAAAAAAAAGTTGAACCGTGCTTCACATCTGAGTTAGTTGACCTTATGCCATTTAACGATAGTCTAAAAAAGAAATTGCGAGCTATTGGAGATAATAGTAAATGCATAGACTTACAAAAAAATGTTAGTGGCTCATCGTATCAGGTCGAGATGTCGAAGCTGCTTCTGAGAATATCTATACCTCAAATATATCTTGATGCCACACGCTCTAGCCTGGCTGATGTAAGAGACTGGGATGATGGTATTCCCGTATTTATTAGTAATTATGACTTTACCGGGAGTAACTCAAAAAACACAAATAACTCCAATTTTTCATCGTCTTATTTTAGCTTTAATAATAAGCTGAACTACGGAGCATGGCGTTTTAATGGTAATATCTACTGGAATCAGAGTCATTACGGTGTAAGTCATCACAATGAAAAAAAGATAAATAACGTCTTTGCGAGCAGAGCTATTCAGGGGCTTAAAAGCAATCTAATCATAGGTCAAAATTCATTAGGATCTAATTTATTTGATTCACTTACCTATACTGGTGTTACACTGGCTACATCTGAAGAAATGCGTCCGGAAAGTGAAAGAGGGTATTCACCTCCGATTAAAGGTATAGCAGATAGCCGCTCTAAGTTAACAATTAGACAAAATGGTGTAATTGTATACCAAACTTATGTTGATGCAGGCCCCTACGATATTAAGGATTTGAACCCGGTAGGTAGCAGTGGTGATTATCAGGTAGAACTCATTGCTGCAGACGGTACTGTTAAAAATTTTATAATTCCCTACTCTACATTGCCTAATTTGTTAAAAACGGGACTATATAATTATTCTGCTACAGCAGGCGAACTTGATCTCCAGGCTGCCAGGAAAGCATCATTTTTTCAAGGTTCTGCTTCATTTGGCTTGCCGCATGAAACTACAATTTATGGTGGCACTCAGTTATCAGGAAATTATCGATCCTTAGGACTCGGTTTAGCAAAAGATTTAGGTGGGATTGGTGCGCTATCATTTGATGCCATCAATTCGTATTACACTGAGGATGCGCATGACAAAGAAGTTGGACAATCCTATAGAGTGTTGTACTCAAAGTCTTTCCAGGATATTGGAACAAATATACAGATAACCGGCTATAGATATTCAACATCTAATTATTACTCACTTAATGAAGCGGTTCAAAAAAATAACAACCAGTATATTGACCCGCTTACTGGAGAGTCAGTGAACTATAATTATTCCGGTGCAAGGAAAGCTTCATATCAGTGGAATATATCCCAAAATCTAAACAATTTTGGGCAGTTATCTCTATGGGGTAATACTACGGATTATTGGAACGGCGGTACATCGAAAAACATTCAAGCAGGTTGGAATAAAACCTTTAACAAACTCAATAACATGATGCTGTCCTTAAGTTTTAATAAATATGAGTACAATAAAACAAAAAATAATTTGTTTTTTGTATCTTTTACCATACCCCTTTCCGGTCGCGGGCGGAACAACATTGCATATATTTCCAATAGCTATACTTATAACAAACAGGATGGGACATACAATAATAATACAAGCTTGTATGGTACTGCGTTAGACAATAGAATGGATTATAATATAAATCAAAGTATTAACAGAGAACATGATAACAATACAACATATCTTTCCGCTAATTATAGGTCTGATTATGCGAGATTTAAATCAGGTTTAACATTCTCCCCTGTAACAAAACAAGCAGATTACGGAGTTAGCGGTTCTATTTTAGCACATGAAAATGGTATTGTTTTCTCTCAACAAGCGAATGACACTGCGATCCTGGTTGAAGCTGCTGGTGCTAGCGGAGCAAGAATTAACCGGGCAGGAGAAAACATTACTATAGATAAGCAAGGATATGCTCTTATCCCCTATGCATCGCCATATCATTATAATGATGTTGAATTGGATCCTTTAACATTTGGTGATGACTTTGATGTAGAAGGCAGAGTTATCAAAGTGGCGCCAACGCGAGGCGCTGTCTCGAAAGTAGTTTTTGATGTTAAAAGAGGCTATAACTTCTTAGTTTCGGTTAAATATAAAAACAAACCTATACGATTTGGAACAATCGTGAGCGAAGAAGGAAATAACTCATTCGCTATTGCCAATGATGATGGAACAGTATATCTGACTGGAGTCAGTAACAATGCCACCTATAAAGTAAAATGGGATGATGAGAACACTTGTAAATTTGTAATACATTATGACGAGAATTTTAAATCCAGAACAATAAATAGAACTCAGGTCGAATGTCATTGAGGAGGATGTGCATTGAAACTTAAATTTTTCCAGTATATGTTCTTGTTTGTTCTGATCAACGCTATACACCTACGCAGTTACGCTGCTGATGTGATGGTGAGTATCAATGGCGCCTTGAGAGATCAAAATTGTAATGTAAATAGTGAAGACCTCACCAAGAATGTTGTTTTTTCTGACTTGAATACATCTGCCTTCAAAGCGCCAGGGAATGTGAGTAATAAGGAAGAGATAGACATTGGTTTAGACTGCCTGGGTACTTCGAGCAACATTTCTTACCAATTTACAGGTGAGGCCAATGAACTGGATCCGACGTTGCTAAAGATTAAGGGCCAGCCAGATATGTCGGAACCTCTTGCGCAAGGGCTTGCTATTGAAATATTAGATGACAAAGGTAACCGAATTCCTTTGAATACCAAGTTAGCCCTGGGTTCACCTGTAAAGACCGAAAAATATAATTTAAAATTCTTCTTGCAATACAGAGCGGTCGCAGTCCCTGTTGCAGCTGGTGACGCGTCATCAGTACTTTTCCTGGATATGTATTATGATTAAACAATTTTTAATTTGTCTGGGTTTTATTTTTACCTGTTTTCCAGGTAGTGCTGAGCAGATAACTATAAATATCAGTGCAAAGTTGAGCTCATCAACTTGCTCTCTTTCTTCCGGGAGCGATAACTCCGTTGTTAACATGACGACTGGACTCTTAAATGGTAAGAATTTAGGAGTCCCTTTTGGTCTCACACCATTTAATATAATAATTGAAAATTGTCCTTTAGAAATTAACACAGTCAACGTGAGATTTACTGGAGCTAGCGATGAGAAAATGCCTAATTTGCTTCAGATTAATTCTGGTGCAGAGGGTGAAGCAAATGGTGTAGCCATTGGATTATATGACATGAATATAACTAACCTGGACATCAGGAATAATTTTAGTAGCTTTAATTTAACTCATTCATCGGATATTAATAAACTAAGTTTCTACGCTGCCTATGTTAAAACATCTGGCGAAATGTCTCCCGGAAAAGTCACGGGCGTCACATCATTTGAAATCTCCTATGACTAGAATAGTTTTTATCTTAATATTGTCTCTGATTATATTGAGTGCGGACTCTCTGGCAGGTGTTTCTGTCGTCGGAACCCGTTTTATAATTACTCAAAATACCAAAAGTTTGCCTATAAAAATCATCAATGACAATGAAAATGATTATTTAGTCAAAACCAATATTTCTGGAAACGATGAAGGTCGCTTTGTCGTAACCCCTCCTTTATTTTTACTTGCTAAGAATACATCTAATATACAGATGCTGATCCCAGATAAAATAGAAAATATTAAAGCCGACCAACTATATTCACTGACTATTGCATTTATACCCAACTCAAAGAAAATGAAGGATTTCAGTACAATATCATTGGCACTGAGGTCACATTTTAATTTGATATACAGACATGATAATCTCTCAAAGTTTGATCCTAGGCTCCTTGCCTTGGTAAAAGAAGGTAATGACATTTTTTGGTTAAGCAATCATTCCAATTTCGTTTTGACTATTAATATAAAAGAGTCGAGCACTGAGAAAACAGGCAGTAGAATAACTTTAATTCCTGAAGGGAAAGTCAATGTAAGTAAATTTTGCAAATTGAAGCAATGTAATTTTTTGGTTTCTGTAGTCGACGATGATGACTCAATACTAAAAACAATACATATGCGTAATTTTTAATAGCTGATTATAAGGATGAATCATGAACAAAAACACTTACTTGCTCCCTTTTTTTATAGTATTAACATTAATTTGCTTTCCTAAAGAAGGTCTTGCTGTAGTTGAATCTTTTTACACGAGGAACTATCCAGGTAGAGATATTGTTATTGAGAATGCTGCGGACAGCATGCCCTTTTCTACACTCTTATCCAATACGGGAACGGATAGTGGTGCTAAAATGTGCTCAAATAATACACTCAATTACAGTCTTCAAAGGGTTGATTATGTCCCTGTTGCACGCTATTTAGGCCAGACTTATTCATCTACCGTTGATTCTAGAGTTAGATATTTGTTTGATGCAGGCTTGCCCGGTTTTGCCTTAATACCTTATTATAACGCTACATATACAACGACCCTCACTTTCGCACAACCAGTAAGAACAACAGTTTGGACGGGTAATTATGATAATAATACTCGAGTTTCTTACGGTGTACCGGCTACTTATGGTTCGTATATTTGGAAAGGTTCCGACCGCCCTAATGATGGATATACAACTATTCCCGGGCAAGAAATATTTCGTTTCGAGTGTTACGATGACACTAATACTCTACAGGAAATTATTCATATTAGTACAGGTAGCGCAAATGTAAGAGCTTCAATTAGAACTTGTACCCCAAATGTCTTGACAGCTTCTGTTGACATGGGGGCTGTGGCCATGTCTTCTTTACTCAATTCGGCTGCATCACAATTAATAAATACTCAGCAGGTAACATTCTCGCTTGTTTGCGATCCAAGCATCGCACTGTATTACTCAGTTTCAGATTTAAATAATCCTGCTAATCGAAGCACTATCACCTCCTTAACCTCTGATTCAACAGCTTCGGGTATAGGTTTCACATTAACGAATTCTTCCGGAACCCAGCTTTCTTTCGGTCCTGATGGCTCAGCAAAAGATATCCCCGGCCAGACTAAGTATTTTATTGGCAACAGCGGCGGTGTTGTGGGTTCTGACAAAAACCTTCCGATGGCACTTACTTTAGGATTTAGTTACGTCCGTGATACATCCAAAGACTTAAAGAGTGGTACTGCAAAATCATTGATAGGCATTACTTATTCCTATCAATAACCTAGCAACATTATGTATCGATTCTCTGCAAATACGGTAAAAAGAGCCTGAGCGCGTGGTTGTCAGCATCCCAGCCACTTCTGTCCACTGCTGCCCAATGCTGATCCTTTCCCACACATATTCCCAGGCATTCGCGGGTGTAAGGTTTTATAACTGTCAACAGGCGCAGTCGTCGCCTGTCAAACAACGCATAAAAACAAAATCCATGCCCCGGATGGGGTTTGGATATAAACCCTGAGGCTTCGGTGGCCGCAGCCGGGCAGAAAACGCAGTGATGTCTGGTTATTAATACGCTAATTTTATTGAAGCTTTCACAGTGATAACTACTACATCATGGAATATCTCAGCTCGCTCTGACTTCATGAATATAATGTTTCTTTGAGTCTGAATGAACACGAGCCTTTTCCCGGAGAATATAAAAAACCATGTCCAATTACATCCAACTACTTTAAGTGTACAAAAATTCATTAATTTACATATCTTATTCCTCACATCAAGATACATAACGCCAACATAAACATTAATTTACACGATAATGAAATATTATTACATTGATTTTAAATTTATGACTAACAATGCGTTAATAATATAAATACGTGCGGAGTTCTGTAAGGCAGGCAGGGCTCAGTAATCTTAAAGATTTATAAATCGTTATCAATAGTGGATTAAGTTTTTATCTTTGATGTTGTTAGACTGCTGTTTAGTTAAACAGTGTCATGATAAACATCACTCACTACTATCCTGTCAGGAACAGTAATGTAAAATTCTGAGATAGAAATACTTAGCATTCCCTTTTGGCGTTCATTAATGATATGGGAAATATTCTATATGCATGATGGTTAAAGTGTTTTTTTAATTACGATATGCATTTTAGCCATGCTGCGGATATTTTATTTTATATCAAGATTAAATTCAATAACTAGGTCTGATTATGTTTGTAATTGGGAGTTGTTTATTTTCTATTCATTGTGAAGATCGTTTTTTTAAAATAGGATTACAAGAAATCTTTAAGGACATATGTTCATCAGTTAAATTGCCTGTTAATAATGGCATTCCATTCGAATTAGAGCTCGCTGACTATTTTGTCGTTGACATCATAGTTCTGTCTTCTAAGGCTATATATGAGAAAATACCTGAACAAATTCTTAAGAAAAAAAAGAATCACGCTGCAATAATATTTTGTTCTGACTCAATGACACACATACTCACCGGTATTACAGGATACGATCTCGTTTCGTGTATTCCGATGGATGTCAAACTGGAGAAGTTAGCTCAGATTTTTTGTGTGCTAGTGTTTGGCACGGAAGGAGCAAAAAAATCTTTGTTTACAAAGACGGGTTTGGCCCCCTTGACCTGTAATGAAATGCGTGTGTCTTCACTATTGAGTAAAGGACTAAATCAACATGATATTAGTCAATTTACAGGCATTAACCCAAAGACTGTGAGTTTACATTTAAGATCAGCCATGACCAAATTTAAAGTTAAGACTTTGTTAGAGTACAGAGTAAAGCTTTCACATATCGATACTCTCGATGGCTTTAATTGAGTTAGTCACCATGATTTATATCAGGAATCTAACAACGCGAAATGGAAGATGTCAGTGAACTCTATACTTAATTGTCTTTTTGCATATCTTATTCCGCCCACCGTGGGGTGAGTAACGTCTTCACTTCAACCATGATGAAACGTCCACAACGGGGCATTCTTTGGAATGAATTGATTATTCATTTTAAATTATCAAGGCGTTTAAAATGTTAATTTCTATCAATGTGATTGTATCTATCGTTGCTAGCAATTAGTGATTTATGATTATGATTAATCACTTATGTTATTATTTCTTGCAGCATGTGAAAAATCCTAGTTTATATCGCTTCAATCCTAATTGGGCACAACGTGCAGTATGAATATTCCTATTTTATTTGGTTTGTTAATTTAAAGAGAAGCCACTATTTCGTTTTCGATATTAGGATTATGCTCATTATGTCATTTCTCCTTACAGCTTTGACGAGTTGCTTTAGTTAGTTCCTGTTGGTAAAAAGGATAACGATCTTTAAGTTTTTTTATTAGCGATTGCTTAAGATATTCAATTGCAATTCGCTAGAGCTGTTGCTATTAATATGGACTTTGAATATGTTGTCATATGGAAATTCACTTTTTTCTATTTACTGCAAGGATTATTACTTTAAGGTTGGCTTGCAAAAACTTTTAGATGATATATATCATTCTCATGTAGTAAATGTAAGGCTCATTAATCGACATGAGTCAAGATATAACGATTATTTTCAAGCTGATATTGTCGTCTTATCTTCCAGGAGCATATTTGAAAAGTTACCTGAACGTAGCCCTTCGCTTGATAGAGGAGGAGCAGTGATCGTTTTCTGTACTTTTTCAATGTCAGAAGTTGTGAGAGGCATAAGAGGGTATGAAAATGCACTTTTTATTGCCCCTGACACAGGATTGGATCAGATTTTAAACATCTTTAAAATGGTTATGTTTGGTTCGCCTTTAATTAGGAATAATCTTTTTGTAAGAACTGAAAATTTAGCCTTAACAAATAAGGAACGTAAAGTCTCTGATCTGCTCAGGAAAGGTCTAAGCCATAATGAGATAAGTACAATAACGGGCATAACACCTAAAACAGTTAGCTCTCATTTAAGGTCAGCTATGCAGAAATACAAAGTAAGCACTTTACTGGAATACAGAATTAAGCTCATTCACATGCAACAATTCTAGAACTTAAATTTCGGTCAGACACTTGTAATCAATAAGTTCATACCGGTTCAGGAAATTTACTAACTCACTATTTATTATAGTGTTTTTGATTCCCTGGTATTGGCCACTTGGCTTACTCATACATTGTACGGAACAATGTATGAGTTTTTTTCACACTTTTTAAATTGCATGTAGCGAAGTATGATAGTTGGGCTAATAAATTTACGAAGGAGCAACGGTATATTCATAAACTCGAGCCCCACCCTACTAAATGGCGCACTCATCATTTTAATATAGAATCTTCAGTATACAATGACAGAGGTATATAATAGAATTCCTTATTAATATCAGCATAAATATTGAATGCTTAATGTAGTCTTGAAAAGTTTTTTACTCAGTGGATTTAGTAACTTTCTCGTCCGGTATTTTTTCTCTTATACATTGAAAATTATGCCTGCTTAGCTAGTCGTTATCCCGAGTTTCATGCATCTGTTCAAGTATATTGCGATAAATATCGGCCTTTGTTACGTCCTTCTCCATTTCAAGCTTTTTAACCAGGCCTCGAATGATGTCCTTTCGGCTGACCGATTTATGCGTTGAGGTAAGTTCGGCAAAAAGTTGCAAATATGTCTTCCTTTCACCCAGTGTGCCTTCGCTCATAGCTTTAAAGTAGTCATCAATCTGATTGGATGTGCTTTTCTTCTGTGTCATGCTATTTCTCCATTTAAGTCTCAAATCTTTAAGAGACTGCCGCAACTTTTTTCTGAGAGGTTCCATCTCAAGGCTGCTGACCTCTTAGCAACTTTTCTTAGCAGCTGTAATTTTAATAATAATATTTTAGTGGGAGAGATCAATATGGTAATTCCTAAAATTTTCACACTGTAATGGTCTAATCATTCTGGACACTTTGTTAAAGATATAATGAGTAACTCAACCAAGGTGAGATTAGCTCCGGGGCTCTATAGTGATCCATTGTTCTTTATTCAGTTGATGAGAAAAATCTGGTTTAGTGAATACGTGAACATTCAATTAATAAGCAAGCATCTAATCACTCGGATTTTTCATTAAAGAAAAATCCGAGTGATTATCTAAAATAGTCCTAATAAATCTCCACACCCTCCCTCATTAATAATTTCGTTACATTTTTCCGTGACCTAGTTTGCTTTAGTGCATCACTGACTTATGCTACTTTCTCATTTCGGGAACGGAAGATTTAAGGCAATGGTGCGCTTTAAGTATTCTGTTGATGCAGAAAACTTAAACTCATTGATATATTCACACCATCAATTCTTCATTGTTGGATTATGAGCATCAATTATAATCGCCTTCCACTGCTGCACTATGGATTGATAAGCAGGAAGAGCTTTAGGTAGTCATTGCTGTTTACATAACGTGATTGCCCGTTATTTGGTTTCAGTTTTGGTATTCACGCCCATGAGCGTTAAAAGGACTTAAACGATGAGTATCCAAGATTACATTCTTGCCGGCAGCAAATTACCGATCCACAACCATTACCAGTTAAGACTTAAACGGCTGGAATCTCAGCAGCCGGGCGTTGATATTTCGGTGCTCAAGTTCAGCGGCAGCGAGGCCATCAGCGATATTCTGCGCTATGAGATTGAGTTTACCAGCGCGGTGAAAGACATTCCCGCCCAACACATCATCAACTATACCGCCCTGTTCCTGATGTACCCCGACGGCAAGCCGTGGGAGTCCGTTAAACCGCGCATCATCCCCGGTGTCATCACGCAGTTCCGCCAGTGCAGCACTTCTGCCGATGAGACCCGTTACGTCGCCACGCTGGAGCACCGCGTCACCCGGTTAAATCAGGGCAGCAATAACGCGATTTATCAGAACGACAGCATCATCAGCATGACCGAAAACACCTTCCTGCGTTACAACATGGACCGGCTGGATTTTCGGTTTGCGCTCAATGATCAGTATCCGCTGAAAAAATTCATGATGCAGTTCGGCGAAAGTGAGTACGCCCACATAGCGCGACGCCTGGCCGACAGCGGCATCTCGTACTTCTTCGAATATGACGAAGAGAACAACTGCGACGTAATGGTGCTGGCCGACCATTCTTACGCCTGGCCGAAACCGGTTGAGATCCCGTTCCGCAACCCGGCGGGACTGTTTGACGGCGGCCTGGAATCGGTCTGGGAAATGTCGGTTAGCCGTAAATCAATCCCGAAATCTGTCACGGTTAACGACGATTACTACCCTGCCGCGCAAAGTGATATGACCGGCACGACGATGACTAATCCGGATTATCCCGCTCTGGTCGCCGAAGATTACCGCTGGGGTGAGTACTATCCTGAACCGGGCAAGGAATACAGCAGCGAGCCCGGACAGGGCATGTGGTACGCCAGACGCCGTCAGGAACGTTACCTTAGTGAGCAAATCACCTTTGAGGGAAAATCCAACTGCATGACGCTGCGTCCGGGGATGGTCATCACCACGCCGGGTAAAGACTGGCCGGAAGCGCCGGACGGCCTGCTGATTGTCTCCACCGATTCTAAAAACGTCGCCCGCGACACAGCGTATTTCGTCACCTTCACCGCGGTTCCGCGTAATACCCAGCATCCGTACCGCCCTGCGTTGTTGCCGTGGCCGACCGTCACCGGCACGCTGTCTGCCCGCATCTCCAGCGCGCATCCGGATGAACCTTACGCCCACATCAACGCCGACGGTTTGTACCGCGCCCAGTTTGGTTTCGATCGCACCGAATGGCAGAAAGGCTTTGAGAGCTGCTGGTTGCGTCTGGCGAAACCGTATTCCGGTGATACCTGCGGCTTCCATATGCCGCTGCTGGATTCCACCGGCGTGGCAATTGCGTTCGAGAACGGCGACGTTGACCGGCCTTATATCGCCTATGCGCTGCATGATTCAACGCACCCGGATCATGTGGCGTTACCGAACTACAAGCGGAACGTCATCCGCACTCCTTCTGGAAATAAGTTAAGACTTGATGATTCACGAGGCAAAGAACACATCAAGCTTTCCACACCGGCCAGCGGCAAAAGCCAGCTGAACCTGGGGGCGCTGGTCGATGACAAGCGTAAAGATCGCGGTCACGGCGCCGAGCTGCGCACCGACGACTGGGTGGCCGTTCGCGGCAGTAAAGGCGTGTTTATTTCAGCCGACGTGCAGGCTTCCGCCGGAGGTCAGCAACTGGATATGCAACAAGCTAAAGCCCTGCTCTCCAGTGCGATGGTGGAAATGCAGAGCCTGTCGGCCAGTGCTCAACAGGCGCAGGCATTAGCCGCCGACATCGACCGGCAACAGACATTGTTACAGCAGAAACTCGACAAGCTTCAGCAGGCAGTTTTACTGCTCAGCGCACCAAAAGGCCTCGGTATTGTCAGCGGGGACAGTATGCAATTGTACGCGGAAGACAGCCTGACGCTGACCGCCGGTAAGCAGGTGGATATCGGCGCGACGAAGAAATTCACCGTGGCCGCCGGTGATCAAATCAGCCTCTACAGCCGTCAGGGAACCAAAATGTTTGCCGCCAAAGGCGACATTGACGTTCAGGCGCAGGGCGGGAAATTCACCACCTGGTCAACGGACGATACGCATATTGCCAGTGGGAAAAAAATGACGGTGACAGCACAGGACGAGCTGGTTCTGATCTGCGGCGGAGCCTACATCAAACTGAAAGGCGGTAACGTTGAAATTGGCGGGCCGGGGAAACTGCTGATTAAAAATGGCGGCATCGTCAAGCAAGGCTCAGCCAGCATGCAGAGTGCGATGAAATCGTTCGAGCCGGAACAGTTCAATGAAGGATTTGTTGTTACTCATCCGCTCAACGGCAAGCCACTGGCTTCCCAGAAATATAAAATCACACTGGATGATGGACAGATCATTGAAGGGCTGACTGATGAAAAAGGCATGACTTCTCTCACTAAATCACAAGCCGCGCAGGATATGGTCATTTCGTTACTGGATGGCGAATAAGGACTTCAAGGACCGAATATGAAAAAGCTAACTTTACTCGCAGGTACATTAATATTTTCACTGACCAGCCTTAATGGCTGTGCCGTGACACCCCCTCCGGTGCAAACATCAACGCAGCCAGAAAAGCGGGCAGTACAACCCATCCATAACCCACCACAGGTGATTTATCGCATCGATAAAAATCGCTATCTCACGCTGGAGGATTATTCGAACTGCGATGATGGTTCGATTTATTATCATAATGACAACAAGAAGATAAAAACGAAGCTTTGGTTCCTCTCTAAGGGAACAATGAACTATAAGGGCAAGTTTATCTGGGCAGCCAAAAATGACGACATGCTGGCGATTCCATTGGTGAGCGGTGATAACGCACCTTGTGGTGACCCATTAAGAGGCTGTGCTTACAGCATACTATCGGCCAGTCATGATGGCGGAAAAAATTTTAGTGATATTACATTTGATGCAAGTAATAGCTCCGGTTCGAAAGAATACACAATCGTTGTGACTGATGATGCCATCTACATCAAAAGTGACCGATATCCTGCGGATAAATATTCAATAAATAGTGCTAGTGAGTTCTATAACGTGAGGCAAGCCTGGATACGGGATGAATTTTACAAAGGAATGATCAAGTTAGGTGTGCCTGAAGATGTTTTAGTAAAGAAGAATCCTTTAGGTTACTCCGACCTCAGGTTAACTAATAAATATCATTACTCTGAAGCACAAAACGCGGCATTGATTGTGAAAGCTGCTGCTCTATTCGATAAATATAATGATTCCCCAATTACAGAGAAACTACCTGACTTAAAGCAGGACAGTTCAGCTAGCAACAGATTTAGCTGCAAGACCACTCTTCAACCTTCTCAGCCAAAAAATCAAGGATGACTATGAAAAAGCTGACTTTACTCGCAGGTACATTAATATTTTCACTGACCAGCCTTAATGGCTGTGCCGTGACACCGCCTCCGATGCAAACATCCACGCAGACAGAAAAGCTGGCAGTACAACCCATCCATAACCCACCACAGGTGATTTATCGTATCGATAAAAATCGGTATCTCACGCTGGAAGATTATTCGAACTGCGATGATGGTTCGATTTATTATCACAATGATAACAAGAAGATAAAAACTAAGCTCTGGTTCCTCTCTAAGGGAACAATGAACTATAAGGGCAAGTTTATCTGGGCGGCAAAAAATGACTCCATACTGGCGATTCCGTTAGTGAGTGGAGATAACGATGCCTGTGGGGACTCACTCAGAGGTTGTGCTTACAGTATTTTGTCAGCCAGTATCGATGGGGGGAAAAAATTTAGTGATATTAAATTTGGTGCAATTAACAGCTCAAGCTCTAAAAATTACATAATCGTTGTGACTGATGATGCAATTTACTTCAAAAGCAACCTTTATCCATCTACTGATAAGTATGCAATCAATAGCAATGGCGAGTTTTATAACGTAAGGCAAGCCTGGATCCAAGATGAATTTTACAAAGGAATGTTGAAGTTAGGTGTGCCTGAAGATGTATTAGTTAAAGAAAACCCAATGGGATATTACGATCGTAGGCTAACTAATAAATATCATTACACTGATGCCCAAGTGGATGCGCTGGGTATAAAAGCCGGCATTCTGTTTGATAAATACAATGATTCCCCGCATACAGAAACACTCCCCGATATAAAGAAAAATAATGAAGCCAGCAATCAATTTAGTTGCAATGCCGCAATGGTCCCTTCTCAGCTAACAAATCAAGGATGACTTATGTCTGAAACTTATAAACACGACGAGCCAACTCGTTTGCTGGACAGTGAAACGACGCCCAATGGTATTCAACAAGCCAGAAGTACCATGAGCCCCCAAAATGTTTGTGTTCGAGGGGAGGTAAGAAAAGGTGCCCAACTTCCAGGCTTGGTTATCTTTGTTCATGGCGTAAACTCTGAAGGTGAGTGGTACACCGCTGCAGAAGAAAATCTTTGTAAAGGACTTAATACGCGTCTTGGCCTAGACGGCACCAATTTTAAGTTAAGTGAAAATGAATATAACAAAGATGGCACATTCCCGGTTTCCATTACTAAAAAAGGCCGCTCACCTGTTATTCGTTTTTACTGGGGGTATAGTGCACAAAGGGGGACGGGGAAAGATTTTGTAATCCCGTTGAGAACGGCAGAAGGAGATAGTTACACAGATCTCAATGACGAACAGATAAAAAATACTCTGTCCTCATTCTTCTGGGGTGGTGGCCCTTTTCAAAACGGTTGTACTTCCCTGTATTCGTTGTGGAGTAAATACGGTTTTAGTAAATGGGTGAATAAAATCCCGATCCCTTTCAGTACGCAGTTTATCAATGAGGAAACTGACCGCCTTTTGGCAAATGCACCACCGCGTGAATATTACTCGCATGCGGCCGAAAGACTGGCAAATCTGGTGAGAAAGATCCGCGAACTCAGCCCGACGGATACCGTCACCGTTATATCTCACAGTCAGGGCACTATGATTGCTACTGCCGCAGCGGCAATGGAGGGTGCCGCACCCGATGCGCTCTTTGTGATGAATTCTCCGCTCTGTCTGGAAAGCAAAGGGATGGACTATCTCTCCTATCCATTAGCGGAATGTATTTCTGAAGCCGCGAGACGCATCACCTTTGCTGACATTGTCGGTAAAGTGGCTGAAAATAAGGACCGGCTTAAGAACGCCAACCCGAAGAAACTCGTCTGTGGTCTTGATGGTGCGTGCGAGAACTGGCAACCGGATGGGAAAACTTCCAATCCGGATGTCCCTGAGCGGGACAATCACGGACGCACGTATATTTATTGCAGCCCACATGACCGGGTAATGGGGTCGTCACCCTTATTGAGTATTGGCTGGCAAGGGCTTCCTAATACGAAAGCCAGCAACTATACCCAGCCACACCCTGTCTTTGCGATGGTGCCGGAAAACTCACTTTTTGTGCGCATGCTCGCCCGTAATATGGCTTGTGGCGAAGCACCTAATCCGCAAACACCATTCGGTACGTTGCCAGATATGAGCAGGGACTGGAAGCCGAATGGCGGTAAGACATTCTGGGACAGCAATGATTCTGTGTTTAGTCGCCAGGCATGGCCTAATCCGGACCCAAACCAAAAGCTGTTCATCAATGCCGAGCAGGTCCCTCTGCCAATAACAGCGGAGCAGTTGGCTGATTTCGATAAAGACCGTAAACATATTAAAGATTTACCCGCCGATAAAGCAGCACATTCAATCTATTTGGCTGATGAAAATTATGACCGTTATGGTTATAGCTGGAGCACCAATGCCCCGGAAACAGGGAAGCCCAACGACAATACCTACAAATATTATATCAAGCTGTATGGCTTCAATGAGCGCAAAACCTTCACTGTCCCGCCAGGCTCAGGCTCTCCCTACGATAAACGGAATGTTGACAGGGAAAGCGTTGAACAGATGCGATCGCGCATAAGCCAGTATATTTCCCGGCCTGCCGACCACAGTGATTTACCCCAGAATCCGTTGTTCCTTCAGCAAGTAATGGCCTACGACCTGCCGATAGGGTTCTGTAACATCGGTCAGAAAGAGGAATGGATGATGATGTTAAGGAGGATGGCTGACTGGACGTATCAGGGCAGCGATTCTTATTACAAAACAGGTTCATTCACGCCCCCACCACTGCCACCCATTATCCGTAAAGACGTAGATGCTGATGCCCAGCAGCGCTATGACGCCGCAGTGAAAAAGGCCGAGGCTGACAATATCGCGTTAGTCCGGGCACAGAAACCGCAGGGAGAACTCGCATGAAAAATGTGGTGGTTCTCGGGGATAAAACTTCCCACGGCGGCGCTGTGATTTCTGCTTCATCAACGTTTGAGATTGAGGGCAAAAATGCGGCGATGCTACATGACATAGTGAGCTGCGAGGAGCATGGCCCTAACCGCATCATCGAATGCGAACCGGGTTATGAGGAGCAGGGAAAAGGGATTGTGGTACATCTCTGCAAAACTGAATGTGGGTCGGTAGTGTATGCCAGCTTCCCTGATGCAGGATTCGAATAATGGGCTGGTCAGTTCCTCAGGCTGAACCTCAGCAAAAGCCACCTGCGTGGTCACCGTGGGTGTGCGTGTTTATCTTCCTGACGGCTTTTGCACTCGCTTTAGTCTGGGTCGTGCTCGATACGCCATCAACCGGATTGTATCCGTTGTCTTCAGGGCATTATCTGCCGCTGACCGGCTTCACGTTGATTGGGATCCTGTCGTGCCTGTCGCTTTATCTCCTGATATGGGAGGCCGGTGCGCTGATGTATTACAGCTGGACGCACTGGCAGGCAAATACAAACGGTGCGTGGCAAAACTGGACACATCAGCATCTGCATATTGTTGATAGCGTGAACTTCACCACCCGTCTGGATTTATACCCGCAGGTCGCGGGCCTCTCCCGTCCAGAAGGCGATAACGAGGAGTCTGCTGTGTTGCTGTTTCCTGAGGACGATGCGCCGCCGGGTATTTATCGCTTTGAAATCATCTGCCGCCATATCCTGACGTCGTTTCAAGACGCCATTAAAGCGCTGAATCTGCCAAAACAGGTAACGTTCAGACTCTTTGTGCAGACGCAGACGGAGGTGACCGAAACACACGTTCTTTACCTCGAAGAGCTCTGGCAAACGCTTTATCCCGGATACTCGTTACAGGTAAACCCTGTTCGCCCGCAGGCCTCTCTGGAAACTGTGGGAACCTGCTTAGACGCACACACGCCCTCTCTCGTTATTGCGATGCAGTATTACGACGGTGTGGAGGAAAAGCCTCTCAGCGAAATCGCGACCGGCCTGCTGCTCTCCCCCGCCGACTTGCTTAGACCAGATACCCTGCAAAATGCCCCGCAGCTCTTCAGAGCCATGCCGTTAAATCTGAAAAAACTGCCCGAAGATTTGCTGGAACTGCGAGACATGACGCAGCAGCCGGCAGAGTCTCTTCGCCTGCTGTGGTTCTCAGGGCTGACCGACACCCTGCGTCAGAAGCTCAATGCCGTTATCCATGACCTGAAATTACCGCTGCGCAAAGAAGCCCCGATGGGCGGGCAGCTGGATTTCGACAAAGGCTGCGGGATGTATGGGTCACTTTCAGGCTGGCTGATGATCGGCGCCGCCGCTGATATGATTAAGCGCGGTCAGGGCAGCCAGTGGGTATTGGCCGCCGCAGAAGAGTCAGCCTGGGCAGTCGTTGTCGGGAGTCAAGCGCCGGTTCAGGCTGACTATCACAGCCAGTTACCCCGCGATGTCTACCCTGCCGGATGCCTGGTCGCTTCACTACTGTTCAATCTGGTGTTGTTCTGGTCCCTCGGCAATGCCTTCCCGGACTGGCTGTTTTCTTTCTGGGGCGCGATCACGCTGATCCTGACACTGGTTGTCACAATGACTGGCAGCGCCGTGGGCCTGCGGATCTTGTTAAATCGCCTGCTTGAGCCGCACTTTATCCGTTCTGCGCAGCAAGGAAGCTGATTGTGAAGAAATTCATTAAGCCACTGGGAATACTGTTCCTGCTGCTGGCCGTCGCAGTCGCGATTATCAGTGTGTTCCGGCAATACGGCGTGTTTTCTTCGTCCGCAAAGGACTCCGGCATTTTAATGACCGTTCTGGTCATCACGCTGATTGTCGCGCTTATTGCCCTGTCATTTACCCTCGTCACCACATCGGCCAGCTGGCGGGTTCCTGTGCGTCCTAAAGTCGCCCCGGCGGGTTTAGAATCAGAGCGACCCGTTCAGGCGTCCATTGATATTGGCCGGTTAAAATCTACCCTCCGGCATCGCTACGGCCTGCGCTGGAAACGCAAACTCCCCTGGCTGCTGGTGATGGGCGAAGTGACCGATGTTGAAGCGGTTGCGCCGGGACTGACTCAATCTGGCTGGATGACGGTCGGCAATACCCTGCTGTTATGGGGTGGGTCATTGGCGGCGGGCGGTAACCCGGCAGACCTTCAGGCGTTACGTCGTCTGCGTCCTCACGCCCCTGCCGATGCGCTGATCTGGGTCAGTCATGAGGCGCAATATACTCAGGTGGCGCAGGCTGATTCCGTGCTTCGCGGGTATGAAATCGTCCGCCATATGCTGCGCTGGGAGCCGCCGGTGTATCTGCTGGACCGGCGGAAACTGACCTGGCCGCAACCGGAACGGCCGGTGCAGCTGGTCGGGGTGTTCGATAACAAAAGGCTGACGCCGGAGTCTTTATCGTCTTCTGTCGATTCACTGCTCCCCGAACTTCGCGCACAGGGCTTGGCACAAATCAGCGGAAACCTGAGCCATGCGTTTTTGCTGCAACTGGCCAGTGATTTAAAAGCCCGCCTGACCGGCTGGACAGATGCATTCAAACCGCTCCTCAGTGGCTATTTTCAGCTGCCGCTGTACGGCGTGGCGTTTTCACCGGCGCTGACGTTACGCGCCTACAGCCCGCATGAGCGAGCGGATTCTCCGGTCTGGCAGGAATTGTCTGCCGGCATTCACCGCCGCGCCGGTCGTCCGGTTGGGGTAACGGCGCGAACAGTGGCGAAGTGGAGCGCCGCGACCGCGATGCTGGTATTGGCCATCGGTACAATCGTGTCCGGCATCAGCAATTACCGGCTGGTGACCGGCAGTGCGGAGCAGGAACAACAGGCGAAAACCTCGCCCTCGCCTGCCGTTTTGTCCTCGTTGCAACAGAGGGTGCAAACCTTACTGGCTCAGCAGGAACAGGGCACGCCGCTGTATCGCGGGTTTGGTCTGGACGTGACGGGTTCGCTGCTTCCTGCCCTCTGGCCGCAATACTCGGCGCTGGCCCATCGGCTTATCGTTCAACCGGCGCAGCGGCAGCTTAGTGCGGCGCTGATGTCACCCACGCCGTCCTACGATGCCCTGAAAACCTACCTGATGCTGGCTCAACCCGACAAAACCACCGGCGCAGAGGCGCAGCGCTATTTAACGCAGCAGCTGACGCCGTTGCTGAAAAACGTCGCGCCGCAGGATATCGCTTTTATGGCCGCGCAGTTCGCCCGGCATCCTGACTGGAAAATTGCCCCAGACAGCGCGGCGGTCATGCAGGCGCGGGCGGCCTTGCTGAATGCCATGAGCGGCGCGGACGCAGAACAAAAACTTTATGGTTCCCTGATTTACCGCACCTCACGCAACTTCGCGGATTTGTCGCTGACGCAGCTGCTTGACGGTCAGGACTCGGGCGGAATGTTTACTCTCGACGCCGACGTACCGGGCAGCTTTACCCGTCAGGCGTACGAAGGCGCAATCGCACCGGAGATTGCCGCACTGGTCACCCAGCGGCAGGAACAGGTCAGCTGGGTACTGGCAGAGCCGGGGCATCAGGTGGAAGCCTCTCTCTCCCCCGCCGCACTGGGTGAACGGTTAACGGCGCGCTATTTTGCCGAGTACGGCACCGCGTGGCAGAAAACGCTTAACCAGCTGAAGGCGCATACGGCGGCGAATCCGGCAGAGCAGCTGGCACTGGCTTCTGACGTCAGCCGGTCGCCACAGATAGCGCTGATGAAACAGCTGACCTGGCAGGGACTGGCGGGCAGCCCGAACGAACGACGCAGTGAGCTGAATCCTGCCCTGCAGCCGGTGTTTGGCGGCATCGTCTCGATGGCGACCGGTGCCAGTAAAGGCAACGGTATTACGCTATCGCGCTGGCGGTCACAAACGGCGGCATTGCGCGACAAGATGCGCAACCTTTCGGCGGCCACCGGCGGCACGGCGGCGCTCTCACAGTCGGTATTTCGCGGGACGCAGATTGATAACGCGGTTTCTGAGTTACCCGCCCGTCTGCGTGTCCAGCTGGGCAGCGGCTGGCAACCGATGGCACAGGCGCTGTTTTTGGCGCCGCTCAGCCAGACATGGAAAGGCGTGATGACCACCGGCGTAAAAGGGATGGATGCACAGTGGCAGCAGGATATTGTCGCGGTCTGGCACAAAGAATTCGATAACACCTTCCCGTTCACCGACAGTCCGAAAGACGCGTCGCTGGCGACGCTGAACGATTTTATCAATCCGCAGACCGGCCTGATTGCCGGTTTCATCCGCGAGCATCTGAACGGCGTGCTGGAGTACAAAGACAACCGCTGGCAGAAAGCCGACAAACTGCCGCCGGGGCTGACAGTGAACGCCGCGTTTCTCAGTAAGCTGAACCAGCTCGACCGGTTAGGTCACGCGCTTAACGATACGGGGTGGGGATTTCGTTTCAAACTGCAGGCGGGCACCGCCAGAGACGTGGTGCAGACCGAACTGAGCATCGATGGCCAGAAGCTGGTCTACTTCAATCAGATGCCGTTATGGCAGGACATTCAGTGGCCGGGCGACACCTATTATCCCGGTGCATCACTGGTGTGGACCAGCGTCCGCGCCGGTGCGCGGCTCTGTTTTGACACGCCGGGCACCTGGGCATTTTACCGGCTGCTGAAGAAGGCCAAAATTACGCAGGTGGACGACACGCATTATCAGGTGGTCTGGACCGCCGGTGACGGCCTGCCGCTCAATTACCGCCTGGCCTTTATTGCCGGTAACGATCCGGTCAGCCTGCTGAAACTTGATGGTTTCAGATTACCTACCACGATTTTCCGATAACGCAGGCACCGACATGGAAGACGATTTCTTAAAATATTTTGACGGCGAAATGCGCTACCTGAAGGAAGCCGGGCTGGAGTTTGCGAAAGAATTCCCGGAACTGGGACGCGTGTTAGGTCTGGACAGCAGTCCGGTTCCGCGCGATGACTCGGTGGAGCGGTTGTTTCAGGGCTTTTCGCTGATGATGGCCAAGCTGCGGCAGAAGATTGATGACGATATTCCCGAGCTGACTGAGCCGCTGCTCTCGCACCTGCTGCCGGTGATCAACCGCACCCTCCCCTCCACGGCGATTGTCGAACTGACACCGGCCGCGCCGGAGCTGCACGTGCGCGAAGAGATGTTGCTCGCCGAGAGCGATCTGTTAACCCGGCCACTGGGCAATGACCGTCAGCGCTGCGTCTACCGCACCACCCGCGACCTGAAGGTGCATCCTTTTGCACTCGACAACGTTTCGTTATTCACCCTGCAGGAAGGCCAGCAGGCGCTGAAACTGCGCTTTACCCTGCCCGCCCTCACGGAAATCCGCCGCGCCGACTGGCAGAACATCAGCCTGTACCTCAACGGCGACCGCGTGCTGCAGTCTGCGCTGTATCTGGCTCTCAGCCGTCAGGTAAAGCGGGTTAGCGTACGGTTCTGGCAGGAATCGACTGAGCTGACGCCGGTGGACGTGCAATTTTTGCCGCGCTGGCAGGCAGAAAACGACGCTTCAATCTGGCCGGAAAGCGACAGTCCGGCCCTGTGCGGCGAGGTGCGCCCGTGGCTTGAGTATTTCACTTCCCCCGAACGCTATTTCTTTATGCAGCTGCGCGGGCTGGAAAACCTGACCTTTCCGCCGGATACCACCTCGTTTGATATCGAGGTGACGCTCAGCGAACGCTGGCCGTACGATTTAGCCGTACCGCCGGACGCCATCCGCATGCACTGCGTGCCGGTGATCAACCTGTTCCGCCTGCTGGCCCAGCCGCTGTCCGTGACCACCGCGGTCAGTGATTACCGCCTGCGGCCGCACCGGCTCAGCGACGGCCATACCGAAATCTACGCGGTTAATGAGGTCGCGGAAGTGACCGAAGACAACGCCGAATTCAGCTACGTGCCTTACAGCCAGTTTCGTCAGAAAGGCGGCATGCTCCAGTATAAGAAAAACTGGCCCGACCGTTATTACCACACCCGCATGTACCGCGGAACGTCCGGACTGAACGAGACCATTTTAATGCTCGGGGGACGCACTCACGAGGCGCAGAACGGCCTGAAAATGCGCCTGAACATGACCTGTACTAACGGCGCCTACCCGCGCATGGCGTTGCAGGAGAGCGTATTCGACGGCGAGACCGCCCTGGGTAATCTTGAGCTGAAGTGTGCCACCCGCACGCGTCCCACTATGCCGCATTACCCGCCGACCGCTGAACTTTATCAGTGGCAGGTGCTGTCGCTGCTGCATCCGCAGGCCATCGCCGGGCTGATGGAAACCGACACGCTGCGTCACGCGCTCAGCCTGCTGGACTGGACGCATGACCCGGACAATGCCCGACGCATTGCGGGCATTACGCAGGTGAGCTATACGCCGTCTCACTACCCCGCCGAAGGCTGGCACGGCGTGGCTATCCGCGTAACGCTTGATGAACATCAGTTCTGTGGCCAGGGCGATGCATTGCTGTTTTGCGAGGTTCTGGAGCAGTTCTACACCCAGTACGCCGATATCCGCCGGTTCATTCAGCTGACGGTGACGCTCAGTCAGTCCGGGACACAATGGGCATGGCCGGAACGCCGCCTGACGCGGGTGTTGTTCTGATGATGCCAGATGATTTTGATGACGATGTAAAAAAGAAAGAGAACGTCCTGAAGGGATTCTGGCGGGACAAGGACGGGAAAGACCGGGCGCACGCCTTTAACTTCTACCGTTTCTGCCAGTTGCTGGAGAAACAACTCTCGGATAAGAAACCGTTAGGCAGCACCTTCTCGCCGAAAAACGACGCGGTGCGTTTTCGTCCGCATCCGGGGATGGGTTTTCCGGTCAGCGAGCTTAAAGCCGTCGAAACGAGCGAAGAACACCCGGACGCGCCGCCAACGGTGCGCACCACCTTTATGGGGCTGTACGGCGTGGATTCGCCGCTGCCGACCGGCTACATCGATGACATCACCCAGCGACGCGAAGGTCACGAGGCGCTGGAAGCCTTTTTAGACATCTTCAACCACCGGATGATGACGCAGTTTTACCGCATCTGGCGAAAATACAGCTATCCGGCCACCTTTGAAGACGGCGGTACCGACAAAACATCCCGCAGCCTGATGGCCCTGACCGGCATCACCGACAGCGGCGACGTGGCCGCCTCGCGTTTACTGGCGTTGCTGCAACCGCTGGTGAGAACCACCCGCACGGCGGAAGGGATTGTCAGCGTGATCCGCACGCAGGCACCGAATACGCAGGTCACCGTGAAACCGCACATGGTGACCCGGATGCTGGCAGGCAAACGGGCGAGATTCTCGTTTTCAGAGCAACAAAGGTTGGGCGATCATCTGGTTCTCGGTAGTCATACGGAGGACGCCAACTATTGCATCGGCGTAGAGATGTTTACCGAAGACGCGGCTGAGGCTAAAGGCTGGTTGCCTGGCGGTCAGCTGCGGGAGGATGTGTTTACCCTGCTGCGCGTCTATCTGGGGTGTGATTACGACGCCAGCCTGTCTCTGACTATCCCGATGAAGCTCGCACCGCTGCCACGCCTGGGTGATCCTATGCTGATGGCGGGGTATAACGTGGTGATGGGGTTACGGGAAGATAATCTGGATGACATGCCGGCGAAGGTGAAGATGAAGTTGGGGCGGATCCGGGATAAGAAAAATAACAAATTTAAATAACAAAGGAGTGCCACATGTTAAATGCCATTCTGGAAGGGATAGTTGACAAGCGATCTCGTTAATTTGGGATCGCTATGAGAGTTCTTGTCAGTTTGGCTTATTTATTCCACAACGCTTTATGTATTTTTCCGGTCTGGTGATACTCAGCAACCAGATCTATAAATTCTTTAAAATCGCTGTTCTCTTCAACCAACCGATTAACTGATTGCCAGTCGATGCTGGTCCGTTCACGTGCCGGAATCAACGTCTGACTGTTCCCAGGATCTTGTGGGTTCAGCAGGATCACACCAATACCGTGCAGCGCACAAAGCATCTGGAGTTCCCGTTCTACTCCACGCTGCTTATCTTCATTAATCTCTGTAGCAACGAGATAACCAAAATGCGCCCAGCTTGAATTACTCACAGCCTGAAAGAAACACTCACGTACGTTACTCCGGTTAAGCTGGCGCTTTACCTCAAATGACCACAACCGGGTCAAACGGCCTTCGCTATGGCGAACGCAGTTTTGTACAACAGTATCCCAGCCTTTATCCAGAGGCTGCAGCGCAACAATATCGGGATAAAGCCAGTGATTTGCTCCCAATCCTTTGTTATTGCTCGAACGCTTTTCGTCGATACGGCGACAAAGTAATTCTTCTTCTTCCGACAGATACTCAATCAGTAACGGATAAAGAGCATGTTCAGTAAAACTCATTGTTTCCACTGAAGATACTGGAGTCATGTCAGAAAGTGGCATTATTTGAGTCGTCTCGACAAGATCCTTACCCCAGTAGTACAACCGAGGTCTCGGCTTATCCCTTGTCATCACTTGCGTGCACATAGCTTTTGCTTTCACGGTTCGGCTTCCGCCGATTTCCGCAGTGATCTGATTCAGAAAATCCTCATCACTGGCAAAGCGCGTATTGTTGCGTTTTTCAGTCAACTCGTCTTTATAGGTTTCGATGATTTTTTGCGCCAGTTGGCGAGCAGTGAACTGATTGCCAGGATTAGCCTGCAACACGTTGATAATCATTTGGGGACGACTGGTCTTAGACATGCTGATATATCCCTCATCAGCACCTATGACGCTGATATTGTGTTGAGTAACTCCTGTAATCGCCACAGTCTACCTTCCCTGAACTCCGGAACCATGATCGGTATCACCTCGCAGAGTTTTACCGAACAATCATTGAATTACCTATTCTTTGCGAGCATGATCGCAATAACTTCAACCTGTTAAACTTCAGCTATGACCTCTCGTAAAGCACTGCAAACGGCAATTTCAAATGTGGCAGTCTGGCGCAAGGGCAACCAGTGTGCGCCGCATAAACCTCTGCTGTTGCTTTATGTCCTCTCTCAATACCTGAGAGGCCATTCCCGGCTCTTCGACTATGGACAAGAGATCCACGAACCGCTGACAAAATTGCTGGCTGACTTCGGCCCTAAGCGGCGCGACTATTATCCGAATATGCCGTTCTGGCGGTTGAGAACCGACGGATTCTGGTCACTGGAAAATACTGAAAGCTGTAAGCCACGCAAAGGCAATACTCAGCCGACAAAACGTGAGCTGATTGAGAATCATGTTTCGGGTGGTTTTGACGAAAGCAGCTTCCAGATCCTTCGTGAAGCACCAGGAATGATCAATAAACTGGCGCTGCAGATCATGTCTGAGCGTTTCCCGGAAAGCCTCCAGATACTTCTCGCAGACCGCCTCGGGTTTGATTTTACGTCTCTGATGAAAGCGCGCGATCCTCGTTTCAGGGAGATTGTTCTTCGGGCTTATCACTCACGCTGTGCTATCTGTGGCTACGACTTGCGGCTGGATGGCGCACTCGTAGGACTGGAGGCGGCGCATATCCGCTGGAAACAATACGGCGGGCCGTGCGAAGTGAATAACGGACTGGCGCTCTGTTCCCTTCATCACTCTGCCTTTGATATGGGAGCGATAGGAATAGATGAGCATATGACTATCCGTATTTCCGGTGGCGTAAACCGCAGCCCGGTTGTGGATCATCTTTTCTGGCAGCGTGACGGAAAACAACTTTATTTACCGCAAGATAAAGTTTACTGGCCGGCGGAAAGATTTATTGAATGGCATCAGAGTCAGGTGTTTAAGAACTGAGGGTTTAGTATCTATTTTATTTTTTACTGAAAAGGAAATTTGGGCATAATTATGAGATATCTCAATATATTAAAATCCATCGAAATTGCTGAAAGAAGAAGAAAATCCCACAAGAAAACGTACAAAAGAGATTTTCGATTTTTGTTAATAATCTCGGCTTTGAGTTTCTTGTCTGTAGCAATGGCATTTCTATATTATCTTACAAAGGTAGTGTGGTTAGGATTAGCTGGCCTTTCCCTTCTATTATTAATTTACCTTACAGTCCCAGCCATTCAAATCTATAGGGCCTATCGATATCGTTCGAAAATTAAACGATCGTTTCTTTTACCCTTGTGCGAATCTCTTAACCTTAATGTGAAAACGGAGCTATCCGTGGATGGAATGTTTTTCCCTTTGTTAAAGGAATTAACAACGGAGGAGTTACAGTTAGGATTATTAGAGATTAAGAATGAAAGGGAATTCCTGGAGAAAAGAATGAATCTTCTGATAGGGCCTATCGATAAGCTGGGCATCCTCCCAGGCATTGTCGCAACCATTACTGCTTTGGCAAAAATCCCGGAAAACTACAATTGGATTTCAGCCATTGCTTACGGATACCTGGTCTTATCCTTTCTATCATTATTCTTTTATCAACTGGTCATGCGTTATGAAAGGATGATTGCGTTGACTGAGTTGGCTCTGGAAAGTAAATCTTCTTCAGCTATTTGATGAAGTGATGCGTCTAAACCTATCCTAAGTTCAAAATATAGAACAGATTTGTCTACGGGCTCGGGCGCATTCCAAATTGATATAGGTTGAATCAGAGAAAAGCGGGGCAAAGCCTTGCGGGGACTGGATTTTAGACATAAAAAAAGCCACCCGCGGGTGACTTAATTTACATACTAATGGTGCGAAGGCCGGAATCGAACATCGCAACTATCCTTATGATCTTAAGATATTTAAACGTACAGAAATAAGTAAGATACCATCATTGATACCATCAGTCCCAATTGGTGATAATCGAATAACCAACTGGAAGCCCATATTTGAAAATTAATTTGTGCATTATCAATAGGATAACAACTAAAAAGACTATAATAACCAAACACTAATAACCTATTGATTTTAATGAAATTTTCACACAATGCAACCAATTGATTAATTGATAAAAATTACTCACTCGATAACTTACTTTCATGTAAAAACATTGTGAATTGTTTCATTAAAAACTACAATTAAATCAGGACAATTATGCATATATTGGGATAAACATGAAGCAAAAAATTAAAGAAAACTCTTTCACTAAGGATTTTATTATTTTTTCATGTACATGCATTGGTGCCGTAATTATAACAACAGGGATTATCTTATATTTACCTACCTTATTTAAAGACCACCAATCCCTGAAGGATCTAGCAAACTCCAACTTAGCATGGGTAATTTTATTAACACTACCATTTATCGGGGGGAAATTAATATTAAAAATGTACTCAAAAAATAAAAAATCTATTAAGGCATTCAATGATCTCTTATTGCTAGGAATCGGGGTTGGAGGGATTTATTGTATTCTATTTTTTGGTATTGATGCTTTTATAAAAAATGAGTATTTGTATAATTTAACTAGTGTTGGAGTATTTAGTATAAAAATGCTCTTTTTGATGTGTAGTTTTGCAAAAGTAGCTATAACGTTTAGTGAATATTGCGATGAGAGGAAAAAAGAAATTGAAGAGCAAAATGCTTCTCTGATGAATAATTATACTGTGAAAAGTTCTAAATTATCTAAAGAAAAAATAGGAATAACGATTTCAGCATTAGCGATTGTAATTTATCATCTGATTAAAAAAAATAAATAGTCACTTTTTACTTCTAAAAAGGGTCATTTGATGAGTTCCAATGAGTAATAAAAAAATAACAAAAACGAGATCTACCAGTAAAGTTAATACAGAAATGGCATAAAACAATGAAGGAGACTTCTGTTGATAGTCTGAACCTAATATGACGGGTAACATATCAGGGCTTTGAAAAATATATTGCATGGTAATAATATTAGAAATTATAAAAATACAGCCAATCATTATTAATTTATAGTTCATAAACCCTCCAGTTATATATTCTGTTAATTCCAAATTATTACATTTTTAAAACTAGTCAATGAAAATTTAAAAAAATCCCCCACAGATATATGATGAGTTGAAAAAACTATATCCTCATATTTGCTCTGAGGGGATGTACACACAATCATTTTTTTGTACAATAGTGAAAGTCTATGGCACCTCAGAAGGTAGTTATCATGGAAAGAGTGAAATCAATTGTTTTCAGGAACTTAACCAATGCTGATTTTTTCAACATAAATAAACCGCCAGGCATGGAATTAAGAGGAGGAGGTCAAGCTTACATAGATTTTCCGACAAGTTCAGTAACTCCTGGGCAGTGGCAAAATTTCTTCTCAGGAATACATGGGGTTGCTGTTCAACAAGAAACACAAGGGCCGAGCTGGACTTTTCCAGTTTATAGTTTAAGAGTTGACGACAGTCACAGCCATCCGAATCAAGAGCTTAAAATCTATCAAAGAAGGCAGCAATCAGTATGCATTACAAGTCAGAAACTGCAGTCTTCTCGTTCGAATAGAGTTAAAGCTTGGCATCCTAGAGCAGGCTTCCCATATCCTATTGATAATACAAATACAGAACAATGCCCAGATGGATTAATGGTTTATCTTGCAGCTACTGATTCAGGGAAAGTTTGGGCCGGTTGGTATCTGAATGATGGCACTACGGCACTCCCTATAAAAGGAATACTATCCGAATCCATAGCAAAGATGTTCTCATATCCAAGCAATATTGAAGGCTATAGTGGAATAATAAACTTTCAGAGCACTGACAACGTATATATCAATGCAGATGATCAGGACTTTCCTCTTCAAACCTATGGTGATGCAACCTACACTTCAAATGTATATAATCCAGCGAATGAAGAAGAAGAATTCATTGAAACATTATTTTCTAATGATGGCAGTGGAAAAGAAAATTTTACGAGAGAATATTTAACTAAAATCAGAGTTAGAAACAAATCTCTTGTTGCTGATCTAAAAAGGCTTTATAACAATACTTGTCAGATCACGGGCACAGAATTTGCATTTCAGAAAAAAGATGGAGTTGACTACACGGAAGTCCATCATTTAATCCCCCTTGGAGAAGGTGGGTCAGATGAAATAAAAAACCTAATCGTCGTAAATCCTTTAATCCACAAAATGTTTCATCACGCAGATGTGGAACAAATAGATTTAAATAATATAAAAATTGATGGTCAAGGTTATGGGCATTTGAATATATATATAAGCAATAAGCAGTATGAAATCATTTGGCACCCACGACATTTAGCTGCAATTTAGATGTAAAAAGCCATACAGATATTGAAATATTTGTATGGCTTATGCTTTAGCAGTGAAGATGAATTAAGTACTCTGTCAACTCATTGTGTAAATTACTGTTATTACTTCTAAATCTTTTATGGGAGAATGTATCAATAGAAACATCACCAAAATCAGAAAGTAATGAAATAAAATCCTCGATTGTAAGTAATCCATCTTCACTATAACTAATTAAAAAGTCATTGCATTCCATTTTTTCTATAATAGTTTTAAAAGAATCTCTAATCTTAGTTTTAGTACAGAAATTTGAGTATTGATCTCTCCACGGTCTCAAACCACTTACACCTATTGCCTCCGGCTCATCCCCACGAGCTAAAGTTTCTAGAATATGATAGTTTGCTGCATATTGCCTTTTCATATAAGGAGGGTCAATATAGCATAAATCACATTGTATTTTGCTGGCATTCTCCTCAGCATATCCCTGCATTACAATATGATCTTCAGTATCAGATTTAAGGAATAAATCCGTGCATTGAAGATTTAATGCAGTCAATGCTCTCCCGTTTAATTTAGACATGTAATGGCCATATGTTCCGGCGATATTGGCTATGTCATTAGCGGCCATTATTAGATCATGCAACAATAAACTTTTTTCGTTATTACTCAGTAGGTTATCACGAGAAAAATTATTAATTACATCTCTTATACCATCTAATTTTCGAGCATTTTCTGGACTAAAATAATTTCTTGGTTTTTCTGTATTTAAAGGATTCCCTTCATATGAAAATTCATTCCAAAAATAGCCATATTTGGGATTAACGTTGTTTAAGAAATTTATAATATTTTCGTATGGAGAAAGGCCTAGATTAATTTCATAACATTCAGATATAAAGGCTATTACTTTCTCAAATTTAGGCGAGCATGAGAACTTAAGATTAACAACAGAATGATGATACGAATAAGTCATTAAATCATTAGCTGTTACTTTATAATCACGTTTTCTCAGTTCGGTGGAGATTATGCCGGTTCCAGACATTAAATCAGCGACGCGCCCCCCCAAAGGGCATAATTCAGATATTTTCCCAATAACATTATCAACAACTTTTACCTTAGAACCTATATAACGATAGCCCATAATTATGCCTTTGATACAAATACGTCATCAACTTTGATGTTTTTCAATGCTTTAACTGCAATCAATTCTTGTGCTTTATCTAAAACTTTAAAGATTGCATCATAGTGTTCTTTATTTAAACCATATAATTTAGCAACCATCCCTTCTAATTCTGCATCTAATTTATCTGGTAATGGTTGATTTTTTTCTAAAACAGATTTAAGCCTATTAGAAATATCCATTATTCTTTCCAAGTCAATTTTAGTCAAATTCAAAAGATTTGGTATTGGTATATTAATAATCTGTTGTTGTGTCAGGTAAGGATGACTTTTCCATTCTATTTCACCGTTCGACATAGAAACAAAAAAGAAAATAGCTCTTGAATTCAATATCGCTAATAGAAATTCCAAAGGAATTTTACCTAAAAAATCAGTTCTCAATTTAAACATATAAACAACTTGATTTGTATAACTTGATGTATAGTCGATAGAAGCAGAAACACCTATTCCTGTTTTACGAACAACAATTTTATCACCCTTGTAAATAGTGGGGTTTTTATAGTTGATACCAAAATTGGTAGTGTCAATCCATAAATTATAATTAGTTTTATAGCGATTAATGTCCTCACCAACAATTAGGGGATGATAATTATCACTATGAAAACTGTGAATAATCACTTTTTCATTTAGATTCTTAGAAATTAATTTTTCACCACAGTTTTTACAATTTATAAATTCGCTTTTTGAAGCTGGACTCCAATAATTACAAAAGTTGCATTGGGTTATCTTTCCTTTTTTGGATAACTCAACCCCTCGATGGTTACAAAGGTATTCGCCAAATTTGCAATTGTGAGATGCAATGAGTTCATAAGTGCTTTGTAATGTTGAATCAATATCCAAATTAAAGAGGCAGTTGGGGTCATTGTTAAAACGAGAGAATTTAACCTTGTGCCTGTAATTTAACTCAACAGAACTAAGAGTTTTATTTCCATTGATAATATTATTCCGCTCTTCGACAGGAAGACGGAAACAATCAATTTTGTAATCCTTAGATAAAGCATTTTTTTTCCTAAAAAGGATAATAGCACATGCACGATTTACATCTTTGAAGATTTTTTCACCAAACCGACCAATAAATAAAACTTCGGTATTAGCGAGCAAATGCTTTCTTAACAGAGCCCTATCATGTGAAAATAATGAATCAGGGATTATAAACCCAGCAATACCAGAATTACTTAATAATGATATGCTCAACTCTATAAATAGATCAGATGTGTCGTATTGACCACTTAACAACTGATATGTATTTTTATTTACCAAATTTTTATAACTTGATGTATCCGCCCCCCAAGGTGGGTTGGCAATAATGAAATCATAGCCATTTTTGTTATTTACATACGAGTTTAATGCATCCCAACCAACTCTTCTTTCTTTGTTATAAGGGCAAAGTGCATTTGTATTAACCCCAGAAAACACACCATTCAAACGGTTTCCAGCTTCATTTAGAGCAGATTTATCAATATCAACACCAGTAAACATTGCCTCTGATGTTTTGAAATTCTGGAGTTTTAATTCTAAAGCCTGCAATAATATTCCATCACCACACGCTGGATCAAGAACATGAATTGTATCGTTATTTGATTTTCCAGTAACGATATCTGAATAACTAATCATTTTTTCAGCAACATATTCTGCTAAATACTGCGGAGTGTAAACGACACCATTTTTCTTTTTCTTATCAGCTTCTTTAATCGACTTTTCCAGTAGCTCACGAATTATTTCTGAGCGAGTCTGTCCCCGACTTGTCTTTTCTAACTCAACAACTAATTTGTGAGGTAAAGTCACAGAAACTTGAATTTTTTTGGATATCTCTCTCACCTAAAACCACCTATCACAATGATAAATATAGAGTTTTATTATCCGTCATTAATGACAGCCATGATATTGTCTCATGTTTACTTAAAAACCTCCACTCAATCTTAGCCAGAAAAGCAAGGTATGACTAAGAGAAGCTCCGCTTCTCTTGTCCCTTGTTTTTTCGCCCTTCGGTTGAAAAAAAGGAAGTCAAAGTCTCAACCATAATATTGACATAAACTGTATTTCTAATATAACTGTATTATAAGTGTCGCAAGGATTGCTCACTATGTAGCGAATACATACACATATGAAAAGGAGTTTCTATGAGTAATACAATAATCTTACCCTATACAAATAATTCCCAACCTATTTGTAATAATCAAACATTAAAGTCATCTAATGAATCATTACGAATATACTGTGTCAGTGTTCGATTTAATAAAAAAGAGTTAGAGCTTCTTAATGCTAATCGTGGAAACACAAGTAAAGGCGAGTGGCTTCGCTTAACCTCTCTTGATAAGCTTCCTCATGTCGTTCCTGCTATAAATGTTGAAGCCTGGAAATCATTGTCTGACATATCCCAGAAGCTAAACCGCCTTATAAGCCATCTTGATGCCAAAAGCAGTAATAGTGAGCTAACGAAAACAGAGATCTTCGCAGTAAAGAGACAGATTAATGAGCTTCGTTCGTGCCTGACAGCTTCTGCTGACCTACCAGCCAGGTAAGTCATAATATGAAGGGAATGCAACGAATCAAGAGGCATAAGTCTTTTGTCAATGTCGTGAAGTATGTGTTAAAGCCAGGCTCTCATCATAAAAGTGATCCACGGGTATTAGGTGGGAATATGACAGGTGATTGCTCCCAGGATTTGATAGTAGAGTTTAACACTGCCAGTAAGCTACGAACTGACATAGCTAAACCTGCATGGCACAACTCTCTTAGACTTCCTAAAAATGATGAAATCACAAATGATCAATGGATAAAGATAGCCGACGATTACATGACTCAGTTAGGTTTTAGTGATACTCTGACCTGCTCCCCGTTGATTAGTACACCCCGATGTTAGTAATGTCTTCATAAGCCACATGAGGACACCCCCATGAAGAAGCGTTTTTCCGACCAACAGATCATCAGTATTCTCCGCGAGGCTGAAGC